>ERZ772874.1961-NODE-1961-length-10436-cov-38.607167_pt1 | contig 10436 bp, 7 predicted proteins | sample MGYA00580586_ERZ772874 | MGnify/ENA primary metagenome ERZ772874 (study PRJEB29015, sample SAMEA2737952) | human oral metagenome | biome: human oral; feature: human-associated habitat; material: dental | place: China | collected 2154 ... | reverse complement strand
ATCTACAAAGGTTGGCTCTTCATCATAGGCTTCTTTCACCTGCACGTCATCCACGGTCACCCGATCAATGTTGATCTTCATATTGCCGGACACCGCCGACGTCAACTCCGGGGTGACTCTATCGTGCGGACCAAGTTCAATGCCGCGGGCGGCCAGCGCGTCCTTCACCGTCGCCGCGGCAAGCGACACGTAGCTGGTCTTTCCCCCATCGGTGATGGACACGATCTTCGGGGTGACCACATCAACGCTCATGCCCGACTTCTGCAATTTCGTGTCGACGGGGGTGCTCAACCCCAGGGCTTTAATCGCCGCCCCAATGGAATCAAGCTGTGAAACCATTTCCCCCACGGTCGTGGCGTTTGTCTTCACAACCTTCTTCTGTCCGTCGACAACGACCGCCACGTTTTTGACCGTTCGAACCGTGATCTTTTCGTCATTGCCCAACTTAGCGTCAGCGGCCGGCTGCACGATATCGCCGTCGGCCACCTCAATGCCGGCGGAACGCAATGCCCCACCCACGTCCTGCGACAGCGTGGCCAACGCTAACTGGTCGCCATTGAGATCAATAACAACGTCTTTTTTATTAGCCGCAACCGCCACACCACCAACCACGAGTGTTGCCAAAACACCGCTGGTGGCCAACCGGAGCGGAACCGAACGTGACGAGTTCAAGCGGCTCAATCGAGATTTCTGATGGTGACTCATTTATTCACTTTCAATAACGATATCTAAGCTTCCTAAGCTTCACTGTCTATAACAATGTTTATAACAATACGGCAACAAATTAAGTTTGTCGAGATTTTCTCCGGGAAGCTCCGCCCATATTGGCGTAAAATGTTCCGGTTTCACCACTATAACTTAATTTTTTTAGGTAAGTTATTCGGGAAAATCTCAGCGACCAGCACAAAAATTACAAGACTTTACTTATCGGAACTTCGTGGATCACCCCGCTCACGGTTTCGCCATCTGGTAAACCCGATCGAAGTTCGCGGCCACGGCCTCCGCCAACTTCGCCACCGGCATGGAACGCGCCACAGCCACGCATAAAGCGGTGTGTCCTATGAATGCGGGCTCGTTTTTCGCCCCCCGATACGGGACCGGGGTCATAAACGGCGCGTCCGTCTCTATCAGGAGTTGGTCGATCGGCACCATGGCCGCGATCTGCCGGAGCTCCTCGTTGTTTTTAAAGGTCACATTGCCGGCAAAGCTAAGCACATAGCCGCGGGCTATCGCCTCTTCCGCTACCGCCGTGGGGGAAGAAAAACAATGCAAAATGGTGTATTTCGGGGTGGGGGCGTCCCCCAAAATCCGCAGCAGATCCGCGTCCGCCTCCCGGTTGTGGATCATTAATGCTTTCCCCGCAGCGACCGCCACGTCAATGTGGAACCGGAGTGCCTCCTCCTGCACAGCCAGGGGGGCGGTTTCGTCCGGCCGGTGGCGAATCCAATAGGTGTCCAGCCCGGTTTCCCCAATGGCCACGCATTTCGGGTGGGCGGCCATCTCACGCAGGCGGGCCCGCGCGGCATCATCTAACTCCCGGGCCTTGGTGGGGTGGATGGCGCAGGCAGCCACCACATCCGGGTGCGATTCGGCCGCAGCCAGCGCCAACTCGGCCTCCGCGAGGCCATCGCCGACGGTACAGATGCGCTGCACCCCGGCCGCGTGGGCCCGCGTCATAAACTCGGCGACCGTGGCTGCATCCCGCGCACCACAGGAGGCAAGGTGGGTGTGCGCATCGGTGAGGTGCGCAATATATTCGGCCGGTTCCGGCACTGGGCGGGACTTCTTCGACATAACTCTGAAGTGTACAACCCGCCCCGCCGGAACAGAACTATGCCTTCCCCGATACTGGGGCCCACTCGGGCCCGGTCTCCCCCAGCTCTGGATCCAATTTGGCAATGAGCGGCTTTGGTTTCTGCAACGCCACACCGGGTTCGACGGGGGTTCGACGCCAAACCGCCTGCTGGTTGCCGTAATCCCCCATGATGACCGGGTAGGTGCGGCCAGCTTGGGGCACGCCCACCCCCACCACGTCCACGGGCATGTCGTCGGTTACTTCCACCACCTGGGGGTGGGCTGCCCACACCCCCGTCCGGCCCAGGGTTTCGTGCACCTGTTGGGCAATGTTCGGAATGTAGGGAGTGAGCAGCGTGTTTGCGTCCGATACTACCTGCAGGGCGACCCACAGCACGGTAGCCAGGCGATCTTCGAGCGCCGCCGTATCCGCCGCATTGGCAGCATCCGCCGCATTGGTCGCGGAATCCGCCCCCGCACCCGCAGCTCCGGCCTTGGCGGTTTTTATGGCCTTGGCCAACTTCCAGGGCTGCATCTCGGCGACATAGGCGTTGGCTTCCCCCACCACGTGCATGGCGTGAGTGATCCCCTGCTTAAACCGGGAGTGCTGCAACGCCTCCCCCACCACGTCGAATGCTTGTTCGGCCAGGTCGAGGATTTTTTGGTCGGCGTCGGTCAGTTCTCCGGGGGTGGGTACCTTTCCGAAGTTGTTGGCGGCCATGGACACGACCCGGTTAACCAGGTTGCCCCACCCGTTGGCAAGCTCGTTATTGATGCGGCGCACAAACTCGTCCCAGGTGAAATCGGTGTCTTGGTTTTCCGGGCCGGCAACCGCAATGAAATAGCGGAGGGGGTCCGGGCCGAATTCCTTGAGGAAGTCCTTCACATAGATCACCACGCCCTTGGATGAGGAGAACTTGGACCCGGACATGGTGAGGAATTCCGAGGACACCACCTCGGTGGGCAGGTTAAGCTCCCCCAGCCGGTGCAGGGTTCCGCCCTTGGTACCTTTCCCCTGGTAGCCAAGCAGTTCGCCCGGCCAGATTTGGGAGTGGAAGGTGATATTGTCCTTGCCCATGAAGTAGTAGGAGGTGGCGGCCGGGTCGGTCCAGAAATCCCGCCAGGCGTCGGGGTTGCCGCTGCGGTGCGCCCATTCGATAGAGGCAGATAGGTAGCCCACGACGGCGTCGAACCACACGTAGAGTTTCTTCCCCGGATTATCCTCCCAGCCCTCCACGGGGATGGGAATACCCCAGTCAATGTCGCGGCTCATGGCGCGGGGACGAATGTCGGACAGCAGGTTGAGGGAGAATTTGAGAACGTTGGGTCGCCAATCGTTCCGGGTCTGCAACCATGCGGTGAGTTCCTCGGCGAGCGCGGGCAGGTCGAGAAGGAAATGCTCAGTTTCTACAAACTTTGGGGTTTCCCCATTGATTTTGGAGACCGGGTTGATAAGATCTGCCGGGTCAAGTTGGTTACCGCAGTTGTCGCACTGGTCGCCGCGGGCCCCGTCGGCACCACAGATGGGGCAGGTGCCCTCAATATAGCGGTCGGGCAGCGTGCGGCCGGTGGAGGGCGAAATGGCCCCCATGGTGGTTTCCTTCAGCATGTAGCCGTTGTCGTACAGCCCCCGGAATAGTTCCTGAACAATGGCGTAATGGTTGCGGGTGGTGGTGCGGGTAAAGAGGTCGTAGCTTAACCCCAGGCCGGCCAGGTCTTCGACGATTTGGCGGTTATAGCGGTCGGCGAGTTCCGTCACGGAAACACCTTCCTTGTCGGCCTGAACCAAAAGCGGGGTGCCGTGCTCGTCGGTGCCGGAAACCATGAGCACATTTGCCCCAGTCATGCGTTGGTAGCGGGCGAAGACATCAGAGGGCACGCCAAAACCAGCCACGTGTCCAATATGACGGGGACCGTTGGCATAGGGCCAGGCCACGTTGACAAGCACATTATTCATGGTTTTCTAGCTTATCAGGCCCTATCACCGGTTATTGGCGGGACCGCAAAACCGCGTCGTAAAGCTCTTTCTTGCTGACCTTATGGGCGGCGGCAACGGTAGCGCACGCGGTTTTCAGCCGCTCCCCACCCGCCACAAGTTCGCTCACCCGTTCGACAAGTTCGGGGAGTTCAATGGTGCGGGTTTCCGGCATCGCCCCCTCGATCACGCACGTGATTTCGCCCTTCAGGCCCCCGGCCGCCCAGTCGACGAGTTCGGCCAAAGTGCCGCGACGGACCTCCTCGTAGACCTTTGTGAGCTCGCGGGCCACAGCAGCGCGCCGATCGGGCCCAAGAATCTCGACCGCCTCGGCCAAGGTGGCGGCAATCCGATGCGGTGATTCAAAAAAGCAAACGGCCCGCTCCTCGGTGATAAGCGACTCCAGCCAGGCGCGGCGGGCGCCGGACTTGCGGGGTGCGAACCCGTCGAAAGCAAACTTACCCACATGCAGGCCGGACAGTGCGATAGCGACGGGAACGGCAGAAGGGCCGGGAAAACACGTAATGGGCACACCCGCATCATGGGCCGCAGCAACGAGGGGAAACCCCGGATCGGACACGATGGGCATACCAGCATCGGTCACCACAACAACGGTGGCGGTACGGGCGTGGTGAATTAACTGTTCCACCCGGTCCTGCTCGTTGTGGTCGAAATTGGACAGGATCTGCCCCCGCAACTCCACCCCCAGGGCCTGCGCCAGATTCCGGGTGCGGCGGGTATCTTCGGCGGCAATATAGTCCGCCTCGGCGAGGGCCTGCCGCAGCCGGGGGGTGGCGTCGTCGATATTGCCGAGGGGGGTGGCGGCGAGAATGATTCCGCGGGGTAAGGGGGTCATGCCCTCATGCTAGCTTTTCGACGAATCCAGGCCTAATTCCTCTTTGACCTCCTCCTGCATGGTTTCGGCAATATCAGTATCTTCCACATTGGATTCGGTTTCGTACCGGGCCAGCCGCCGACGCTGCTTCGAGCTAAACCGTTTGGTCGGATCAAGCTTGCGGCGCAGTAGCTCGCGCATGTTTTCCCGGCGGGTGGATTCCTCCCGAATCTGGGAGAACGACCGCACCCACCCGACGAGAAACACGAGAAACAGCAAAACCCCCATATAGCCCAGGATGGGAAAGAGGGTAGCGACCAGGGTTTTAAACCCTAGGAAGCTCACGGCAAAGGCCACGAGCGAACTCACGACGAAAGCCGGGTAGAACCGAGTGGGATGCTTGGCGGTGATGCGTCTGCCAAAGGCGTAGAGCATGCCGATAACCGTATTGAAAATCATGCCAAGGATGGCGATGGACATGCCGAAACCCAACCACGGATGAATCTGGTTGACAATGGTGAGCATGGGCACATCGTCGGCGGCCACCTGGTCGGCCCGCAGGTAGAGGGACCAGGTGGCGAAGGTGAGCATGAGCCCGAAAATAATGCCACCAATCATGCCACCCAGGCCGGCGGCGCGCGGATCAGTGTTATTACCGCCAATGATAATGGCCATGGATGCGCCGATCATGAGGTTGAGGCCCACATAATTCATGGTGGCGATGCCCCAATGGGGCGCGACCGGGGTGATGGTGTGGACGGCCTGCTCCAGAACCGAGTAATCAGCATGGCTAGTGCTGAGGACCCACACAACGGTGATGGTCATAAACACAATGATGAGCGGCGTGATAGAGCCGATGACCTCGGTGACCTTATCAACGTCGAGAAGCCCAACGATGAGCGTAATGGCAAGCAGAATGAGGGCACCAACCCAGGTGGGAAAACCAAATTGCTGATTCAGGTTGGAGCCAGCACCGGCAAACATGACCGTGCCGGTGCAAAACAGGGTGATAAGCACCCCAAGATCCAGGAGCCTGGCCAACAGAGGGTAGCTGACCCGCCGGAGCACAGTGCCATGGTCGCCGGCAAGATAATAGCTGCCGAGCTGGACAACAACCAGCCCGCTGATAGCCATGATGAGAGAGGAAAGAGCGGCGGCAATAATGCCGACCTTGCCGTAGGAAACGAAGTATTGCAGCATCTCTTGGCCGGTGGCAAAACCGGCGCCGACGATGATGCCAATGAACGCCAAGACGATAGTGACAGTTCGCTTGAGCATTGGTTATGCCTTCTTTTTACTTCTTTACTGCTAGTTTCCGACTGGGCTGATGCCCATTTCGGTTGAGTACTAGCCTACGCACACCGCTGCCAGACTTCCGGTGCTTTTCCGCCTCCCGGTGGATGCGCCGCTCCCGGGCGAGACGGGCCGCAAAGCGCTGTTGCTCCCGGTAGTCAAGATAAAGCTCATCGTTGCGGAGATCCTTAATGAGAGCGAACATCAGGATGAAAATCACAATGACGAACGGGGATGCGGCAACAATGGTGATGTTTTGCAGATTCTTCAAAATATCGTCGCCGCCGGTAAGCAGCATGGTCATGCCGACGAGCGCCACAAGCACGCCCCACCCGGCGGTCACAAACCGGTTAGCGTCAGTTTGCCCATGCTGGCTCATAGAACCCATGACGGTCGACGCAGAGTCAGCGGAGGTGATAAAGAACAGTGCGAGCAGGGCCACGGCGATCACGCCCCACACAACGCCACCAGGCAGGGTGTGAAGCAGGTCAAAGAGTTGGCTCTGGGCATTCCCATCGCCCCAAATGGATGCGCCCTGCTGTTCCAAGTGGATGGCGGTGCCGCCAAAAATAGCGAACCACACGAGACTCACCGCGGAGGGAACCAACATGACCCCGATGAAGAATTCGCGGATGGTGCGACCGCGGGAAATACGGGCCAGGAACATGCCGACGAACGGGCTCCAGGAAATCCACCATGCCCAGTAGAAAATGGTCCAGCTGCTGAGCCATTCGCTGGTGTTTGTGCCGGGCGATTCGGCGGTGCGACCAATCATTTCGAAGAAGTGCGACAGGTACGCCCCGAAGGCTTCGGGAAGTAAATTCAGGATCGTCACAGTGGGCCCAAACACGAAGACAATAATGCCCAAGATGGCAGCCAACACCATGTTGGCGTTGGAAACATAGCGAATGCCATTGCCCACACCGGACATGGCGGACATGAGGTAAGCGAGAGTAAGGATGGACACGATCACCACGATGGTGCTCATGGAGGGGTTCTTGACTATGCCCGCGGCGGTAAGCCCGGCACTGATCTGGGTCGCGCCGATACCAAGGGAACACGCGGTGCCGAAAATGGTGGCGATAATGGCGAGAATGTCGATGACCCGACCGGACCAGCCCTTGGCGCCGCGCTCGCCAATGAGCGGGATAAAAGCAGAGCTGAGGAGTTGGCGGCGGCCCAGTCTAAAGGTGGAGTAGGCGATGGCTAACCCAAAAATGCCATAGATGGCCCAGGGGTGAAGGGTCCAGTGCAGCAGGGTGGAGCTCATGGCGTCGCCGATGTTTTTTGGCTCATTTCCGGGAATCCCAGTGCGATAGTGAGTCAGCGGCTCGGTGACACCGTAAAACATGAGGCCAATGCCCATGCCGGCGGCGAACATCATGGCGATCCAGGAAAATGTGGAAAATTCCGGGGCCTCATCGTTGCGGCCCAGTTTGATATTGCCGAATTTGCTCAACGCCACAATGATGGCGAACGCCAAAAATATGGTGGTGCATAAAACGAAAGCCCACCCGAAATTGGTAATAACAACCGAGAGGGCTTTTTGGGAAAAGTCGGAAAAACTAGTGGGGTTCAACAACCCCCAGAGCACGACAGATAGAACAATGACTACCGCTGGAATGGTGACCCGATAGTCAATTCCAACGTCGTCTTTTTCGCTCTCAAAGACGATTTTTGGTTCAGCTGGTACTTTTGCTGGTGGCGATTCCAGCATTTCCGCTAATTCTTGGGTAGCGGACACATTTGTTGGTTTTTCCATAAAACTACCGTGCGGCAAAAATCCGCGGATATCAACACGATACGGGAATTTTAAGGAAAAAATAGGGGGTATACGCTGCAGCTTTACCTAAACGTTATTAATCGTTAAAGCACTGGATAATGCTATTAAATCATAAAATCTACACCCTCAAAGATCACAATACTATAACAATATCGGGGCAGAGTTTTCTTAATAATGGAGAAGAAGACAAAAACCACCAGCACCACATAGAATGGCACAAGTGATTTCCTTGACCAGCAACCTACGTCGCAAAGCTGCTCACACCTCGGCGGATGAGCCACGTCCGCCGGTTGGTCGGTTCACCCGTCCTGCAACCCCACCAGAGCCCCGCCGCATCGTCTGGACCAAATTCGACACCAACACCACCATCATCATCGGCCTATGGACGCTCATCACCCGCTTTGTCGGTCTCAACTCGGCTGTGGCGGACGGCACCCCAGTCTTCGACGAGAAACACTATGTGCCACAAGCCTGGGACATGGTCAACAGTTGGGTCAATCCACTCATCGGCGGCATCGAATCCAACCCCGGCTACGGACTGGTCGTCCACCCGCCCCTGGCAAAACAAATCGAAGCCTACGGCGAACTAATATTCGGATACACCGCCCTCGGCTGGCGAATCATGGCCGCCCTCTTCGGCACAGCTACCGTGCTACTCATTATGAGTCTGGCCCGCCAACTCACCGGATCTAGCGTTATTGCAGCCTTCGCCGGCATTTTGGCACTCTTCGACGGGGTGCTCCTCATCACCTCCCGATTCGGCATGCTCGACATCTTCCAAACCCTGTTCATTGTCGGCGCAGCCTACTGTCTAGCCCGTGACTATAACCAAATGCGTGTTCGACTCCATCAAGCATGGCTTGCCGGCGGACTCGGAACCCACCGCTTCGGCCCCCGATTTGGATTCCGCTGGTGGCGATTCGGCGGCGGCGTCTGCCTCGGCCTCGCACTCTCCGTCAAATGGTCCGGCCTTTATTACATGGCATTCTTCGGCCTCATGACCGTACTTTTCGACGTCTACCTTCGGCACCGCTACCAGGTGAAACAACCAATCCTCGGCACCTTAGTGCGGGATACCATCGCCGCCTTCTGCTCCATCGTCATCCTCCCCATCGCCCTCTACGCCTGGAGCTGGCGCGCCTGGTTCACCTCAGAAACCTCCATCTACCGACACGTCGACACCTGGAAAGACGTGGCCATCAATAACCACGATTTCGCCCCCGACTCCTGGGTATTCCGACTCCCCGAGGCCCTAGCCAGCTGGATTTACTATCACAAATCTGTTCTAGCATTCCACGCCAGCCTCACAACATCCGCCGGCCACGTCCACCCCTGGGATTCCAAACCATGGTCATGGCTGGTCTCTGGCCGCCCCATCCTCTACTACTCGGTCACCGACATTCACTGTGGGGAAAGCACCTGCCGACGCATGATCTACCTCTTCGGCACCCCAGCCATCTGGTGGCTCACCATCCCCATTATCCTCTGGTCACTCTGGCGCACCATTATTCGAAAAGATTTACGACTCATCATTCCCCTGGTGAGCTTCGCCGCCGGCTTCCTCCCCTGGCTCGCCGCCTACGACCGCCAAATGTATTTCTTCTACGCCACCCCCCTCATCCCATTCACCATCATCATGATCGCCATCGGGCTAGGCGAACTCATCCCCCTAGGGAAACGACTCAAAATCCCCGCAATCTTCCACAAAATCGGCACCGAAACCACCACCGTTGGCGGCCTCATCGTCGCCCTCTACCTTGGCCTCGTCGTCGCCATGTTCGTGTACTTCTCCCCGATCCTCTATGGCTACACCATCCCCGACGCCCTGTATGAGACCCTCATGTGGATTCCCAGCTGGCGGTAGGCGTCGTCAAGCAACCGGGCGCGCCGACAACGCCCGCACCACCGCCCACCCCTTATCCAACAACCACAGCCACAACAACGCCACCACCGACACAAATAACAACCCGAGCTGGCCGGCCCCGGCCGCGGTCATCGACCCCACCACCAAGTCCCGCACCCCCAACCCAAAACTGAACATAAACAACGCCCCATACACCGGCAACAACCCGGCAACCAGCCGATTCTGCCACGCCACAAACACCACCCCAAACCCCAAGGCAGACCGCATTGCCACGGTTTCCATCACCAATTGCAGAAACACCGGATCATTATCCCCCGCCGGCAGCCGCAATAACGCCACCGCCCAACCACACCACGTCACCCCCAAAAGCACCAGGACCACCCGGCAGATTGCCGCACTCACCAGCCGACTCGCCGCCCGCCTCCGCCACACTGGCGCCACCCCAGCCATGATCTCTTCCGACAGATCGGGAATGTCCGACACCGACGTGTCGCTAAACGCCAAGGTGCGGTTGAGCAGCGCCGCATTATCTAAAAACGACTGGCATTCCGCGCACTCCGCCACATGGGCGTCCACCACATCGTCGGGAAGCGGCGACGGTTCCCCATCCAACTGCGCCGACAACGCCGCCTGCACCTGCTGGCACTCAACCACAACAACCCCCAATCACTGGGCGCTTAGCCGCACTCAGCCTTGACGACTCAAAACCTCATCTATACTAGCCCGCCCCGAGCCAAATACCACGATCAGCACCAGACTCACAATCAATAGCAACACATACTCATACCCCCCACCAGCAATGAAAAACCCGGCATTCATGTGCACCAAATAAAACGCCGCCACCATCAGCAACGCCAATATTCCCGCAACAATCGTGGTCAACAAGCCAACC
>ERZ772874.1958-NODE-1958-length-10444-cov-5.120993_pt1 | contig 10444 bp, 8 predicted proteins | sample MGYA00580586_ERZ772874 | MGnify/ENA primary metagenome ERZ772874 (study PRJEB29015, sample SAMEA2737952) | human oral metagenome | biome: human oral; feature: human-associated habitat; material: dental | place: China | collected 2154 ... | reverse complement strand
CGCTTCAGCATTAAAAAAAGTGCGGGTGTGAGGATCATAATGTTCGGCGGTAGAATAATGAGGATAACGCTTAGCATAAAGCCAACGCCCCATTCGACCTGCGACATAGCCAAACATTCCTCCTCGCTTTTTATGTGTCATCGTTACAATGCCAATGAATTAATCAATGTTTTCAATTATATGCCAACTTTTCTTAAATGATCGCTCAGCGAATGAAATAAAATTAGTGAACTCTCGTAGTAACAAGCATAAAAAAATACCTGTTTCCAGCATGATAATCCGAAAACAGGCATGATATCCGTAAATTTAAATCCGGGTACTAAAAACTACCATTGATATCCAATACCGGCACCGACATTGAAATCACCTTGGGTTGTTGCAGAACCACTCATTTTGAAAATGACTTTATTAGATTCATTCGCTTTTGAATAGCCTACAGCAACGGCACTTTCACCTCTATAATTACCTACGCCAACGCCTAATAAGTTAGAACCGGCTTGAGTAACTTGAGGGATATTAGCAAGCGCCGCAGCACCGGCAATACCGCCACGCAATTTTTTATCATTCTTTTGCAAATTAAAGTGCGGAAACATTCAAACGTGAACCACCAACAATACGCACACGCGCACCTGGCACGAGATTCGCTTCGGCTTTTTGCACCACAACAATTTCTTTGCCGTCATCTTTACGAATAACCATTTCAATAGCGCTAACTTGGCTGGCTTTTTCTTCAACCTTACTGCCGACAACAGCACCGGCAACGGCTCCCACGGCTGTAGCTAACGCTCTGCCTGTGCCACCACCGATCGCTGAACCGGCAATACCGCCAATCGCACCACCACCGATCGTACCAACCACACCTTGATTGTCTGATTGAATTTTCACTGGGCGAGTGGAAACGATTGTGCCGTAACTAATCGAGCGGGCTTCTTTCGCTTGAGCGCCCGAATAGACGTTACCGCCATAAATATCTTCATTGGCACATCCAACAAGAGTTAAGCTCATTAGAATAGCTAATGCGATCTTTTTCATAAATGCTCCTTAAATACGAAATTAACCTTTTATTTGCTTATTTACGCCTTGATAAATAAACGATGAATCTGATTTTATTGAACCGCTTTATATCATCAAACCGCGCTTACAATTTGCTTGATGCTGTATGGGTGGAACTTGATACAAGTAGGATTCTGCCTTTTATCCACAAAACTTACTGCAACAGACAAATTGAGCAGTGTTTCACCACACCCTTTTGGTTCGCTCATTTTGACTGTAAAACGCTCAGGTTGGTTCCGCAAGAATGTATTTTTTATTCTTGCTAACCATTCAGCTGCGGTTTCATTGGGTAAAAATGGAACAACCACCTCAATATGCTCCCAAGTTTCCTGAGGATAATATTTATCTTTTGGGAAAGGTAATTCCACCACATCAACCTCTTGTTGCGCCAAACGCAAAGGCTCATGTAACTGAATCAAATAAATCACTCTGCCGTTAATCAGGTTATCGCTCAACACCGAGCCATACGCTAACAATCGGGTTAACCACGCATTTGCCATTTGCTCGGTATTCACCCGCAAAGAAAGGTGATCAATTTCATATTGGTTTAAATCTAAATTGATCTGTTGTGCCAATGCTTGAATTTTTTGCTCAAAATCCTGAAAGTCGGCAAAAAGTGCGGTCTGTTTTTCAAATATTTTATGGGGAAACCGAAACGACATAATTTTCCTTTTTGACTTTTCTGAAAGGTGAAAGAACGGTATTATATCGAGCTATTTTTATCAGCCCAAACTTATTTCAAAAAATTAAGGTTCAGCCGTGAATATTCAATCTATTTTATCCGAAAAAATCAAACAGGCGATGATTGCAGCCGGTGCCGACGCGCAATGTGAAGCCCTCGTTCGCCAATCGGGCAAAGTGCAGTTTGGTGATTATCAAGCCAATGGCATCATGCCGGCCGCCAAGAAATTGGGATTAAACCCACGTGAATTTGCTCAAAGCGTATTAGACAAAGCCGAATTACAAGACATTGCAGAAAAAACGGAAATTGCCGGCCCAGGATTTATTAACATTTTTCTAAAAGATACTTGGCTTGCAGACAACATCAGCCGCGCGGTACAAGATCCGAAATTAGGTGTACACAATCCGGAAAAACAAACTGTCGTGGTGGACTATTCCTCCCCAAACGTTGCCAAAGAAATGCACGTGGGACATTTGCGTTCAACCATTATCGGTGATGCCGTCGTACGTACACTTGAATTTTTAGGCAACAACGTCATCCGCGCTAACCATGTGGGCGACTGGGGCACCCAATTCGGTATGCTGATTGCCTATTTGGAAAAAATGGAAAACGAACATGCCAGCGAAATGGAATTGAGCGATTTAGAAGCCTTTTATCGCGCGGCAAAGAAACATTATGACGAAGATCCGGTATTTGCCGAAAAAGCCCGTAATTACGTGGTGAAATTACAAAGTGGTGATGAATATTGCCGTACCATGTGGCAAAAACTGGTGAAGATCACCATGCAACAAAACCAACACAACTACGATCGTCTCAATGTGACCTTAACAGACAAAGATGTGATGGGTGAAAGCTTGTATAACCCAATGTTGCCGGGCATTGTTGAAGATCTGAAAAAACAAGGTTTGGCTGTAGAAGATGACGGTGCATTAGTAGTTTATTTGGATGAGTTCAAAAATAAAGACGGCGATCCAATGGGCGTTATCGTGCAGAAAAAAGATGGTGGCTTCCTTTACACCACCACTGACATTGCTGCCGCTAAATACCGTTATGAAACCTTAAAAGCCAACCGTGCATTAGTCTTCTCCGATACGCGCCAAAGCCAACATATGCAACAAGCTTGGCTTATTACTCGTAAAGCAGGCTATGTGCCGGATAGCTTCCAGTTGGAACACAAAAATTTCGGCATGATGTTAGGCAAAGACGGCAAACCGTTCAAAACCCGTAGTGGTGACACCGTAAAACTGGCGGATTTATTAGACGAAGCCATTGAACGTGCGGGCGTATTAATTTCGCAAAAATCCACCGCACTTTCTGAGCAAGAAAAAGCTGATGTGATTGAAGCTGTTGGTATCGGTTCGGTGAAATATGCGGACTTATCGAAAAACCGCACCACGGATTATGTATTCGACTGGGACAATATGTTGAGCTTTGAAGGCAACACGGCGCCTTATATGCAATATGCCTACACCCGCATTCGTTCGATTTTCAATCGTAGCCAAATTGCCCTAAGCGAAGTGGAACAAGCCAAATTAAGTATTACTGATGAAAAAGAACGTGCTTTGGCAATCAAATTATTGCAATTTGAAGAGGCCGTTCAAGTGGTTGGAAAAGAAGGTACACCGCATATACTTTGCGCTTATTTATACGAATTGGCAGGCGTATTCTCTTCCTTCTACGAGCATTGCCCGATTCTGAATAACAACGATCAGCAAGTGAAACTCAGTCGCTTAAAACTAGCGTTGTTAACGGAAAGAACGCTAAAACAAGGATTGGATTTACTCGGCATTAAAACCGTTGAGAAAATGTAATCTCATTAATCAACTACATCCCGCTTTTTATGGCGGGATTTTTTTATGCTTAAAATCATGCCATCAAGAATGAGAAAAATCGGGTAAAAAAAAGTGCCTCACAGGAGGCACTACTCGGAAAGCAAAATATGTTTGGCTATTTGTATAGCACTTATTTTTGTTGGGGCTAAGGATAGCAACATGACATTATAAAGCAAACGGTTATTTGTAATTTTGTGAACTCACTCACGGTTTTACATCAATTTATTCTCTGATAAGAAAGGCGCTATAAACAGAAAGTGCGGTCGAAATTCAAAACGTTTTGTAAATCGACCGCACTTTATATGCACAATATTATCGAGGGATATTGATATAAACTACTGTCCCATTGACATCACCATCAAGAACAACATAGATGCCACTTGTTCTTCCGGAATCACGTTTCCATTTAATTTAAGCTCACCTTTTTCCAGCACAAGATCGAGTTTAACGGATTTTCCATCCTCAACTAGAATACCTTGCTGCACACCATTTTTAATGCCTAAATTAACTTGTTCTGTTGCCTCTTTAGTTGCCTGTTCTTTATCAAGTCGGTCTAACTGCAATACCGTCGCTGCTTCCTCAATTAACGCTTCTTTATTGGCATCCATTTTGAAAATAAAGTGGTTAAACAAACGGAAAATCTTCCCTTGGCTGATAGCATTTTCAAAATCAGCGCTTGCCATGGAAATATCCAAATTGGAGGCTAATTTACCGGCTTTATTGTTAAGTGTCGGATTAAAGATAAACTGCGGTTGAGTATCAATAAATTTTTTCGTGATCTGCACTTCCTCATCGGTAAGCTCATCATGCTGTTGTTTCGCGGATTCGTTATAAACCTGAATTAATTGGTTAAAGGTTTCTCCGTCAACATGATTTAACGCCATATCAATGGTTAAATCTCCTAAATCAGCATCACGGACAGAAATTCCGTTAAATACGATTTTTGCCCCGGAATCTAAGATGTTATCTTTTCTTACCGTATCAAAATCGACTTTCCAATTTTTAAATTCAACTTTTCCTTCAGAATCTATTAACTTCACCGCACCGCCTGACAAAGATTGTTTGCCGGTGGAAAGATACGTCCATTCGGGAATGCGTTGATACTCAGCATCAATTTTCAAATCATTGAATTCAACAGAAGCATTTTTATCCGGCTCACTATATTGAAGTTTATTCAGCGCAAAATCTAATTTATTCACACCATCGCGCTTGAAGCCCAGTTTCATATCCAAGCCATTCACAGCCAATGTTCCTTCTTCCATCACAGCTTCAAAAGGCACAAGATCCACATGAGAAGATCCGCTTTGGTTATAATCAACAAAGGTGGTCACAGTCATCGGTGTTTTACCTTTTGTTGCTTCAAACCAAGGGACTGTTGTTTCATTTTTAGTCATCAAATCCACACTGGAAAACAGACTTGGCATGAAATTAAAATGGCTTAACTGATTTAACGGCAACGGGCCATGGTATAACGACCCTTCAAATGGCAACGTCCAGGTTTTGCTCGGATTTTCAAGCTCAGACACTAAAATGTCATATTTAGTTTTAGAACTAAATAAACCACGCTCGAAAGACACATGATCAAAACGAATATCCAAACCGAGAGAATCCGCTGATTGGCTAAGATCTTTATTCACGAGATTGACTTGACGGACAAATTCTTCTTCTGCCACTTTTCCCGTGTACCATGCACCACCAACCCAGGCGGCACCTAATGCAGCAATAACACCTAACGTTAACGTTGATTTTTTCATACCTCTGTCCTTAATAAATAAAAAGTGAAATAGCTCGGCTAATCTAGCACAAATTTGATTTTTTAGAAAAAAGATCACTAAATTTTTCTCTTCCTCTTGAATCTCTTACTTTTATCCTCATTTTACAAAACGAATCAGGATTGAACCGCAAATGTGCCGTTCTAGCAACAAGCCTTTGGGTAAAGCTAGCACTGAAAATCCATCTGATTTTCGAACCGCACTTTTCATGCATTGAAAAAATTTTTAAATAAATGCCTTGAAATGCAAAATTCAATCCACATCTTACAATCCGTAAACCATTACACCGAATTTAAAATTTTACGAGGAGAAAACAAATGGGAAAAATTATTGGTATTGACTTAGGTACAACAAACTCTTGTGTTGCTGTGATGGATGGCGATAAACCACGCGTGATTGAAAACGCAGAAGGCGATCGCACCACGCCGTCAATCATTGCTTATACAAATGATAACGAAATTTTAGTCGGTCAACCGGCAAAACGCCAAGCGGTGACCAACCCGAAAAACACCTTATTTGCCATCAAACGCTTGATCGGCCGTCGTTTTGAAGATGCTGAAGTAAAACGTGATATCGACATCATGCCATTTGAGATTACACGCGCAGACAATGGCGATGCATGGGTCAATGTTAAAGGCGATAAATTAGCACCTCCGCAAATTTCTGCCGAAGTGTTGAAAAAAATGAAAAAAACCGCCGAAGATTTCTTAGGCGAACCGGTTACTGAAGCGGTTATTACCGTGCCGGCATACTTTAACGATGCGCAACGTCAAGCAACCAAAGATGCTGGTCGTATCGCTGGTTTAGAAGTTAAACGTATCATCAATGAACCAACTGCAGCCGCACTAGCTTACGGCTTGGATAAAGGTCAAGGTAACAAAACAATCGCTGTTTACGACTTAGGTGGTGGTACATTCGACTTATCTATCATCGAAATTGATGAAGTGGGTGGCGAGAAAACATTTGAAGTGTTGGCAACCAACGGTGATACTCACTTAGGTGGTGAAGACTTCGATAACCGTGTGATCAACTATTTGGTCGATGAATTCCAAAAAGAACAAGGCATTGACTTGCGCAAAGATCCGCTTGCAATGCAACGTTTAAAAGAAGCCGGTGAAAAAGCGAAAATTGAGCTTTCTTCCGCACAACAAACGGATGTGAACTTACCTTACATCACAGCGGATGCAACCGGTCCTAAACACTTAAACATCAAGTTGACCCGTGCGAAATTAGAATCTTTAGTAGAAGATTTAGTGGCGAAATCCCTTGAGCCGGTGAAAGTTGCCTTATCTGATGCAGGATTAAGCGCATCTCAAGTTGATGATGTGATTTTAGTGGGCGGTCAAACCCGTATGCCACTTGTTCAACAAAAAGTGGAAGAATTCTTCGGCAAAACACCACGTAAAGACGTTAACCCAGACGAAGCCGTTGCGATTGGTGCAGCAGTACAAGGCGGTGTGTTAGCCGGTGATGTAAAAGACGTATTGTTGTTAGACGTTACCCCATTATCATTGGGTATCGAAACCATGGGCGGTGTGATGACCACCTTAATTGAGAAAAACACGACGATTCCAACCAAAAAATCGCAAGTGTTCTCAACTGCGGAAGATAACCAAAGTGCGGTAACTATTCACGTGTTACAAGGTGAACGTAAACAGGCTTCTGCTAACAAATCTTTAGGTCAATTTAACCTTGAAGGCATCAACCCAGCACCACGTGGTATGCCACAAATTGAAGTGACCTTCGACATCGACGCAGATGGTATCATCCATGTTTCTGCGAAAGACAAAGGCACCGGTAAAGAACAACAAATCACCATTAAAGCGTCTTCCGGTTTAAGTGATGAAGAAATTCAACAAATGGTACGCGATGCCGAAGCGAACGCTGAAGCTGACCGTAAATTTGAAGAATTAGTACAAGCGCGTAACCAGGCAGATCACCTTGTACACGGTACACGTAAACAATTAGAAGAAGCAGGTGATAAAGTTCCAGCCGCAGATCGTGCTGCTATCGAAAGCGCATTAAGCGACTTAGAAGCTGCCGCAAAAGGTGAAGACAAAGCAGTGATTGAAGCCAAACTGCAAGCCCTTGCCGAAGTTGCACAAAAACTTGCACAAACAGCACAACCGCAAGGTGATGCACAACAAGCGCAAAGCAACGGCAAACCAAACGATGATGTTGTTGATGCTGAGTTTGAAGAAGTGAAAGATAATAAGTAATTTCACTCTCACTAAAATAGAAGGGCGTAGCAATACGCCCTTTTGGTGTATTCATCAACCACAATTTTTCCTGACTTTATTTAAAAAAGTGAAGTCAGGAAAAATAAACCAGGAGGATAAATGGCGTTAAAACTCTACCCAATCGTACAACAACGCTTAAATAACGACATAGCAAATGAGATGATCCCAACCCTTTGGCAAAACAATTTCGATAAACTACCACAAGGCCACTATTGTTATGGCATTTATTTTAATTATGCGACGAATCACCAAGCAGACTATGATTTTGCGATTGCAAGTGAAGCCGTATTAGAGACAGATATCCCTGCGATTGAAATTGAAGATTTGAGTTTCTACGAAGTTTTTCGTTGCAAAGTAGATGAAATTTATCAAACATGGCAGCTGATCTGGAAAAAAGAACAACAAGGCTTACTTAAGCGGGCTTATTCTGTGGATTTTGAAAAATACTACCCTGATGGTTTAGTAGAAATTTATATCGCCGTTGAACCACATTGTTAAGCTCAAAGTGCGTAAAATTTTATAAAAAATAACCGCACTTTTCCCTTCAAAACACAAACACAACCCAAGGAAAAATAATGGAATTTGCAACAAAATGTCTCCATGCCGGCTATAGTCCTAAAAATGGTGAACCTCGCGTTCAACCTATCGTACAAAGCACGACTTACATCTACGACTCTGCAGAAGAAATCGGCAAATTATTTGATTTGCAAGCGGCTGGCTATTTCTATACCCGTCTTGCAAATCCAACCACGAATGCCGCAGAAGAAAAAATTACCGCACTTGAAGGCGGTGTGGCGACAATGTGCACCGCATCAGGACAATCTGCGGTGTTTTATGCCATGCTGAATATTTTAGAAGCCGGCGATCACTTTATTTCTTCCTCTTGTATCTATGGCGGCACCTACAATTTATTTGCACACACGTTCAAAAAAATGGGGATTGAAGTCAGTTTTGTGGATCAAGATTTGCCACTCGAAGAACTCAAAAAGGCTATTCGTCCAAATACCAAAGCTGTTTTTGCCGAAACCATTGCAAACCCGGCGTTACGTGTGTTGGATATTGAAAAATTCGCTGCCTTAGCCCAAGCCGCGCAGGCACCGTTACTCATCGACAACACCTTTGCCACGCCTTATTTTTGCCGCCCAATCGAATTTGGCGCAAACGTGGTTATTCATAGCACATCTAAATATTTAGATGGTCATGCCATTGCACTTGGCGGATCTATTACGGATGGTGGCAACTTTAATTGGAATAACGGCAAATATCCGCAATTAAGCACACCGGACCAAACGTATCACGGTTTGGTCTATACAGAAACCTTTGGCCCTGCCGCTTATATTGTCAAAGCGCGCGTGCAATTAATGCGTGATTTAGGCGCAACACCGGCACCGCAAAACAGTTTTTTATTGAATGTCGGCATGGAAACCCTTGCGCTGCGTATGCAACGTCATTATGAAAATGCTCAAACGGTGGCCGAGTTTTTGGAAAAACACCCACAAGTAGCAAAAGTAAGCTATCCAGGGTTAATCAGTTCCACGGATTACGCACTCAAACAAAAATACTTACCAAACGGTTTGTGCGGTGTCATTTCTTTTGAAATCAAGGGAGGCAAAGACGCTGCGGCAAAATGGTTAAATGCTTTACAAATGACATCTCGTGAAGTGCATGTGGCAGATATTCGTACTTGCGCGTTACACCCTGCGACCTCAACGCATCGCCAATTAAGTGAAGTCGAATTAGAAAAAGCAGGGATTTCCGCAGGATTAATTCGCCTTTCTTGTGGTATTGAAAGTGTTCAAGATATTTTGGCTGACTTAGAACAAGCCTTCAATGCAGCAAAATGATGGTATTCAAGGCAGACAATCGGCCTGCCTCTTTGAACAACGACAAAATCATATCGTAACAGAAATATAGACGGCTCATTTTGGTTTGTTGACTTTCGTTTGACTGTCAACAAACGAAAATAAGCCGAGCCATGCCCTAATAAATTCATGTGTTGGCTCTTGATATTTCTGCCTTTGACATCATTTTGGTGTTTAGAACTATTGTTCATATAATACAATACATAATCATAGAAGTAGCATTTGATATTTTAAACGGAAAATTGAAACATTATGGCAAAACAAGACTACTACGAACTTCTCGGCGTTTCTAAATCCGCCGATGAAAAAGAAATTAAGCGTGCCTATAAAAAGCTCGCGATGCAATATCACCCGGACAGAACCAAAGGGGATAAAGCGAAAGAAGAAAAATTTAAAGAAATCCAAGAGGCCTATGAAGTCCTCAGCGATAAACAAAAACGGGCCAACTATGATCAATATGGCCATGCCGCATTTGAACAAGGTTTCGGTGCCGGCGGTGGTGGTTTTGGCGGTGCGGATTTCGGCGATATTTTTGGCGATATGTTCGGGGATATCTTCGGTGGCGGCGGACGTGGTCGCCAACGTGTTGTGCGTGGTGATGACTTACGCTATGACCTTGAAATCACCCTTGAAGAAGCTGTCAAAGGCACGACCAAAGACATTAAAATTCATACGCTTGCCCCTTGTGAAACTTGTCATGGCTCTGGCGCTGAAGCCGGTTCAAAAGTGGAAACCTGTCCACATTGTCACGGTTCAGGTCGCTTACGCCGTCAACAAGGTTTCTTTGTAACGGAGCAACCTTGTCATTTCTGTCATGGGACCGGTAAGAAAATTGAGAAGCCGTGTAAAACTTGCCACGGTGACGGCAGAGTGAATAAACCGAAAAATCTTTCGGTGAAAATTCCGGCAGGCGTGGACACTGGAAATCAATTACGCTTATCAGGCGAAGGCGCAGCCGGTGAAAACGGCGCACCGGCAGGCGATTTATATGTTGTAATCCATG
>ERZ772874.1955-NODE-1955-length-10464-cov-3.577769_pt1 | contig 10464 bp, 10 predicted proteins | sample MGYA00580586_ERZ772874 | MGnify/ENA primary metagenome ERZ772874 (study PRJEB29015, sample SAMEA2737952) | human oral metagenome | biome: human oral; feature: human-associated habitat; material: dental | place: China | collected 2154 ... | reverse complement strand
CTTGCGGAAAACCGGTGCGAAAGGGGAAAGTTGTGAGAGAACCGCGCACCGGAAACCGCATCTTTTGGCGCACAAAGCATCAACCTCTTGCGGCAGGAAGGAGTGCGTGTCTGTAACCGAAAATGGAGTATTTAATGCGGCCAAACAATAAATTAGGCCCCATCGTTGGATCTATCCGGATTTGTTTCGTCAGTATTTTTATTGCAGCACGCATCAACCAACCGTTTTGATAAGGAGGCATCATGGCAAACACAGTGACGCTGGGCGGCAACGCCATTCAGGTTCATGGCACGTTCCCGAAAACTGGCAGCAAAGCGCCGGCTTTTTCGCTGGTCGACGGCGATCTGGCCGATGTCGGCCTGGATAAATTTGCCGGCAAACGCAAGGTTTTGAACATTTTTCCGAGCATCGATACGCCGACCTGCGCGACTTCCGTGCGCAAGTTCAACCAGGCGGCCAACAGTATTAAGAATGCCGTCATCCTGTGCATTTCCGCCGATCTGCCGTTTGCGCAAAAGCGCTTCTGCGGCGCGGAAGGGCTGGAAAATGTGATCACGCTTTCGCTCATGCGCGGCCGGGAGTTTCTGGAAAACTACGGCGTTGCTATCGCCAGCGGCCCACTCGCGGGCATTGCGGCGCGCGCCCTCATCGTACTTGACGAGAACAACACTGTCCTGCACAGCGAACTGGTCAGCGAAATCGCCGACGAGCCGAACTACGATGCGGCGCTGGCCGCGTTGAAGTAAAACTGCCAGGCGATAGGCGATCTGCGTGTTGTTCCACCCTCCGCTGCCTGGCGTTTTCCCTTGAGTCGTTTGTCCCCATCAAACGATTGATCCGGCTGGTCGCTGGTTAGCAGAACAACCCGCTTCAGCGGGTTGTTTTTTTCTATTGATAATTGGTAGACGCTCATTTGGGGTAGGCGCTCAGTTGGCAAGCGCTTTCGGCAATATCCGGCGCGAAGCTATCCAGAAGCATTGCTAAACAGGTAACAGGTATTTGAAAGGCAGCAAAAGCGATGGACAGGATACGTCCAAACAAGCCGACGGATTAGGCAGCACTTTTTTCGCGCCATTTCAGCGATTTCAGCAATGTCACTTTCCTGAACGGATTTTTCAATTCCTAATTTGGCAAGCAGCGCTTTTGCCAGCGCTCCGTCGAGCGTTGTCGCGGCAAATCTTTTCCGCATCCTGCGCCAATTTTCGCCAATTCGCACTGATAAACCTCGCAGGCCGCACACAATACGATTTTTCCGTTAACTGACGGTTTTAACCGTATTTTGCTGCTGGCGAAAAAGGACTGCGGCACCATTCCTGGCATTCCACTGCATTCCAAGGCACAATTCGCCCCCGCGCCTTGCCGGTCATCCTGTACGCGGACAACGTGGCCTCATCTCATCGAACTGCCGGATTGCCATATCGCCCGCAGCACTTTTTACTCAGGAAACAGTACTTGAACGCCTCGCCACCTGGTTCCCGATTTTTCTCCAACCGTAAGGTCGTCTTTTTATCCGCATCTTTCTGCTGCCTGCTCTGGGGCAGCGCCTACCCGGCAATCAAGAACGGCTACCTGCTCTTTGGCATTGCACCGGCGGATATTCCGGCGAAACTGCTTTTTGCTGGCTACCGTTTCCTGTTTGCCGGATTGCTGTTGCTGGTCATGGCGCTCGTCACTAGACGCAAGGTTCTGGCGCCGCTCCGTCAGAAACCCGGGTCGCTGACGCTGCTTGGTCTGACCCAGACCTGTCTGCAATACATCTTCTTTTACATCGGGCTGGCCAATACCACCGGCGTCAAAGGCTCCATCATGAACGCCAGCGGCGTTTTCTTCAGCGTTCTGCTCGCTCATTTCATTTATCGGAACGACCGTCTGAGTCCGCGCAAGCTCCTCGGCTGCCTGATCGGCTTTACCGGCGTGCTGGCCGTCAACTTCGGTCAGGGGCTGTTCGATTTCAGTTTTTCCCTGCTGGGAGACGGTTTCGTTGTCATCTCGGCGTTCGTGCTTTCTGCTTCTTCGATCTACGGCAAAAAACTTTCGCAACGGATGGACGCTGTCGTTCTCACCGGCCACCAGCTTGCCATCGGCGGCCTCATGCTCATTGCCTTGGGATTCTTTTTTGGCGGCTCGCTGTCAGGCTTTACGCTCAAATCATCGGCATTACTGATCTACATGATCCTGCTTTCCTCGATGGCGTTCGGCCTGTGGACGACGCTGCTTAAACACAACCGTGTCGGACTTGTTGCCGTTTTCACCTTTTTAATTCCGGTCTTCGGGGCATTGCTTTCCGCCGCCTTTCTCGGCGAAACCATCCTGGAGTGGAAAAATCTTGCGGCGCTGACGCTCGTCTGCCTTGGCATCTGGCTGGTGACGCGTGAAACCCGGCCCGCTTGAACCAGCGGAGCGCCAGGCAATGGGGCTCACTAGGGATTGACAATGCGGCAGCGGGAAGCGAAAACCCACAGCGCATCGCAGCGTCTCTGGTCATAAGGCAAGGCCCGCTCGTTGGCGGCAACGGCGCATTGCACCTCGCCCTTGCGCACCAGCACCCGGCCGTCCTTGGCAACCAGATCCTCGGAAAAAGATACCGCCTCGATCATGCCAACCTTGATCGAAAAATCACCGAGAGACACCGTATCGCCGACCTTGACCTGCTTTAAGCCGGCAACTTCGCCCACGGGCGCCGTGCGGCAGGTCACGCCAAGAAACCTCGGCGTTTTGCTGTACATCGTCGCTTTGTCCAGCATTTCCACCGCCTGAACATGCTGCCGTTTCATTTCCGGTGCGGCATGGAGCGCGGCCGGCGCGGCGAGGATGGCCGCCGACGCAACCCACACAAGCCCTTGTTTTTTCATCTCTGAAATCATCGAAATATTCCTCATAAACCCCCTCAGCGATGTGTTTACCGGCTGATGATCCTGGCCGCCCGCCGCATCAATCGCCCCGGCATGCCTTCGCCCGCGGGAATAGGGCGGCATCGCCGACGCTCGCCAATCGCGCCGAGCTATTGCCTCTATCGTCTCTCTATCTCTTGCCCTACTACCCTCAGCCCTCTGCCCGCCACCAGGCTGCCGAACAACCATGCGTCCCTTATCGGCGGCAACTTTACACTGAACGTATCAAGCGCATGATGCAACGGCCAACCGAGCGCACGGCTGAGCGAAAAGCCGCACGAATCGCTTCACCACTGCCACAGTATTTTTTGCCAGATTGCTTGCCAAAAAACGGGCCGGCCGACCAGTCTCGATCATCGCTCACACCATCTCACCGGCATCCGGCAATGGATGAATCATGCCGTAAAGGGCAAAGCCGCCGCAAGCTTTGCGCAAACCATCCCGCCCCCAGAAGCATGGCGGCATAGATTGCCGATCCCATCGAAAAATACGGCCGCCCTTTCCGTGCCAGGAGCGAGGTGTTACGATTCACACCTGATTTGTAACCACGCTGCGACGTTGCCGGACAGATAAGGATGCACGGTTTCGCTCTGCTCGTTCCGCTCATTCCGCCCTTCCGGACGCGCCCGCTTCCTTTCCTGGAGATCATAGAAAAATGAACCAAACCAAGGACGCCCCGTCCCGGCAAACGCTATCAGCGGACAAGGACAAAGTCAGCAGCTATGGCTGGAAGGCGCTGATCGGCTCGGCAGTCGGCTATGCGATGGATGGTTTCGACCTGCTGATTCTCGGTTTCATGCTCTCGGCGATTTCCGCCGACCTGCAACTGTCAGCAACGCAGGCCGGTTCGCTGGTCACCTGGACGCTGGTCGGCGCCGTGGCCGGCGGCCTGATTTTTGGTGCACTGAGCGACATTTACGGCCGCATCCGCGTGCTGACCTGGACCATCGTTCTCTTCGCCGTATTTACCGGCTTGTGCGCCGTTGCCCAGGGTTACTGGGATCTGCTCATCTACCGCACCATCGCCGGCATCGGCCTGGGCGGCGAATTTGGCATCGGCATGGCGCTGGCGGCAGAAGCCTGGCCGGCCAACCTGCGCGCCCGCGCTACCTCGTATGTCGCGCTCGGCTGGCAGCTTGGCGTCCTCGGTGCGGCACTGGTCACGCCGGCATTGCTGCCGCACATCGGCTGGCGCGGCATGTTCATGGTCGGCGTCGTGCCGGCGCTCGTCGCCTGGGCCATCCGCAGCCATCTGCACGAGCCGGAGGTTTTCGTCAAAAGCACCGTCAAACGCAAGACGATGGGCGAATCCTTCCGCCTGCTGTTCAAAGATACGGCAACCACCAAGGTCAGCCTTGGCATCATTGTGCTTTGCTCGGTGCAGAACTTCGGCTACTACGGCCTGATGATCTGGATGCCGAACTTCCTTGCCAAGCAACTCGGCTTCAACCTGACCAAATCCTCGATGTGGACGGCTGTCACCATCCTCGGCATGATGATCGGCATCTGGGCTTTCGGCCAGCTTGCCGACCGCATTGGCCGCAAGCCGAGTTTCCTGCTCTTCCAGGCCGGCGCGGTGATCATGGTGCTGTTCTATTCCAACCTGACTGATCCGACGGCCATGCTCTGGGCCGGCGCTCTGCTCGGCATGTTCGTCAATGGCATGATGGGCGGCTACGGCGCCATCATGGCCGAAGCCTATCCGACGGAGGCGCGCGCGACGGCGCAAAACACGCTGTTCAACATCGGCCGCGGCGTCGGCGGTTTTGGCCCGATCGTCGTCGGCGCGCTCGCCCAGTCGTACTCCTTCCCGGTCGCCATCGGCATGTTGGCCGCCATCTACGTCCTCGACATGCTGGCGACGATGTTCCTGATTCCGGAACTGAAGGGCACGGAGCTGAAATAGGCGATTCCTCCATGAAAATCGACGAATTTCGCCCAATCGCGGAAAAACTGTTTGCCGAAATCCGCGCGCTGTCTTTCGACGGCGTCGGCATCTCGCGCGACAGTTACGGCGACAAAGAATCGGCAACAGCCGATTACCTGAGTGCCTTTGCCGAGGAAAACGGTCTGCAAACCTGGCGCGACCGCGCCGCCAATCTGAGAATCGGCTTTCCCGACACCCCTGCCGACAGTCCGGTCATCTGGTGCGGTTCGCACATCGATTCGGTGCCGCAAGGCGGCAATTTCGATGGATTGGCGGGTGTCACCGCCGGGCTGCTCTGCCTGCTTGCGCAGCAGCGCAGCGGTTACCGCTCGCCGCTGCCGCTCCAGGTCATCGGTTTGCGCGGCGAGGAAAGCGCCTGGTTCGGCAAAGCGTATATGGGTTCTTCCGCCCTGCTCGGCAAACTCGATGCGGAGGATCTCGCCCTGCGCCGGCGCGGCAACGGCGAAACGCTGGGCGAAGCCATGCAGCGCGTCGGTGCGGATATCGACGCCATCCGCGAACAACAGCGTCTGTTCGATCCGCAAAAAGTGCGCGCCTTCCTCGAACTGCACATTGAACAGGGGCCGGTCATGGAAGCGCGCAAACTGCCGGTGGCCGTAGTCTCCGGCATTCGCGGCAACATCCGGCACGGCCGCATGCAATGCCTCGGCGAAGCCGGGCATTCGGGGACAATTCCGCGCTGGCTGCGGCGTGATGCCGTCTTTGCCGTTTCCGACCTGATCATGCGGCTGGACGGGCACTGGAGCGACCTGCTCGAACGCGGCACCGATCTTGTCGTTACCGTTGGCATGTTGTCGACCGACGCGGCCGAACACGCCGCCTCGCGCATTCCCGGCCAGGTGACGTTCAGCTTTGAGGCGCGCAGCAAGAGCCTCGACACGCTGGAGGCCTTTTATCAGCTGATGCGCGCCGAATGCGCCGCCATTACACGCGAACGGCAGGTGCGTTTCGAGTTCGGTCGCCGTATCCTTTCCAGCCCGGCGACGATGGATACGGCGCTGAGCGATCTGCTGCTCAAGGTCTGCGCCAGCCAGAATATTCCTTGCGAACTGATTCCCAGCGGCGCCGGACACGATTCGGCCATGTTCGCCAATGCCGGCATTCCCAGCGCCATGCTGTTCGTACGCAACCAGCACGGCTCCCACAACCCGGAGGAAGCCATGGATCTCGACGACTTCATGCTGGGTGCTGCAGCGCTCGATCAGGCCATCCATGAAATCCGCTGACATGCAGCGGAAAGAAAAATCTCCGCTTTCCACTCACTTCGTACTGACCGGAGTTTGCCCGTGACCACCGCCATTCCACAACGCGACGCCGACGACGCGCGTATTGCCCGCGAGGTTTCGCTCGCCCTGCTCTCCTGCGGCTGCATCGAGTTTCAGGCCGACGAGCCGTTCCGCCTGCCTTCCGGCTGGGCCAGCCCGGTTTATATCGAATGCCGCCGCCTGATCTCTTTCCCCGACATCCGGCGCATGCTGATGCGGCATGCGCTCGACCTCTTGCGCAAGCGCCACTGCCTCGACAATCTGGCCGCCATTGCCGGCGCGGAAGCCAGCGGCATCGCGCTGGCCGCCTGGATTGCCGAGGCGCTCGACCTGCCCATGCAGTACGTGCGCAAGCAGCGCAAAGGGCTGGGCCCGGGGCGGCAGGTTGTCGGCGTCGTTCACCCCGGCGATAGCGTACTTCTGGTCGATGATCTGATGTCGGGCGGTCACTCGATTTTCAACTGCTGCCTGGCCATCGCCGAAGCCGGCCTGAAAGCGAAGAACGCCTTCGTCATCTTCGATTACGCGACCTTCCCCACACAAAACGCGCTCGAAATGCTCGGCGTCAGCGTACATTCGCTGGCCACCTGGCAGGACATTCTGGCTGCCGCGCGCGAGCAGTCCGCCCTGCCAACACCGGCGCTCGCCGAGCTGGAAACCTTCCTCGCCGACCCGGCACGCTGGTCGCATCTTCACGGCGGCAAATCCGCCGTCCACGCCGAAACGAAAGGATTGACATGACCTTTTCCGCCACAGCCGCACAGTTTGAACAATCCGCCGGCGGTACGGACGATTTCAAGCGCCTGTACCGGGACGCCTTTGCGCTGATGAAAAGCGACGCGGAAAACGCGGCCATCTATTTCGTCATCGGCGTCGCCGCGCATGGCTACGTTCTCCAGTACGAAGACCAGGCGGTGACGGCCGAACGCGCCGAGTCCGCCAAGAACGCGCTCGTCCGCTTCTGCCGCAAGGCCGCCCAGGCGCTGGCTGCGCCGCCCGCCGAACGCCTGGCGCTGCTCGGTGAGATCGCTGCCGAATACCAGTTCGACATCACCGATTTTTAGGCCCTGTGGGACGAGCGCCATGCTATTTACTGCGACAATTTTCTCCAACGCCGAAATCGCGCCCGGCTACTGGCGGATTCGCCTGAGCGCGCCGCCCGCCTTCACCGCCGTCCAGCCCGGCCAGTTCGTCATGGTGCGTGTCGGCAGCGACCCGCTGCTGCGCCGCCCATTTGCCGTCTTTGACATGGGCGTCTCCGACGCGCCGGATGAGGCGGCGGGAGGCTCGCGCGCCTGGTTCGAAATGCTCTACAAAGTCGTCGGCAAGGGCACGGCGCTGCTGGCAAAACAACGCGAAGGCGCCGAAATCGGCATTCTCGGCCCGCTTGGCACGGGATTCCAGTGCCGCGGCGATGAAAAGGAGGAACGCCTGCTCGTCGGCGGCGGCATCGGTCTGGCGCCGCTCTACCTGCTTGCCGCCGATCTGGTCAAAAAACAGCGGGCGCCGGTCAGGCTGTTCGCCGGCGGACGCACGCACGCCGATTTGCTTTGTCTGGAAGACTTTCAGTGCCTCGGCGTCGATTGCCACACCGCCACCGAGGATGGCTCACACGGTGAACGCGGTTTTGTCACGCTTGCCCTGACCCGCTATCTCGATGCCCTACCGGGCAAGGCCGCACTCTACGCCTGCGGCCCGGAAGGCATGTTAGGCGCCGTCGCCCGGATCGCCGCCGAACGCGAACTGCCCTGTCAGGTTTCACTGGAGGCGCATATGGCCTGCGGCGTCGGCGCATGTCTGGCCTGCGTCGTGCCGGGACGGCGCCACTCGCCGCAAATGCCGGACTATCGCTGCGTCTGCGCCGAAGGTCCGGTTTTTCTGGCCGGGGAACTGCAATGGCCGTCATAGAGAGATGAATGTATGAACGCGCAAACCCTCAACATGGCCGTCGATCTCGCCGGCATCCGCCTGCGCAATCCGGTGATGACCGCTTCCGGCACCTTCGGCTACGGCGAGGAATTCGCCGACTACGTCGACCTGCATAAAATCGGCGCCTACATCACCAAGGGATTGTCGCCGCGCCCACGTTCCGGCAATCCGACGCCGCGCACGGCCGAAACGCCCGCCGGCATGCTCAACGCCATCGGCCTGCAAAACGTCGGCATCGATGCCTTTATCGAAAAAAAGCTGCCGTTCATCCGCAGCGTTGATACGCCCTGCATCGCCAACTTTTTCGGAAACGATATCGGCGAATACGCGGAAATGGCGGCGCGCCTCGACGCATTGCCCGAAATCGCCGGCCTGGAAGTCAATATCTCGTGCCCGAACGTCAAGCACGGCGGCATCGCCTTCGGCTCCGACCCGGCCAGCGCCGCCAGCGTCGTTTCCGCCTGCCGCCAGGCCACGAAAAAGCCGTTGATCGTCAAGCTTTCGCCCAACGTCACCGACATCGTCGTCATGGCTAAAGCCTGCGCCGACGCGGGCGCAGATGCGCTGTCGCTGATCAACACCCTGGTTGGCATGGCCGTCGATCTGGAGCGCCGCCGCCCGGTGCTCGCCAACATCACCGGCGGCCTTTCTGGCCCGGCGGTCAAGCCGGTCGCTCTGCGCATGGTCTGGCAGGTGGCCCGCGCCGTCAGCCTGCCGGTCATCGGCATCGGCGGCATCATGAGCGCGACGGACGCCCTTGAATTCATGCTTTGCGGCGCCAGCGCCGTCCAGATCGGCACCGCCAGCTTCATCGCGCCGGACAGTGCGCAACGCATCGCCGAAGAGATGGAAGCCTGGCTGCGCGCGCACGGCGAGAACGACGTGCGTAACCTGATCGGCGCGCTCAAAGCCTGAATGGATGAGGTCGCGCCGCGGCGGCCTACCCGTGGGTTTTGAACTGCGCCTGTCGTCTTTCCGCAGCGCTTTTTGTAGTTCTCCGGCAAAAGCCGCGCCGAGCAGAAACACCAGACTCAACCAGAAAATCCAGACCAGCAGCGCCGCGAAAGAACTCGCCGCGCCCAATGAAGAACGCGTCACCGTCGTGGCGATGTAATAGCTGATGGCGATACGCCCCGCCATGAACAACACGCCGCCGAGCGCCGCCCCCGCCAGCGTCGCCCGGAAAGGGAAGCGCCGGTCGGGCAGCCAGTGCATGACGATGTAGAACAGGCCAACGATCACCGTCCACGACCAGAACAATTCAAGGCTTCTGACAATGCCGGCCAGCGCCGGCCACATGAACGCTACCCACTTGACGAAACCGAGCGCCAGCGTCTGGAGCAGCATGACCGCCGCCACCAGACAGGCGCAGCCGAGCACTACGCCGATGACGACGATGCGCATACGCACAAAGCGCGTCCAGTTAAAGCGGCGCGGCGCCGCCTGCTCGGCCATGGCCTGCAAGGCGGTGCGCAGTTCGATGAACATGCCGCTGGCGCCAATCAGCGTCGTCGCCACGGCAAACAGCGTGCTGGAAATCGCCCTGCCGGCAGTGATGCTGGCCAGACCGCGATTGAGCATGCCGGCCAGCGTTTCCGCCTCGCGCTCGCCGAGCAGGCTGCGCAAGGTATCGAGGATCATCGCCCGGGCCGCCTGATCGCCGGCAACCTCGCCGCTCATGTTTGCCATATCGCCCCAAATCCAGGCGGCGATGCTGGTCAGGATAACAAGCAGCGGCGCGACCGAAAAAGCGCCGTAAAACGCTGTCGCCGCGCCGGCGCGGATACCGTCCGCGTCCAGAAAAATCCGCAGCGTTCCCGCAGCCCTCGCCCAGACGCGGCGAAAAAGACCAACCGGCACAGGCAATGTTTTCGTTTTCTGCACCGTATGCGCTGCTGAAGCGGCATCCTGTTCATGGGAAAAATCAGGTTCGATCGGGGACATCTTGTTCAACCATCATTCGTCATTTCTCGATTTCATCCAATCCGGCAAGCTGCTCCCGCGGGTTGAAAGCGCATTCTTCCGGGCGGTAGAATCCATCCGGGTAAGCGATCGCCCGGTTTTGTGCGCTTCCATGCAGATCCGCCGGATTTCTCGGATTTTTCAGATTTCCCGGATTTTCCCAAATTTCTCGATTCATACAAGACTCATACAAGGTTCGCGCAAGAAACGCACACATCATCTTACGAGACGATTCTTTCATCCAAACCCTGCCCGTGCGCTGAAATACGCCCCGGCATCCACCATCCATTCACACACGCCACCATCATCATGACCCAAACCACCCACACACTGTTCGACCTGCGCCAACGGCGCGCCCTGATCACCGGTTCGACACAGGGCATCGGCCTGTCGCTCGCCTACGCACTGGCTGGCGCCGGTCGCCTGGCTGCTTCCGTGTGCCGTGTGTGGCTGGTGCGTGCTGTGTGCC
>ERZ772874.1952-NODE-1952-length-10476-cov-16.201516_pt1 | contig 10476 bp, 8 predicted proteins | sample MGYA00580586_ERZ772874 | MGnify/ENA primary metagenome ERZ772874 (study PRJEB29015, sample SAMEA2737952) | human oral metagenome | biome: human oral; feature: human-associated habitat; material: dental | place: China | collected 2154 ... | reverse complement strand
CAACGGCGGCGGCTTGCGCTTCATCGAAGGCATGGATGTCCGCATTGACCGTTTCCTGATTTTGCGCCCATTTGGCGGCTTCGGCGGCGGCTTTGTTCAGCGCGGCGCGATCGGTTTTTTCGAGGCGGACGACGGCGACTGCCTGCAAACCGTTGTCCGTCGGGATTTTGGTGTCGGCAAAAGTTTGACCTTCTTCAAGCGAAGACAAAAGGGCAAGGGCGGTCGGGTGGTTTAATTGTGCGGTTTCGGTGCAGACAAATAACTGCGCGCCTGCCTGTTGCGGCTGCAAGGTTCCGGCTTTTGTGCTAAATTCCACGTTTATTCTCCTGATTGAGATGGTTTCGGGTAGTTTCAGACGACCCTTTGCATTAAGGGGTCGTCTGAAAACGGTTGGAAAGATTGTACTCCATTTGAGAGGTCGTCTGAAACCTTGCGCAGACAATCCGCCTGCGCCGAACCGCTACCGCTCCTAGCCGCGATTCTATGATTTATCAAAGAAACTTCATCAAAGAACTCTCTTTTACCGCCGTCGGTATTTTCGTCGTCCTCTTGGCGGTGTTGGTCTCCACTCAGGCAATCAACCTGCTCGGCCGTGCCGCCGACGGGCGCGTCGCCATCGATGCTGTGTTGGCATTGGTCGGTTTCTGGGTCATCGGCATGACGCCGCTTTTGCTGGTTTTGACCGCATTCATCAGCACGCTGACCGTGTTGACCCGCTACTGGCGCGACAGCGAAATGTCGGTTTGGCTCTCCTGCGGGCTGGCGTTGAAACAGTGGATACGCCCCGTCATGCAGTTTGCCGTGCCGTTTGCCCTGCTGATTGCCGTCATGCAGCTTTGGGTCATGCCGTGGGCGGAACTGCGCAGCCGCGAATACGCGGAAATCCTCAAGCAGAAGCAAGAATTGTCGATGGTAGAAGCAGGCGAGTTCAACAGCCTGGGCAAGCGCAACGGCAGGGTTTACTTCGTCGAAACCTTCGACACCGAATCGGGCATCATGAAAAACCTGTTCCTGCGCGAACAGGATAAAAACGGCAACGACAACATTATCTTTGCCAAAGAAGGTAATTTCTCGCTGAACGACAACAAGCGCACGCTCGACCTGCGCAACGGCTACCGTTACAGCGGCACGCCCGGCAAAGCCGACTACAACCGCGTTTCCTTCCAAAACCTCAGCCTGATTATCAGCACCACGCCCAAACTCATCGACCCCGTTTCCCACCGCCGCACCATCCCGACATCGCAGCTCATCGGCAGCAGCAACCCGCAACATCAGGCGGAATTGATGTGGCGTATCTCGCTGACCGTCAGCGTCCTCCTGCTCTGCCTGCTTGCCGTGCCGCTTTCCTATTTCAACCCGCGCAGCGGCCACACCTACAACATCCTCGTCGCCATCGGGCTTTTCCTGATTTACCAAAACGGACTGACCTTCCTGCGCAATGCCGTGGAGGATGGCAAAATCCATTTCTGGCTCGGACTGCTGCCCATGCACATCATCATGTTCGCCATCGCCGTCGTACTCCTGCGCGTACGCAGTATGCCCAGCCAGCCCTTCTGGCGGGCGGTTGGCAAAAGTCTGACATTGAAAGGCGGAAAATGAACCTGATTTCACGTTACATCATCCGCCAAATGGCGGTTATGGCGGTTTACGCCCTCCTGGCCTTCCTCGCCCTGTACAGCTTTTTCGAGATCATCAACGAAGTCGGCGACTTGGGCAAAGGCAGCTATAACGGCGCAACCATGGCGCAATACGTCCTCATGCAGATGCCCGCGCGCGCCTACGAACTCATGCCCCTCGCCGTCCTCATCGGCGGACTCGTCTCCCTCAGCCAGCTTGCTGCCGGCAGCGAACTGACCGTCATCAAAGCAAGCGGCATGAGCACCAAAAAACTGCTGCTGATCCTGTCGCAGTTCGGACTGATTTTCGCCATCGCCACCGCCGCGCTCGGCGAATGGATTGCCCCCGTCCTCAGCCAAAAAGCCGAAAACATCAAATCCGCCGCCATCAACGGCAAAATCAGCACCGGCAATACCGGCCTTTGGCTCAAAGAAAAAAACAGCATCATCAACGTGCGCGAAATGCTGCCCGACCATACCCTGCTGGGCATTAAAATTTGGGTGCGCAACGACAAAAACGAACTGATGCAGGCAACGGAAGCCGAGTCCGCCGTTTTAAACAACGACGGCAGTTGGCAGTTGAAAAACATCCGCCGCAGCACGCTTAGCGAAGACAAAGTCGAAGTCTCGACTGCCGCCGAAGAAAACTGGCCGATCGCCGTCAAACGCAACCTGATGGACGTATTGCTCGTCAAACCCGACCAAATGTCCGTCGGCGAACTGACCACCTACATCAGCCACCTCGAAAACAACAACCAAAACACCCAAATCTACGCCATCGCCTGGTGGCGCAAATTGGTTTATCCCGTCGCCGCCTGGGTCATGGCACTCGTCGCCTTCGCCTTCACCCCGCAAACTACCCGCCACGGCAATATGGGCTTGAAACTCTTCGGCGGCATCTGCCTCGGCTTGCTGTTCCACTTCGCCGGACGGCTCTTCGGGTTTACCAGCCAACTCTACGGCGTCCCACCCTTCCTCGCCGGCGCACTGCCCACCATAGCCTTCGCCCTGCTCGCCGTTTGGCTGATACGCAGGCAGGAGAGAAGGTAAAAGATGGATTCGGAGAAAACGTCGTCTGAAAACGGTTTTGCGAAATACGCTATGCCTGTTTTCAGACGATGTTTGGTTTGAGTTTGGGTAGGGCGGGGTAGTGGAGGGTGCGGTTTATTTGGATTGTTATAAGCCAATCCGCTGTAAAAGTCGTCTGAAACCAATCCGTCGCTTAGGAGATTTGCTCGCCAAATTGTTGAAACAAAGAAAACGAGGTCGTCTGAACGCTGTTTCAGACGACCTTTTGTCTTTTTGTATTTTATTTATTGTTGTCCGGTGGTGTTGCCGTTTTCCAAAACATCCAAGATGTTTTTCAGGCTGGCGGAATCAAGCTGACCGGGCGCGGAGGCGTTTCCTGCCGTGCCAAATGTGATGGCGGAGCCGAAGGTCGAGCCTGCGATGCGGCTGACGAGTCCGAGCTTACCCATGGAGATGGTAACAATCGGGCGGTTTGCAGTTTGACGGGCTTCCCAAGTGGCGTCCAAAAGCGTCAGGACATCGGCGGGGCTTTGGGGCATCACGGCGATTTTGCAGATGTCCGCGCCTGCCTCTTCCATTTTTTTCAGACGACCTGTGATGTCCGATTTGGCGGGCGTTTGATGGAAATCGTGGTTGCTCATCAGGACGGCGGTGTCGTTCGTTTTGGCGGCGGCAACCGCTTGGCGGACTTCGCTCTCGCCGGCGGAAAGTTCGATGTCGATGATGTCGATGATGCCTGAAGCGGCGGCTTTATCGAGCAACTCGAAATAATACGCTTTGCTGCAAGGGTATTCGCCGCCTTCCTCTGCGCGTCGGAAGGTAAACAGCAGCGGGGTTTCTGGAAAGGCGCGGCGCACGGCTTCGGCTTGGGCGATCAGGTATTCGGGATTGCCCGCTTGGGCGAAATAGTCGGCTCTGAACTCGATAATATCGAAACAGGCGTGTTCGAGGTTTTTCAGGGCGGCGGATAAGGCTGCTTCGTCTCGGGCAACCAAGGGAACGGCGATTTTCGGCTGTCCGCTGCCGAGCGTGAGATGGCGGATGGTCAGGGTTTTCATGGTTTTTCTGCTGTATTGGTACGGTGGCTGTCGAGCAGCGGATCGGGGAACGGTGTCCAAACGACGCCGTTGATGCCGCTTTCGGTCAGGCGGCGGTTGAGCCAGCTGTTGCACGTATTGAAAAGATGGTAGCGTCCTTCTGCCTCGTAGAATGCGTCGTCAGCGCTGTAATGCGCGCCGGCGACGGGGATGGCTTTGCCTGCTTTCAATTTGAAATGACGCATCAGGTTGGCACTCAGGCGGCGGTATTGTTCGCGGCTGACGGTGAATTTGACGGTATTTTCGCCTTCGCGCGGCGGCTCGCGGTAGTAGATGGCGTGAATCAGCGTGCTGTTGGCTCCGCTTAACGCCTGTACTGCCGTAGAGGCGGTCAAATCCGACCACTGCGGCGTTTTCAAATAGAAATTGCGCTCGCCCCAGCCTATACCGACGTAGCGGATGGGGGCATCGCCTTGCTCTGCGGGGCTGTCGGCAGGATTGATGATGCTGGTCCAATCAAAAAGATCGTCTGAAAGCGGCATGACGATGTCGGCGTGTACGCCGTTGCTGTGCAGGTAAAGGGTTACCTCGCCGTCGGAGGCTTCAATGCTGTCCTGCGGAATCTTACCAAGTATGTAGGCGGCGGCAAAGTAAAGGATGGCGGCGATGATAAACGCCAACAGGGCTTTCAGGAGGATTTTGAATATTTTTTTCATTGACGTGACGGCGTCGTTAAAGATGCGGCATCATATCACGATAACGGCATGTTTTAAGTATTTCAGACGACCTTAACGCTTTAACTACAAAAGAGGTCGTCTGAAAATCAACAAAAAGATATTTTTAGTTTCCCATCAATCCGTTTTCGTAAAAAACCGCACCCGATTGTTAACATTATATTTACACTACACCCGATTACAAATATACTCATTGCCATGCCGCACGGCTTTGTTTGCCTGAAATCCAAAGCCTGCGAACAACCCGCTGCGGGAAACAAGAAAAACCGATTCAGTGAAATCAATAAAAAAGCAATGTCGGGCGATGAGCCTATGCTTCAGCGGTTTTAGCGATTTCACGTTATGTTTCAGAGGAATAATCCATGGACTTACATGCAAAGGACAAAACCCAGCATCCTGAGAATGTCGAGCTGCTCAGTGCGCAAAAGCCGATTACCGACTTTAAGGGCCTGCTGACTACCATCATTTCCGCCGTCGTCTGTTTCGGCATTTACAGCATCCTGCCCTACAGCACCGATGCCAACAAAGGCATCGCGCTGTTGATTTTCGTTGCCGCGCTTTGGTTCACCGAAGCCGTCCACATCACCGTAACCGCATTGATGGTGCCGATTCTCGCCGTCGTGCTCGGCTTCCCCGATATGGACATCAAAAAAGCGATGGCGGGTTTTGCCGATCCGACGATTTACATCTTCTTCGGCGGCTTCGCGCTTGCCACCGCCCTGCACATGCAGCGCCTCGACCGCAAAATCGCCGTCAACCTCTTGCGCCTGTCGCGCGGCAATATGAAAGTCGCCGTATTGATGCTGTTTGCCGTTACCGCCTTCCTGTCCATGTGGATCAGCAATACCGCCACCGCTGCCATGATGCTTCCTTTGGCAATGGGTATGATGAGCCACCTCGACCAAGAAAAAGAACGCAAAACCTACGTCTTCGTCCTGCTCGGCATCGCCTACTGCGCCAGCATCGGCGGTTTGGGTACTGTGGTCGGTTCGCCGCCGAACATGATTGCCGCCAAAGCCCTGAATCTGGACTTCGTCGGCTGGATGAAGCTCGGCCTGCCGATGATGTTGTTGATTCTGCCGCTGATGCTGTTTTCCATGTACGTCATCCTCAAGCCCAATCTGAACGAACGCGTCGAAGTCAAAGCCGAGTCTATCCCTTGGACGCTGCACCGCGTGATCGCGCTGTTGATTTTCTTGGCTGCTGCCGTCGCTTGGGTATTCAGCTCCAAAATCAAAGAAGCGTTCGGCATTTCCAACCCCGACACCGTCATTGCCCTGATTGCCGCCGTCGCCGTCGTCGTATTCGGCGTGGCGCAATGGAAAGAAGTCGCCCGCAATACCGACTGGGGTGTGTTGATGCTCTTCGGCGGCGGCATCAGCTTGAGCGCGCTGCTGCAATCCTCCGGCGCATCCGAAGCATTGGGTCAGCAGGTGGCCACCACGTTCACCGCCGCGCATCCGCTGCTGGTGATTTTCGTAGTCGCCGCCTTCATCATCTTCCTGACCGAGTTCACCAGTAACACCGCCTCCGCCGCGCTGCTCGTGCCCATTTTCGCCAGCATCGCCACGCAAATGGGGCTGCCCGAACAAGTCTTGGTATTCGTCATCGGCATCGGCGCATCCTGCGCGTTCATGCTGCCGGTTGCCACGCCACCCAACGCGATTGTGTTCGGTACAGGCTTGATTAAGCAACGCGAAATGATGAACGTCGGCTTGCTGCTGAACGTCCTCTGTATCGTACTGGTTGCGCTGTGGGCTTATTTCATCCTGATGTAAACCCGTAAAACCCTAGCCAAGGTCGTCTGAAAGAATATTTTTCAGACGACCTTGAAGTTTTTCCGCCCAGCACCATTTGTAAAAAGATTCTTAACGAAAGGAAACCCATGATTATCCTGCACACCAACAAAGGCGACATCAAAATCGAACTCGATTTCGACAAAGCCCCCGTTACCGCCAAAAATTTCGAGCAATACGTCAAAGACGGCTTCTACGATGGCGTAATCTTCCACCGCGTCATCAAAGGCTTCATGATTCAAGGCGGAGGCATGGACGAGAACATGAACGAAAAAGAAACACGCGAGCCGATTCAAAACGAAGCGTCCAACGGCCTGCCCAACGAAAAATACACCATCGCCATGGCGCGCACCTCCGACCCGCATTCCGCCAGCGCGCAATTCTTCATCAACACCGCCGACAACGCCTTCCTGAACTTCCGTTCCAAAGAGCTGTACGGCAAAACTGTCGTCCAAGACTGGGGCTACGCCGTATTCGGCAAAGTCGTCGATGGTTTTGATGTAGTCGATGCCATCGAAGGCGTCGCCACCAAACGCCACGGCTACCACGACGACGTACCGACCGAACCTGTCATCATCACCAAAGCCGAAGTAGTATAAGATTGACGCATTACATGCCTTATCCGCAAAAAAAGCAGCCTGAAACGGGCTGCTTTTTTTGCGGATAAGGCATATCGACGGCTTCTTTGGTTTTTGACGAATCAGTTGCCATCAACCGTCAGCAATCAATCAAACAAATCTGTTGCATTGGCAGCGTAGCGTGGGCTTGACGCAAGGAAAATATGTAGGACGAAACTGGGCAGGGCGGTATGCCTGACTGTTTTTTGTAATCCGCAACGAAACAGCAGAAAACCTGTGTTTGGGTTTCGGCTGTTGGGGATGAAAAGGGCTATTTGCAAAGTTCTCGATAACAACAAAAGGTCGTCTGAAAACAGGTTTTCAGACGACCTTTTCGTTTTTTACTTCTCAACAACGGTTTAGGTTGGAATGGGGGAATAGTTAAGTAGGATGAGTGAGGAGATTTTGCAAAGGGCTCCTCATGTTAATTCTAGGAGGCAGCTCATTTTAAATAGCACTTTTTATCATTTATAAAAACAAAAGGCATCAATCCAATGCCTTTTTAATTCATTAACTTGAAAAATTAACGTTCACTTCAACGTTTATTCGATTCACGAATCACTTCTTTGGCTTACTTCAAAAATGCCGCATGATATGCAATATGATCACCAATAAAACTGGCGATGAAGTAATAGCTATGATCATAGCCTTTATGGAAGCGCACGTTGATCGGCTGATTTGCCGCACGACAGGTTTCGATAAAATCTTCGGTACGCAATTGTGTTGGTAAAAACTCATCTTCCAAGCCCTGATCAATGCGCATACCTTGCACTTTATAGCCTTGTTGAATGAGCGAGCCGGCATCATATTGTTGCCATTTTTCACGATCTTTTCCTAAATAGGCAGAAAAGGCTTTTTCTCCCCAAGGCACAAGGCTTGGCGACAAAATGGGCGAAAAGGCAGAGACACTTTGATAACGTTCTCGGTTTCGCAGTGCCAATACCAATGCGCCGTGTCCGCCCATTGAATGCCCCATAATGGAACGTTTGCCGTTGGTAGGAAATTTTTCCTCAATCAGACGGGGCAACTCGTTCAAAATATAATCATACATTTGATAATTCGTCGCCCAAGGCTGTTCGGTCGCATTCAGATAGAAGCCTGCACCTTGCCCTAAATCATAAGCCGCATCGTTCGGCACTTGCTCTCCGCGAGGGCTGGTATCGGGGGCAACCACAATCACTTGATGTTCTGCCGCATAGCGCTGAAAGCCTGATTTGGTAATGAAATTTTGTTCAGTACAGGTTAAGCCGGAAAGCCAATAAATCACACCAAGTGGTCGATTCTCCTGATTATCCGGCAAATAGACGGCAAATTTCATTTCGCATTGAAGCGTTTGGGCATGATGTGCCCAAACTTGTTGCAAACCGCCAAAAATTTGATGTTGTTCAATCAGTTTCATCGCGAACCTTAGTAATGAATAACAGAGCGGATCGATTTACCTTCATGCATTAACTCAAAGGCTTCATTGATTTGATCAAGTGTCATTGTGTGAGTCACAAACGGTTCTAACTGGATATCACCTTTCATTGAATCTTTCACCATTTTCGGAAGTTCAGAGCGGCCTTTCACACCACCAAATGCCGTGCCTTTCCAAACACGACCGGTTACCAACTGGAACGGACGCGTTGAAATTTCTTGTCCTGCACCTGCTACGCCGATGATAATGGATTGTCCCCAACCACGGTGTGCACTTTCTAATGCTTGACGCATTACGTTTACATTGCCGATACATTCAAAGGTATGGTCAATGCCCCATTTATTGATGTCTAACAACACATCTTTGATTGGTTTATCGTAATCGTTCGGGTTTAAGCAGTCAGTCGCACCAAACTGTTTTGCCAACTCGAATTTTGCGGAATTGGTATCAATGGCGATAATGCGCCCCGCTTTGGCTTGACGCGCACCTTGCACCACAGCCAAACCAATCGCCCCCAAGCCAAACACGGCCACAGAGTCGCCTTCTTGCACTTTTGCCGTGTTATGTACCGCACCAATACCTGTGGTAACACCGCAGCCGAGCAAACATACTTGTTCGTGGTTGGCTTCCGGGTTGATTTTCGCCAGTGAAACTTCGGCAACAACAGAATATTCACTGAAAGTCGAACAGCCCATATAGTGATAGATCGGCTGACCTTGATAAGAAAAACGCGTCGTGCCGTCCGGCATTAAACCTTTACCTTGCGTCTCACGTACCGCAACGCATAAGTTGGTTTTGCCTGAACGGCAAAACTCACATTCGCCACATTCAGCGGTGTAAAGAGGAATGACGTGATCACCCGGTTTTACGCTTGACACACCTTCGCCCACAGCAACAACCACACCCGCACCTTCATGCCCAAGCACCACAGGAAATACGCCTTCAGGATCGCTTCCTGATAACGTAAATGCATCTGTATGGCACACGCCCGTGTGCGTGTTACGAATTAACACCTCGCCTTTGCGTGGCATTTCTACATCGATTTCCACAATTTGTAAGGGTTGATTTGGTGCAAATGCCACCGCCGCACGAGATTTGATGGTTGAATTGGTTTGTTTATTTTCCATTATTTTTTCCTTTTAATTCATTAATTAAGGTTATCTAGCCTAAGAAAGAGAACAACAGCTTATACTTTGGAATTAACTATAAAGCAAGCATTTTTGCAATTTTCGCTCCGGCGGTAGCATGATCGACTGATGGGCCACCATACAATCGGCGGTTAAAGGCTTCCGAATGTTTCCCTAAGTCATGAAGCTGTCCCGTTTGGCAGGCAATTTCCTGCGCACCGAAGAAGAGTAGCCTGCTTGGACAATATTTGAACATACAGCCACCCAAAGGCGGCTGACGGAATAGGTCGTCATAGAGTTCGTAGTTACTAGAATTTCAGCACACAGCCGCCTTCGGGTGGCTGGAAAATTATTCCTAACCTGCCTATTCCAGAAGGCGTTTCAACACACAGCCGCCCGAAGGCGGCTGGAAATCCAAAAATAATAGAAAAAACAACGATAAAAGTTTCAACACACAGCCGCCTGAAGGCGGCTGGAGCTCTTCCCCGAGTTGTCTGTCTTTGCTGAAGAGTTTCAACACACAGCCGCCTGAAGGCGGCTGGGCGGACGAATTGGCAAAAGCGCAAGACGCGCTGAAGTTTCAACACACAGCCGCCTGAAGGCGGCTGGTTCGCCCGAAACACTCACGCGCTGATTCTCAAAAAGTTTCAACACACAGCCGCCTGAAGGCGGCTGGTTTGTCCGTAATCTCGTATCAAAACATACCCATCTTGTTTCAACACACAGCCGCCTGAAGGCGGCTGGGCGATAACAGGTAATTAAGATGTACTACCAAGTCGGGTTTCAACACACAGCCGCCTGAAGGCGGCTGGCTTCAGCGGTCGTATTGCCGTTTGAATCTTGGCCGTTTCAACACACAGCCGCCTGAAGGCGGCTGGAAATAAGAATCGGATTATACAAAACTCCACATAATAAGTTTCAACACACAGCCGCCTGAAGGCGGCTGGGCTACTGTTACGGCTCGCTTGTCAAGTAATAAGCCGTTTCAACACACAGCCGCCTGAAGGCGGCTGGATGGCTATCTTGACCACCAAACAAATCAATGCCCGTTTCAACACACAGCCGCCTGAAGGCGGCTGGAGCCTCTCTCAAAAGCCTTGCTC
>ERZ772874.1951-NODE-1951-length-10478-cov-22.104864_pt1 | contig 10478 bp, 7 predicted proteins | sample MGYA00580586_ERZ772874 | MGnify/ENA primary metagenome ERZ772874 (study PRJEB29015, sample SAMEA2737952) | human oral metagenome | biome: human oral; feature: human-associated habitat; material: dental | place: China | collected 2154 ... | reverse complement strand
TTTGCTATTGAAAAGATTGGGAAATTCCTAGATTATAAAATCAACGAAAGATAAGGAAAGGTTGGACGAGCTGCATGAAAAAAGAGTTGAGGCAAGCTGTACTGATCCAGATGAAGAAACTGTCAGGAAAAGAAAAAGAGCAGGCAGATAGCTGGCTGACCCAGCGCTTGCTCAGTTCAGCAGCTTATCAAAAAGCTCAGGTTATCGCTACCTATCTTTCTATGCCGCATGAAGTCTCAACTGCAGCCTTTATCAAGCAGGCTCAGTTGGACAGCAAGCGAGTTTTAGTGCCCAAAACCTACGGCCAGGGTCGGATGATATTTGTGGATTATGATGAAAGCCACCTGCAAAAGAGCTCTTTTGGTCTGCTGGAGCCGATGAGCGAAGAGGCTGTGGAGAAGACGGAGATTGATCTGATTCATGTGCCGGGCGTGGTCTTCAATTCTCAAGGCTTTCGGATTGGCTATGGCGGTGGGTACTACGATCGCTATTTGGATGATTATGAGGGGACGAGTGTCAGTACCATTTATCAAGTCCAGCAAGCGGATTTTGCACCAGCCCAACATGATGTCGCAGTAAAGGAGTTAATCATGTATGAAACAAATCTATGATAGAGATTATCCAGTGACAAGCACTTTGCTTATAGCAACAAGTCTTGTCTTTGTCTTGATGATTCTTTCTTACGGTTTTCAATACAGCAATTCAGAAGCCTTGTATCGCTTTGGAGCTGTGCACGGTTATACTATTCAAGCTTTTCCGGAGCAGTTTTGGCGGGTTTTTGCTGCTATTTTTATCCACATTGGTTTGGAGCATTTTGTGGTCAATATGCTAACACTCTACTTCCTTGGCCGACAAATCGAAGCCATCTTTGGTTCTTTGAAATTCTTGATACTTTACCTGATGTCGGGGATGCTGGGAAATTTATTTGTTGTCTATTTTTCACCCAACAGTTTAGCAGCTGGCGCTTCTACCTCGCTTTTTGGACTTTTTGCTTCGATTGTTGTGCTTCGTTATGCTACGCGAAACTACTATCTCCAGCAGTTGGGTCAATCCTATATGAGTCTGCTCGTTGTCAACTTAATCATGAGTTTTTTACCGGGAATTAGCCTTTCAGGTCACTTGGGCGGTCTAGTCGGCGGAGCTTTAGGGGCTGTAATTTTACCAGTGTCAGGAGAGCGCTATGCTTTTAGCAAGACTCAGCGGTTTTTAGCACTGGCAGCCTACCTTGGATTAGTAACTATTCTGATTTTTCTGAGCTTTCAACGACCAATTTTTTAAGAAATGAACTCAAATGAGGTTGGGACAAAAAGATTTCAATTTTTAAAAATCTTAATTATTAAGCCCTTCAAATCTATAATTAAATGCGAAAAGCGAACAAAGCAGAATTCTGATTACCAGAAAACTAGTTTTGTTCGCTTTTTATATTTGAGGTCGGACTTTTGTCCCAGCCTCATTCTTTTTATAAATATGATTTTTTGTAAAGGAGCCTATTTTAATTCGCAGAGGCATGATAATTCATATATATTGCTACTACTTAGTCTGGACAGAAATAAATGAGCGAAATTTCTATCTATGTGTATCCAGCGATGTATGTTTTCTCTATTTTTTATCTGTAAAGCGTATAAATTAACATTTTTGAAAGCGTTTGCAAAGGCGGAATGAAAAGGGTATACTATGATTGATGAAATAAAGGAAGTTTAGGACTTTCAAAAAATAAAAAGGAGTTAACGATGAAGAAGTTAACATTCAAAGTTGTCATTGTTATAATGGTAATTCTCTTGTTGCCTATTCAGGCTGTTCAAGCCTGCTGCGGCTTCATTATTGGTCGACAGTTGACCAAAGATGGAACGACACTTTTTGGTCGGACAGAAGACTACCCTTACTATCCAAATGGCGGAAAACACAACAAAAACTATGTTGTTGTAGATGCGAAAACCTATAATGAAGGGGATCAAATCCAAGATGAGTCCAATGGTTTCACTTATCCTCACGCTGCCAGCGAGATGAGATATACAGCGACCTATGACTCTGCTCGAGGTGATGGTAGTAATGGAGCTTTTGGGGAACATGGCTTTAATGAAGCTGGTGTTTCTATGACGGCAACTGTTTCAGCTAGTCCCAATAAACAAGTATTAGCAACAGACCCTCTAAAAGCGGATGGACTTCCAGAAGCAGCCATGCTGGACGTGATTTTGCCTCGTGTGAAAACAGCACGTGAAGGGGTTGAATTACTGGCAAAAGTGATCGAGGAAAAGGGTTCGGCTGAAGGCAATATTGTGGTCTTCGCAGACCAAAACGAGACCTGGTATATGGAAATCCTTTCTGGGCATCAATATGTAGCCGTGAAGGTACCAGAAGATAAATATGCAGTATTTGCCAATACCTATTATCTTGGTCATGTAGATTTGACAGATACAGAAAATGTCATTGCGTCAAAAGATGTTGAAAAAGTAGCCAAAGAGTCTGGAAATTATCAAACAGATAAAGACGGAAATTTCCACATTGCCAAATCATACGGACCTGCTAAATATGCTGAAGGAGATCGTTCTCGGACCTATGCAGGGATTACTTTGCTAGATCCAAAAGCGAAAGTGACGTATGAAGACGATGAGTACGAACTTTTCCGCTCACCAAGTGATCCAAATAAGAAGTATACCTTGGAAGATGCCTTTGCTTTCCAACGAAACCGTTTTGAACACTTGAATGGTCGCTTTGTACCAGATGATCAAATTGGAGTTAAAAAACAAGGTGATGATGGAAGCAAGGATGAAGTGCGTCAAGATCAGTATAAATATGCGCTTGGAAATGAAAACGTTATTGATGCCCATGTTTATCAGATCAATCCAAATCTACCAAAGACATTTGGTGGGACTGTCTGGCTAGGCTTGGGACCTTCTCGGAATACTCCGTACGTTCCATTCTATGGGAATGTGAAGGATACTTACCAAGCCTTTAAACCTCGAACAGAAACCTATGATCCGAATTCTTGGTATTGGACTGTTTGGCACATTGACCAAATGGCGATTAACAACCAAGATCTCTTTGGAAAATCTATCCAAAATCATTGGAAAGCGCTCGAAGAACAGTTAATGATTGAGCAGAAAGTTAGTGATGCTAAATATGCAGCTTTGAAAGCAGATGAGGCAGCAGCTAAGGATGTAGAAGATCAGGTAACAGCAGAAGCTTTAGCACGCTCTGAACGTCTCTTTAAGCAATTCAAACAATATGAAGCAGAGTTGTCTGCAACCTTGAAAGAAGCTGGAAGAACAGATGATCCGTATCGAGCTTCACTTCCGGATGATTACAAGGATCCAACAGACGAACCGAAACCGACAGAACCAAGTACAGATCCAAGCAAGGACGAACCGAAGCCGACAGAACCAAGTACAGATCCAAGCAAGGACGAACCGAAGCCGACAGAACCAAGTACAGATCCAAGCAAGGACGAGCCGAAGCCGACAGAGCCAAGTACAGATCCAAGCAAGGACGAGCCAAAGCCGACAGAACCAAGTACAGATCCAAGCAAGGACGAGCCTAAGCCGACAGAACCAAGTACAGATCCAAGCAAGGACGAGCCAAAGCCGACAGAACCAAGTACAGATCCAAGCAAGGACGAACCGAAACCGACAGAGCCAAGTACAGAACCAAGCAAAAATCAACCAAAGCCGACTGTACCGACGACAAATGGTCGCCCAGTCCTTCCAACTAACTCATATATTTTAATAGACCCTGCTACAGGTGTCATCTTGCAAAATCCAGATTTTGCTCAAGGTGGTTTTAGTTTAGTAGTTGGTGTTTTGAGTGATGTAGCAGCGCTGAAAGGGAAAGACTATAAAGCTTATGACATTCAGTTGTCCAATCAAAATGGACCTGTTCATCAAATCAGCTCAACAGTCGTAACGATTCCAGTTGATCCAAACAAAGAAGTTGAAGCCATTGTTGCAATTGGAGAAGATGGCAAGCTAGAAAACTATCAGTTTACTCTCAATGCAGATAAAACAAAAGTCACCTTCACGACTAATCATTTCTCTGCTTATGGTGTTGTTTACAAATCAGCTCCAAAAGTAACGCAAAAGGAAAATGACAAGAAATTGCCATCTACTGGTCAAACGATGTCCATGGTAGGGATAATCGGAGGCGTCCTTCTGAGCGTCCTTGGATTTGTCTTTTACTTAGAAAAACGCAGAAACCATAAAGCTTAATGGGACCTGCAATTGTTAGAAAAATAAAAAGAGGCTACTAAGTGTCCTGCCTCCAAAAGTTGGACAAATCATTATTGAAAGGATTGGATCCTGTACTGCACAGGACTCAGTCCTTTTCATTTTGTTCCGTTTATTGTTGTAGTAAAAAATATAAGCGGTAGTAGCCCGTTTTAGTGTTTGATAAGAATCTTCATAACTAGTCCTCCTTCAGATTTCATAAACCAAAAGAAGGTTTCCATTATGCCATTATCAGAACGGTTGCCTTTGTGAACATCATACATTGCTTGAATCTAATTCCTGAGTTCTTTTTTTATCAGGGCTGTCAAGTTGTTTCTTGAAGTAGATATGCAGTTTATCTTCATAAGTTAATTTCATAATAAGAAAACACCCCAATTGCTAGATTTTGTGTCTAACTTTTGGGGTGCAGTTCAATTTCTAAACTCTATTTCTTTACTTATCAGATGATTCTGATCCGTCTAATTTTTTTCCCAAATCGATAATGTATTGCTTCAAATCATCTTTAACTTGCGGATGCTTGAGAGCATAGTCGATGGAAGTTTTCATGAAGCCAAACTTATCACCAACATCATAGCGGTCGCCTTTAAATTCGCGGGCAAAAACGCGCTGAGTCTTGTTGAGGGTATCGATGGCATCAGTCAGTTGAATTTCATTGCCAGCGCCGGGAGTTTGTTTTTCTAGGATTTCAAAAATTTCTGGTGTGAGCAGATAGCGTCCGATAATAGCCAAATCACTCGGTGCTTCTTCTGGTGCAGGTTTTTCAACAAACTTTTCAACGCTATACAGTCCATTGACTCCCTCACCTTGCGGGGCAATGACTCCATAAGCAGAGACTTCGTTGTGTGGAACCTTCATAACAGCGATAGTAGAGGCATGAGTCGCTGCATAGTCATCCATGAGTTGCTTGGTTAGCGGTACTGCCTTGTCATTAGTAATATCCATCAAATCATCACCCAGCATGACAACGAAAGGTTCATTTCCGACAAAGGCCTTAGCTTGTAAAACAGCATCTCCCAGCCCTCGCGGATGACTCTGACGGATGAAATGTAGACCGATACCAGTGGTTTCATCCACCAACTTGAGCAAGTCGTTCTTACCCTTTTCTTTAAGGTTGTATTCTAGCTCAAAGTTGGAATCAAAGTGGTCTTCGATCGAGCGTTTTGACTTCCCTGTGACAACCAGAATGTCTTTGATTCCAGCCTTGAGGGCTTCCTCGACGATAAACTGAATAGTTGGTTTGTCAACGATGGGCAGCATTTCCTTGGCTAGAGCCTTAGTGGCTGGCAAGAAGCGGGTACCGAGACCGGCAGCAGGAATGACTGCTTTTCTGACTTTTGACATAAGTTTCTCCTTTATAAATAATAGTGCGAATTAAGACCACTCATTTTCAGCTTTGAATTCATTGCTCATCATATCATGAATGGCATCTTTGATATCATGACCATCATAAATAACCTTGTAGATGGCCTGAGTGATGGGCATATAGACATCTAGCTCTTGAGCTAGTTCATAGGCAGCCTTGGTGGTAGAGATTCCTTCGATAACCATGCCCATATTGGCTTCAATATCGGCTAATTTCTCGCCGCGGCCCAGAGCATCGCCGGCCCGCCAGTTGCGAGAGTGAACAGAGGTTCCTGTGACAATCAAGTCACCGACACCAGAAAGACCGCTGTAGGTCAGAGGGCTGGCTCCAAGCTTGACACCCAATCGGGTAATTTCAGCTAGACCGCGTGTGATAATAGCAGCTTTGGCATTGTCACCATAGCCTAGTCCATGGAGAGCACCGGCTCCTACTGCGATGATATTTTTCAGAGCGCCGGCCGTCTCTACCCCGATGACATCGGTATTGGTATAGAGGCGGAAGTAGTGGTTGCTGAAGAGTTCCTGTACATACTTAGCGGTCTCCAAGTCCTTGGATGCTGCGGTAATCAGAGTAATATCGCGGACAATAGTCTCCTCAGCATGGCTGGGACCTGAAACGACGACAATCTCGCTACGTAGCTCTGCGGGGATTTCTTCTTCCAAGATGGTTGAGATTCGTTGGTGGCTGTTAGGCTCCAATCCCTTGGAGGCGTGCATGATTTTCACCTTGTGATCCAAGGTCTGCGCTACTTGTTTGGCTACCAGCCGGGTTACTTTAGTCGGCACTACAAAAAGCACAGCATCTGCGTTCTCCAGAGCATCTTTTAAGTCATGATAAGCCTTAATCTCTTCGCTCAGCACAGCATCTTTGAAATAGCGTTTGTTTGTATGCTGGTTATTGATTTCGTCAATCTGCTCTGCAATATTGCCCCAGATACGGACTTCATGCCCGTTGTCATTAAGGACTTGTGATAGAGCTGTTCCCCAAGAGCCGGGGCCAATAACAGCAACTCGTTGTTTATCCATGTTTTCTCCTTACTTCAAGACTCCAGAATGGGCGGAATCAGTTTTAGAGTTCTATACTTTATTTTACCACATAATATACGAAATTTCTTGCTTGACATTGTATTTATCTATGATATAGTAAAAAAGCGAAGCAAAAGTAAGAGAAAGTCAGGAGGTAATATGTTTTTTAAAACCTTATCACGCTATAAATGGTTTGTACTTGGGTCAATCACAATGGCCGCCCTGATGATTGCCAGCTCGCTACTCCAGCCTTGGCTGCTGAAACGTATATTAGATGCGCTCCAGTCAAACAGTGGACAGACAATTTCCAGTACAGGAGCCTGGCTGATTGGGATAGGAATAGTTGGTTTGGTTGCTGGAGGCATCAATGTCATTATAGCGGCCTATATTGCTCAGGCCGTTTCCTCTGACCTTCGTGAAGCAACTTTCCGTAAAATTCAAAGCTTTTCTTATGCCAATATTGAGAAATTCAATGCAGGAAATCTTGTTGTTCGGATGACGAATGACATCAACCAAGTGCAAAATTTGGTGATGATGGTTTTTCAGATTCTATTCCATTTGCCCTTGCTGTTCATTGGCTCAGTCATCTTGGCTTTGATGACCCTACCATCACTGTGGTGGATCATTGTCCTATTAATTGTGCTGGTATCGGGATTGACTGCTTTAATGATGGGTTTGATGGGACCTCGGTTCAGGAAATTTCAAGTTCTCTTAGAAAAGATGAATAGTATTGCGAAGGAAAACCTGCGCGGTGTACGTGTAGTCAAATCCTTTGTTCAAGAGCAGGAGCAATTTAAAAAATTTAGCCAGGTTTCTGATGATTTGCTTTCGCAAAATCTTTTCATTGGCTATGCTTTTTCTATTGTCGAGCCGATTATGATGTTTGTTGGATATGGAGCAGTATTTTTAGCAATCTGGGCTCTTTCAGGCATGGTCCAAGCAGATCTTGGAATCGTCAACTCAATTGCTTCTTTCGTTGGCTATTTAAACCAAATTATCTTTACGATTATTATGGTTGGATTTTTGGGGAATACAGTAACTCGGGCTCTGATTTCAATCCGCCGAATTAATGAAGTTCTAGATACAGCACCAGCTATGGTATTTAAGGATGCTCCTGATGAAAAACTAGAAGGTAGCCTCACTTTTGAGCATGTGACCTTCACCTATCCGACAGACGAAGAACCAATACTCAAAGATATTAGTTTTGAAGTACAAGCGGGTCAAATGATTGGTGTTGTCGGAGCGACTGGGGCGGGAAAGTCAACCTTAGCTCAGCTCATTCCTCGTCTCTTTGATCCACAGGAGGGTTCTATCATGATTGGTGGCAAGGATTTGCGCGACCTGAGTCAGGGTACCCTTCGTAAAAATGTATCGATTGTTTTGCAAAAAGCAATCCTATTCAAGGGAACGATTGCAGACAATCTACGTCAAGGGAAGTTAAATGCTTCACTGCCTGAGATGGAGCGAGCTGCTCAGATTGCTCAGGCTAGTGAGTTTATCAACCTAATGGAAGATACTTTTGAGAGTGAAGTTGAAGAGCGTGGGAATAATTTCTCTGGTGGGCAAAAACAGCGGATATCGATTGCTCGCGGAGTTGTCAATAATCCCAATATCCTCATTCTAGATGACTCCACCTCGGCTTTGGATGCCAAATCTGAAAAGCTGGTTCAGGAAGCTCTGAATAAAGAGCTAAAAGGTACAACAACGATTATTATCGCCCAAAAAATCAGTTCGGTAGTCCATGCAGATAAAATTTTAGTTTTAGACCAAGGGCGGTTGATTGGTCAGGGTACCCATTCTGAATTAGTTGCGACAAATAAGATTTACCGTGAAATCTACGAAACGCAAAAAGGAAAGGAGGATTAAGATGCGGACGATGAAATTTTTCTGGCAGTATTTTAAACACTACAAACTGTCATTTGTAATAGTTATCCTCATGATTCTCCTGTCCACAGTGCTTCAAGTTCTTTTTCCGATTTACGTTGGTCAGGTCGTTCAGAATCTTGTTGAGCTGGGCTCCGCTTTCGCCGATAATCAGAATACAGAAAGGATTCTTACTGTATTTGGAGGCATTATGTGGAACTTGTTTTTCACTTTTTTGTGTCTGTCTCTTTCCAGCATGATCTATATGACCCTGATGTCTCGTGTCATTTCTCATTCGACCAATGAAATGAGAAAGGGCCTTTTTGGGAAGTTAGCTAAGCTGACGGTCTCTTTCTTTGACCGTCATCAGGATGGAGATATCCTCTCGCGCTTTACCAGTGATTTGGATAATATTCTTCAGGCTTTGAATGAGAGCATGATTCAGGTGATGAGAAACATCTTTCTTTATATTGCTCTAGTTGTGATTATGTTTGCCCAAAATGCAAGCTTGGCTTGGGTGACCGTAGCCAGCACACCTGTTGCCCTTCTTGTCTTGATAATGATTGTCAGGCTGGCTCGTAAATATACAGACCTCCAGCAAAAAGAGGTCGGGAAACTGAATGCTTATATGGATGAGACAATTTCGGGCCAGAAGGCTGTGATTGTTCAAGGCATGCAGGAGGAAGTGATTAAAGGCTTTGTCGCCCAAAATGATAGGGTTCGTTCGGCAACTTTTAAAGGTCGTGCCTGCTCAGGGCTGCTCTTTCCGGTTATGAATGGGCTGAGTCTTATCAACACCGCGATTGTGATTTTTGTAGGTTCGGCTATGTTGCTGAATGATTCGAGTATTGGTACTGCGGTTGCGGTCGGATTGATTACAACCTATTCTCAATTTTCTCAGCAGTACTACCAGCCTATCATACAGATTGCTGCCAGTTGGGGGAGCTTACAGCTTGCTTTTACTGGCGCTGATCGGATCCAAGAAATGTTTGAAGCACCAGAAGAGGTTCGGTCTGAAAATGAACCTGCTTTCACAGAGCTTAAAGAAGGAGTCGAGATCAAGAATGTTGATTTCTCTTATCTGAAAGGTAAGCCGATTTTAAAAGATGTCAGCATTTCAGCACCCAAGGGCAAGATGACGGCTGTTGTTGGCCCGACTGGCTCAGGAAAGACGACGATTATGAACCTCCTAAACCGCTTTTATGATGTGGATAGTGGCAGCATTGAGTTTGACGGTCGCGACATTCGGAACTATGAGCTGGATAGCTTACGGAGCCATGTGGGGATTGTCTTGCAGGATTCGGTGCTCTTTAGCGGCACGATTCGGGACAATATCCGCTTCGGTGTGCAGGATGCTAGTCAGGAAATGGTCGAAACGGCTGCGCGTGCGACCCATATCCATGACTATATTGAAAGTCTGCCAGACAAATACGATACCTTGGTAGATGATGATCAAAATATTTTCTCAACTGGGCAGAAGCAGCTGATTTCCATTGCCAGAACCCTGCTGACAGACCCGCAAGTCTTGATTTTGGATGAAGCGACTTCCAATGTTGATACGGTAACAGAGAGCAAGATTCAGCAGGCTATGGAAGCCATTGTGGCTGGCCGAACTAGCTTTGTCATTGCTCACCGCCTCAAGACTATTCTCAATGCCGACCAGATTATTGTCCTCAAAGACGGAGAGGTCATTGAACAGGGGAATCACCATCAACTCCTCAAACTCGGCGGCTTCTATTCAGAACTCTATCATAACCAGTTTGTGTTTGAGTAGGAAGTAGAGATATATTTTCAAACTCTCGTTTGTGTGAACCGCACCCCAAAAGTTAGACAGAAAAAATCTAACATTTGGGGTGTTATTTTTATGAAATTAAGTTATGAAGACAAAGTCAAAATCTATGAGTTACGGCAAAATGGTGAAAGTATTAAGTCTTTGTCGGACCAGTTCAGTGTTGCAGAATCCGGTATCCAATATATGATTCGACTGATAGACAGATACGGGATGAA
>ERZ772874.1948-NODE-1948-length-10489-cov-5.933583_pt1 | contig 10489 bp, 12 predicted proteins | sample MGYA00580586_ERZ772874 | MGnify/ENA primary metagenome ERZ772874 (study PRJEB29015, sample SAMEA2737952) | human oral metagenome | biome: human oral; feature: human-associated habitat; material: dental | place: China | collected 2154 ... | reverse complement strand
TAATCATTAGTCATTAATCATTAGTCATTAATCATTAGTCATTAATCATTAGTCACTTGTCGCTTGTCATTATTTAGACTTTTTACAAATTACAATAAAACACTTAAAAACCCTTTTAAATTACATTAAGAAGTTGTACTTTTGCAGCGTAGTAGTAGGTATGCTCAAGGCCTTTGGTTACAAGGAAGAAGAGTGTAGAAAATAGAACTACAAAGAAAAAAAAGAATAGATAGTTTTTTGTTTTTAATAGCTTTTTTATGAAAAAGAGTAGAAATTATAAGGGAGGATCGTGGCGAGCGTTATGGCTTGTGGCTATGCTGTTCCCTATATACTTGTTTGGACAAGATGCTTCAGGCGACCCAGCCAAGGGGAAAGACTTGTTCAAGGCCAACTGTGCCGCTTGTCATAAGTTGGAAGGAAAGCTGGTAGGTCCTCCTCTTGGGGGCGTTACCGAGAAAAAATCTGCCGAATGGCTACACAAGTGGATCAAAAATAGCCAAGCCCTCATCGCCGCTGGTGACAAGGATGCAATCGCTATCTTTGAGGAGTACAACAAGGTGCCTATGCTCGCTTACGAGAGTATCCTCTCCGATGAGGACATCAACAATGTATTGGCCTATGTAGCTGACCCTGCTAAGGCCGATGCAGCGGCTGCCCCTGCTGCTCCTGCCGCTGGTGATGCTACTGCTGGTGCTGCCCCTGCCGCCACTGGTGATGCTGCCGCCACTACAACAGCACCTGTGAAAGAGACTTCTAATAAGTCCCTTGCCATAGTGCTCTTCTCTGCCTCTGTCTTACTCCTTGCCTTGCTCGTATTCTTTGTAGTAAAAGCCAACCGCGAGGTAAAGAAATTGGCCAAAGAGAACAACAACGAAGAATATCTAAAGCAAAGCAAATATTATCCTTTGTGGAATGTTTTTGTGAAAAACAAAATCATCACCGCTTGCCTTATCGCTATCTTATTCTTCTCCTCTACCTACTTTGCCTATGGATACCTTATGCAAGTGGGTATAGACCAAGGATACCAACCTATTCAGGAAATCCACTATTCTCACAAGATACACGCTGGAGATAACCAGATAGACTGTAAGTTCTGTCACTCTGCTGCACGTACTTCCAAGACAGCAGGTATCCCTTCACTCAACGTATGTATGAACTGTCACAAGAATATAGAAGAGTATACAGGTCCTGTAACTGACCAATATACCAAAGAATTCTATGACGGAGAAATCAAAAAATTATATGACGCCGTAGGTTGGGATGCTGAAAACGCGCAATATACAGGCGTACAGAAACCAGTGAAATGGACTCGTATCCATAACCTCCCTGACCATGTATATTTCAATCACTCTCAGCACGTGACCGTAGCTGGAGTAGCCTGCCAACAGTGCCACGGCGATGTACAGACTATGGAAGTGGTTGAGCAACATGCCCCTCTTACCATGGGCTGGTGTATCAACTGCCACCGTACTACCAATGTCAATGATGCCAATCCGTATTACGAAAAGATACATGAGCAATTGGCTAAGAAATATGGTAAAGAAAAGCTCACCATCGCCGAACTCGGCGGTCTCGAATGTGGTAAGTGCCACTACTAATAATGTTTAATGATTAATGACTAATGACGAGTGACCAATGACGATTCATGGTTCATTGACAATTAACAATTAACAATTAACAATTAAGAACATGTCATCAGAAAAAAAATATTGGAGAAGTGTAGAGGAGTTGGATGCGAACAACCCTGTGATAGAGCAAATTCATCAAAATGAGTTTGTCGATAAGCTCCCTACCTTATATTCAGGCGAACACGAGTTCCTAAGTAACCAAGAGGCGATGGAGGAGAGTGCTACCACCCGCCGCGACTTCCTCAAGTATGTGGGATTCACTACCGCTGCTGCTGCCTTGGCAGCCTGCGAAGGCCCTGTACATAAGGCAATCCCTTATGTGATCCTACCCGAACAGATACGCCCAGGTATCCCTGACTACTATGCCACTACCATGGCCGATGGGTTTGACTTCGCTTCTGTGCTTGTCAAAACCCGCGAAGGGCGCCCTATCCGTGTGGAAAATAACCGCGAAGCGGCTTACCGTGGCTGCGGAAATGCACGTGTACAGGCTTCCGTACTCTCTATGTACGATAGCTTACGCGCCAAAAATCCTCAAAAAGGTACTGAAAATATCACTTGGGATACCCTTGATAGTGCTGTGGTAAAAGCTCTTACCGATGCCGCTGCTCAACAGAAGCAGATCGTATTGCTTACCGGTACCCTTGCGAGTCCTTCTACAGAGAACCTAATCAAGGAATTCACCGAAAAATATCCAACAACTAAGCATGTAACCTACGATGCCGTTTCTGAAGAAGCTGCCGTATTGGCCTTTGAAAAGAAATACGGTGTGCGTGCCTTAGCCGATTATGATTTCTCCAAAGCTCAAGTAATTATCTCCTTCGGGGCTGACTTTATCGCTGATTGGCAAGGAGGCTACGAAGAGGAATATGCCAAAGGACGTATCCCTACCAAAGAGGGAAGAATGTCTAAGCACTTCCAGTTTGAGAGCAATATGTCCCTCTCTGGTGCTAATGCCGATGAGCGTATAGCACTGAAACCTGCCTTGCTTAAGGTAGCTTTGGCTAAGTTCTACGGCTACCTCACTGGAAAGACCGTAGGAGGTTCTCTTCCTGAGCGTGCCGAAGCAGCTGTAAAGAAAGCAGCCGAACAAGCTAAAAAAGCAGGTAGCAAAGCCGTTGTGGTAACAGGTATTCAGGACGTGAATGCGCAGAGCTTAGTGCTTGAGATCAACGAAGAGGTACTCCACAGTGCTGCCTTTGATCCTGCCCACCCTGTATATATCCGCCAAGGTAATGCCGCTGCCTTCAAGCAATTGCTAACCGATATGAATGCGGGTAAAGTAGGGGTGCTTATCATGAATAATGTAAACCCATTATACACCCTTGCTGCCTCCGATGCATTGGCCTTCGAATCAGGTCTTGCCAAAGTAGGTACTTCCATTTATAGCAACTAAGATTTTTTCTTTTGGACTACAATCTTCAATTAAATTTTGAGAATTTATTTTTTTAATAACTTCTTGTACTATATATTCAATAATTTTTTCTAGTTCCATTTCTACCTCAGTCTTATTCTCTAATTATTTTTACATAGTCATCATTTTTTAAACCAGCTGCATTAGCTTCATCTACATCTATGTGCATTTCTTTTGCCATCTTGTCACTAACTCTTAAGACAACATTACACATAATAATTTTTCTTTCTCCATATGTTTCAACTTTAACAATTTCACCATCTTTATAGCCTCTTATATCAGCTATATATTTTGGCATATGGATATGTCTTCCTGCAACTATAACACCTCTTGGTATTTCTATTTCTCCCTTTGGACCAACTATTTTAATTCCAGGTGTTCCTTCTAAATCTCCTGATTGTCTGATTGGAGGAGTTAAACCAAGTTTAAAACTATCAGTTATTGAAATTTCAACTTGGGTTTCTTTTCTCACAGGTCCTATTATTCTAACTCCTGAAAATTTTCCTTTAGGACCTACAATATCTAATTTTTCATTTGTTGCAAATTGCCCAGGTTGTTTCATATCTTTCATTTTACTTAGCTTATATCCTTCCCCAAAAAGTGTATCTAAGTCTTTTTGGGAAAGGTGTATATGCCTGTTTGAAACTCCTATCACCACATCATCGGAAATTACTTCTTCTAACACCTCTCTAATAATTCCTCTGATATCCTTCATTTTTTACCTCTTATTACTTATCTAATTTTGGTAATAATTTTTCTGTATCTGTATGTGGTCTTGGAATAACATGAACAGATTTTACTTCTCCAACTCTTTCAGCAGCAGCAGCTCCTGCATCAACAGCAGCTTTAACAGCTCCTACATCTCCTCTAACCATAACAGTTACAAGTCCTGAACCTATTTTTTCATAACCTACTAATTCAACATTTGCTGATTTAGTCATAGCATCTGCTGCTTCTATAGCTCCAACAAGTCCTTTAGTTTCTATCATACCTAATGCGTTACTCATAAATATCTCCTCCTAAATTTATTTTTTATTCTTATGTTTTTTATTTCCTTTTACTACTTGAATTTCTTTTATTTCTTCCAAGATTTCATTGACTTCATCAGTCTCATTATTGTCAATAATTTCTTCTATAATAACTTCTTCTTTTTCTTCAAGTTTTTTATCAGTTTTTTCTTTTTCAACTTTTATAATTTTATCTAATTCATCAGAGGGTCTTGCAATAACAAGTTTACTAACAACTTGGCATATTCTTTCAGCTGCCATACTTGCAGCATCAACAGCAGCTTTTACTGCTGAAACTCCTCCAACAATTTTTACAAGAACCATTCCTGAGCCTTTGGTTAATTCATAACCTATAACTTTTACATCAGCAGCTTTACTTGCAGTATCTGCTGCTTCTATAGCTCCAACTAATCCAACTACTTCAATAAGTCCAAGTGCCTCTAACATCTCTTCCCTCCTTTCATTTGAGTTGAGAAAGGGACTAAATTATTATAAATGGATTCCCTTTTATTAGCCTTGCTCCGTTTGTTCCTATTGCTCTCAATATATAATCAGAGCTATTTAGACTACATTCAAATAAAGGTTTTTCTACACTTAATTTTTCTTGATAAAGAGTTACTTCATTTGAATTTATACCTATACCAACTCCTAATTTTGATGATTTAGCTGCTCTATCTCCTAAGATTTTTACATTATCTTCATCATCTGGAATTAAAATAAAAGGTATTTCTTCTTCTTCTATTCCACATAGAATAGTTTTTATTCTCTTATCAATAGCTAAGTTTTTATTATAGTAAATATTTATACCTATGGGGTTCTTTTGTTCTTTCATTAAGTCTTCTCTTATACTGATAGTCATTATTCCCCCTTATATGATAGAGCTAGTCCAGTTGCAACAGCATTTCTTGGTCCTTCAACTCCTCTTATATTACCTTTTCCAGCAACTACCCCATAATGTGATAGAGCTTCTGTAACCATTTGAGGTATTTCAAAGTCAAGTGCTGAACCTCCAACTAAAACTACATAATCTATATCTCTTATATTTCCACTAGGTATAACTTTCTTTAAAGCTCTTAGTGTATTAGTTACAAAAACTTTTTCTTTAGCTTCTCTTCTTACATTTTTAATTTTTTCTAAACTTTGGTTAGAATCCAGAGGAATCATATTACCTTCTTTTAAAATAACTACTCTTGCAAATACATTAGGATTAAGAGTTTCTTCAAAGAATTGTACACTTCCATCTTCATGTCTTATATGGAATAGGCTTTCAACTTTTGCCAAAGGATACTTTTTAATATCTTCTGAAAGCTCTAGGTTATTTATACCTAATTCTTTATCTATAAGCAAAGTTACCATATTACCTGCTCCTGCTAAGTGACAAGAAGATATTTTGTTATCTACTGTCATTATAGAAGCGTCTGTCGAACCTGCTCCCATGTCAATTATTGCTAAAGGTTTTGCTGTTCCAGGAGTTGTTAAAGCACCTATAATAGCCATTTCAGCTTCAACTCCACCAACTACAACTTTTTTGTTTATCTTATTTTGTAGCTCCATTGCTATCATTTCCATTTGTAGTTTATCAGCTTTTACCATAGCAGCAAGTCCAATAGCATTTTCCATTGAAAATTCTTCTGCTATTCCACCTTTAACTTTTTGTGGAACAAAAGTATTAACTGCCAACAGGTCTTGAATTTTTATATTCTTAGGATCTTGATTAGTAAGCTGAGCCATGACAATTCTAACTCTTTCAAGCATTCCACCAGCATTAGTACCCTTTTCTCCCCAAATATCTATCACAGGATAGCATTGTTCAAGGACTGACATTATAGCTTCAGCACCATTATCTAAGGAAACATTTCTATTTTTCATCTGTCCTTCAATATGGATTGAACCTGCAGGGATAACTCTTGATTTTACATCTCCTTTTGGAGTCTTTATAACAACTGCTGATCTATTTCCTATCAAAGCTCTAGAAATTGGAACCACCATTTTTGTTTCTTCAGAATTTAGATTAAATAGAGTTGCTATTCCATAAGGATTTGATAACATTGAAATAACCTTTCCCTTATCTGCTACTTCTAATGCTGTTAGCATATTTAGAGGGATTCTATCAAAATGTAAAACTTCATCAACTATTGGAATTTTTGTATCCAGTCTATTATTTATTAAGACAGCATCGTCTTTTTGTATAATAGCTCCTTTTATATTAACTCCTTTTGAGCTTAGTTGATTTATTTTAAAGGCTGCACTTTCAAAATCTATATTTTCAGGTACAAGTGCTATTACATCTTTATTTATAAAACTATCATCAATTTCATTTAAAAGAACTGATACTCCAACTCCTACCCCTATTCCTCCTGGTGTAGAAGGATTATGACCAATCATCGTTGATTCGGTTATTATTGTTTCAGTGATAGTTTCCATGGCAACATCGCCAATTACTGGGGCTGCTTCATTTATTCTTATAAGAGAAAGCTCATCTAAGTTCCTTTCAGTTTTTTCAAATAGTTTATGTAAAGATTGATAGACACCTTTTATATTTTCTTTAGTTCCTTTTATACCTGTTGTTTTTTCTATGCTACTGCCTAAGACTTTTATATTTTCTCCATCAACTTCTGCAAGAGTACTTTCTGTTGTTGCATTCCCTATATCTATTCCCACAATAAGTTTCATATTTTACTCCTAACAGAAAAAATTAGTCTTTTCTTAATCTATCTCTTTTTTCATATAATTCAGCTGCTTCTCTTACAAGTTGAGCATTAACTTTTGCATTGTATTTATCTTCTAATTCATCTGCTATTGCTAGTAATTCTACTTTTGTAGATCTATATGGTCTTAAAGCATTGTATATTTCTAATACTCTTGTATCAGGAACTGCTATAAGTTCAGCAGCTCTTCTTAAATTTCTTGCAAAAGCATGTCTACCAACACTTTCAGCTATTTGAGCTTGCATTTCAAGAGTTTCAGGAGCTATTCTACAATCTTCTGCTCCAATTTTTCCATTCATAACATTTTCAATAGTAATATCTTCTAATTTTTTCCCTGTTGCAGATTTAACTAAATCTGTTCTTTTTATACTTAAAGGATAATCTTGACGATTTACTTTATTTGTACTCTTTGGAGCTACTTCATTATTTACAGTGCTATTTCCTGCTAAAGAAGCCATAACTTCTTTTACCATTCTTTCTAATAATTCTTGATCCAAATTTCTCACCACCTTATTTAAATACAACTTTTAATTGAACTGGTTTTTCATTTACTTTTACATGTTCAGTTTCTTTTATATGTAATAATGCTGCTATTGATTGGTATTTAGGTCTAGCCATTTGGTCATTCATTTGTGGAACTGGCTTAGGAGATTCTCCTTTTGCATACTTAGCTGCATTTTTTCCTATCATTCTATAATGTTCTCTTTGAATTAAAGGAGCTTGTGGGAACAATTCTAAGTTAGTCAATGGGAATAAATCCTTTTGGTGTATAACAGCTGTTCCTTTTGATTGTATTCCTATGCCTATTCCTGAACCACTTAATTTTGCTCCATCATTTGCAAGTATTGAAACATCAGATGTTCTTAATACTCTTATAACTCTTGGAACTAAACCTTCTTCTTCTATACCTGCCATAATTTCTTTTAAAACATCAGCATGTGGTATATGAGTTATAGTTTCTGTTTGATATATTCCAAAAGCAGGAGCTACTGCGATTATAACTTCATCACTTCTTGTTCCTTTTTGAGCTTGTCCTTCATCAATTAATTCTAATTTATTTCCAACTCTTTCTTCTGTTCTTACTGTATTAACAGGAGTATCTTTTTTTTCAGAATTTTCAGAGCTACTTAAATATCTTTTTACTACTTCTTCTATGATACTTCTGATATCTTTATCATTTAGTTGCATCTGTACCTCCTCTAAGCTATTTAATCTTTGATGCATCTACTGCATTTTCAATATTTGAAAGTTCAGCCCATCTTTCAGCAGAAATTTGGTATCCAGTTCCAGGTCCTGTATAGTCATTTCTATCATTTACAGCACTTATTACATTAAAATCTTTATCTAAAATAGCAGATGTATGTAAGTGGTCTCCAGATACTCTAAGTTTCATTAATTTTAATAAGCTATCTGCTAAATCATCAAAACCTTTTGATTTTAGAGCTTTAACTATATCTATACCTGTTATTCCTCTTTCCATCATTTCACTAGCTGCCTTCATATCTGCAACCATATCTCTTTCAGGTATATCTTTACTTCCATGAGCATAAGTAGCTGCTTCAACTTCTTCATCTGTTATTTCAGGGAAGCCTAAGGCATCAAATACTGCTTGTATAGCTCTAGCAGCTTTATTTCTTACTTTTATAACTTCTTCTTCTCTAACTGGTCTTAATCCAGCATCTATTTTTAAGTCTCTTTGAATTATGTTCCAGTCATCATAGTCTTCAGCATCCCAGTTAGAACCAGCAAACATATTGTCATAGTTAGGAGTTGAACTATATCCTGAACAGATAAAGTCAGTTCCTGGTATCATTTGCATCAAAGATCTTGCAACTCTTCTCAAATCTGAGTGAGTAAATGTTTGGTCATTACTTGAAGCACATTCTAGGTCAAGTAACATTGCAACTAAGTTTTCTCCTATAACTTCTCTTATACCACCTGGTACTGCTCCTGGTACTCCAATACAACTAACAGATCCATTTTGTATTCCTTGAACTCCTGCTCCTTTTGTTATAAATAAGCAACGACATTCTAGGTATAACATTGAGCAACCTTCTGCATATCCCATTAATACTTCTGAACCAGATCCAGATGTATATCTCATCTTTAATCCTCTTGAAGCATAAGCTGAAGCTAGGAAAGTTTTTGACCAAGGAGTGTCATCTCCATCAATAAATACAGGTTCTGTTCCATAAACTGAAACTGTTTCAGCATAAGAAGTAAGTCCTCTCATTCCTAATAAAAGTTCTGTTGCTTCTTCAACTGCACATTGAGTTAAAATTCCAGGTCTACCTGCTTGAGCTCCAATAAGTAATGAAATTGCATTAAATGGAGCATATCTTGCAACTGCAACAGTTGTTTCTTGTTCTGCAAATCCTCTTAATGCAGCTTCTGCAGCATCAGCAGCTATTTGTACTGGAAGGTCTCTTAAGTTTGTAACATGACATTGATTAGAAGGAGTTTTTCTTGCTCTCATCTTATTAACTGCCATCATCATTTCAAGAACTGATAATTTTCCAATTACTTCTGCCATTTTTGCAGGCGTCAAAGATAAAGTAATTTCTAATACTTCATCTCTTGTAATATTTATATCAACAAGTTTTTTAGCTATTACTAATGAGTCCATAGCCATAACTTTTTCAGCATTTTTTAATACTATTCCATAGTCAGCTATGAAATAATCTAATAAATCAAAATTTTCTCTCTTTTTACCATCTAATTCTACAACTTTTCCATTTTCTATAACTATACTTGGTTTTGGATCTAAAGGTGAATTCATTGCTATTAATCCAACTTCTGGCCATTCCTTTACATATCCATCTTTATTAACAGGTCTATTACCTAATACCTCAAAACGTTTAGACTTCATACCAACCCTCCTGATTTATCTTAAATGTAAGGATGAGATGCAGATGGTGCTTCTCCACCCATTGCTTCAAGAAGTTTTACTCCAACTTCTTTTGCTGCTAAAATTGCTTGTTTAACTGCTCCTGAATCTCCACAAATTGCTAAGATGGATTCGTTTGAATAGCTAGTTCCCTTTGAAGGAGATGAGTAAGCTAATGCTTCAACACTCGCAGCCTTTAATGCAACATCGGCAATAACAACACCAATAGCAGCTGGTGCTCCAACTATTAGTCCAAAAGCTTTTCCAAGTGGTGCTCCAAAAGCTTTATTAACAGCATAAGAAGCTCTTGCAGTATATTGAAGTTCTATATGTCCAACACTGTTAGCATATACATCTCCAAATTTTTCAGTTACATTATTAATTGCTACTTCTACTGCTCTTTTTACATCTGATACATCTTCTGCTCCAAATAAGATTAGTGAACCATGTCCTGCTCCACCTTCTGTATCTCTTGGTAATTCAATACTAATAACTTCAGTATTTGTAGCTTTTACTGCTTCATCAGCTGCCATTATAAATGGACCTGCCCCTGTTCTTGCTCCAATGATCCCTATTGAACGATATTTTTTATCAAGTCCCATTGCTTCATGTAATGCAGGGTCAACATTTGCAATTACAAGTCCTATACCATGTCCATGAGTAGTAAGTCCTACAAATTCTGTCAAACGGCATTCAGCTTTTCCAACACAAGTAGTGACTTCTTCTACTTTTTCTGTGTTTTCAGTTATTCCTTTATTTTTCAGTTTTTCTACAACTTCTGCTACCATTTTTTGAACTAAATTTTCTTGCATACTCAATATACCTCCTTATATTCTAAAAAAATT
>ERZ772874.1946-NODE-1946-length-10503-cov-4.997799_pt1 | contig 10503 bp, 8 predicted proteins | sample MGYA00580586_ERZ772874 | MGnify/ENA primary metagenome ERZ772874 (study PRJEB29015, sample SAMEA2737952) | human oral metagenome | biome: human oral; feature: human-associated habitat; material: dental | place: China | collected 2154 ... | reverse complement strand
GCCCAACACTCATTGAATGGAATGCCATGAGTTTTCTTACCCGCGTACATTGGCTAGCATGGTTGATCGTTTTAGCCGCAATGGTTTATGGTGGAATATTAGTGTTGTTAGGTATTCGTAAACGGGATTTAATGGGCGCGCACACCGCATGAAATTCGCTTTTGTGACGCTTTAATTTATGCGTATAATACCGAAATCTTTTTTCACTGAAATTAAATGGAACAAATTTAACAATGCAGCTGATTCGTGGCTTGGGAAATTTACCGCAAAATTTGCATGCTTGCGCGTTGACTATCGGCAATTTTGACGGTGTGCATTTGGGACATCAAGCCATTTTGCGTCATTTGCGGACAAAAGCCGATGAGTTGCATTTACCCATGGTGGTGATGTTGTTTGAACCGCAGCCACGCGAGTATTTTTGCACTGAAAATGCGCCTGCACGCTTAATGCGTTTACGGGATAAATTGCGTTATCTCAAACAAGCGGGTGTGGACATGGTAATTGTGGCAAAATTCGACCGCACTTTTGCCGATTTACCGGCGCAGCAATTTATTGAAGATTGGCTGGTGCGCAAATTAAATGTGAAGTTTTTAAGCATTGGTGATGATTTTAAATTTGGTGCCAAACGCCAAGGTAATTTTGCGCTGTTGCAACAAGCTGGGGAAAAGTTTGGTTTTACTGTAGAAGACAGCCGAAGCTTTTGCTTGGATGAGTTGCGAATCAGTAGTACAGCGATCCGCGAGGCGTTGGCGAATGATGATTTAAAATTGGCGGAAAAATTACTTGGACGTCCTTATCGCATTTTAGGACGAGTGATTCATGGCAACGAGCTTGGTCGCACTATCGGCTTTCCGACCGCGAATATTCGCTTGCATCGTCAGGTGAATCCGGTCAAAGGGGTTTACGCGGTTAAAGTGCGGTTAAAATCCGGCGCGTTTTTTAATGGGGTTGCGAACATCGGTACTCGCCCGACCATCAACGGTGTGAACCAATTACTAGAAGCACATTTATTTGATTTTCAAGGCGATCTTTATGGTCAATGGTTGGATATAGAACTCTGTCATAAAATCCGCAATGAAATGAAATTTCCCTCTTTTGACGATTTAAAAGCACAAATTGCGCAGGATGTAGAAACGGCGAAAAACGTTTTCAAAACTGACCGCACTTTATAGAACACAAATTTTAATTTTTACATAACACTGGAATATAAAATGACTGATTATAAAAATACCCTTAACCTCCCTGAAACGGGCTTTCCAATGCGAGGCGATTTAGCCAAGCGCGAGCCTGTGATGTTGAAAAACTGGTATGAGAAAAATCTCTATCAAAAAATTCGTGAAACTTCAAAAGGCAAAAAATCCTTTATTCTGCATGATGGCCCCCCGTATGCGAACGGCAACATTCATATCGGCCATGCCGTGAATAAAATTCTGAAAGATATTATTGTGAAATCCAAAACCGCGTTAGGTTTTGACTCGCCTTATATTCCGGGTTGGGACTGTCACGGTTTGCCGATTGAATTAAAAGTAGAAGGCTTAGTGGGCAAACCAAATGAGAAAATTTCTGCGGCTGAATTCCGTGCGAAATGCCGTGAATATGCAGCGGAACAGGTAGAAGGCCAGAAAAAAGACTTTATCCGTTTAGGCGTGTTGGGCGATTGGGATAACCCTTATTTGACGATGAACTTCAACACCGAAGCAAACATCATTCGTACCCTTGGTAAAGTGATTGCTAACGGCCACTTATACAAAGGATCCAAACCGGTGCACTGGTGTTTGGATTGCGGTTCTTCTTTGGCTGAAGCGGAAGTGGAATACGAAGACAAAGTTTCTCCGTCCATTTATGTTCGTTTCCCTGCAGTAAGTGCGGTAGAAATTGAAGAGAAATTTAACGCTGTAGGCAAAGGCCATGGCAAATTATCTGCAGTCATTTGGACAACAACGCCTTGGACAATGCCATCTAACCGTGCGATTGCGGTAAATGCAGATTTGGAATACAACCTAGTCCAACTTGGTGATGAGCGTGTGATCTTAGCCGCTGAATTAGTGGAATCTGTGGCGAAAGCCGTGGGTGTAGAACAAGTTGAAATTTTAGGGGCAGTAAAAGGTCAGGCGCTTGAGTTAGTACGCTTTAACCATCCGTTCTATGATTTCACTGTGCCGGTGATTTTAGGCGATCACGTGACTACCGATGGCGGTACAGGTTTAGTACACACTGCACCGGATCACGGTTTAGATGACTTTGTCGTGGGTAAACAATATGATTTACCGATGGCGGGTCTTGTATCGAATGACGGTAAGTTTATTTCGACCACTGAATTCTTTGCAGGTAAAGGCGTATTTGAAGCCAATCCATTGGTTGTTGAAAAATTGCAAGAAGTGGGCAACTTATTAAAAGTGGAGAAAATCAAACACAGCTACCCACACTGCTGGCGTCATAAAACACCAATTATTTTCCGTGCGACACCACAATGGTTTATCGGTATGGAAACACAAGGTTTACGCCCACAAGCGCTTGGTGAAATCAAACAAGTGCGCTGGATTCCGGATTGGGGTCAAGCGCGTATCGAAAAAATGGTGGAAAATCGTCCTGACTGGTGTATCTCCCGTCAGCGTACTTGGGGCGTGCCAATGACCTTGTTCGTGCATAAAGAAACCGAAGAACTTCACCCACGCACCTTAGAATTACTTGAAGAAGTGGCTAAACGTGTAGAGAAAGCCGGTATTCAAGCATGGTGGGATTTAGACGAAAAAGAATTATTAGGCGCGGACGCAGAAACCTATCGCAAAGTGCCTGATACTCTTGACGTATGGTTTGACTCAGGATCCACTTATTCTTCTGTGGTGGCGAATCGTCCGGAATTTAACGGTCAAGATATCGACATGTATTTGGAAGGTTCCGACCAACACCGTGGTTGGTTTATGTCTTCTTTAATGCTTTCTACCGCAACAGATAGCAAAGCGCCATACAAACAAGTATTAACTCACGGCTTCACCGTGGATGGTCAAGGCCGTAAGATGTCAAAATCTATCGGTAACATCGTGACGCCACAAGAAGTGATGGACAAATTCGGTGGCGACATTTTACGTTTATGGGTGGCTTCTACCGACTATACCGGAGAAATGACCGTTTCCGATGAAATTTTAAAACGTGCGGCAGACAGCTATCGTCGTATTCGTAACACGGCACGTTTCTTGTTAGCGAACTTAAACGGTTTTGACCCACAACGTGATGCGGTGAAACCGGAAGAAATGATGAGCTTGGATCGTTGGGCGGTGGCTTGTGCGTTAGATGCACAAAAAGAAATCAAAGATGCTTATGATAACTATCAATTCCACGCCGTGGTGCAACGCTTAATGCGTTTCTGTTCTGTGGAAATGGGCTCGTTCTACCTTGATATTATCAAAGACCGCCAATACACCACCAAAGCGGACAGCCTTGCGCGCCGTAGCTGCCAAACCGCCTTATGGCATATTGCAGAAGCGTTGGTACGTTGGATGGCACCAATTCTTTCCTTTACCGCGGATGAAGTTTGGGGTTACTTGCCGCAAACTGCGACGGCACGTGCAGAATTCGTCTTCACGGAAGAATTCTACGAAGGCTTATTCGGGTTAGGCGCGAATGAAAAATTAGACGATGCTTACTGGCAACAATTGATTAAAGTACGTTCCGAAGTAAACCGCGTATTAGAAATCGCCCGTAACGATAAAGTGATCGGTGGCGGTTTAGAAGCGGAAGTGACGGTTTACGCTAACGATGAATATCGTGCCTTGTTAGAACAATTAGGCAATGAATTACGTTTCGTGTTGATTACGTCAAAAGCGGAAGTGAAAGCATTAGCAGACAAACCGGCAGATGTGGCTGCGGGTGAGTTAGAGGGAATTGCGGTAAGCGTTGCCCGTTCTCAAGGCGAAAAATGCCCACGCTGCTGGCATTATTCTGACAAAATCGGCGTGAATCCGGAACATCCGACACTTTGCCCGCGTTGCGTAGAAAACGTTGCTGGCAACGGCGAAGTGAGACGTTTCGCTTAATCATGCAGTAAAGCCTAAATAAAAGTGCGGTCAAAATTGACCGCACTTTTTGATCGTAAAGCATTTATTTATTTTTTCAGTTCCGCGGCGTAATGTTCTACCGCCGTTTTCGATTTCAATAACCCTTGTTGCAACATAAAGTCCGCCATTTTTTCGTAGTTCGCTTTATTAAAGGTACCCGGTTGTTTGCTTAAATAAGGCAGGGTGTCTTTCCAGGCGCGGCGGTTAAGCTCGTTATCCAATTCTGTCGGTTTATAGCTGACAAAAAGCTGCCAACTTTCTTCCGGGTGTGCGTTGAGGTAATCGGTGGCTTGTTGTAGTGCGCTGACAAAATTTTGGTATTTTGCTTCATGAATTTTGTCTTTATTGGCCACGATAATTAATTCGTCATAGGTTGGCACGCCATACTGTTCAGGGAAAAATGCCTTGCCCTGATAACCTTCAATGGCTAATTGGTTTAATTCAAAATTGCGGAACGAGCCGATAACTGCATCCACTTGTTTGCTAATTAAAGAAGGGGAGAGAGACCAATTCACATTAATCAGTTGCACATCTTTATTACTTAAATTGGCAGACTTCAACATGGCATCCAACAGCGCTGTTTCAAAACCGCTAACGGAATAGCCAATTTTCTTTCCTTTCAAATCCGCTAAGGTTTTGATACCGCTGTTTTCTAAGGTGACCAAACTGTTTAGCGGAGAATCTGCCAATGTCGCAATGCGCACTAAAGGTAGTTTTTCATCCACTTGAATATGCAGTTGCGGTTGATAATCCACGGCTAAATCTGTTTTTCCGGCGGCGACCAATTTAGGCGGTAGCGATGGATCGGCAGGTTCAATAATATCCACTTCCAGATTATGTTCGGCAAAAAAACCTTTTTGCTGTGCGACGATCAACGCCGCGTGATCCGGGTTGACAAACCAATCCAGCATTAAAGACAGTTTTTGTTTTTCTGCCGCCTGAACGCTAAGCGAAAGCGCGCCGATAATCAATGTTGAAAGAATGTGTTTTTTCATAGTAGCTCCTTTTTGTGGTTAAGTGAGATCCAACCCCATTTGCCAAAAGGCAATTTCCATGCGGGTGGCCGTCGTAAAGATGTGTTGAATATGATTTTGTTGAGTCGGGGTAAAGTCGGCACAAAGTGCGGTCAAAAAGGCCGATGTTTCTTCTGCTTCTTTCTGAAAAGCCTCCGAAGCATAGGTGTCGATCCAAGTTTGATACGGATTATTGGCTAAACGCGGGTAGTTTTCTGTGATATAGCGTGCGATTTGTGCGTAGCCTACGGCACAAGGCGTAATAGCTGCATAAATTTCCGCTAAACCGCCGGTAGCACCGCAATCCAATAAATAGCGGGTATAGGCAATACAGGCGGCGCTTTCTTGGGTGGCAAATATTTCCGCTTCACTGATGCCCCATTGTCGGCAATAGGCCAAATGCAATTGAATTTCCTGACAAATACTTTCAAGACTTTTTCGTGGCGTTTCCATTTGGCTAAAGTTTTTGGCTTTAAAGATAGCCAAGGCAAACGCACGGCTGTAATGAAACAGGTAAAGGTAATCCTGTTTTAAATAATGGCGAAAGCACTCTGCCGGTAACGAGCCATTTGCCAATTGTTTGACAAAGTCATGTTCTACATATTGTTGCCAATAAGGCTGGGCGTTTTTAATCAGTTGGTTGAGCATTTTTCCTCCTAATGCACATAACTTACCCACGGCAGGGCTTTGCGCAGTAATTTATCCACGATGAAATACAGGCAAAGCGCCATGAGCAAAAGTAAAAAGAGTGCCGCAAACATCAAGTCGATTTGCATTCGGGCATTGGCTTGCAACATTAAATAGCCTAATCCTTCCGAAGAACCGACCCATTCCCCCACAATGGCGCCAATGGGCGCAATGGAGACGGCAATGCGTAATCCTGACGCTAATGCAGGCAAGGCTGCCGGTAAGCGTACTTTCAATAGCATCGCTGCAGGAGAAATACGTAAGGTTTGGGCAAGTTGAAGCCAGGGTTTCGGTGTGTTGCGTAGTCCGTCATAACAGGCTGCCGTGACGGGAAAATAGATAATTAAAATCGCCATGGTGATTTTTGATGCCATGCCATAACCAAGCCACAACACCAGTAATGGCGCGATAGCAAACACCGGAATGGCTTGTGAAATCACTAATAATGGCATTAAGAAAGCCGAGATTTTGCGGGAAAGGGTGAGTAGTAGCGCAGAAGATAACCCAAATAAAAAGCCTAAAACTAAGCCTAATAAAATTTCCAGCAAAGTAATTTTGGCATGCATGAAGAGCAAGTCTGCTTGCGTCATTAATCGTTGCCATACAGCAAGCGGGGTAGGCAATAAGTAGGGCGGCACATCAAACAGACTGATAATGCCTTGCCAGAACGTAATGAACAGGGCGCTTAATAAGATAAGACGGGCGATTTTCTTCATGTTGGCTCCGTCATTAATTGTTCGATAAGCCTATTTTGCAGCGCCCACAGTGCCTCTTGGTGAAGCTGATGGGGCTTTATGGGATCCAATTGAGCAACCTGTTTTATTTGCACCGGTTGACCTTGCAACACATAAATTTTTTCGCCTAAACGAATCGCTTCTTGCGGATCGTGGCTCACTAAAATTACGGTTTTCCCTTGCAACAGTTCGCAGGCAAGATTTTGTAACTGTAAACGGGTGACCGCATCCAGGGCGGAAAAGGGTTCATCCATTAAAATTAAATCGGCATCTTGCATTAAAGTGCGCGCCAATGCCACCCGTTGGCGTTGGCCACCGGAAAGTTGATAACAAGGTTTATGCCAATGATCCGCCATGCCAACGGCGTGTAATAGTTCTTTGGCTTTTACTTGGGTTTTGGCATTTTTCTGACCGCTAAGGTGCTGCGCCAACTGCACGTTATCCAACACGGAAAGCCAGGGGAATAAACTGTCTTGTTGTGCTAACCAAGCCGCTTTGGTATGAGGGGTAAATTGGATATGGCCTTGTGTAATCGCTGCATCTTCCAATCCTGCAATGGCGCGAAGTAAGGTGGATTTCCCTACACCGGAACGCCCGAGTAGCACAACCCATTCCCCTTGTTCTACGCGAAAATGAAGATCGACAAACAATGGCTTGTGATCGAATTGCAAGCATAGATGTTGGATATCAAGGCAATACATCGCAGGCTAACTTAGCGCGAGGCCGAAAAGTGCGGTGAATTTTAAGAATGTTTTTAAAAAGAATGGCAATATAGACATGATTTAGTTTCCTACGTCAGTGTTAACTGTTTCAGGTTCACGGGTATTATCTCAGCCAATGGCACCCCGACTAATAATGGCGCAGAGTCTATCGAAAAAGCGCGTAAAAAACAAATTGCATAGCTAAATTTTGTGATCCCCGTCATAGAGAAATTCTGTTCTTTCATGATGTTTCAAATCAGTTTTTCTGTATAAAACCTTGCCTTGTGCTAGAATGGCGGCCTAATTTTGATAATGATTTTATTTAGGAAACATTATGTCCCAACAAAAATCCGGACTCTCTTTTCTCTGGCTAAGTGCGGTCGCTTTTGTGCTTGATTTACTGACGAAGTATATTGTGGTACAAAAATTTGCTTTGTATGAAAGTGTGAACATTCTGCCTGTCTTTAATCTCACTTATGTGCACAATACTGGCGCGGCATTTAGTTTTTTAGCAGATCATGATGGTTGGCAGAAATTCTTTTTTATCGGTTTAGCGGTCGTCATTTCAAGTATGTTGATTTATTTTATGGCGAAAAGTGAGGCCGCCCAGAAATTGCAAAATGCGGCTTATGCGCTGATTATCGGCGGGGCGTTGGCGAATGCGGTAGATCGTGCTTATAACGGTTACGTAATCGATTTCTTCGATTTTTATTGGCGGGATTGGCGTTATCCTGTATTTAACGTGGCGGATATTGCCATTTGTGTGGGGGCCGCGTTGATTGCTTTAGATGCATTCAAGCAGGGTAAAAAACAGGAACAGAAATAATGAAAATTATTTTAGCTAATCCGCGCGGTTTCTGCGCCGGCGTTGATCGTGCGATCAGTATTGTTGAACTGGCGTTGGAAATTCACGGTGCGCCCATTTATGTACGTCATGAAGTGGTGCATAACCGTTTTGTCGTGAACGGCTTGCGTGAGCGCGGTGCCATTTTTGTGGAAGAACTCAGTGAAGTGCCGGACGGCGCGATAGTCATTTTCTCCGCCCATGGCGTATCCCAAGCAGTGCGTCAAGAAGCCAAAGACCGCAATCTCAAAGTATTTGACGCCACTTGCCCTTTGGTGACGAAAGTGCATATGCAAGTGGCGCGCGCCAGTAAAAAAGGGACGAAAGCGATTCTCATCGGGCATAAAGGTCATCCGGAAGTGGAAGGCACCATGGGACAATACGGCAACCAAGAGGGCGGAATTTATCTCATTGAAAGCATCGAAGATATTGCTAATTTGCCGGTGGCTCAAAACGATGATTTAACCTTTATGACGCAAACCACGCTGTCTTTAGATGACACGGCGGAAACCATCAGTGCATTAAAAGAAAAATACCCAGCGATTCAAGGCCCGCATAAAAATGACATTTGCTACGCGACAACCAATCGTCAACAAGCGGTTCGTGAACTAGCAAAACAATCGGATCTGGTGGTCGTGGTAGGCTCTAAAAACTCGTCCAACTCTAACCGTTTGGCAGAGTTGGCTTCCCGAATGGGGGTGGCGTCTAAGTTAATTGATGATCCCAATGATATTCAGCCGGATTGGTTTAACGGCGTGCAAACCATTGGTGTCACCGCAGGTGCTTCCGCGCCGGAAGAATTAGTGCAATCGGTGATTGCTCGTATGAAAGAATTTGGCGTCACGGATGTAGAAGAATTGCAGGGACTCGAAGAAAATATGTTCTTTGAAGTGCCAAAAGAATTGCGCGTAAAATATATATATTAAATGATGAGTTAAGTCTAAAGAATTGCGCGTAAAAGAGGTGAGTTAATTCTCTCCAACACTCGCTAAAAATGAAAAGAAAGTGCGGTCAATATTTGAAACGTTTTGAATATTGACCGCACTTTTTCTTTGCTGAAAAGCTTAAAGAGACAAGCTGAAATAAAAAGCGGATAAATGTCATCGCCATTTATCCGCTTTAAATTAAGACTAACTTACGTTAATTCACACTTGGATTACCAAGAATATTTAATGCCGACAGAGCCTTTATAGCCTTGACGTTTTGCGCCACTTAAAGAGTGTTCGTAGCGAACATCGGCATAGATATGTGAGTTAGTGCTGGTTGCAAGTTGAGTACCTACACCAAATTCACCCCAAGTTTTCGCAAATTTTTCATTGATGTTATCTGCACCAATGTTGCTACCGGCAGTATTTTTGAAGTCATGCCATAAGTTTGCAGTGAAATAAAGGGTTCTGACTTTTTCACGCGCAGTTAGATCGTTGTAAGCAAGACGTGCACCTACGCGACCACGTAAACCGTGTTGTTTGTCTTGGTGTACAGAACGTAGATCATCGTTGAAGCGGCTTAATCCTAGGTATTGATAGATTAACTGTGCTTGCGGTTCAATGATCCAGCTGTCACCGTTATTCATTTTTTCTTTACCAAAAGCAAATGGATGCCCAACTTCGCTTGATAATGCAACACCGAAACCGTGGTTTTTAGCTTGTGAATCTAGAGCGTAATATTTATTTTTCACCCAAGAAAGTTGACCCACTAAGTCTAAGTAGCTGCCATTTTCAGCATAACGGGTATGTGTTACGCCGGCATGGAAGTTTTCGGTTTTCGCTTTGCCGGTGTATTTGTCATTAAGGACAACACCATTTTCAGCACGATATTCATCATAGAATTTTGAATTTGCGTGCGTGTAACCCGCATAAATACCGGTAAAACGTTTTCCACCGTTTTCGGTAGATGCAACATCAAAGTCGTGACCGAATTGGAAACCGGAAAGGTTAGCCGTCAAGTTCAAACGCTCTTTACCATCCAAAGCAAGGTGTTTGCCGATAATACGTCCCCAAGTTTGGTTGTTCGCTTGGGATTTTTCCCAAGAAAGCGCCTGATTTTCACCGCGACGTTGGTGTAATGTGCCGACGGTTTCATAACCCGCTTCTAAGTTCAATTTTGGCGCAAGTGTGTAGCCCGGTACGGACGGTACATAAATTGCATCGCCATTTGTTGAAGTGACTGTCCAGAAATATTCGGTGGCGTTACCGACTCGTTTAGAGGCTAATTGTAGTTCACCTGCACCGGTCGTTCTTGTCAAACCGGTAAAGTTACGTAAATTGCTTGCACCTTGTACACGAACAACGGCCGTACTGTTTTTGCCTAAATCTGAAGCGATAGAGCCAATAGAACCATCAACTAAGTTTTCTGAGCCGTCTGCTTTTAGGCTCACGACTTTTGTGGTGCCTTCTGCATTACCGGTGATTTCTAATAAGTCAGATTTACCGTTATTGGCATCATTACTATCCCAATGAGTATTCACTT
>ERZ772874.1943-NODE-1943-length-10525-cov-11.485864_pt1 | contig 10525 bp, 9 predicted proteins | sample MGYA00580586_ERZ772874 | MGnify/ENA primary metagenome ERZ772874 (study PRJEB29015, sample SAMEA2737952) | human oral metagenome | biome: human oral; feature: human-associated habitat; material: dental | place: China | collected 2154 ... | reverse complement strand
CGTTTCACTTGAACACATATCTCACCTTAACGCCGAAGCTGCGACCTGGCAGGGGGCGATTAAATTCGCTGAGGACGCGCGCGTCGGTCAGATTCTTGATCTTGGCCGAGAGAAAAAGGCTGTTGTTGAAAAAGCTATGCTCCAAACCAAGGTCGACGGTTGTGCTGCGGGGTATCCGCCGTTGATCTGCCGCCATTTCGAAGTCGTAGAGATATTCCTCCACAAAAGATAGATCGCTAAAAAGACGCGTGTTCTGTCCGCGGCCGCCAAAAAGGTTCTCTTTATGGAATTCCAATCCTGCATTGCCCATTAAATAGGGAATGTTGGGCATGCGCAGACCCTTCGTAGGATTAGGTAGCGAACTTCCTTCATCATGCTCACGTACATCACGAAGATCTTGGAACGTAGCGTTCGCATACCCATAGAGCCAAGGCGTTATGTCGGCTTTCACCTCTGCTTCGACACCCATCGTACGCATCTCGCCAAAATTTTGATACTGTGCGCCGAGGATTCCCTTCGTATAGCGGATCATATCTTGCAGATACATATAGAAGGCATTGACTTCGATCTGAAGATTACTTGCTGACCGACCTGTCAGGTCGTACAAGAAGCCCACATTGAGGCTCGTGTTTCGCTCCGGCATTAGATTTTCGGCCGGAGAGACCGTGTAGCCATCGCCCAAGAGTTCCGTTTCGGAAGGGATACGCACGTCATACCCCGCGGACAATTTCGCCATCAAATCCGGCAGGATGCGGAACCGCAGGGCATCATTAACGCCCACAGCGCTCTTGTTGACGTCCACATCATGTACCTCACCGATGCCAAAAATGTCCGCCTGACGTGTCTTCATCGTGTATAGGTAGTAACGCACGGTCAGGGAGTTCAGCAGGCGGTCTTTCGGCGTGCGAAAATCGTACGTTAAGCCTGCCGACCAACTCCTCATGCGCGAATTGAAGACCGCTTCTCTTCCTATGCTCAATTCTCGCAGCGAATCTTTGGGGAAACCGTTTGCCAGGGTAAAAAGTGAGTTGAAATTGAGCGAGTGCTGTTTATGCAGCAAGTATTCTAAGTTCAATTTGTGGCTGATGGTAAACTTCTTATCCGAAGAATGCGACGCATAACGGTTGCCCAATTCTCCGCCATAAATAGATGGCGAGGGATAGGCCCGTCCATCCCAGTCGTACCATTGCTTGGCCGTATCCACGAGCCCGTAAGACGTAATGGCCGCTGCCAGGTGCATATCGAAGTCCAAGCCAGGCGTCAGGAAGTTTTTTTTCTCCAATTTATTGGCCAGGGCAAAGAGCATGGAGTGCGTTTCCGCCTTACGGATATCCTTTTCAATGCCCTGTATCTCATGATTCGTCAAAGCGAAAGCCGGTTCAATCTCCACCTTGTCAAACCACCATTTGTAGGCCTTCAGGGAGCCGCCCAGGATCAATTTTCGGAATCCATCGTGGTCGCGGCGGATCTTCAGGCCGTCCACATAGGGCGAAAGCATGGTGTAGTTATTGTCCGAGTACGTATATCCGCCGCCGATGCCGAACACGAGGCCCTGATTGCGCAAATTTCGCTTCAAAACGGTTTGCACTTTGTGCGTATTGAACGATTCCAGCGTGTAACTAAAGTCCGCGTAACGTGCCGGATACTCTTTCAGCACCAAATTGACGGCCCCGCCCATTGCCGAGCCTCCAAATTTGGCCGGAACGACACCCTTGTAAATCTCAATGCGATCAATCATGTCGATAGGGATATCGTTGATGTCGATAAAGTCCGAATTATCGTTCATGGGCGTCTCGTCGATAAAGAACCCGATCCTTTTTCCCTCCAAGCCGCGCACGGACAGTCTTGTAGCGCCTCCCACTCCGCCAGACGAGCGCAATGTAACTCCGACCGTCTTCGACAAGATGTCTGCAATGCCTGCCACCGTTCCGCTCAACTGATTCATCGATATAACCGAGATAGGCATCGCTTGTTCGCGCAATTGTCGGGCCTCACTTTTGGCTGTTACCACTACTTCGCTGAGCGATTTCGACTCCGATTGCAGTTGTACCTTTATGCGGCGCACCTCCCCTTCGCGTAGCGTGACCCGTTCCGAATGGCTTTCGTAGCCCATGTAATCAAATCGGACTGTGTAGGTGCCCGGGGGTAAATTTTGGATCGAAAAGTTGCCCTTGGCGTCTGTCACCTCTCCCGTTTTCAGTTGTTCGATAAAGGCGCTGGCTCCGATGAGCGGTTCGTTGTTCGCAGCGTCGGTCACGACGCCCGTAATGCGTGCCGTTTGCGCCGTGGACGTACTCCAGGCAATCGTCAGCAGGCACGCGAAAAGCATCCATAGGGTGTTTCTCTTCTTCATGTTCTTATGATACAATATAAAATACATTCTGCACTTAAACAAATACGGCTGCAAAAGTAGAACGTAGAGAATGCTGTTCACAATCCCCAATAATGGGGATAATAAGGAGCCTATGCAGAACCGCATGATGAAAAATGTGGGGCGAAAAACATTCATGCAGAAACACATAACGAAAAACCCTCAACAAAAAACACTCATGCGAAAACACATAATGAAAGCCCCTCAACAAAAAACAATCATCCAGAAACACATAACGAAAAACATCCAACAAAAAACAGCTGCGCGAAAACACACAACGAAAAACACCCAACAAAAAACACTCATGCGAATCTGCATGAACCATTCATGTCCCCGTGTAGAGGCGTATTGAATACGCCCCACAAACGTTTTCAGTAGAAAACGAATACCGTGTATTTGCATCATCCATTTTTGGATGTGTGCGAGATTCATGCGGTTTTACGCTATCCGTTCCCGATTAGGTAAAACGTTCATACAGAAACACCCAACAAAAAACATCCAACAAAAAACAATCATGCCGATCCACATGTCGTTCATTCTCGTAAAAACGAACCTCATGAAAAATGCCGGGCACATACATAGGCGAACCTATGCTGCACCCGGCATAACTACCGATGATTAATCACTAAAAATGACGGTCTATTCTTCTGGCAGGGTAATATCTGGCCCGCTGCCTTGACTGCCTCCGGGTTGCTTGGGCTTCTCTCCTTCGCCTCCGGGAGTCTTGGGGTCTGGTTTCTTCGAATCTTTATCCTCAGGGAGATGGATGTCGGGTTTGCCGTCATCCTTTCCCGGCTTTTTGGGATTCGGTTCTTTCGGCTGCTTCGGATCTTTCGGCTTTTCGGGATCCTCGCCGTCTTTCTTCTTCTTCGATCCGATCACTTGCGTCTTGTTGCGATGGACCACCTTATTCATATGAATGATAAAGGGGGCCGTGTCGAGTGCGTCGTCAACCACCGCCAAGGCATTGACTACCCTGACGAGCCACTGGTAAGCCAAATCCGACTCATGACGGGCCGTGCGGAGTGAGCCGAGCGTTTGTGGCATGTTGTCGGAACGCTCGGTGAGCCACTTCTCGATTTTTTCGTTGGCCGCTTTCAACGAGTCGACATACGGCTTAACGCCCAGCGACGAAACGTCGGTCGCGTACGTTTTCTCGCAGTCTCCCACGAAGCTAATGATGGCCCCGGTCTCTCGCTCCAGCTGCATACGGGCGTCGAGACGATAGGCGGTCATCACCTTGAGGATCGTTGCGGCCGATCGAGCCTTGTCGGCTTCCGGATGGTCTGCAAAACCTTTCAATGTTTTGCGTAGGGCGTTCAGCATACGTCCCCTTTCCTGATCTGCTTTGTGGATGTCGGCCGTAATGAGGCTTTTTTGCGACTTAGCGTAACAGTCGTCCTCTTTCTTGGTCGCCGCAGCGAGCAGATCGGCAGCCTTTTTGATCTTCGGGTGTGCCAAAAGGGCCGTTTCGGTGGCCATGCGGTCGCTCACGTTCTTCATAAACAAGAAGTGCGCACCGTTGGTCATCAGCGTGCAGTTAATTGTGTCGATTTCGACAGGCGGTACAATCCCCGCCGACGGATTTTGAGGAGCAGAAGGTGTCTCTGGCATTGTAAACTCTGTTTATTTGTGATGTAATACATGTCCGTCATCTTTCAAGACAAAAGATTGTGACGCGGCAAAGATGGGAAGATTTTTCATACCTCCAACATGCGCGCAAAATACTAAACAACACGCATGTTATTTAGTTGCTTCACCAGAGCAATTAAGAAACATTCTTGCGGCTTAATTGCTTCATCAGAGCAACTAAGAGACATTTTTACGGCTTAATTGCTCCATCAGAGCAACTAAGAGACATTTTCTCGGCTTAATTGCTTCAACGGAGCAACTAAGAAACATTTTTGCGGCTTAATTGCTTCAACAGAGCAACTAAATAACATTCCTGTCATTTAATATTTTCCGCCCAAGCAATCCCCCTGCAACTCCGCACAAGGCCCTCTCGAGCCCAAACGAGGACGTTGCAAAAACGCAGGAGGGGCTTGTGGGGCTTAAATTGATGTATGTGGTTCGGCATGTGTCTCGTCTGTCTGCGAAAAGGGTTGCTGTCGTTTGGCATGTGTCTCGTCTGTCTGCGAAATTCTATGGGGACTTTGTTCTCTGATCCCTTATCTTCTTTTCTTTCCTTGATGAAAGAAAAGAAGGCAAAAGAAAATCAAGGCGATGATCGCCTTCTATTTTTCCGGATACTGGATCGGTGGAATGAATCGTTGCTGTCGTTTGGCGGGATACGTTTTTTCGGACGATGGGGATGTATGTCTTTCTGCCTCTCCCCCTTTTTCGGGAGATAAAAAAAGAGGTGGACCCGTCGCGGGTGCACCTCTTATCATAATGCAATGAAACCAAATAAAGGCCTTGTCAAGACCCAATCAAAACATATCCCATCTTACTGGGCGAATAAAAGACATATCGAAAGACTTTCTTATTCAAGATACTTTGTGATAGATCGCGGCAGGTAGAAGGTGTTGTTCTTGTCTACGTAGACAATCACGGTCGAAAGACGGATCTCGTCGTTTGCCTTCTTCCCTTTTCGGATGATGTTGGTGAAGGGCACGATCGTCAGCTGTTGTTTTTTGCCCTTAACAACGAGCGTGGGATTGTCCTTCTCCGTTTTCGCCGGCAAGATAGTGTATTTGTAGCCTTTCAACAATTCGGTATGGGGCACAAAATACTCCTGGGTGAGTTCGTCGGGCTTCCCTAAGAGGCCTACGGCGGAGGCCATGTAGCGATGGAGGTCGATATTCGTGTTTACACCTATGGGGAGGGTTCCCTGGGGGTGATATGCGGCCAAAATAACGTCCTCGCCGGTGTGCCCGCCCGTGGTAAAGCCAAAACAGGTCTTGGAGGTAAGTAGCTTAGCTACAAATCCGTAGAGAGAATTGCTGTAGAGGGCCGACAGGGACTCTTTTTCCGTGCGATCGGCCTCCGGGATGGGGCTGTTCTTATAATCTTTGCAGTTGTAAAGGGCCTGGAGCTCCTCGTCGGTCAACTCAAATCCGGCATTTTCTTTGAAGATCTTTTGCACCTCTGTCGATGGCGCGGCGTTGAGCTTGTTGACAAAGCCCTGGGCCGTATTTTTTACGCCAGTGACAAAGCTGAAGAGCTGATCCTTGGTCAATTTGTCGTAACCTTTACAGTCGCGGCGCCCCAGACTAAAACCACTGTTGCCATGATCGGGCACGACAACCACGAGCGTCTGTCCGTCCTTCTTGGCAAAGTCAAGCGCCACGGCACAAGCCTTGTCAAAGGCCACATATTCGGTAAGCATACCCACGGGATCGTTGCCATGCGCCGCCCAGTCTACTTTACTTCCTTCAACCATCAAGAAAAAGCCATTTTCGTTTTTGGACAGTTTCTCGAGGGCCTTTCGTGTCATCTCTTCGAGGGCAGGCTGTTGGGCAGGATCACGATCCAGATCGTAATCCATCTCTTTCTTACCGAAGAGGGCCCACATTTTGCCATTGTTGTCAGCGCGCATACCGGCCAGATCGTCGCGATAGACGCTGTAACCCCGCGACCGAAGGTAAGCCTCGCCTTCTTTGTCCAAAAGAGAGACGCCACCACCCATCACAACGTCTACGTCGTTATGGACAATCTGCGGCGCAATCCAATCATAGCGTTTTCGGCTGTAACTATGTGCGGAGCAGTCTGCAGGAGTGGCATGTGTGAACTCGCAAGTGACAACCAAACCGGTAGCCTTGTTTTGTACCAGCCGCATGGCCTCCAGCAGAGTGATCATAGGCTGATAAGCGCGCGAGGGATCTACGGGGAAAATGTCATTGCCCGGATCAGCCGGCGGGTAAGTGGCAATATAACCTGTACGGCTCGGATGTCCGGTCACATAACAGGAGGTCGTAGGTGCAGAATCGCCGATTGGGGCGTTGGAAGAGAAGGTCCGAACCGTACCACAGAGATACGGGTCGATGGCCAGGTGCTGCCGATTGGGATCTTTGTACCATTGGTACCAGCGAGCCGTGGACACGGTCGCAATAGACGTTCCATCGGGGATCAAGAGGATCAGGTTTTTGACCGGCTTCACATCGGCCGGATCAATCGCGCTCGCACGTCCGCACAGGGCCATCGCAACGAGCAAAAAGAGCGTAGATGTTGTCTTTTTCATCTGATTGAATGGATTATAGGATGAATATAAATAGGATAAGTGTATTTTTTGAGCGTGCTAATTACTTGAAAAGTTACGGGAGAGCATTTTTTTGAGCGATATATTTCTTGAGAAGCGTCAGAGGTGCCTTTTTGGAGAAGGCACTTTCCCTGCAAAACGTCGGGGAGGCGTTTTTTCAGAAGGAACATCCCCTGAGAGGCGTCAGGGGCGTATTTTTTTGAGAAGGGTATATTCCGGAAAAAAGCAGGGGCGAAAAATGCTTCGCCCCTACCCTACTGGTGAATGTCTCGGGTCCATTTTTGTATCACGATGGACACGTGCACCCGGACACGTTTCCTTTTTAGATGCTCATTTTCAGCGTTCCGCCTTACGTCAGCGAGATAATCTCCTCTTCAAAATGGGTGAGCTTTTCCGCGCCCGTCTCTGTGATGAGATAACTATTCTCGACACCTACCGCGCCCACCTCTGGGATCACAAATTTAGGCTCGAAGGCGATCACCATGCCCGGTTGCAGCGCATCTTTTGAGCGGGGAGTGAGCACGGGTGGCTCATTGATTTCCAAACCAATGCCGTGGCCTACAAACTTGGCCTGTTGACGCGTTCCCATGAAGCAGTCAGCCAGATTGGCCTTCTCTGCCATGCCAACAGCCATGCTGTAGAGTTCGCTGCATGCCAATCCGGGTCGCATAACGACCTCGGCAGCCGCCATGATGTCTCTTGCCGTGCCATGCGCACGGTAGGCCTTTTCGCTGAGCCTTCCTACGGAGAAAACGCGCGTCATGTCAGAGATGTAGGCCGTATAATTGCCCGCCATATCGACCATGATGGCCGTCCCGTCCGTCAATTTCGTGCCATTAGCACCGATGGGACATATCGGCGTTTGTCCTGCGCCGCCAAGAGCAAAGTCGAAAGGTGACGCGGCCTCTGCATTCTCGCCAGCCAGAAGGCTGCCCATGAAGATGTTCATATTCGGCCCGTAAGTACGGAAGATGCCAATCGACCCGTGAAGCCTCATCCGCCTTTCGATCTCGGCTTGAAGTTCCAGATCAGTCATTTCGGGGTGGAAACAGTCCGGGATTTCTGCATAGACCTCGGCATGACGCTGGGAAGAGAGCCGCAATTGCTCCACCTCCCAAGGTGTCTTAATCATACGCACGCGCCGCATGACGGCGGAGACGTTTCCAGCCTTTTCGGGTTGGAACAAGTTGTAAAGGCGCATGTAATCGCTATACGAGAGTGTATCGGCTTCGAACAGGAGGTGTTTGGGCCGTGATTGTCCCGGTGCATTGCTGAACCAGGCGAGCATGTCGTCCGGACGATGCACGCGAACCGCCTCGACCGGCAAATCGCAGTCAGCAGGACGCCTTACAAACGCAACCGGCGCGCCTTCCGTCGGCAAATAGAGCCAACCATTGAAGACGCGCCCGGTAAGGTAAAAGAGATGGACGTCCGAAGCGAAAAGGGCCCCGTCCGCCGCAGCGTCGGCCAGTGCACTTTGTACACGGCGGCGCCTCAGGAGAAGATCATCGAGAAAAGCATTCATTTCTTTCTACTTAGTTTGATGTGTTCACTTGTTAGGGGCTGCAGAGGTACATTTTTCGGCTTTTATTCGGTCGTTTCGCTGCCCGCATGGCTCGTTTGGGCCCGAAACATGGCCGTGCCATGTCTCGCGACCCCATCCTGCGGAAGAGCAGAGATCCTTCCGAATGGCGCCCATCAAGAAAAGCCTCGAAAGATTTCGATGTCCTTCTGCGGCTTCCCCTTTAATCTATCCTAAACAGCCATTCATTGGATGGCAAAGGTAGGACAATTTGTAAGGGACGAATTTGCATTCTGCACCTTACAAAAATGCAGATTGTAAAAAGACAAGAATCGTGCGTAACTCATTTTCTTCTATCTATTTGCCTCCTTTGATGTTTAAGAAAGGGTTTTATCTTTGCCGCCGTCCCCGTGCTAAATTCCATGAGGGAAATCATGGCCGAGGGATGATTGAAGTCATTCTTTTTTATCCACTTAAAAAATCGATAAAGTATGGAAGAAGTAAATGTTACGCCCGATCCGAACGATGTGCAGAGCAACAAAGTGATGGCCATCCTGGCCTATTTCGGAATTTTGTTCCTGATCCCTCTCTTGGCTGCAAAAGAGTCGGCTTATGCACGCTATCACACCAACCAGGGGCTTATTTTGTTCCTGTTTGTATTCGTGTGCGGTATCTTGGGAGTCATTCCGAAGATTGGCTGGCTCATCACCACCGTCGGATACCTTGCTGGATTCGTATTTTTCATCATCGGTGTCATCAACGCAGCTGGTGGGAAGATGAAACCCCTGCCGCTGATTGGCAACTTCACGCTGATCAAGTAAGCAGCCATCCTGCGAAATTCGTCTGACGGATTTCTCCACACCAATCGCCAAAACGGGCGCCTCTTTCACGTATGAAGGGGGCGCCCGATGTTTTTACAAAGGCCCGCGAGGCCTTTTTTCAGATCAAAAACGGCTGTGCACTTATTCCTCGTCCAAATATCGACGCGTGAGGGGGCCAAACGCATCGATCCGACGGTCGCGTAGGAAAGGCCACCAGCGGCGCACATGTTCACTACGCTGCAAATCGACCGAAATCACACGGATAGCCTCCGCATCGGTCGGTAATTCGGTCAAGATTTCCCCCTGCGGACCTGAGGCAAAGCTGTTTCCCCAGAATTGTATGCCGGCAGTTTGCCCAGAGGGGTCTATTTCGTGCCCGACACGGTTAACCGTAACGACGGGTAGGCCGTTCGCCACAGCATGGCCCCGCTGCACCGTCCGCCAGGCGTCGAGTTGCCGACTTTGCTCCTCCGGCCGATCGGAACGTTCCCAGCCAATAGCCGTGGGATAGATAAGCAGATCTGCACCACGAAGGGCCATTAGTCGAGCGGCCTCCGGGTACCACTGATCCCAGCAAACCAGCACGCCAAGACGACCCACGGAGGTCGGTATGGGCCGGAAGTCGAGGTCGCCGGGCGTGAAGTAGAACTTCTCGTAGTACGCCGGATCGTCCGGGATGTGCATTTTGCGGTACCGCCCTGCTATCGTTCCGTCTTTTTCGATCACGACGGCCGTATTGTGGTAAATCCCCGGCGCACGACGCTCAAAGAGCGACAGCACGAGCACCACACCACACTCACGCGCTACCTCGCCAAAGTGCGCGGTCGAGGGTCCGGGGATCGATTCAGCCATGTCGAAGACGGCGGTGTCCTCCGTCTGACAGAAATAGAGGCCGTTGTGCAGCTCCTGAAGCACTATGAGCGAAGCACCTTCGGCGGCACACGTCCGGATAGCGTCCGTAAGGCGGGCGATGTTGTCGGCCATGTCGGCCGTGTTATGCTGTTGAATGAGTCCAATTTTCATCGTTCAAATAGGGATTAAAGGGGGGAATATTCGTCCGACTCCGCGTCATCGTCGTCGGTATAGACGTTGAGCACGCCCGCGGGATACTGCATGGTGGCGCAATGGATGGCACCGCCTTGCTGGATGAGTGGCAGGCAGTCCACACTGATGATTTCGCGGTCGGGGAAAGCTGTTTGGAGAACCTCACGCGCCTGTTCGTCCAGCTCGTCGTTACCGTAGGCAGGCACCAGCACGGCACCGTTTAGGATGAGGAAGTTCGCATACGTGGCTGGCAGCTGATAGCCGTCCTCGTCAAAGACCGGCTCAGCCATGGGCAGCGAAATGAGGCGGTAGGGCTTCCCCTCGGCCGTGCGTAGGGCGAGGAGTTCGCGCTCCATAGCCAGTAGCTCGTCGAAATGGCTGTCGTCCGGGTCGGTGCACTGTACATAGGCGATTGTTTCCGGGTCGCAGAAGCGCGCCAGGGTGTCCACGTGGCCGTCCGTGTCGTCACCTTCGAGGTATCCGTTCTCCAGAACAAGAAGACGGTCGGCACCGAGAAAGAACGCCAGGTCATCCTTGGTGTTATGACTTAGCCAGGGTTCATTGCGGTT
>ERZ772874.1941-NODE-1941-length-10531-cov-15.532073_pt1 | contig 10531 bp, 10 predicted proteins | sample MGYA00580586_ERZ772874 | MGnify/ENA primary metagenome ERZ772874 (study PRJEB29015, sample SAMEA2737952) | human oral metagenome | biome: human oral; feature: human-associated habitat; material: dental | place: China | collected 2154 ... | reverse complement strand
AAGTCATGATATACTCCTTCAATTTGGATTAGACTTATTATATCAAAAAATAGTGAGACTGTCTTTATTCTTGACAGGGATTTGAAAAAGATGTATCATAAAATCAGAAAAAAACCGACCGTCGGTCGAATAAAGTTTTACCAACAAAAAGGAAGGAATTATGGCTAATAAAAAAGAATTTATCTTAGACACAGCAGAAAAAATGTTTGTCGAACAGGGATTTGATCAAACCTCAATTGCTCAAATCTTAGATGTAACCCAGATTGCACGCGGAACCCTTTATTACTACTTCACATCAAAAGAGGAAATCATGGATGCTATTATCGAGCGCTGGATTAGCCGTGCTTTTGAGCAGATGCATACATGGGTGGAAAGGAAAGAACTTTCAATTCTCGAACGATTAATGGGTGCCCTAGCTGCCTTAAATATGAAAGAAGAGGGACAAGAGATTTTGGACCACTTACATGCCCCCCAGAATGCTCTCTTGCATGAAAAAACAAATCAAATCTTATTGAGTAAGGCACCTGAAATTCTCTCTCCCCTTCTGCAAGAAGCGATTCAAGCAGGTGAAATGCAAACTGCCTACCCTTACGAAAGTATCGAAATGATGTTGACTTATTCCTTGCAAATTTTTAATACATCTTTCCAGACCTTAAATAGACAGGAACAAGAACAAAAGGTTCAGGCTTTTATCTACTTGTTAGAGAAAATTTTTCAGACAAAAGAGGGATATTTCAGACCTTTGACACAGTTAATTCACTAAAGGAGCTTGCTTATGAAAAATACTGGCTTTAAAATCTATCTCCTGATATGGCTGGGAACCTTTATTTCTGAAATTGGAACAGGCATGACATCTTTTGCCTTGGGGATTTATATCTACCAGCTGACTGACCAGGCCTCTTCTTCTGCCTTGGTGACCCTTTGTGCTTTTTTGCCAGGGCTTTTAATGACTCCTTGGGCTGGGATTCTAGCAGATCGTTATGACCGTCGCCTCCTGATGGCTTTGGGGGATGGGCTATCTGGTCTGGGAGTGCTCTGGATTTACTTTAGTTTACAAGCTAGTCAGCCTTCCATACCGCTCATTTGTTTGGGTGCTGCTCTCAGCTCTGTCTTTTCAGCTTTAGTTAGCCCAGCTTTTCGGGCTACGATTTCTGACCTAGTGTCTGAGGATCAAATTTCCAAAGCTACTGGACTATCACAGATTAACGGGATTGCCCGTTATCTCATCTCTCCTACCCTAGCTGGACTGATTCTAGCTCACGGCCATATTGGTCAGATCCTCTTAATTGATTTTTCAACAATTTTTGTGACTGTCATTTGCAGTCTAGTCGCTCGTCGTCATATCAAAAATCCATTTAAGGGTGCATCTCATTCTTTCTGGAGGGAATTCAAACGGGGATTTCAAATCATCCATGAAAAAAAGGGGATTTGGCTCTTGGTTCTGCTAGGAACAGCTTTTTCCTTCTTTCTAGGTACCGTTGAAATCTTGCTTTCTCCTATGATTTTAGGTTTTGCTTCCAGCCAAGAAGTCAGTTGGATCATGGCTATTTCCAGCAGTGGCATACTCTTTGGCGGACTTTTCTTAAGCACCTTTGCTATAAAGAATCATTTTCACTTAATCCTCAGCCTTTCATTGGGATTGCTGGGTATCTTTATGGCTGGGATGGGAAGTAAAGAAAACTTAATCTGGATTTGCTCTTTTGGTTTTCTCCTATTTTCTTCTCTTCCTTTTGCCAATACGGCCATTGATTATTTAATTCGCTTGAATATCAATAAGAGGGAACAGGGGAAAGCCTGGGGGACAATCGGAATCATCTCCCAGTTTGGCTATGTTATTGCTTATGCAAGCATGGGCTGGGTAGCAGATACCTTTTTCAAACCGCTCCTACTCCCTAAAGGGGCATTAGCTTCTTCTATCGGCTCTATCATCGGAGTAGGAAGCAGTCGTGGGTATGGTCTCCTTCTTATCCTAGCAGGAATTTGCATCAGTATTAGTGCTCTATTTCTCTACCGCCAAACAGCAATAAAGGCGCTTGAATATGTTTCTCAGATGAGTCAAAAATGATATAAAAGCCAATAAAATCAGGGTCTTGGCTATTGCCCTCTTTTTATTTTTTAGCATGACTTTAGTGATTTCTGCGACTCAGCTCAGTACTAGTTTACTGACTGCTGTCGATCAGTTTGTGCAAACGACTAAAAATCTCGCACTTGCCACAAATACCTAGCGAAGCTAGCAACAGAGACCGACTCTCATAAATCATCCCAAATCATTTTCGCTGGCGAACCGACTCTCAGAGTGGCGCCAAACTGTAGAACACATACAGCACTTTCACTAGCAAGGTACAATAATTTTACTGGTGACACACGATGCTAGCGTGGCCTCCTATGCAGACAAGGTGTTGCTCATTTTAGATGGCAAGTTAAAATAGAAGTTCTGTTTGACCCAGCTACTAGTCAAGCTGAGCATCACCAGCTGATCTTAGCGGAGCTAAATCAGATTGGCATATAGAAAAAGAAGCCCTTTGGCAGAATGCCGGGGACTTCTTTTTGTGATATAATAGGATAAATACTGATAAACAAGGATAAAATTATGACACCGCAAGAATTTTACCAGCTATTGAGCCAGCAGGGAATCGAACTGACCGACCGCCAGAAAGATCAGTTTGAGCGTTATTTTGAACTTCTGGTCGAATGGAATGAAAAAATCAATCTGACAGCTATCACCGAGAAAAATGAAGTCTATCTCAAACATTTCTATGATTCAATTGCCCCCATTTTGCAAGGCCTGATTGATAATCAAGAGCTCAAGCTGCTGGACATCGGAGCCGGTGCAGGCTTTCCTAGCCTCCCTATGAAAATCATCTGCCCCCAGCTGGATGTGACTATCATTGACTCGCTCAACAAACGAATCAACTTCCTCAAACTGCTGGCAGAGGAGCTCGGGCTGGACAAGGTTCACTTCTACCACGGACGTGCGGAAGATTTTGCGCAAGACAAGGCCTTTCGGGCTCAATTTGAACTAGTCACCGCCCGTGCAGTCGCTCGGATGCAGGTCCTATCTGAGCTGACCATTCCCTACCTGAAAGTGGGTGGCAAACTTCTGGCCCTCAAGGCTTCTAACGCCCCAGAAGAACTGGAAGAAGCCAAAAATGCCTTGAGTCTCCTCTTTAGCAAGGTCCAAGACAATCTCAGCTATGCCCTGCCCAACGGTGACCCCCGCTTTATCACAGTGGTTGAGAAGAAGAAAGAAACGCCTAATAAATACCCCCGCAAAGCCGGCATGCCAAATAAAAGACCGCTATAAATCAAAATCAGGCCCCTCATTGCCTGATTTTTTTGCAATTAAAAACTTCTATAGGCAATCATTCACTCACAAATGCAACCTCTCGTCTCCTTATCTCCAAGGATTATAGAAACGACTCTGATTGACTAAGAAAAGACCGAGGCCAATACCTAATAGGAGTACTGACAAGAAGATAACAAGCTTGTCTAGCTTACTGAATTCTTGCTGAGTATACCAAGTCCGCTTTTTATTTTTTCCGAAGCGACGCAATTCCATAGCTGTAGCAATCGTATTGATTCGCTCCAATGAGCTGAAAATCAGGGGAATGACAATTTGCAGATTGCCCTTGATTCGCTGGCTCACCTTGGCTTTGGCTGACAATTCCAAACCACGCGCCTCTTGAGACATCTTGATGAGGTAAAATTCCTCCTGCAAATCTGGGATATAGCGCATAGTCAAACTGACAGCATAAGCTACCTTGTAGGGCACCCCAATCTGATTTAGACTGGAAGCAAACTGACTAGGATGAGTCGTCATCAGGAAAATCAGGGCTAAAGGAATCGTGCAAAAATATTTCACCAAAAGATTAAAGAGGTAAAAAAGCTCCTGACTGGTCAGATTATATGCTCCAAATCCCGTCCACAACACATTCTTACTCTGGTAGATTTCTACTGCATACTGCGGAGAAAAAAGATAAACCATGCTCAGATTTAAGAAGGCAAAGCTACCGGCAAACACCAAAACAAAAGAAATATCCTTCATCCGAATACCAGATAATTTAAATAAGGCCAGAGAAGCCACTGCCACAAAAAGCAGAAAACGCGTATCATAACTAATCATAGCAGTTATTGATACCAAAATGAAAAATAGAAGTTTGCTGGCACCGGATAAGCTGTGAATAAAGCTTGTACCTGTGTGGTAGCCAATCAATTTCTGCTGGTTAAACATGACTCTCCTCCTTTCGCTGCATGTAATATTCTGTCAAGGCCAAGGGATCAACCCCCAGCTTCTCAGCTAAAGCAAAAATAGAGGTTTCCTTAAGATTGGCAAGTTTAATCAGCTCCTGATCTGTCAGCACCTCGGCCGGACTTTTATCTGCTAAAATCTGGCCGTCCACGACAACTAGGGCCCGATCAGAATAGTCCAGCATAAGCTGCATATCATGAGTAATCATGATAATAGTGTGTCCCTGATGATGAAGCTCATCCAAGAAATTCATAATTTCCGTATAATTTCGCTGGTCCTGACCAGCTGTCGGCTCATCCAAAAGGATAATCTCTGGATTCAGCACCAAGATTGAAGCAATAGTCACCCGCTTCTTTTGACCAAAAGAAAGAGCAGAAATCGGCCAATTACGAAACTCATACAGACCACAGGTTTTGAGAACTGCAAAGACTTTTTCTTGAATCTCTTCTTCAGCGAAGCCGCGCAGTCGCAACCCCAGAGCTACTTCATCAAAAATCATGGTCGTCGAAATCATCTGATTAGGATTTTGCAGGACATAGCCGATACGCTCAGCCCGCTCCTTGATCGAATCTCCCTTGATATCTTGACCCTGCCAGCGATAATCTCCCTCCGTATTGATAAAGCAACAGAGAGCCTTAGCTAGGGTTGATTTTCCTGCTCCATTCTTGCCAACAATAGCTAGCCGCTGACCTTTGGGAATGGTCAGATTGATATCCCGCAGAATAGGTCTGCTACTCTGGTAAGCAAAGGAAACGCGGTCCAGTTCTAAGAGGGGCTGCTGATGGCTGTCGGACTCAAGTGTTAGCGAAGGCAGACTGACAGAGAGCCCCGACAGATCCATATTGTCTAAATCTGACAAGCTTGAAACACTAGCCACATCAAAACCAAGCTGGCGTAAAGTAGTAATATAGAGTGGCTCGCGGATACCATTTTCCGCCAAGAGCTGCGTTTTTAACAAGTCATCCGGACTTCCATTAAAGAGGATTTGTCCATTATTGACCAGAACAACCCGATCCACTGCTCGGTAAAGAACATCCTCTAAGCGGTGCTCGATGATGATTGTCGTGGTTCCAGCTTCCTTATGAATCTGATCAATCAAATCAATGGTATCCTGACCAGACTTGGGGTCTAGATTGGCCAAAGGCTCATCAAAAAGCAGGATAGGACTCTCGTCAATCAGAACACCAGCCAGACTGACCCGTTGCTTCTGACCGCCGGACAAGTCCTGAGGCCGATGATCCAGCAGGTTCAATAAATCTAATTTTTCCGCCCAAGAATGCACTTTACTTTTCATGGTTGGTAGATCTACCATATCATTTTCAAGCGCAAAAGCTAAATCTTCGGCCACACTGAGACCGATAAACTGACCATCCGTATCTTGCAAAACGGTACTGACCAAATTTGACTTGTCATAAATACTGCTGTCAAAAGCTGGGTCCCCCTGAATCAAAAACTGACCACTGGCCTGCCCCTTATAAATATTGGGAATAATGCCGTTCAAACAATGGCCTAGGGTTGATTTCCCAGAACCTGAAGGGCCTATTAAAAGAACCTTCTCGCCCTCATAGATGGTCAGATTGATATTCTTTAAGGTCGGATTAGACTGGGTCTGATACCGAAAGGTGAAATCTTGAAATTGGATAATTGGTTTTTTCATAGTTATTTTTATAAAGCCAAAGCGATTTGAATCGCCAGATTGGCCACCTTGTCTTTCTCGTCTAAGTCCGCATGATTGGCTAAATTCCGCATATCCCAAGCCTCCTCAGACAGATGATCTGCCGCATAAAAGAAGTGGCAGACATTAATACCGCGAAAGGCCGCTAGGGCTGCAACAGCTGAGCACTCCATGTCCACACAGACAGCCCCAGCTCCTTTTCGCTTGCGGAGCTTGTCCGCTGTCTCTCGATAAATGCCATCCGTCGTCCAGACCTTGCCCAGGCTATGGGAAATCCCCCGCTGGTCCAGAAAATTCAACAGAAACTCCTGTAAGCCGGCGTTGACTGCCAGCTCTGAGCTAGCCGGCTGATAATGATAGCTAGTCCCCTCATCCCGCAGAGCTGCCGTCGGGATAATGATAGATGTTTCTTTAATCTCCTCGTCCAGCACACCACAAGTCCCAAAGAGAACCAACTGTTTCATCCCAAAAGCTATCAAGTCTTCCAGAATAGCTACGCAAGCTGAAGCACCGACTGGCGCATTGAAAAGGGCCAGCTCTCGTCCATCCGCAAAAACTCGGTAAATAGGAATTTCAATATTCGCCATAGAAGTTGTCGTAATCAACTCATGGTCAAAATCTGCCAACATTCGAGCAAAGGTTTCGCGAGCAAAGCAGGAAACCGCCGTCTCTGGAAAGCCCTCAATTGGCTCTATTAAGTCCTCTGGATTAATGATAGCCTTGCGATTTTGGTCAAATTCTTCAAGAATCATAGGGTCCTCTTTCAACGAACTAAAGGAGTGGGACGCTCTACTAATAGAGTTTGAGTTCTGTTCCTACTACCTTCCTTATTGTTTTATTGTACCATAAAAAAGCAAGGGGCAGAACAAAAATTCTATTTTTGTTCCTAGTCTCAGCCTCACGAGCTTGCTCAATAGTCGAGGCAATGGAGAAAGAAGATGGAGTTGCAGCAAGAAAGTTTTTGTGAGTTCGAAAGACGAACCGAAGAGGATCCAAAAACGAACTCTTAGGCTAATGAAAATGCGTGATTAGCCTTGCAAAAGACAATCAGCTACCTCACCAAAAGTTACTATAATATTAAAAAATCTGAGATTTTTTAATCCCAAATTCTTTAGTGTTTTTTATGAAATAAGATAGAGTCAGCGCTTGTAAGTCTTGAGCTCTCCCTGACTGATAGAGGTGCCATTGTACAAATCATAAAGCTGTTTATCGCAAACAAGGTCAGCTGTACCTTCGATATAGTCTTTGAAATGCTGGGTTTCTCGATGGTTCAGATAAGCTGCCTCATCCGCATAGACTTCAAAGAAATAAAAACAATTCGATTTCTGAGCATCTGCCATGGCATACATGGCCAAGACTCCCGTTTCCTTCTCCATAGAAGCCGCCATTTCCTCAGTCACAATAGCTTGGAAATCAGTAGCCCCCTCTGCCCTAACATCAACCTGAGCAAATTTCAGATAAAAATCATTCGGCTGAATCCATTGGCCAGCAGGCAGCTTTTCCTGCAAAAAAATCGGCTGCACCTCATAGGCTTGGCGTTCCGTCATGAGCGGCCCTGCTTCTGTCACAAAATACTGGTATTGGGGCGAAGCTCGGTGAATCTGATAATCCTCTTCACTGCGATAAACCTCAAATACATAGGAAACAGTCTCCTGACCCTTGATGGGGCTAGCATACATAGCTAGGGTGCCAGGCTCCTGTTCCTGAGAAGTCGTCAAATTCTTGAGACCGATTGCTTGAAAACGACTCTGGTTCCCGTCTGCTACTGTCAAACGAAAAAGATGAATGATGGTTGTTGTCATCGTATACCTCGCCTAGTCTTTAAAATGATCTTCTGAGCATTGGTGGACAGAATCTGCTCCTTATTTGCGGACGAGAGGGGCAAATCTTCGATAGCTTGGAGAATGACCTGGGTCGCGCCGGCTGGCTGGATGCCTAAAGGCAGGTCGGTACCAAAGAGCACTCGATCCACCCCAAAATACTCAACAGTAAGCTCCAAAGCCTTAGGATTTCCCAGAATCGCCGTATCCACATAAAACTTGTGAAAATCCTTTTCCTGGTCCTCCGGCAGAATATAGCGAATCCGCTCACTGAAGAAAGGAACCATGGCTCCTGCATGGTGGACGATAATTTTCAGGTCTGGGAACTCCTGAAAAATACCTGTCTGAACCAGCTGCAGCATGGCTTGAGTCAGCTCATATTCCCAAGAAAAGATGATATTATTGTCTGGCTTGCGCTCATCAAAGATGGGATGCAGCCAAATGGGCAGATCCAGTCGGGAGCAGGCTTCAAAAATCAGGTGAAATTCTGGGTCAGCTATGGACAATCCCAGAGCCCGAGTAAAGAGCTGAACACCAGCCAGATGAGGATTAACAGCTGTTTCTTGGAGGATTTTCACTGCTTCTTCCACATGATTCATAGGAATCATAGCAACACCTGCCGCAAAGATATCAGAATTGTCCGCCACTACTTGGGACAACTCCGCATTAGCCTGACGGCAGAGAACAGCTGCCATCTCAGGACTAACATAGTCTTCGGGATTGATATTGACAAAAGAAATAATCTGCTGGGTCTCCTTATCCCAAAAACTACGTCGCAACTCTATATCAGTCAGCTGAGGATGCTGGATAAAGGGAAATCTCTCCGGTAGCTTGGGTTCAATTTCCAGCATCTGCCTATAAAAATTAGGTGTAAGAACATGAGCAAATACATCAATTTTCTTAGTCATTTTCTACCTCCACTTCTTGCTTTTCATAATTAAATTATACCACGTATTGAAGAGTTTCATCTCCAAAAATCAGTTATCAAATCACAGCTCTAGCTTGAACTTTTTTATTTAAGGAATATGAAAAAATTTCCAAAAAAACAGCCCAATTGGACTGTTTCGTGCTCTTTATGCAGGAGCTACTTCATTTAAAGATTCTCCAATCGCAGCCAAAAGCTCCACCACTTCTGCCTGGCTCAAGCCGTTTTCAGCCACATAACGGTTGCGAGGGTGAACACGACATTCGTGAGAACAGCCGCGGAGATACTTGGCTTCATTTTCTTCTGAAGTCAGGATGCGGCGGTTACACTCTGGATTGCCACAGTTGACATAGCGCTCGCAAGGAGTACCATCAAACCAGTCTTTCCCAATCACGACTGGATTCACATGATTGATATCAACTGAGATACGCTCATCAAAGACATACATCTTGCCGTCCCAAAGCTCACCTTGTACTTCTGGATCCTTACCATAAGTCGCGATACCGCCATGCAACTGACCGACACCCTTGTAGCCTTCACGCACCATCCAGCCTGAGAATTTCTCACAGCGTACACCACCGGTACAGTAAACCACCACGCGCTTGTCCATGAACTTCTCTTTGTTATCACGGACCCATTGCGGCAATTCGCGGAAGTTGCGGATGTCTGGACGGATGGCTCCACGGAAGTGACCCAGATCGTACTCATAGTCGTTACGAGTGTCTAAGACAACAGTGTCTTCGTCCAAGAGAGCTTCCTTAAATTCCTTAGGTGACAAGTAAGCTCCTGTCGTCTCTAACGGATTGATGTCGTTGTCAAAATCATTGTCTTCCAAGCCCAAGTGGACGATTTCTTTCTTGTAGCGAACAAACATTTTCTTGAAAGCTTGTTCGTTTTCTTCGTCAATCTTGAACCAAAGGTCTTCCATGCCCGGAAGGCTGTGCACATAATCCATGTATTTTTGAGTGGTTTCATAATCACCAGAAACCGTTCCATTGATTCCCTCATCTGCTACCAAGATACGGCCTTTAAGACCAATAGATTTACAGAAGGCCAGATGATCAGCTGCAAATTTCTCAGCATTCTCAATCGGAACATATTTGTAGTAAAGTAGGACGCGAATATCTTTTGCCATAAGATTTTCTTCTCTTTTCTATTCTTAAATTATCTGAATTTTTAATCCAGTTCTTTCATTATATCGCGAGAAGAAAATCTGAGCAATTTATTTGTTTGAAAAATAGCTGAGCTGAGCAGTTGAAGAAGAGATAACTCACTCCTCTTCCAATTCTTCTAAATACTTTTCAAAGCGCTTCTTCTGCCACTTGCTGAGAGTCTCCAAGAAAATATTGACCATTAGCATAAAAGGAAAGTGAATGACAAAAGTAATTAAAATAACAAATAGAAACATGGGGTGAAAAACACTATTATGATAAATAGCATGATTGAGCTGAAAATTCTGGCAGCCAATTAAAAGAGTCAGAAAGCCTGTCGCAGCCAGCACACCCCAAATAGTCAGACTGAAACTATTGTAATAGTTCGCTCCCAGATACTGAGTTCGACACATGAAATAGAAACTGGCAATGAGAATCAGAAGTAAGAAGGGCTGATAGTGAACGGCTCCTGCATTCATCGCTACAGAACCCATATATAAAGCGAAACCGCCATATAGCATGAGACTGAAACTCTCCATGCCAGCCTTGTTGACCAGTTGTTCTTCGCGTTCGTCTAAGATTTGACGTTTGATGAGTTTAATTTTCATTTCAAGCTCCTATACTTCTACTCCAAAAATAGGGATTAACAACATAAAAATGGCAGGAAGTCCGTTATTTATCATGTGAACTGCAATACTGACTTCCAAGCGC
>ERZ772874.1937-NODE-1937-length-10548-cov-3.424759_pt1 | contig 10548 bp, 6 predicted proteins | sample MGYA00580586_ERZ772874 | MGnify/ENA primary metagenome ERZ772874 (study PRJEB29015, sample SAMEA2737952) | human oral metagenome | biome: human oral; feature: human-associated habitat; material: dental | place: China | collected 2154 ... | reverse complement strand
ATGTATTTATCCTGAAAAAAGCTTTCGTCTATTTCATATCCACAGATACCATATATTTTTCCGTCATTTCCATAAATTTTCCAAAGTAAAAATACATTTTTATCTGATATGATAAGCTCTTTGGTTTTATCTCCTGCTTTAAATTCATCAAAAATTCTTTCATCAAAGTCAGTTTTTAGGATACTGTTTGATATACTATATTCAGTTTGATACGCATTTTCAGAGCTTTTATAAAAAAACTCTTTATTTTCAAGCGATGTATTAAGTATAATAAAAAAGGCTGAGCATTCATTACGGAACATTTCCGGTTTAAGTGCAAATGAAAGTCTTTTTTTCAGCTTCTCCATACTTTCCTTTGACACCTTAAGATCATCAAAGCTCAGGTTTTCGTCAGAAAGAAACTCCTCTATAATCACCCGTGATTCAACTTCCGTACCATCGCCTATACCGGACAATGTTTCAAAATGCAGTTTAAGCTGAAGCTCACATATATCCATCAGTGTATTAACCGAATTGACGGTTCTGTTTTCTGCGTATTTAAAACTGAAAAATAATCCCGAAAATGATATAAGCATGGTTAATGCTGCAAGTCCGAGCATATTAAAAAACAACTTTTTGCGTAAAGATTTTAACGAAAACAGTGTTTTTATAGAAATCAATTTCATATCACTTCCTCACTTAATAAAATTGGTATGTCTTTTGAAAATTATACTGCTTAAAGGATATTTTTGCTACACATTTTAAAAGATATATTCTGCATCTTGTCCATTTGTAAGTAAAATGGTAAACTCATACTGCAAATAAATTATATGCCATATAGTTTTAGGATTTTCTAATATATCAGAATCATAATACACTGTGGCTGAATGGAGAATTAAATGTCTGATAAAAAGCTTCAGAGACTGCCTGCCGAGCAGTTATTTAAAAATGAGATAGATGCACTTATAAATGATGAAAAATATCCGGTGCCTTCGGGTTGGAGGATGTCGCCCAGATCGGTGCTTAAATATATATGTGGCGGAAGAGCGGGAAATATTGATATAGTACCCAAGTACATAGGTAATGAAAGGCTTGTAGAGATAGCGGTTGCAACACTTGTTACCGACAGGGCTCTGCTTCTTATAGGTGAACCAGGTACTGCAAAATCATGGCTTTCAGAGCACCTCAGTGCAGCTATAAACGGGGATTCTACAAGGGTGGTACAGGGAACTGCAGGTACTACCGAGGAACAGATACGATATTCATGGAATTACGCAATGCTTATAGCAGGCGGTCCTTCAAAGGAGGCTATGGTACCGAGCCCTGTATATCGTGCTATGGAACAGGGGGCGATAGCAAGAATTGAAGAGATATCACGATGTGCTTCGGAAGTACAGGATGCTCTTATATCACTTTTATCTGAAAAAAGGATATCAGTGCCTGAACTTAATATAGAGATACCGGCACAGAAGGGATTTTCAATAATTGCAACCGCAAATACAAGAGATAAAGGTGTAAACGAGATGTCCGCCGCATTGAAAAGACGTTTTAATATAGTAGTGCTTCCAAGCCCTGCAAGCATAGAGGCTGAGATGGATATAGTAAGAACAAGGATAGATCAGCTTGCAGGAAGCCTTGATTTAAATGCAAAGCTTCCAAAGGATGAGGTGCTTAAAAAGGTATGTACTATATTCAGGGAATTAAGGCAGGGAGAGACTCTTGATAAAAAGCAGAAATTAAAGACAACCACAGGTGTGCTCTCAACCGCTGAAGCCATATCACTGCTTGCAAACAGTATGGCACTTGCCGGAAGCTTCGGGGATGGCAATATATCCGACAGGGATCTTGCGGCAGCTTTGCAGGGTGCGGTGGTAAAAGAAGAAGGCAAGGATTCAAAGGTATGGGAAGAGTATCTTGAAAATATAATGAAAAAGCGTGGTAAAGAGTGGATCGGGCTTTACAATGAGTGTAGGGCACTCAATGGCTAGGAGGTAGCCATGAAAACTTTTGGAATTAGACATTTTTCACCTGCGGGAGCTTATTTTTTAAGACGGTTTTTAGATGAAAACAAGCCTGATCTGGTGCTTATAGAGGGGCCTGCGGATTTTGATTTTTTGATAGATGATATAGTATCCAAAAATCTGATACCTCCATTTGCCATTATGGCATATACAAAGGAAGCACCTATAGATACCATTCTTTATCCATTTGCAAATTATTCACCTGAGTATCAGGCAATCCTTTGGGCAAGGGAAAACGGCAAGGAATGTCATTTCTTTGATTTGGAGTCAAATATAATTTTGGGACTTGAAAGCAAAGAAGCTAATAATCAGGATACGGATTGTGAAAACATTTCTACAAAATCCCTATCTAAAACGTTGGAAACGGATGTGGAAGGATTCTGGGAGAGAACTTTAGAGCAGAGTGAGGATATGACCGCATATAAGGCAGGCAGTGCATTATTTGGAGAAAGCCTCAGGAAAGACTCCGAAGTTTCGGATAAAACTTTTGTCAGAGATATAATTCGTGAAAGCTTTATGAAAAGAAAGGCAAAAGAGTTTATTAAAAAGGGTATTGATCCGGAGAAAATAGTGGCTGTAACAGGTGCTTTTCACACATCAGCTATAGAAAGTCTTGACGGTGCAATGACTGATGAAGAGTATATGGTATTAGAAAAGAAAGACTCAAATATTACATTGATGCCTTATTCATACTACAGACTAAGTAAAAGAACAGGTTATGGCGCGGGAAATGCGGCACCTGCATATTATGAGCTTATCTGGCAGGGACTTTTAAACGAGGATATGACCTTTCATGAGAGAAAGTATCTAAGCACTTTGGCAAAATATATGAGAGAGCATGGCGGTATAGTTTCATCCGCACAGGTAATAGAGGCTACAAGACTTGCAAGATCACTGGCGGCTCTTCGTGGAGGCTCCATACCTACACTTTGTGATTTAAAGGATGCAAGTATCACCTGTATGGGTGGTGGAAGTTTCGGTGAGCTTGCTATGGGATTTGCCGAAAGCGATATTGGTAAAAAGATAGGTCATGTGCCGCAGGATGCTATGCAGACATCTATACAGAGTGATTTTATATCACAGCTTAATGAACTGAAGCTTGAAAAATATAAAGAGCTTGTAGCAAAGCCCTTGCAACTGGATCTTAGGGAAAATTTGAGAGTAAAATCAAGAGAAAGTGCATTTCTTGATTTGAACAGATCTTTTTTCCTTTATCGTTTGCTTATACTTGGAATTGATTTTGCAAAAATTGAAAGAAACAGGCAGGACAATGCCACATGGGCAGAGAACTGGGTTTTACAATGGACTCCTGAGGCGGAGATTCAGATAGTGGAAACCGTATTAAAGGGTGATACCATATCTGAGGCTGTAGCCTTTGTACTTGGGGAGAGATTGTCACAGGCGACAAAGATATCTGAGATAGCGGATATTATTGAAGATGCATTTAATTGCGGAATGCCAAGAGTAGTGGAGGGTGCAAAAAGAAGCCTGGATGAGATGGCAAACGGTGCAATATCAATGCATGATATTGCTTTGACAGTCAGCAAACTTTCAAGCATGATTTCCTTTGGTGATATACGAAAACTTGACAGAAAACCTCTTGAACCTATTGTTAAAAGACTTTGTATCAGGGCTTCACTTATGCTTGCGGATGAATCGGCCTGTGATATAAATGCGGCGATTACTTTATCCGAGGATATTCAAAGTATACATAATGTTTTTTTGTTACAGGACTTTCTGGATGAGAGTTTTTGGTTTGATAAGCTTATGGAGGTAGCAAAAAGAGATGATTTAAATACAAAAATCTCAGGACTTTCTACCGCCATACTGCTTGATGCAGGCAAAATAGATGAACTTACTCTTAGAAGCGAGGTTTCAAGGAGACTGTCTATGGGAATGCCGGCAGAACTTGGCGCCAACTGGTTTGCAGGATTGTCAATCAGAAATCATTATGCACTTATCGGCAGGCTTACATTATGGGAAAGCCTGAGTGAATATCTGGACACTTTGGATGAAGAGGAGTTCAGGCGTTCTGTTGTATTTTTAAGGAGAGCCTTTGTAGAATACAGTGCAAAGGAAAAGGATATGATTGCTGAAAATCTTGGAGAAATCTGGGGACTTAATGCACAGGCAGTAAGCGAAATAATCAATGAGGAAGTAAAGGAAGTGGATACCGAAATACTTGAAGACTTTGATTTTGGAGACTTTTAGGAGATATAAATGGATACAAATGACAGACTGAGGCGTTGGAGGCTGATACTTGGAGCCGAGGCTGACGGCAGAATGGAAGATATGGGTGAGGGTGTACGCCTGAGTGATGAAGATCTTATGATGGATATGGCTCTTGATGCAATCTATAACAGAAATATGAAATTTTGCTTTGGCAGCGGTGGAGGAAGAGGGGCTTCAAGCCCGCAAATCAGCAGATGGCTTGGGGATGTGAGAACACTTTTTGATAAGGATCTTGTAAAGATTATTCAGGCGGATGCTATGGAAAGATGCGGTCTAAAGCAGCTTATATTTGAACCCGAACTTTTGGAAAATATAGAACCTGATATGCAAATGGCGAGTATGATACTTACATTAAAGGATCAGATACCTAAAAAGAGTAAGGAAGGTGCCAGAGAATTTATTAAAAAGATAGTGGAACAGATAAATGCATTACTTGAAAGTGATTTAAAAAGAGCGGTAACGGCAAGCCTGAACCGTCGTATGCATTCACCTATTCCATCCGCATCCGCACTGGATTTTCAAACTACTATAAGAAAAGGTATCAAGGATTATAATACCAAGCTAAAAAAGATCATTCCGCAAAAGTATTATTTCTTTGAAAGAAGTGCAACAACCGCAGCCAATAAATATACTGTAATATTGGATATTGACCAAAGCGGTTCAATGGGTGAATCGGTAATATATTCATCTATTATGAGTTGTATTCTGGCAAGTATGAGTGCTATAAAGACTAAGGTAGTGGCATTTGATACCAATATTGTAGATTTGAGTGAAAAATGTGATGATCCTATTGATTTACTTTTCGGCTTTACTCTGGGTGGGGGAACCGATATTGAAAAATCTGTAAAGTATTGCAGTAAATATATTGAGAATCCTAAAAAAACTATTTTCTTTTTGATTTCAGACCTTGAAGAGGGTGGGAACCGTGCAGGACTTCTTAGAAGATTGACACAGATGAAAGAAGATGGTGTAATTGTGATTTGTCTGCTTGCAATATCGGATGACGGAAAGCCATATTATGACAGCAATATGGCACAAAGGATTGCAAGTCAAGGCATACCATGTTTTGCGGCTGCTCCGCAGATGTTGCCGAGGCTCCTTGAAAAAGCGATGAAAAATGAGGATCTTAGTGAGTTTGCAAACAGTAAAGGCGGGGCAGGAAAATAAATTTTTAAAAACTTATATTGTGACCTTATGACTTTATTTTCCGTCTATATAATTGAGTGAGATAATCACAGAAAAACATGAGGAGCCTGCGCCGATTATAGGAGGCTGGGCAATAAATGAAGCTATGGATCCGGCTGAAAATAAGGAGGCAATGGAAGCTTTTAATAAGGCGACAGACAGTTTGGATGGATATAGATATGAGGTGGTTGCGGTACTTGGTTCACAGGTGGTAGCAGGTATGAATTATTCATACCTTTGCAAAGGGGAGATGGTTATACCGGATGCCAAGCCTGAATATGTAATGGTAAATGTATATGAGGATTTGGACGGTAATGCAGAAATTACAGAAAGTCTTAGTCTTTTAGATGGAAAAAAGACTGGGAGTATAATAGAGGAAATGCCTCATTGAAGGAAAATCCTGATGTAGATATCATATTTAACAAGGCACTAAAAGAACATGTGGGTGTAGTTTATGATCCGATAGCATATATAGGTAAAAAAATAATACATACGCTATAATTGCAAAGACAACCACAGTTACTGTGAATCCTCAAACAAATATTTCAATTGTTTATATAACAGATTCGGATTAATCAGCAAGGATTGATGATATAAAAGAGATTGATATAGCATTGGAATAATTAGGCGCATAAGAGGACATTATGGAAGATGTACAGATAATAGATATGTATTTTCAAAGATTGGAGGATGCATGAAATTTAGATTTGCAAAAAAAGATGATGCGGCTTTGATACTTCATTTGATAAAGGAATTGGCATCTTATGAGAATATGCTTGATGAAGTTATATCTGATGAAGAGACTTTAAAAGAGTGGATTTTTGACAAGCAAAAGGCGGAAGTTATATTTGTTTTGGAAGATGAAAAAGATGTGGGCTTTGCACTGTTTTTCCATAATTTTTCAACATTCCTTGGCAGAGCCGGTATATATCTTGAGGACCTCTTTGTATTGCCGGAGTTTAGGGGCAGGGGATATGGTAAAGCACTCTTAAAAAGGCTTGCGGCTATTGCAGTGGAGAGAGGTTGCGGCAGGCTTGAGTGGTGGTGTCTTGACTGGAATAAGCCAAGTATTGACTTTTATTTATCTCTTGGTGCCGTCCCTATGTCTGACTGGACTACATATAGAATTACAGGAGAGACATTAAAGAGTATGGCAAAGGAATAGTTTGGTAATACTTTCTGTAATGATTTAAAATAGAAGAAGACAGTTACTATATGTGAGATGCTTGAGAGCCCTTGCAAGGCGCATAAAGAGTTTGTTAAAGGGATTATATAATTAAAATAAGGCTGTTGCAGAGAGGGGGTAGCCTCCTTCACTGCGACAGCCCTTATAATTTCAGAGAAAATTTATGCTATGATCTCAGCCCTGCTTCCGCCGGTCTTGTCCTTTTTGACAATGATTTGTTTGTCTATTTTTTGCTTTAATTCGCCTACATGTGAGATAATTCCGATAAGCTTATTGCTGCTTGCAAGTGATGCAAGGGCATTCATTGCCTGAGAGAGTGAGTCCTCATCTAAAGAACCGAAACCCTCATCAATAAACATGGTATCCAGCTGAATGCCGCCGGCTGAGGATTGAATCTCATCTGAGAGTCCAAGAGCCAGAGCCAAAGAAGCCTTAAAAGATTCACCACCGGAGAGTGATTTTACGCTTCTTGTAGTACCGTTGTAGTGGTCTATGACATCAAGGTCGAGTCCGCTCTGTCCGACCTTACTAAGAGATTCTTCTCTTCGGATAAGGTCATATTGCCCGCCGGTCATTATCATAAGCCTTGTATTTGCTCTTGCAATAATTCTGTCAAAATAATGCATTTGAATATAGGTTTCAAGCATTATCTTATCTTTTCCTGTAATAGTACCGTTTGCAGTATCTGATAGAGCCTTTAACCAGGTGTATTTTTTTTCGATATCTATAAGCTCGGAAGATTTTTGCTTTATATTATCGTAGTTTGACTGATTGCTTACTATTCGGCTATGAATATTTTCTTTGTTTTTGTTAAGCTGAATTTTGTTTGCAGTAAGTTCATTTAGCTTTTTATTTTCAGCTTCAAGATCAATTTCCTGCTTATTTTCCATCTGTTTTTTAAGCTCAGTCTTTGTAGCATTGGCTGATGCTAAACTTTCATTACATTCATTTAATCTTTTTGTAGCCAGATCTATGTCTTTTTTGATTTTTAAAATCATTTCCTGATTCTTTTGTATTTCCTTGGTTGCTTCAAGCTTTGAAGCAAATGCAAGTTTTGACTTTAAATCAATAATTCTCTCATTTAGTGAGTTATTCTCAGATGTTAAAGTACTTATTGTATTGCTGATAGCAGTTATACTACTTTGCAATTCTTCTACCCTTGCACGTGACTGAGGAATTCTGACTTCAATAGCTTCTTTTCTGGCAATGTTTTTCTCTTCCTCCCGGATATTCCGGTCAAGTACTTTGATATTACTTTCAAGTTCAGTTATTTTTGACCTTGTAATATCGGTGGCATTATTCATATCGATGTCTCCAAGTAATTCCTTGATAGATGACACTGTAGCATCTGTCTTTTCTTTCTTGATACCTCTTAAGTTTCCTGCCCTAAGGCTGGCATCAGTTGCCTCTGCATTCGCCTTTGAAAGCCTAGATTGGAGAATATCCAGTTCATCTTTTTTTGGTACATCTATAGGCTTAACTGCCTTTGTTGGATGTGATAGGGAACCACATACAGGACATGGCATATCATCTACTAAAGTTTCTGCCAAAAGACCTGCCTGAGCATCAAGATAAAGATTGTTTTTCATTTTAAAAGATAGATCAAGCTCATTTGCTATAGCTTTTTTCTTTTCATATATTACAGTAGCCTCTTTGTACTCTGTGGCAATTTGTATCAGACTTTCCATGTTCTTTAATAAAGTATTCAACTTTGAGAGGCTATCCTTATAAACAGACTTTTGATTTTCAAATAAAATCTTTTGCTCTCCGGATTTTTGCAGAGTTTTTGATTCCTCAGTTAAATGTTCGATTTCAGCCTTTAAATCTCCTATATCTTTGTTTGCTTTTATAAGTTTTAGTTTGTTTTCCTCAATATTCAAAACATTATTTTTTAGAGCGGATTCTTTTTGACTTAACTCATCATACTCAGGCAATTGAGACTCTATAGTGGCAGAATCCTTAGTAAGCTTTTCCTGGAGTGATGTTTTTTTCTGTTCTTTTTTTAAAACTTTTGCTAAAGAGAGCTTATCTTCAGTGAGCCTTGAAATCATTATTTCATTTTGATCAAAGGATGACTTTGCTTTCAGATAATTCTCGCCACGCTCAATATTTATCTTTAGTATATCAAGTTGCTTTTCTATCTCAGCTATATCATTGTCAGCCTTTTCTTCAGCAGCGCTATCTTCATCTATAAGTTTTTCAATAAGTGTAATACATTCATCTGTAGGCAGGTCGCCGTTTTTTGCCTTTGTAACATCTATTGAAAGTAGTGAAGAATTATCGCAGCTTATTCCACCTATATACTGTGATATACTTTGTTTGATTTTTGAACAATCGTTATTAAGTACAGATAATTCGGACTTTAATCTATCCTGCAAATCTGAATAAAGTTTTGTTTTAAAGATATGCCTGAATATTTCAATTCTATCCTTGGTAGGTGAAATCAAAAGTTTTAAAAAATCCCCCTGTGCAATCATTGCGATTTGACAAAACTGATCCCTGTTAATGCCTATAATATTATTTATAGCATTTTCAACTTCCTTAGTCTTTGTAAGAGTCTTTCCGTCAGGTAGAGTAAGCTCTACACCTGCTGTTTGCCTGGTAAGCCCACTTCCTCTCTGTGCAGCTCTTTCGTATTCAGGATTTCTTTCTATAGTGTATTCTATTCCTTTATAGTTAAAAATGAGTCGAACAAATGTCGGTGTTTTAATATCGGCATACTTTGAGCGAAACATTGAAACTTCTCTGTTATTTCCGCTGGGATCTCCATAGAGTGCGTAGGTAATAGCATCAAATATAGTTGTTTTTCCGGCTCCCGTATCTCCGGTTATAAGGTAGAGCCCTCCTGTACCCAGCTTATCAAAATCAAACTCCGTCTTTCCTGCATAAGGTCCAAATGCTGAAACAGTTAATTTTATCGGTCTCATTATTTATTCCTCCATATATCCTCAATAATATTTTCCATAAATTCTCTTTGTTCATTATTTAAAGGTTGACCGTTTCTTGAATCGTAGAAAATGTCAAATAATTCCAGAGGTGACTTTGATTCCATATCATTTATAAGATTAATCTCAGAGTTACTTCTGGTTCTTTGATTATCATAATCAAGCTTCATAATATTTTTGTATACCACACGAAGCCTCGTGACAACATCAAGAATATCGTTTTCGTCTGTCAATGTTATATGCACATAATCATCAGTATATGTGGTATTTTCATAAAAGCTCTTGAGCATAAGCTCATTATAAGTTCCCTTTATCTCTACCATATCACGACGCGGTGTAAGAGGAATAAAGTCAAGCTTTATAGTACCTTTTTCTTTTATATCAATAACAGTTATACTCTTTGTATCCTTTGATTCTGAAAACGAGTATTTTAGCGGAGTACCGCTATATCTTATATATTCACTGCCACAGCTTTGAGAGCGGTGAATATGACCAAGCGCTACATAATCAAAGTCACGAAAAACCTCTGCATTCACATTATCACTACCACCGACAGAGATATCCTCGGACTCCGTACGGGAAGCTCCTGTAACAAACTGATGGGTTACAAGTATATTTCTGATACCTGTATCTAAATGCATATTTTTGATCACTGTTGATACCGCATCTGTATATGAAGATATTTCTTCATCAGGGAAGAATCTTTTTACATGTATAGGCTTGATAAACGGTAACATATAGATATTTATTTTTCCGAAATCATCATTTAGCTCTATAGGTAATATAGTGCCGTTATATACCGGAGACATATATATTCCGGTCTTATCAAATAGCCTTGAGCCAAAGGCAATACGCTCGGCAGAATCATGGTTTCCGCTTATTATAAATACTTTCAGATTTCTCTGTGAAAGTTTATAGAGAAAATCATCAAAAAGCTCCACAGCCTCTGCAGGGGGGATGGGTTTATCGTAGATATCACCGGCAAGTATTATAGCAGCAG
>ERZ772874.1925-NODE-1925-length-10602-cov-26.861193_pt1 | contig 10602 bp, 10 predicted proteins | sample MGYA00580586_ERZ772874 | MGnify/ENA primary metagenome ERZ772874 (study PRJEB29015, sample SAMEA2737952) | human oral metagenome | biome: human oral; feature: human-associated habitat; material: dental | place: China | collected 2154 ... | reverse complement strand
AAGAAGGACTGGAGGGCGGGTTGGATCAGCCAGCTGAGCAGGAAGACCAGATAGGTGGCTACTATCAGATAAGGGCCGAAGGGGATGGAGCTGGTACGCTTGAGCTGGTGGCGCAGAAGCGCCGGCAGAGAGACCAGCGTCGCCAGTAAATTAGCTAAGAAGAGAATGACCAGCCCCAGCCACCACTGTGGCACCAAGAGACCGATCGCCAGCCCCAGCTTGACATCGCCCAGCCCAACTAGCTTGCCCCGAGAAACTAGGTAGATAACGCCATAGATGCCGGCAATCGGCGCCATGCCACCGGCTACCGCCATCAGCCAGCCTCCTACCCCACCACCATGTAGCACCGGCAAGGTCACTAGCGAGTAGACCAGGCTAAGCCCAATCAGAGGGAAGACCAGGCGGTTCGGTAACTTGCGCCAGCGCAGGTCGTAGACGAAGAGAGCGACCATCAGCACTAGACAAGCCAGCCACAGCCCGAAAGCCAGCCAAGCCAACCCCGGCGAACGGCACCAGATACCGGTGGGAGTACAAGCAATCCCCAGGGTAATGCTCGGATCACGCCAAGCGCGCTCCAGTACCGAGGGAAAAAGCGCACCGGAGAGAACGAAGCTGAGGCAGGTCAGTACCTCCAGCCGGAGCGCCAGCCGCCCGATCCGCTTGTGACAGTAGCGGCAACGCCCACCTAGCCCCAGGTAAGAGATGATCGGGATCATGTCGGTCGGGGCGAGGCGATGGTGGCAGTGCTCACACTCACTCCGCCCACTCAGCCAGTTGAGCCCCCGCTTCATCCGCCAAGTCAGAGCGCCGACGAACGAGCCCATGATTGCCCCGAGGAGGGCTAATGAGAAATAGTAAAAGATCATTACTTGCATAAGCACATTATAGCAGTAAAAGCTAAAACCTCCCTACCATAAGGTAAGGAGGTGTAGCCTAGGCTAATACTTAGGTAAGATTAGCTGGCGTCCTGACAGTAGACAGACCTCTTACCACCAGACTGCTCCATTACACCAAGCACAGCTGATTGACGCATGGTGCCCTTGACAATCTTACTAAGACCGTCGCATCTATAACCAACCTGTACAGTAATCGTATCAGTACTAGCATTGTCGCTTGCATCAGGTACCTGACCAGAATTACTGGTCACAACCTTGTCAGTGCTATTTGACAAAGTGTCGATATATTTAGTCAGTGCATTACCTGGGTTACTTCCTACCTCGTATTGAGTTTTACCTGCCTCCAGCTGGGTTCCGGGATTATTAGAGCTATAATCCGACACCGCCTCAACTACGTTGCTGATATCTCGCTTGCGGGCGTCGTTTCGCTGGTTGCGCTGCAGAGCCGGTACAGCCAGGAAGACCACGAGGAAGATCAAAGCACCGATGGCCAAGACCAAGGCTACCTCAATGATGGTGAAACCTTTTTCAGTTTTTTTCATACTGGATTGTATGTCCTTTCTTTATTAGTTATTACATGTCTGATTATATACTAAGCTGGCGAAAACACAAGCACTATCAGCGGAATATCAGCTAGAGTTTGGAAGTATCGGTCAAGCCGTAGATCGGCAGCAAGACCGCCAGGACGATGAAGCCGATCATGATCGCCATCAAAATCATCAGGACGGGCTCGATCAAGGTGGAGATAGCGGCGATGGCGTTATCGACCTCCTTGTCGTAGTAGTCGGCGATCTTTTCCAGCATAGCATCGATACCACCGGACGACTCGCCGATCTTGATCATCTGCGGTACGAAAGGCAGGATATACTCTTGGTTCGTCAGCGCCTCTGAGAGAGCCTTACCATTCTTGACCTTATTAACCGCCTGGAGGAGCTCATCTCGGATGAGGACGTTGTTGACTGCCTCAGACGAGATCTTCAGCGTCTCGATCATCGATACGCCGGAGCCAAGCAACACCTGAGCCGTCCGAGCGAAGCGAGCCATGTACATCTTGCGCAGCAAGCTATTAAAGATCGGCGCATTGAGCTTGAAGGTATCCCAAGCCCGTCGCCCACTGCCGGTAGCCAGCCAACGCCGAGCGAAGAAGATCAGCCCACCCAGCGCCACGATGATGATATACCAGAAAGCAGCGAAGAAATTGACGATAGCCAGCAAGATCTCGGTAGTGATCGGTAGAGTCTTGCCTAAGTCCTTGTACATACTGGAGACCTGTGGGATCAAGGTAACCAGCATGAAGATAACCACTGCTACGATCACCGCCAGGACGATCGCCGGATAGACCATCGCCCCCCTGATCTTGCTGATCTGGTCGTAGTCGTGCTCCTGCTGGTTAGCCAAGCGAGCTAGAGCCTGATCCAGCGTACCGGAGGTCTCACCGGCTCGCACCAGAGCAACATAGACTTGGTTAAAGACCTTGGGGTATTTCGCCATGGCATCAGACAGAGGCATGCCGCCATTGATACTGCCGACCAGGTCGGCGACGATTACCTTGAGCATCTTGCTACTAGTCTGGTCTTGGACGGTCGCCAGCGACTGAGCCAGCGGTAAGCCGGCATTCAGCATGGTCGCCAGCTGACGAGTGAAGATGACCAGCTCTTTCGGGCTGACCCGCTTGCGCAGGCCGGAGAGAAGCCCCTCCTCGCTGGCCGGAGTCATCTCCAGGGGAACTAGCCCCTGCGCCATCAGCAACTTAGCCGCCGCCGACTCACTATTGCCCTGGACAGTACTCTTCTCGATCTTACCGGTGGCGGTATTACGAGCTTTATATCGAAAAGTAATCACCGGTCTCTACCCCCTCATCATTCGATTAAGATCATCTAAGTCAACAGCGTAATTCTTCGCTTCATCGTAAGTAATCTGACCGGACTGAACCAGCTGTACCAGGGTGCGATCCATCGACTGCATGCCTTCCTTAGCACTGGTCTGGATAACCTGGTCGAGCTGATGTGACTTGCCTTCACGGATGATATTACGGACAGCCGGGTTGGCGACTAAGATCTCGGCTGAGACCAAGCGTCCACCCCCGATAGCCGGAATCAAACGCTGCGAGCAGATCGCCATCAGCATATTGCCCAGCTGGGCTTTGATCTGAGGCTGCTGGTGTGGCGGGAAGACATTGACCATCCGGTCGATCGACTGGGAAGCGCTGTTGGTGTGCAAGGTAGCGAAGACCAAGTGCCCCGTCTCGGCGATGGTGATGGCGGCGCTGATCGTCTCCAGGTCACGCATCTCACCGATCAGGACGACATCCGGGTCTTCTCGTAGGGCGGAGCGCAAGGCGGCACTAAAGGAGTAGGTGTCGTAGTGAACCTCCCGCTGAACGATCACCGAGCGCTTCGACTTATGGGTAAACTCAATCGGATCCTCGATGGTGATGATATGCTCGCTCCGCTCGGAATTGATCTTGTCCAGTAGCGCCGCTAAGGTGGTCGACTTGCCCGAGCCGGTCGGCCCGGTGACTAGAACCAGCCCCCGAGGATAATCGGCGAAGGACTCGACGACCGCCGGTAAGCCAAGCTCAGCCAAGGTCGGAATATCATTCGGGATGAGACGCATAGCAGCAGCGATATTGCCCCGCTCATGAAAGGCGTTGACCCGGAAACGACCGAGATCGCCAAAGGCGAAGGAGAAGTCAAACTCCTTGTCCTTGAGCAGGATCTGCTTCTGCTCGTTGTCCAAGATGCTGAAGATCAAGCGCTCTGTCGTCTCGACATCCAGCGACGGTGTATTGGCCACCGGCGTCAATGCTCCGTCGATCCGAAGCATCGGCGGTAAGCCTACTTGCAGGTGCAGGTCACTGGCGTGCTGGTTGATGACCTCCTGCAGCAGCATTTCTATTCTGATGTTATCCATTATGCCTCCCTATTCGTTTTTAATTATATCATGCTCATGCTTTATGCAATATTAGCTGCCACTCGGTTAACTTCCTCGATGGTAGTCTGCCCGGTCAGCGCCTTGAGGAAGCCATCTTGGTGCATCGGGACCATCCCCTGAGCGATACCCAGCTGCTGGATCTGGCTGGAGGTAGCATGCCCGATGATCAGCTTCTGCACTTCGTCAGTCACCTCCATCACCTCGTAGAGACCCATCCGACCCTTGAAGCCACCCGGCGTAGTGGCTGTCTCTTTACCCTTGACCAGGGTAAAGGAGGCCGAATCCTGCAGGGGCAGATTAGCATAGCCTAAGTCTTGACCGATCGTCTGAATCTCGGCCGGCGTCCTCGGCAGAAGCGGTCCGACCACGTTTCTGATCATCTCGGTCTGTAGCGGGTCACTCTGATACGACTCTTTATCTGCCGAGACTCGACGAACCAGACGCTGGCCAATGACGGTATTGATCGTCGAAGCAATCAGGAACGGCTCTACCCCCATATCCAGTAGACGGGGCAAGATGCCGGCCGCCGAGTTGGTGTGTAGAGTCGAGAGAACAAGGTGTCCGGTCAGAGCTGCCTGAACCGCCAAGTTAGCCGTCTCGCTATCTCGGATCTCACCGACCAGGACGACATCAGGGTCTTGGCGCAGGATAGAGCGTAGCCCATTAGCAAAGGTCAGCCCAACGGCGGGATTCACCTGGATCTGATTCACCCCCTCCATCTTGTACTCGACCGGATCCTCCAGGGTGACGATATTGATCTTCTCGCTATAGATCTCTTGGACCAGAGCGTAGAGCGAGGTCGACTTACCTGAGCCGGTCGGTCCGGAGGTCAGGATCATGCCGTTAGGACGAGCAATCCCCCGCCGAATCATCCGGAGGGCTCGGCTAGCATAGCCCATATCTTCCAGCTTAAAGGTGCTACCCGACTTATCCAGCAAGCGGATCACTACCTGCTCACCCCAGACGACCGGCGAGATGGCGATACGAAGGTCAACCTCTTTCTCGCCGACCATGACAGTGAACTGACCATCCTGCGGCTTGCGGTGCTCGTCAATCTTGAGGTTAGATAAGATCTTGATCCGAGAGACCAGCGCCGCCTCAGTTGACTTGGGTAGAACCATCACCACTCGGAGTACACCGTCTATCCGACAACGAATGGTTAGCTGATTCTCGCTCGGCTCAATGTGGATATCTGAGGCCCGAACTCGCTGGGCATACTCAAGGAGCTGGTTCAGCACCTTAGAGATTGGCGAATCCTGGACGATCACCTGAGCGTTGCTGGTGATCTTAGGAGCGTTACTGTCAAGCGAAGCTCGGACGCCTTCATCAACATCCATCCGGTACTGCGACAGGACGTTATTGATGCCCGATTCGCTCGCCATATAGACCTTGATCGGACGACCAATGGTATTCGACAAGAAATCAACCGCCTGGACGTTGTTGGCATCAAGCATGGCGACCGCCAAGCGCTCTGCCCCACCTTCGTTAGTCTCACCCAGCGGCACTGCCATGAAACGCTGTGCCACCTCCATCGGTAGAAGTGCTAAGACACTACTATCAATGATAGCGTGCGACAAGTTGACATAAGGCGTACCACTGGTGCGAGCTGTCGCCTCAGCTAGCTGCTCGTCGTTAATGATCTCCTCTCGCATCAAATAAGCAAAGAGGGGCTCATTCTCTGCCTGCGCCTTGCGACGAAAATGCTCGAGCTGCTCATCGGTAAAAAGGCCTGCTTCTATAAAGTAGGCCTCAATCTTAGCACGAGACTCGTCGGTCAGGATTGCCATGCCACCTATTTGCTCTCCAGGTTAAAGGGGTGCTGGTTGGACTGGTCACCGATAGTTGTCCGAACGGTCGGATTGATGGCGGTGTCAGAGAAGATCTTCTTATCCGGCTCGTCAACCTTACTCTCAATAGCCGGAGCTATCTGGACTGTCTGCAAGCTATCGGCCGGCGAAGGCATGATCGCCCCGACTACGAAGTACGAAGTCAAGCCGACGATGGCAACGATTAAGATGATAGCCGCCCAATCACTTTTTCTCATACTGGATCTCCTTCTTTCCTAGCTTAAAGTTAACCTTGCTAGAATAATAGGTCTGCGCCTCGATGGTGGCATTGAGCTTGTCGTCCGAGCCATCAATCGTCAGCTTGGTGATAGTGATTGGTCGAATGGTGCTCTCGATATCCTGCAGGGCAGACTTGACTGAGTCGAAGCTGCCGACCAGGCTAACTCGAAAGGTAATCGGCTTGGCTACCGGGAATTGGATATCGTCTGCCTTACTGACGCCGGATTTACTGGAGCCGGATCCGGATGAACTATCAGATGAGCTGGAGCTTGATGAACTCGACGAGCCGGACGAGCTATCAGACTCGGTAGTGTCTACGTTGATCTGCTCTATAGTCACGCCCGACTTAGACAAGATCTTGTTCTGAAGCGATGAACTCAGTGCCACACTATCGTCCTCGGTCGGCAAGGCGTCGATCACCACCTGAAAGACCGTGCTGTCATCGGCTTTGAGGTTGGGCAACGACAAGGCGGCGTTGGCCTTGAGGGCGTTAACATTCTTGATTAGCTTGTCAGCCGCCTCGACATTATCGTGCATGGTCTGAGCAGTCTTACCGACGTCACGGTTAACCTTGTTCTGGTAGTTGATCCGCTGCATCAGATTCCAGCCCACCACCAAGCAAATCACTACCAAAGCTGCCGCTAACGCCACCCAGGTGAATACCTGCTTGCGGGTATTAGTGATCTGCTGTCGCTTCTTGATACCGGTCAGGGCATTTTCTTCACTCATTGCTCGTCCTTCTTGTCATTAGACTTATCTTTGGCATCAGTATGGAAAGTCTCTTTCGGAGCATTGCGGTCACCATCCGAGGTGGTTTCTTTCGGTACTTCCAGCTTGATATTAGTTGACTTCGGACTGAAGGCACTGTCGTTAAAGGTAACCGTCAAGGTGAAGCTAACCAGGGCTTCGTTCTGGCTACCACCGGCAGAGAGGCTGCTGTCTTTGACATTGACGGCAGTAACCAAGTTCTCTTTCATCGCCTTCTTCTTGGTGGCAGATTTCTTCTTTTTCTTAGACTGGCTATCACTGTCAGAGCTGTCGCTGTCTGATGAGGTCTCCTTGCTATAGGTACCGTCTGAATTAGCCGAGCTCTCGCTATCCGACGAGGTGTCTTCCTCCTCTACTTCGTAACTGAGCTGCGCCTTGGACAAGGTATTCTTATAGACGTCAAGCGCCGAGAAGTTAGTCGTCTTACCCTCGATCGTCATAGTGATACCATCAGCACTAGCCGAAGAGCTGCTGGACGAGGTGTCACCGCTACTACCGGCCGGCGCTTCGATCTTCGCACTGCTGATCTGGACGTTATTCGGCGCAGCCGGATTAAGCTGAGTCAGATAATCCATCAGCCGAGAGTAGACCTGCTGGTCAGACTTGAGTTTGCCGATCTGCTTGAGCTGATTCTGGATGGTGATGTATTTATCAAGCTGCTTCTTCTTTTGGGCTTGCTTGATCGTCTGCTCGTCATTCTTGATGCTATTCTCCATCAGAGCCTTAGTCGCCACCAGCACGCCAAGCGTACCACTGAGCAGGAGTAAGACGCCGATCGAAGCACCAACGACGACGACACTGATCGAGACGACTAGATTGCGCTCTCGCCTGACCCGCAGGAGATCTTTCTTGACATCCGGTAGGAGGTTTAAGGAAATCATCTTACTCTGCCCTTTCTGCTAGCCCGACCGCTACGGCGAACTGCGAACTTATTGGTGCCAGGGTGGTCTGATCACCCATCGGGACATTGACATGCTGCCAAGGTGTCGCTAACTGAACCGGCAGGTTGGTCTTCTCGCTCATGATATCAGTAAAGCCGGTCAAGCTGGCAGTATAACCGCTGACCAGCATGGCACCGATCTGCATATTGTTGTACTTAGTGACGAAGAACTTGAGCGACTTGACCAGCTCGGCATTAAGCTGGTCGACCAGTGTATGTACCGCCCGATAGACCTGTCCGTCCAAGGCATTCTGGTCAACACCGAACTTAAGTAGTAGCTGACGAGCTTGCTGGTCGTCGATATTGAGGTTCTGCTTAGCCATCCGTACCATCGAGGTCAGCCCGATCGGGATAGAACGAATCAGACGAGGCGCATTGCCAATGGTCACGATCACGTCTGTCGATGAGTCCTCCATATTGACCAGGAGTCGTCCATCAGTGATGCCGTCAGGTAAGAGAGCCCGGATCAGGGCGATGCTGTCCGGCTCAATAGCGATGACATTAAGCCCTAGCTCGTTCTCCAGCATGTCCAGCCTGGCCTCGGTAAAGGTATTAAGCACGCTTGCCACCAGCACCTCTGTCTTACCCTGCTCGACCGGTGACGGTCCGATGATTGCCCAGTCAATCTTGGCTTCATCAGGACGCATCGGTACGTAATTCTCGGCTTGGTACTTGATGGTGGCATTCAACTCTGCTTTAGCCACTGTCGGTACCTCAACGACGCTGGCAAACATCTTGCCTGAAGGGACGCCGATCGCCACGTCTTTAGTCTTGATACCCGACTGATTGATCACCTCAGTGATCGCCATCCCTAGTGCCCGGCGGTCTTTGTCTGCGGTAGACTCGCTAAGGCGGGATGGTATAGCCTTAGTCGCATAGTGCTTTAGATTCCAGCCGCTGCCGGAATGCCCCAACTCAACCACCCGGATCGCTGTTGTACCTATGTCCAAGGCGAAGAAGTTGCCCACCGTTTTATTTAACTTCATACTATTTTCATTATACATAACCAATTTGAAAATACAATGTCACGCCGAATCGGTCGGTTTGTAACACAGCTCCGGCTCTAAGTATGCACAGCTTTCAGGAAGAAAGATGAGGCTCAAGGTGGGGTATGAAGAGTCTTCCAGCAAAATGCTTGTGCTATAATCAGCCTATCAACTAAAGAGGCTTGGCATGGCAAAGAAAATTACGATCAACATCAATATAGAGACATTGTCTCATCATATTAAACAGTCAGGTGTGCCTCTAGGGCGACTACAAGAGAGTGTCCCGGATTACAATGAGATTGTAGCCGGCAATAAGTCGCCTACATATCAGCAGCTGGAGAAGATTAGTAAGCTCATAAGAGTGCCTCTAGGTCTTCTCGTCATAGAAAGCCCCCTAGATGTAGCTACGCCCAGGATATCATTCCGTACTCGCAATTCCCGGGAGATTGTCGATATGAGCTCAGAGCTACGTGAGATTATAATCGAAATGCAAGAGAAGCAGTCTTTCCTACAAAGCCAAATTGACGAAGATACGGACATTACAGATGATCAGGTTGCCGGTAGTACCGACCATCCGGTAATTGCGAAGTACATCCGTAATAAGCTGGACATCCCGGTAAATTACCTCCATGACACCAAGGGGAACTCTCTTTCGTATTTCCGAGATAGAGCATCGTCCATCGGCGTATTCATATTCTTTAATGGAAAGATCAAAGACAACACGCATCGACCGCTTGACCCGGATGAGTTCCGAGGCTTCTCGCTTAAGAGTTCCAGAGCCCCAATTATCTTTGTCAACCAGAGAGATAGTCAGAATGCCCAGCTATTTACTTTGGTTCATGAATTAACGCACCTCTTCATAGATAACGAAGGGGTGTCTGATAAATATGAGCAGGCTGACTATGATCATGCAGGGACTGAAGCACTGGTAAACCGAGTGACTGCTGAGCTACTCGTCCCCAAGCAGCTGTTTATGGCAGAAAACACTCTCGACATAGAGCAACTGGCAAGCAAATACAGCGTCAGTCGATATGTAATAGCAAGACGTCTGCTGGATTTCGGTAGGATTAGTAAAGCTAGATACGACAGCATAGTCCAGTCAATGCAGACGGAAAAGTCACCCCATAAACGATCAAGTAGTGGCAACTACATCAATAGCCTAAGATTTCGCACAGACAAAGTTTTCTTCGGTTTCGTCTACAACGCAATCATGCAGGACAGAATCTCGTACACAGAAGCATTTCGTCTCATAGGCACAGGCTACAAGGGCTTCAAAGCTCTGGAAGGGAGCCTGAGATAACTCCGTGCGAGAATACCTTCTCGATACAAATATCTACATTGATTCTTACGACAGGTACTATCGCAAGGACTTCTTCCCCACCTACTGGCAGCAACTATCAGGAATCCTTAACAGCCATGTAGTTATCCCAATAATCGTACGAAACGAGATCACAAAGAACGACTGGTTCCTAGAATGGCTAAGGCAACATTACAAGAGAGATTACTTGAGTCACAAACGGTATATTGAGCAGTGGCAAGGTGTTTTGAATCATATTCAGACGTGCGGTCTCTATAAAGAGAGCGCCTTGACGGCGCAAGTAAGAGGCTGGGCAAACGAAGATATCGCTGACCCATGGATTATAGCAATAGCCAAAGAGCTGGGCTTAACTATAGTTACCGAAGAGCAGAAAGTGCCGAACCTCGGTCAAGGCAACCCGGTGAAGTCGGCAAAGATACCTGATATATGTGATGATTGGGGCATTCGCTGTATTTCTCGAAACGATTTCTTTGAAGAAGTAAGGCTAACTGTCTAGATCGCAGTGCTAGTAGCAAAAGCCGTGCGGGTAATTAGTGCTAGAATATTAGCAAGATGAGAGAGGAGGCGTTGCTATGCTAAAGATTGCCATCGTCGGGCTGCCCAATGTCGGTAAGTCTACCCTATTTAACGCCCTGACCAATGGCGACGCCTTAGCCGCCAACTATCCTTTCGCCACCATCGACCCCAATACCGG
>ERZ772874.1924-NODE-1924-length-10604-cov-3.096028_pt1 | contig 10604 bp, 6 predicted proteins | sample MGYA00580586_ERZ772874 | MGnify/ENA primary metagenome ERZ772874 (study PRJEB29015, sample SAMEA2737952) | human oral metagenome | biome: human oral; feature: human-associated habitat; material: dental | place: China | collected 2154 ... | reverse complement strand
GTCCGTTCAACCGGGCAACTACCGCGCAAACACCTGACATAGTCACGAATAGGTCACCACAATAGGCTCATGCCTCCCACGCCCGACGCCGACGACAACGGCACCGATCTCCCCGACCCTGCCACCTCCAGCGAGGAGACCGCCAGCTCGCCCAATACGGGCGAGAACGAGAGCAGTCCCGGCCGCGACGTCGCCGGCGCCGACCACGCCCCAGCCACCGACAGCAAAGATGAGGCCGAGGGCGAGTCCTTCCCACCGCGCGGCACCCTCACCCTGCGCGCCCTGCGCTGGGGCGGACTCATCGGCGCCATCGCGCTCGCAGCAATCGCACTGGTGCTGCGCCGAGAGCTCAAGGATCCCAGCAGCCTCGTACCTGACGAGGTCTTCACCTTGACAGGCTGCATGGTCTTCGGAGGGCTGCTGGTCTGGCCGTTCCTCAACTTCAGGGAGAAGAAGAACCCCGTCCTGGTGACGATCATGATCACGGTCATGGCAGCCCTGGGGATGACAGCTGCGGCATCTCTGACTCTGGCGTGGTGGAGCACCTACCAGGAGACCGGGTTCTCCGTCCTGTTCCTCCTGGCCCTGGCAGGAGCAGCGCTCTCGGCCACGCTTTTCCTGAGCGTCGGACCGCTCCTGCACTATCTGCGCATGCGCACCACCGCGGTAGGTAGCAGCGATCCCGATGACCCAAGCCGCTGGGCTCCCCTCCAGCGCAAGACGGGCGAGAAAACCGACAAAGGACTCCCCCGCTACGAGAGCATTCGGATACCTCGCCGTACCCGCGCCTGCCTCGCTGCCCTCATCATTGCGCCTGCGCTGACGCTCGGCTCCGCACTCGTTGGAACATGGGCACTGGTCAACCCGGTCCACCATGTCATCGCCAAGGCCCCCGCCAATACCTCGCTGACGCCGCCCACATCGCTGGCACCAGCGGCCACGTGGACCAACGAGATCTCCTCCACCGAGCTGACCACCGTCGCGGGCGCCGGAGGCCCCATCCTCCTCACCGACGACGGCATCCTGGCACTGAGCTCCAAGGACGGCAGCGTCCTGTGGAGCTACGAGCGCAAGCACGCCACATTCACCCTCAACAGCTACTCCGACAGCCCTGGACTCATCACCAGCCCTGACGGCAGGTACGTGGCCACCCGAATCCAGCTGCCCGCATTCGTCGCCTCTCCTCAAGAGGGCCAAGCCACTATCACCCTGGTGTTCGACGCTCTGACCGGCAGGATCGTCTTCGAACGCCAGAGCACCGACAGCCACCTTCAGCTGACCGACTCCGCCGTCCTCGACGACGACACCGCCTTCTCCCTAGCCGACGGGGCCAAGATGTGGACTCTCCCGGGGACCTCCAGCGTGTTCTACTCCGGCCCGGCCGGACATGCCTCCTTCATCCTGACGTCTTCCGAGGATCCTTCCTCCGGGGACGCACCTACCAGCGTGTACAGATCAACGGTAACCACCACGGTCTTTCCTCAGAACGACCCCACCGCCGAGGTCGAGGTTCCGAACATCCTGTCAGAACTGCCGTCTGATCCGAATGCACTCGACAACTATTTCAGTGCTTTCATCAACGGATGGGCTGCACGCTACACCGGCGAGACCGATGCGTCAGGACACCCTGTGGCTGAGGTGATCAGCCTGGACGCACTGGCCAAGGTCGACGGCGCCGACACCACAACCTTCCCACTAGGGGCGACCTCGGGGACCAATACGGAGGCATCGTATCTTTCAGGCAGCATCGTCACCTATCCCGCCATCAGTCGGGACGCGAGTCTCCCCTACTCCCCAAAAGACTCGCGAGCCGCAACAGTCTTCGATCCGGTCACCCGCACGGTCACCCCCGCATCCCAGGATCGGAGTCTCGCCAGTGCGCGCACCGGAATCGTTGAGGTACTGGCCGACGACGGCTCATCCTCCGCAGCACTTGCCATTCAGCCTGGCGACGGCTCATCGGGAACAACTATTCCCATCACACCAGGTTCCACATATCAGCCAACTCAGAGGCTGACCAACAAGGACAATGCGCCAACCCAGCCGATACTTACTCGGGGCGTCAGTCCCACAAGCCGCTCAAAAGCCATCAGGACACCTGGCGCTGTTATCGCCATTCTCAAGGCAACCGACATAGGTTACAGACACTGCAGTGTTGGACCACAGAATAACAGACAGAGATGCCGCAGCACCTATCGAATCTTCGGCGTCGCAGGAGGCCAGGAATGAGAGCCACACACCTTCTGAGCCCCCGTACATCCTCTACTCTCCGGCGACTGTCGGCACTCTCCGCAGCCGTGATGCTCGCGCTCACCATGGGTTCATGCAGCATAGGGGACAGTAACGACGATCCAGACATCTCCTCCCTCACCACACAGGAAGCAGATGCTGCCGCGCCGCAAAATTCGAGGAGCATCATGGACAACGATCCCTTGTCATCCGCCGAAGGCACCGTCAGCATGGTCACATCACACGAGAACGGTGAGAAAGGTGCCGCCGGCGGCGACCTGACAACGACCGTGGTGAGTCGAGAACGTTCCACTGATACGCTCCAGTGGGCGGTCTCCATCAAGCCCGCAGTCGCCAGCCAAACAAGGCTCGAGAACACCAACAACGCTCAAAGTGCAATGAGCGAGAACATGGACCATTCGTCGACGGGAAGCGCCGTCGTCAGTCCTGACGGGCGGTACCTGTCGCTGTTCCTTCTTCCCGCCGAGCAGCAGTCGGGAGAGACGGTAGCCGATCAGCACACACATATCATCGTCCTTGACACCAAGACCGGCAAAACCGTCAGGGACGCCACGGTCTCCGGGGTCGTCCTGGGGCAGGCCCTCACCAACAGCGCCCTCGCCGTTGAGACCGCCCAGAACTACTTCCCGGCCGGCTCCGGGAAGGGAACCATCACCACCTTCTCCCTGACAGACACAAGCGCTCAGCCCTCCTCCTTCCCCACCGACAAGTGGCTGGTAGGCGCCACCCGGGAGAACCTCGTACTCGCACCCAACCTCCTCCCGGACGACTGCTTCGACACGTGCTCGATGACGACCGTCTCCCTCATCAACACCGATGGGAGCGCGGCTGGGAACATCTCCAGAGTTGCTGCCGTCCACCCCGGCGGATGGATCCACCGGGCCGCAGACCCGAAGTCAGGTGAGCAGCAACTCGTCAATCCCAGCATTAAGAAGACAATCGACATCACGGGAAAGAGAACCTTCGAACGCGACGTACCGACTGGCCCCGGGCTGCTCGTCGAGCAGGAGGTCCCCAACGGGAAGGGCTCAACGGAGTCCACGCCCGTCTTCTGGCTCAGCTCATCCGATGACGGCCACCCTCACACCGAGAACCTCGAGCAGTTCTCCGTCCACTGACGTCACCACGATCCACGCACCATCATGGAATCCACATCTTCTCAGCCCACCTCGCCCTCACCTTCCGACGCCGAGGAGACAGCCAGCACCGGCACCGAGGTATCTCCGGCACCCCTGGATCACGACGATGCCGCGCTCAGCGATCACCCATGCCTGCTGGCATGCATGCGCGCCCTGCTCGCCGGCAGCGTCATCGCCCTGATCGCGGCAGTCGTTCTGTTCTTCGCCTGGAACAGTGGCATCAAAGGCGTCGGGCAGATAGCGATCACCCAGTCATGGAAACGATGCGCACTGCTGCTGGTGCTGTGGCTCGTGGGCGCCTCCGTATGGCCCACGCCTTACTACCGTGCTTCCGGGGCGAACAGGATTCGGACGGGTGTCATGACGGCCCTCAAGCTCCTGCCCGTGGCCGGGGTTGCAGCATGCACCGTCTACGCCTGCCTTCCGGTCCTGCAGCTGTGGAGGGAGACGTCCTCCACCTTCGGTGTCCGTCTCGGCGAACTCCTGGCTTTCGCGATGGGCATCGCCGCGTTCGGGCTGATCGTGATGTCGCACATCGGACTCTGGGCGGCCCGTTCAGTCACCCTCCCCGCCGAGGAGACGCACAGCGGCGAGTTGTCCCCCGACGAGCTGGATCTCTGGTTCAGCCGCCCTCGGGGCACTGGGTTACGGCAGAGGTGGCTCCGCGCCCTTCACGGCCATCCCTTCCGCCGCCTCTGCACGGCTGCCATCGCAGTCCTGCCCGCAATCGGCCTTGTGGCCGGCTTCGGCGTCCCCTACTTCACGTTGAGAAGCGCGCACGCCAATACCCCCACGATCACGCAGGCCACGGCACCCGCTGTCGATTCCGCCCAGCTCCCCGCCTACCCCACATCCTTCGGAGCACGGAAGGCGTGGGTGAAGGATGTTGACGGCTTCCTCGACATCGCCGGCGGCGCCGCGGGCCCCATTCTCCTCACCAAAGACACGGTCACCGGAATCAACCCCGCTGACGGATCGGCGCGCTGGCAGTACCGCCGTGCCGGCGCCGAGTTCCGCAGCTGGCGACTCGAGACGGATCCCGTCGCGTCGGGTAAGCAGGGTCTTATCACCAGCCCGAACGGGCGATACGTGGCAGTGATCGCCACAGGTCCCATCACTTACACATCCATGAACTCAGAATGGCCAGAACTCGATGGCAAGTCTCCGGTCACAACCTTAGTGTTCGACGCCGTCACCGGGAAGATCGTTGTGGAACATCCCCGCAAGGCCGGAGACAACGACGACACATTTCAGCTCAGCGATTCAGCTCTTCTTGACGGAACCGTCGCCTACTCCCTGAGTGACGGCTCACGGATGTGGGATCTCAAAGACCTCAAGCTGGATTATACCTTTTTACCCCCAGTAGCCAACGAGTATGCTGGCACAGCGGGCCACTCCAGTTTCATTCTCGGGTATGACAGCGGCCGTGACTCTCTGGGAGTCATCTCTCAGACCAACCCCTCACATCCCAAGAGAGTCAAAGGAACTCTTCACGAGCAGGAACGGGGAGATGTTGTCACCGCCCGAGGGTGGATCGGCGTCTACGACGACCGCGCCCCGCAGGGCCATCTAGACGAGGAGGCGAAAGCTCGCCGCGCGCACGCAGTCAACCTGGACGCCCTCAGTGAGGCACCTGAGGCAGAGGCCCGCACTTTCGACCTGGGAACAACACTGGGGATCAACGTCCCAGCATCGCTCTCCACAGGCACGATCTCCGTCTTCCCGGCGACGACGCCGGACGGACAACCCACCAAGCTCAGTAACCTTGACGACTCTTCGACGTGGAAAGGTTCGAGCAGTGTCGGAACGGTCTTCAATCCAGCCACGATGACGGTTGCGCCACTCGATCATTCCCCACACTATGTCACGGCAGTAGGGATCACGGCATTGAGCCTCGAAAGCGGCACACCCGCAACACAGAAACCCCAAGACGGCCGCCATATCACAACCACAGGAGACGGCCGCATCACCATCAAAACAGGAGACGGGAATATCACCGCAGTCTCCGACGTCAAACCAGGTTCCACCTACTATTCCCCACGATCGAGCGAATATAACTTCACACTGGATGACATCTCATCTCACTGGGAATCTCGCAAAGAGATATCCGTATTGAGCACTCCAGGAGTCACTATCGCCATTCTCAACAATTCACCAGAATATCTTCGATCTTCACAGACCTTTCGGCTCTACGGCATCCCAGGATGAGCACACATGACCGCACAAGCATCTCATGTCATAAGCGACCTGGAGAGACGAGGTCCCGGAGTACGCCTCCTGACGCTGCTACTGCTGCTTTCACTCATGGTGACCGCCTGCCATTCCAACTCACGTGCATCTTCCTCGAGCACGGCACCACCCATGTCACCAACGTCTCTCACAGCAGAACAGATGGAGGACTGCCAACACAAGGCAAGCGATTGGATGAGCAACCCTGAATCTCAGGATCCTTCCTATCTTCCCGCGCAGGGAGCGGACATCTGCATCATCCAGTCATTCAACGCTGAGAACCAGGAATCAACACTCATCGCACGGTACGAGGCCTCTGACAAGGAGCCCAAGTGGGCGATGTCCCTGACGCCGAGAATTGCGGCCTACGGACTTGACGAGAACGACACGGATGCTCAGCCGGCGCAGGAGCTGGCCGGAGACGTCCTCAGATCCCGCACCGCAGGCTATGCAACCGTGAGCCCGAACGGGAAGTACCTCTCCCTGGTGCTGCGTCCACCGGAAGTCGCCGACGACAGCCCCCGCCCCGCTCGGCAGACACCTGTCGTCCCCGCCGAGCAGCGGACGACCGTTGTCGTTTTTGACGCGAGTTCCGGAAAGCCGGTGCGCACGGCGGAGGTCTCCGGGCTGGTCCTGGGGCAGGCCCTCACCAGCGAGTCACTCGCCGTCGAGACCGCTGACGCCTACTATCCCGCCGGCGCGGGCAAGGGACGCATCAGCGTCTTCTCACTGACGGACACAACGTCCTCTCCGACGTCTTTTAACACCAGCCTGTGGCTCGCAGGCTCCGGGAAGAACTCTCTTCTGCTGTCCTCACAGCCTGCCCACTCCCACGACACCGCCACGACCTCCACGGTGACGCAGGTCGATCTTCACGGCAAGCAGCTGGCCTCCTTCACCAATTCCAGCGAAGTTCTTCTCGGCGGGTGGGTCAGGCGGTGCACCTATCTTCCTGATGAGGGGCGACTTCACTGGGAGGTCGTCGACACCAACTCGGGCACGGTCTACAACGAGGACACCGATAACGCCGTGGCGCGACGAGTCCCCACTGGTCCGGGGCTCCTCATCAGCCAGGTTGTCATCGACGACAAGGGATACCGGGAGTCAGGCACACCACGCTTCTGGCTCAGCGCCGCCGACGACGGTCACCGCCACACCGAGAACCTCGAGCAGTTCAAGAAGAACTGAGGCGCGGGCCAGGACACCCCAACCGGGCGGCACTGGGAGCAACCGAAGCAGCGCCAGTAGATCAGCCGTCCGGAGTGCTCCTTCCCTTGTCCGTTCAACCGGGCGAATACCGCGCAAACACCACACATCGTCACGGAAGGGTCACCACAATAGGCTCATGCCTCCCACGCCCAACGCCGACACCGACGACAACGGCACCGATCAGCCCCGCATCGATCCCGGCACCCAGCCGGGCGATACCGCCTCCAACGACGCGCCCTCGACGGAGCCAGACACGAGTGAGGCCGAGGGCCGTCCTGGCCGCGATGCCGCTGAGGCCGACCAGGTCACAATCGACAACGGCGAAAACGAGGCCGACAGCGAGCCCTTCCCACCACGCGGTGTCCTTACCCTTCGCGCCCTGCGCTGGGGCGGAGTTTTGGCAATGTTTGCCTCGTCGGGTATCGCAAAATTACTGATTTCGATCTACGGGATCGACATCGACGTCCTCCACATAAAATCAGTGCGACCTTTCTCCGACTTGGAAGCGCAGACTACCGTCGCAATGTTCGCACTACAACTCCTCTTATGGTCCTTCGCCGCGGTCGCCAATCAGTTGAGGCGAACGGCAATGATCGTCATCGTCAGCCTCATTGCACTACTTGGTGCCGCGACGGCAGGCATCAATATTCACCACTGGATGACAGTATACGAGCGATCGGGAATCTCCATCCCCATTTTCCTGTGTTACGCAGCAGAGACCCTTGGCTTCACAACGCTCATCTGTGCGAGCATCATCCTGCATCGCGTGCGAACCCTACTTTCCATGCACCCCAGGCAGCTCAGTAATCCGGCCCGCTGGCGCAAGCTGTATCTCCCGGCACTTCCTCAGTCAGGCGAGAGCAACGTCAAGGTAACCAAGCAAGCACCATTAAAACTCCAACCGCTCACGAAGATTAAACTTGCTGCCATATCACTCACGCCAATCATCGCACTTTCATTGCTGACATCAACGGCACACTACTTCGTGACACCTTTTATACACAGTACCTCTGCCGGACCTCACAAGACAGCACCCATCGCAACAACAATCAACACTAAAACGAGTTGGGTCAAAGATATGGTGGGAGTCGATCACGTCACCGCCGGTTCGGCAGGACCTATTGTGATCAGCAGCGAGGGAATCACAGCATTAGAGCCAGCCCACGGCAGTACCCTATGGACATACGGAGCAACCCTTAGCACACTATATGCCTTTACAAGCCCCAACAGAGACTACCTCGCTCTCAGGGCAAGAATCCCAGATGATCTGGGCATCAATTCTGATGAATACTTGTCAGTATCCGATCCACCAGAGGCGACACTGGTATTTGACACTCGAACAGGCACTCCCGTCATAAGACACATGAGCCACGGTGGCAGCTTACAGCTCACAGATTCCGCCCTTCTCGACGGGGATACAGCATACTCCTTGAAGGACGGGAGGAAGTTGTGGAGCGACAGCGACGCCATTAATACCACCTTCATGGGAGCAGCCGGCCACAGTACCTTCATTGTCTCAACCTTCGAACAAGACAATGAGGACACAGATGAAGAAAAATGGGCAGGAACCTCAAGCATCGCTGTGGCTCCCGACACCAACCCGTCCGCAAGCACCCGCATCGACAATCTCCTCATTGATCCGATGGTCGTCGATAACTTACGGTCACGAAGCGACAGCGATGACATGGGAGCAAATCCGGTCATCATCTCTGGATGGGCCGCCCAGTTCACCAATCAGAGCGACAAGAACGGGAACCCTACCGCACAGGCCATCAACATCGATCAGGCCTCTAAGAGTGATTCTAGCAACATGGACAGAATTCCTCTTGGCGCAGCGTCAGGTATTAACGAAGTCGCCTCCACCGCATCTCAGACTTTGGCGACATACCCTTACTACGGTTCCGACAAGTCCATATATGACGTCATGACTGCCTGGGACACTCCACGAGTCGCCACAGTATTCACGCCCAGAGACCGGACGGCCACATCTGCCGAGCACTACCCAGGCCTAGCTTCTGCTCAGGCAGGGATCGCCCCTCGTCCAGACGGTGACTCCATCATCGCGACCATCTCCCTACGTCCATCGGACGGCGCGCCGGCACTCACTATCCCAGTCAAAGGTGACACTATCGACACGAGTCCACTCAGTCTCTCAGAGGGAGTGCGTCAACTTATGGCAGATAAAGGAGAGTCTAGGAGACCTTACGTGGATTTCAGAAGCACCCCCGGATGCACCACCATCCTTCTGAACATCAGTGGCCCTAGCGAACATTCCTCGACCTATCGCTTCTACGGAGTTACGGAGCGGAACGCATGAAATCACAGCAGGCCTCTACATCTCACTCATTCGTACAACAGGAACTATGGAGAGATGCCAGAGTATTCACTGTTGTAGCCCTTATGATTGCAGTCATGCTAACAATCAGCACCTGCCATTACCATCGCTCTTCGGATTCCGACATTGGACTTACTGTCACATCACTGGATCTTTCGAAAGCTGAGGAGATGGATTCTTCCGAGAATCCTCCTGACCTCGCCCTGCGAAATAACTCCATCGCCGCGAACGGATACTACATTACCGGAGTAAGCCAGTTGATAGACGAGGGAACCGGAGGCGAACCTCCCTCGCTCTCCGTGTTCGGAAGGCGATCTTCAGACAAGGGCATGGTATGGGCAACACAGATCAGAGTAAATGATTTCACATATCCTCTTGATGTGCCGACCCACCCAGGTTCTTCGAGTGAACAGTCACCATCGACCAAGACCACCGCCCTTACGAACGACTGGACACTCAGCCCCAACGGGAAGTACGTAGCATTCAAGCTCAATAGTTCAGCGAAAGCGACAGCGTATTTTGCGGTCGTTGAGACCTCCACCGGAGCAGTTGTCCGGACGACCCATATCACTCACAGAATTATTGGAGTCGCACTGACTGACACACATCTTGCTGTCGAAACATCTGACCAGCCATTCCCCGGAGGGGACGGACACGCCACATTAACAGTTCTTTCTTTATCACAGCAGGACTCACCTTCAACCACTCTACCCACAACGCAGTGGCTCATAGGTGCCAGCCACAGGTCTTTTCTTATGAGTGAGAGCATATATAGCGAACCCTGCACGGGTAACTGCACTCCCAAGACGGTCTCTCGTATAGACGGTACAGGTCACACGATCGATACCATCACTGGTGTCATCGATGTCTACTCCGGGGGCTGGATGTCAAGATTTTCCGATCCAGCTGCCGCGTCATCATTACTAGCTCAAATCTACGACCCCATCGGCAAACAAGAACGTCAAGCCGCGAATGAGCAATTGGATAGCATTCGGCGGGAACTCGTGGATCCCGATTCAGGTCAACACACCGACATCACAGATCTCCTGATGAAAGAAGTCGGCCTCCCCACAGGGCCAGGTCTCCTCGCGCTCAAGCGGGTTCCCTCAGAGGACGTCAACACCAAGTACGCCCCTGTCTTTTGGCTCAGCTCGACCGATGACGGCCACCCGCACACCGAGAACCTCGAGCAGTTCGAGAACAACTGAGGCGCGGGCCGGCGGCCCGTGTCCTCACCCCTCCCCTGAGGCTCACATGCCTCTGCAGCCGCTGCGAGCCACCTCAGCCCTCTCGCCCGCTCGTCGATCCGCGTTTATCCGAAGTGCTGCTCGACTGCGGCGACGTCCCCATAGGAGGCCTGCGCCCCCACCGAGGTCGTCGCGAAGGCGGAGACGGCCGAGGCCGCACCTGCCGCCTCCTTGAGCCCAGCACCTGCGGCCAGC
>ERZ772874.1920-NODE-1920-length-10608-cov-5.833602_pt1 | contig 10608 bp, 7 predicted proteins | sample MGYA00580586_ERZ772874 | MGnify/ENA primary metagenome ERZ772874 (study PRJEB29015, sample SAMEA2737952) | human oral metagenome | biome: human oral; feature: human-associated habitat; material: dental | place: China | collected 2154 ... | reverse complement strand
CCGGTAAGGCACACCCTGCTGATGGTGGCGGTCAGGGACTCATCAAGTACATCCTAGAGATCAGCCGTCGTCCAGAGTTCCTAGGTAAGATCATCTTCCTCGAGAACTACGATATGCGTCTGGCAAGCAAGCTCATCGCTGGAGTAGATATCTGGATGAACACTCCTACACGACCGCTTGAAGCTTCGGGTACGTCGGGTGAGAAGGCAGAGATGAATGGTGTACTCAATCTATCGGTCCTCGATGGCTGGTGGTACGAAGGCTACCGCAAGGGCGCAGGTTGGGCACTCACCGATAAGCGTACCTATAGCAATCAGACGCTACAGGACAAGCTCGACGCTACGACGATCTACGACCTTCTGGAGAAGGAGATCGTGCCACTATACTTCAATCGTGAAGGAAAGCCCTATTCTGATGGGTGGGTACAGACGATGAAGAACTCGATGAACTTCATCGCACCTCACTACACGATGCGTCGTATGATGGACGATTACTTCGACCGCTTCTATACGGGACTTGCAGCCCGCTCGGCACATCTTCACGCCAATGGGAATAGGATCGCACGTGAGCTCGTCGATTGGAAGCGTGCCGTAGCGAGCGAATGGGATAGCCTTCGTATCGTCTCTGTCGAAGACTCGGGTAATTCGTCTAACGTATCCAACGAGCGCTATACCGGTACGCATGAGACCATCCGCCTGGTACTCGACAAGGCAAGCCTCTCTTGCGACCTCGAAGTAGAGCTGGTAGACGCTCGTGAGGAAGCTGATGGCAAGCTCCGTCTCGTGGCTAAGACGCCTCTCCGCCTCGTAGAGAAGGAGGGCACGAAGGAGGTATATGAACTCGCCTTCACTCAGTCTCGCCCCGGACTCTACAAGCGTGCGATCCGTATCGTGCCCACGCATCCTGAGCTCCCACACCGCATGGACTTCGCTCTCGTACGTTGGGTAGCGTTTCAGTAAGACTTCCCGACTGAGCATAGTCACCGAAAGTAAAGCCCCCACTTCATACCGCAGGGTACGAAGTGGGGGCTTGCTGTATCGGTAGGGTAGGGGAGTGCCCTGTGAAGTCTATAGAAGCGCTGTGAGCGCCCTTCTATATACTTGGGCTATCCTTTCCTATGTGAAGGGGAGTTCTTCCCTGTAGGATGCTTTATTCTTCCTTGCCCGAATCCTTGGGGTGCAGACCAAGCGCTTCTGCTTCTCGAAGCATAAAGGCGTAGGCTGGCTCATACTCGTTGGGAATGGTGCCGTCGAGGATAGCGTCCTTGATGGCATCCTTGATCAAGCCTACCTCACGGCAGGGTGTGAGCGCAAAGGTATCCATGATCATCTGCCCTGAGATCGGAGGCTGGAAGTTCCGTATTCGGTCCTTCTCCTCTATGTCGACGAGCTTCCTACGTACCAGTTTGTAGTTCTCAAGGTACTTACGGACACGCTGGGGATTCTTGCTAGTGATGTCTGCTTCTACGAGGAGCATCAGGTCATCTATATCATCACCGGCCTCGAAGAGTAGTCGGCGCACCGCCGAATCAGTGACACCTTCGTCGACGAGTGTAGCAGGTCGCATGTGAAGATCAACAAGCTTCTCCACGTAGTGCATCTTATGATCCAGCGGAAGGCGTAGACGGCGGAAGATCTTTGCCACCATCTTCATCCCGATGAAATTATGATTGTGGAAGGTCCAGCCGAGACGCTTGTCGAAGCGCTTCGTACGTGGCTTGCCGATGTCATGCAGGAGAGCGGCCCACAGTAGCCAGAGGTTCATCTCTTCTCCGGGGCGAGAGGCGGCGAGTGCCTTAGCCATGTTGTCGACTACCTTATAAGTATGGGTAAGGTTGTCCTTATGACCGATGCCATCACGGGTCTCAGCGCCCTTGAGTTCAAGAAGTTCGGGGAAGACTTCGGCCATCAGCCCCGTCTGCTCAAAGAGCTCCAGCCCGATTGATGGGCGAGGGGAGAGAAGGATCTTATTGAACTCGGTGGATATTCGTTCGGCAGAGACGATCTCGATACGCTTAGCATTGCGCCCGATAGCGGCGAAGGTGTCGGGATCGATAAAGAAGCCCAGCTGCGAAGCAAAGCGTATCGCCCGCATCATACGTAGCGGGTCATCGCTGAATGTGATGTCGGGATCCAGCGGAGTACGAAGTGTCAGTTCCTCGAGGTCGGTAAGTCCGTCGAAGGGATCAATGAGCGTGCCGAAGGTCTCTGCGTTGAGCGAGATCGCAAGAGCGTTGATGGTGAAGTCCCGGCGCTCTTGATCCTCCTGGAGTGTGCCGTCCTCGACGAAGGGCTTACGGCTATCGGGGCTGTAGCTCTCCCGTCGGGCACCGACGAACTCTAGTTCAAGGTCGCCTTGTTTTACTTGAGCGGTGCCAAAGCGTGCGAAGGTCGTGATGTGCGCTCCCCGTCCAAGTCGCCGTGCTACCGCTTGAGCCAGGTCGATCCCTCGGCCGATGGAGACGATGTCTATATCCTTCGAGGGGCGGTAGAGTAGGAGATCGCGCACATAGCCTCCTACGATGTAGGCGTCGACTCCTAGTTCGTCCGCCGCTTCTCCTATGAGATGGAAGAGGGGAGTATCGACCTTGTCGTAAATCAAATCTTCGCTAAGCATCCGTGGTCTTATTCTAATTCTTTTTCGCCTGCAAAGATAGGCATTCTATTACGTCGGTCACTTGGCCGGTGCTCCACGTGGAACGTCGAGGTGATTCTCCTCTAATCTCCGAGCTCACTAAGCACACGATCGTCCTCCGTGATGGGACGAAGCGGACGGCATGGATTGCCGACGGCGATCATATTAGCTGGTATGTCGCGCGTCACTACGCTACCCGCACCGATGACTGCGCCGTCACCGATTGTCACACCTCCTAAGATGGTGACCGAACCACCGATCCAAACGTTGTCGCCGATCGTGACGGGCTTGCCTTGCTCGTAGCCCGTGTTGCGCTCCTCTGCAAGTAATGGGTGGGTGGGCGTATAGATGCTGACGTTGGGACCGATGAAGACGCGCTTGCCGATCTCAATGCGTCCGGCATCCAGAGCGGTGAAGTTGCTATTGACGAAGCTGTAGTCGCCGATGTGCACATTTGATCCGTAGTCGAAGAAGACGGGCGGGACGAAGTGGCATCGCTTGCCCATACTCCCCAGAAGACTACGGATGAGCTTTTCGGCTTCCTGATGTTCGGCTGGGGTTAAGCTGTTGTAGCGCTGGATGAGTGTCTGTGCTCTGAGGCGCTCTTCGTGAATCTCGGGGTCGAGGGCGCAGAAGTAGAGTCCTGCTTGACGGCGTTCTTTTTGGGTCATTACTTGAGGGGGAGGGTGGGGGAGTAAGTAAGCTTTTCGCAAAGATACGATAAGCTGTGGCTTTGCGTCGGGCGAAGGCGTTGGTCTTCTCCCGTGATAAGCCTCGGGTTTGCTTTGTGTGGTCTATTAATTTTAATGAAGAGAGAGCGAGGTTTTCATATGTCCTCGCTCTCTCTTGCGTGTAGGCTTGGCTGTCTCTTCGACCACTACGGCTGCATAGTGAAGGAACCGAGACGTCGCAGCGGCTCTTTCTTGAGCTTGATGATCTTGGTCTTCATACCGGTATTCTCGATCATGTTGCCCGACGTGATGGACTTTTTGCCTGTGATGTAATTGATGCTCGTCTTTTCCCCTTCGCCAGTCATGCGGTTGTGCCAACCTGTCTCTTCGCCGATGAGGTAGAAGTCCCCCGACTGGTAGCGGTATCTGTAGGTCGTGCTACCCGTGTCGGCGGTGCCCATGCTCGACCAACTGCTGATGTTGAAGTCAATAGCGCCCTTCGGGGCGACGGAGAGTTCGACGCCGATCTCGGTGTATTCGTCCTCCCGGTGTGGTACGGCTTTGCTCCATACTTTGAACCTTTTGTAGACGCCTGTGGGTGATCCGAAGTAGACTGCAAGGATAGCGGGACTGAAGTCGTACTCATATCCGTCGTCTCTCTTCTTGAAGTACTCGGGGTCATTAGGGTGTGCGATGAGGATGATATCCTCGATGCCGTCCTTGTTTAAGTCACCAGTGCTGTGCTGAGCGTTCCATCCTTTCGGGAGTAGTTCTTCGAGGTTACGCCCTTTTTCTGCTAGGGCGGGCTTCTTGCTCTTCTGTGCCAGGAGCGGGTGTGAACTGAAGGCGAGGACTGCGCCCAAGGTAAGTGTGGATAGTAATGCTTTTCTTTTCATAGTGCGTATTGCTTTGTCTAAGGGTTGAGGATTATTGCGTCGTTGATTGCTTGCTCACAGTCCGTCGTCAAATGGTCGAAGGGTGGCTGAGGAATCTCTATTTAGATGCCGGCCCAAGTATCGTAATCGCTCCGCTCGTCTCTATGAAGATGAAGGCTTTTCTTCTGTAGTGGTGTCTCCCTTATTCCGCACTCGTCGACTGCGGTGCCTGAAGAGGGGTGATTGCTCTAGTGCGAAGATAAATAGAAATTCCCGCATCCAATGCTCTTGTCGCAAGAGATGGATGCGGGAATTGCGGGAGAAGTGTCGTGGGTGTACGGCGTTCCACGTGGAGCATCTTCGCCGATCGAAGGCAAAAATACAGGCGAGTGGGGCGCTTATTCTCTGAGTTTGCTGTCGAGCCAGATCGTCACGGGCCCGTCGTTGACTAGCGAAACCTGCATGTCTGCTCCGAAGCGACCCGTGCCAACTTTATGTCCGAGACGAAGCTCTAAGGCTTGTACAACTTCGTTGTATAGCGGTTCGGCGATCTCGGGACGGGCAGCACGGATGTACGAAGGTCGATTGCCCTTCTTCGTTTCCGCCATGAGCGTGAACTGCGATACGGCGATAATGTCCCCGCCGACGTCAAGGATACTCCGGTTCATTACGCCCGCTTCGTCGTCGAAGATACGAAGTTGGGTCGCCTTCTTTACGAGATACTCGATGTCTTCGGTCGTATCGTCGGGAGCGATACCGATGAGAATGAGCATGCCGAGGCCGTTGCTCCTGGCTACTTCTTCGCCACCGATGTGGACAGCTGCGGTGCGTGTCCGCTGAATGAGAAAGCGCATAGGGTAGGGTTCTTTTTCTGTTGGGTGAGAGTGGATTGCTTATGCATCTATTTCTCCAATCCAATTGGTTCTTGGTATTTCCCTTGCTAGGGTATTGGCATTTGATACTGGATTTGTTTCTGCCTGCTCCGATGTATGATCTTTCTAATACCACATGTGTGGGTCAAGGGGGTAATTCAACTCCTCTTCTGGAGGAGCGATAATTGATTTGCTTTTCACAAAACTTCTAAGATAGTAAGGTGTTGGGATTTGTATAATGAGAATTGTGGAGATAGCAATGGTGACGAGATAACTATACGTTGTATGGTCGTACGTAGAATACAGATATAGTACGAATATGATGTGTAAATTGAGAGCAATCTGCCATATAGCTCGGAGGATTTGTCCTAAAAGGATATTGATCTTTGAGACAGAGTAAGCGCCTGGCTCACGAGACCAAAGGGAGTTGTTTACTTTCCATGGCATGCCAGGATTCATTCGATAGACCTCCTGTATACAAAGTTCAGCGTCAATTTTGCATATCCTTCGTTCATAGATTTCATACCAAGCTTTAGAGCCTTTTGCCATCATGGTCCAGATCATAGAGAAGATGACACCGAGAAAGGAAAGGATAGAACAAGCTAAATGGGTTAATAAGCGTTGTAGTTCTTCGTCAGCTGGAGATCCGGTGGAGCAACAAGTGGTAGATTTCTCACATAGTGTAGAGATGAGCTTTTCGATAAGAAATCCATAGCCAGTGAAGAGAATCACTGTGAATGTGGCAAGGAAGATGGAGCGTTGCCAGAGGTTCTGAATCTCAAATTTCCTGATCTTGTAGAAATCTTTTCTAAGCTCTCTTAGGGTAACTTGTTCTTTTCCCATAGTGTGTTTATTGATAGTTTGCCCCTTTTCTTAGGGATCTCGGGTAGGGATGATTTATGCTTCGGGGTGGAAGGAGGTGTAGATGATGCGGGCTTTGGCTGGACCGACGGCCGTGGTGAGCTCTTCGAGCGAGGCCGATGATATGCCCTGCACACTGCGGAAATGGTGAATCAGCGCTTCCTTTGCCTTAGGGCCAATGCCCTTGATATAGTCAAGTCGGGAGTCTAGCTGGCTCTTACTGCGCTTATCACGATGGAAGGTGATGGCGAAGCGGTGTACTTCGGCCTGGATTTGCTCGAGGAGACGGAAGACGGGACTATGATGGCGGATCGGGATCTCACGTAGGAACTCGTCGCCGTAGAGGAGGGCGGAGGTGCGATGACGTTCGTCTTTGACAAGTCCAGCGACAGGGATCTCCAGCTCTAGCGAAAGAAGCGCCTCACGAATAGCGCCAACTTGCCCCTTGCCACCGTCTGCTAGGATCAGGTCGGGCAGTACTTCTTCGGCCTCTTTCATACGTTTGTAGCGCCGTGTGACGACTTCTCGCATCGAAGCATAGTCGTCAGGACCTTCGACGGAGCGGATATTGAACTTGCGGTAATCCTTCTTCGACGGGCGTCCTCGCTTGAAGACGACACAGGCAGCTACGGGATCCGAGCCCTGGATATTCGAGTTGTCGAAGCACTCGATATGTAGAGGGAGCTTGTCGAGATGTAGTAGTTCCTTCAGTTCGGTCACGATCTGCATGAGTCGCTGATCGGGATTGAGGCGCTCGGCACGCTTATACTTGTCGAGTTTGTACTGGCGGACGTTGCGCTCGGATAGTTCAAGGAGCTTCTTCTTGTCCCCACGCTGGGGAATGGTGATCGTGACACTCGGGTCGTCTTGCCAGCCGGGATCGAAGGGGAGAATGAGTTCTTTGGCTCGGGATGCAAAGCGCTGACGAAGCTCAGTGATCGCAGAGGCGAAGAGTTCTTCACGTGTCTCACCTTCGAGTAGACTGCGATACTCGAGGGTATAGACCTGAGTGACCATGCCTTGAGTCAGGTGCATGAAGTTCACATAAGTAGCTCCGTCCTCGTCTTCTTCGAAGCTGAAGACGTCGACATTATGGATGTGGTGGGGCGCTACGGTATGTTTGACTTGGTAGTTCTCGAGATACTGCAGACGTTCTTTATAGATCTGCGCCTCTTCGAACCGTAATTCTTCGCTGAGTCTTAGCATCTCGCCTCGGTAGAGCTCGATGACGTCACGGAGATTGCCTCGTAGGAGGGATGCGATCTCACGGACATTCTGATCGTAGTCTGCCAGGGTCTGTAGGCCGATACAGGGCGCCTTGCACTTCTTGATATGGTACTGCAGGCACTCCTTATATTTGCCTTGGGCGATCTTCTCGGGCGAGAGGTCGAGGTCGCACGTACGGATCGGGTAGAGGTCACGTACCATATCGACCGCAGCATGCGCCATACCCGCACTGGGATAAGGGCCAAAGCGCAGAGAGCCATCCTGCTTCGGACGGCGCTCTACACGGATGCGAGGAAAGGGTTCGTGACGGATGACGACTTCGGGATAAGTCTTGTCGTCCTTGAGGAGAATGTTGTAGCGGGGCTGATGCTCCTTGATGAGGGCATTCTCTAGTATCAGTGCTTCGGCTTCTGTACCGACGACGACGTACTCGATACCACGGATCTGGCGCACGAGTAGCCGTGTCTTGGAGCTCTGTACGTCGCGCTGGAAGTAGCTACTGACCCTACGGCGCAGGTTCTTCGCCTTACCGACGTAGATGATCGTGCCGTCCTGCCCGATGTACTTGTAGCACCCGGGGGACTCAGGTAGTGTGGGGAGGATCTTGCGTATCTCTTCGATCGTCATGGCGGGTAAGGTAAGGGAGGGCGTGCCTACCGTCCAGCTAGGACGAGTAGTACGCTCACGTCGTGGGGAGATATACCAGGGATGCGGGAGGCTTGGCCGATGGTGGCAGGGCGAATGCTTGAGAGCTTCTGCCGAGCTTCGGTACTTAGCGCCTGGATGCTGGCGTAGTCGATGCCTTCGGGTATGAAGACGTACTCCAGACGCTCAAGCTTCGCCGCCTGCTCCCGCTCGCGCTCGATGTAGCCACTGTACTTGATGAGGATCTCAGCACACTCTATGAGCTCCGCTCTTTTATTGTCAGGGAGCTTGTCTAGCTGGCGCTGGAGGGAGGGGATATAGGTAGCGAGCTGGAGAATGTCAAGTTGGGGGCGAGCGACTAGGTCGATGAGCTTGCACCCCTGGCGAAGGGGGACGAGGCCCGCTGCCTCAAGGTGAGGATTGATCTTGTCGGGGCGAACGGAGAAGCCTTGGATGAAGGCGATGAGTTCGTCTCGTAGTCGGATCTTCTCCTCCAGGAGAGCGATGCGCTCCTTTGTCGCTAGGCCGATGGCTGCAGCCCTTGGTGTCAGACGAACGTCAGCATCATCCTGACGCAGGAGAATGCGATATTCTGCCCGAGAAGTGAACATGCGGTACGGCTCATCGACCCCCTTGGTGACGAGGTCATCGATGAGTACGCCGATATAAGCCTCTGAGCGGCTCAGAGTGAAGGGTGCCAAGCCTCGTACTTGCTGGTGAGCGTTGATCCCGGCTAATAGTCCTTGGCCCGCCGCTTCTTCGTAGCCAGTGGTGCCATTGACTTGTCCTGCCAGATAGAGTCGCTGAATGACCTTGCTCTCCAGCGTGTGATGTAGCTGGGTGGGATCGAAGAAGTCGTACTCGATAGCATAGCCAGGACGGTAGATCTTCACGTCACGGAGCTCGGGTATCTGGCGAAGTGCCTTGAGCTGTACCTCTAGTGGGAGCGAAGAGGAGAAGCCATTGATATAGTATTCATTCGTTCGCTCGCCCTCGGGCTCTAGGAAAAGCTGGTGCTGTGGCTTGTCAGCGAAGGTCACGATCTTTGTCTCGATGCTGGGACAATACCGTGGCCCGATGCTCTGTATCTGCCCGTTGTACAGGGGAGAGCGGTCAAGCGCCTCACGGAGTACAGCGTGGCAAGCTTCGTTGGTATAGAGGGTGTAGCAGGGAAGTTGCTTGAGTTGGGACTTTGGTGTATCGAGGTAGGAGAACTTATGATGGTCATCTTCCCCCTCCTGTACACCTAGTTCTTCGATGTGCAGGCTACGAGCGTCGATGCGTGGAGGCGTACCTGTCTTCATCCGGTCGGCACGAATGCCCGCCGCTCTCAGCTGGTCTGTGATCCCATAGCTTGCAGGCTCGGAGATGCGACCGCCCGGTAGCTGAAGTTCTCCAAAGTGCATCAGTCCGCCGAGGAAGGTACCTGCGGTGAGGATCACGGCTTCTGCCGAGAAGGATACTCCGAGAGCGGTATGCACACCTCGCACACGTCCCCCTTCTAATTGCAGGGAGGTGACGGTATCTTGCCAAAGGTCGAGGTTGGGCTCTGCATCTAGTTCCTCCCGCCATGCTTCCATGAAGCGCACCCGATCACTCTGTGCACGAGGGCTCCACATCGCTGGACCTTTGCTCCGATTAAGCATACGGAACTGTAGGGCGGTACGGTCAGTGATCACCCCCATACGGCCACCCAGAGCATCGATCTCTCGCACGATCTGCCCCTTCGCTATGCCACCCACAGCGGGGTTGCAACTCATCTGCCCGATCTTATTCATATCCGGGGTGATGAGTAGCGTCTTAGATCCTAAGCGAGCGCAGGCAGCGGCGGCTTCACAGCCAGCATGACCTGCTCCGATGACGATGATGGCGTAGTCCTGCATAGCGGGCATCAGACGTTGAATCGGAAGTGCATGATGTCGCCATCCTGCACGACGTATTCCTTGCCTTCGACGGACATCTTCCCTGCTTCCTTGACAGCAGCTTCGCTACCGTAGGCGATGAAGTCCTCGAACTTGATCACCTCAGCACGAATGAAGCCCTTCTCGAAGTCGGTATGGATAGCTGCAGCGGCACGGGGTGCCTTACTTCCCTTGGTGTAGGTCCAAGCACGCACCTCCTGAACTCCTGCAGTGAAGTACGTCTCTAGGTCAAGGAGCTGGTAGGCTGCACGTATCAGACGGCTTACACCCGACTCCTCGAGGCCGATTTCTCCTAAGAAGAGCTGGCGCTCTTCGTAAGTCTCTAGTTCCGCTATCTCGCTCTCGATCTTGGCGGCGACTACGAGGAGGTTTGCCCCTTCCTCTTGGATCGCCTCACGTACCTTCTCGACGTAAGCGTTCCCTGTGACGGCGGAGGCCTCATCTACATTACACACGTAGAGGACGGGCTTGCTTGTCAGGAGGTAGAGCTCACGGGCTACCTTCTGCTCATCCTTAGTCTCGAAGGTGACGGTACGAGCGTTTAGACCCTGCTCCAGCGCTTCCTTGTAGCGGGAGAGTACCTCGTAGGCGAGCTTAGCGGTCTTGTCGCCACCCGTCTGAGCCTGCTTGTAGACCTTCTGAATGCGTGCCTCTACGGTCTCTAGGTCCTTGAGCTGAAGTTCGGTGTCGATGATCGCCTTGTCACGAAGGGGATCTACGGAGCCGTCGACGTGGGTGATATTGTCATCGTCGAAGCAACGCAGTACGTGCAGGATGGCATCCGTCTCACGGATGTTAGCCAGGAACTTATTACCCAGCCCTTCGCCCTTACTTGCGCCCTTGACTAGCCCTGCGATGTCGACGATCTCCACGGTCGTGGGGACGATACGCTGGGGGTGTA
>ERZ772874.1919-NODE-1919-length-10610-cov-25.096637_pt1 | contig 10610 bp, 21 predicted proteins | sample MGYA00580586_ERZ772874 | MGnify/ENA primary metagenome ERZ772874 (study PRJEB29015, sample SAMEA2737952) | human oral metagenome | biome: human oral; feature: human-associated habitat; material: dental | place: China | collected 2154 ... | reverse complement strand
GGTTTTGCGGTGTATAGCGAAGTTCAGCATCACGGGTCATACGTCCCACAAGTACGACATTATTGATCATTTGCCACCTCCAAAACTCTAAACTTGCTTATCAACTTGCTACAAAAAGATTTCCATTCGGATTCTTTGAAGGCCATAAATTTATCTGCTGTTAATTCTTCAAGTTTTTTATAAAAGAGCATTTCGATTTGAGCGGCTTCAAAATTAGAGATAAAAATTTCAGGATAAAATAGTTCTACTCTAGTTTTCTTGCTATATCCCGAAATATCCAATAATAATTTTGAACCACAACGCAAAGAGTCGATACCCACTTTTATTTTTACTTTAATCTCCTCGATTTTTATTGGACGAGCGAGAATTAGCGGTTCTGAGTTTTTTTGATCTCTCTTCTTAACTCCTGAATATGGATATTTTCTAGGTTTCATTCTTTCTCCTCCAAAAGCTCTGGATTCTCGTGAACGTTACCTTGAAGGTATACATTACAGTTTTCAAGGCAATCAAATAGATTATCCCAAACATCTTTGCCTGTTCGGATATCTAGCAGTTTAAACATCCCTTTATCAAAGACAATCTTTGCTCTACCACTATCTTCAAATTCATCCCAGTAAGTCCAAAGAATGACATCGTCTACAAACAATTCCTTATCAGATTCATCTTTCAATCCTGTTGACTGCATGAGGATAACTTCTCTGAAATGTCGCCAATACAGTCCTCCGTCATCACGCAGCTGAACACCTTCGGTATCAAAGTAAATTCTATCAACTACAGATATCCTCTTCCTGAGTTTATCCCACGCTCTAAATTTTGGAATCATCTGCTACCACCTTATTCTTGATTTCTCCTGTAAGCCTATTTGCTAAAATATGCCTTGTGTAATAAAGGTTGTTTTCATATGTGTAAAAATCAGCAGTTTCTTCAACCCATTGACTTCGTGTATAAGGGTATCGTTCAGGTCGTTTCATAGCACCTCCTCGACTTCCACACCCTCGCAAGAGAAAACCCATCCGAAACCTGAAGCAATGATTTCAGATTTTGAAAGTTCAAAACTCCTTGATGCGAACTGAGTTTTTTGAGTGAACAGAAGAATATTATCTCCATTCGATTTTAAATTAACAAGATGCAGATGCCCATCATTGGGATTTAGTAGCGTTACCCTGTATTTTTTCTCCTTCTCGACCTCATAGCCGTCCAGCCAAGCGGTGGCGAAGAGGTTTTGGTTGTTAATTTTTCTAACCCATGAAATAAGTTTGTCACTTTTATTCCACTGTTTCAAAAAATCTGGATTCATAGCAGTATATAATCCTATTGCCAAATTTTCTTTACATGCATCAATCCAATCAGCCACCATCTGCGGAATTTTGACCTTCTCTGGTGTAATTGATTTGTGGATAAAACTTTCGTCTATACTCACAGTTTCTCCGCTTGATACTTGGATTTGCTTTTCTCTGGCTCCTGTTGCATCCACCATAAAGCCAACTACATAGCCCTCTATATATACTTTTTCATTATTCATCTTTTTCCACCTCCACGATCAGCCAATCCAGATTTTTACGAGCTTTCTTCAGGTCTTCGAGACCGTTTTTCTTTTGATAACGCAGCTGATATTTCAAAGCATTTCCAAGATAAAATCCCTTAAGCTGTTCCGATGTCATAAAATTTCTGAGGACATTGATTGACTCCAAGCCATATCTCCCTTGATAATGTTTTGGATTATTTACACTATCATATAACTCTGTCACTGTTTCATTCCCCAACTTTTCCCAAGTTTCGCCATCTGTACTAAATTCGCACCTAACCATTAGTTTCCTACTCCTTTTAAATAATTTGGTATTGGGTCACCAACCTTGATAGCCTCGTACAGTTCCTTGGTCACAAGAAACTTTCCGTAAGCCCCCGCTGTGACCGTGTAGTGCCCCTCGATGATTTCCTTGTCGGTGATTCTGCCGGGCATTTCAGCACCGGCGTTGTCAGCCCTATGAATCGTAATCAATTTTCTGGCTTCGAGCTGCTCAATCCTCTTATTGAGCCGGTTGATTTTGATTGCTCCTGCTAACACGAGAGCTAGCAAAATTACAATTATGGATAAAAATGGCAAAAATTTCATGTCAAATCCTCCTCTTTCACCCAGATTCCATCAATCAGCTTACCTTTCCGGTCCTTGATTTCCTCGTAAGCAAGCGCTAGACAATCATTAGCTGTGGTCAGATTGTGGATCGCGATAGCGTGGATAGATGAATGCAGTGAAACAAGCTCAGGTCGCACCAGCGGTGTCTGCGTCTCATTGTGCATGATATGCTTATGGATTTTTTGAGCCATACTGCCAAGACTCGAAGCCAAAAGAAGAAGCTCCATATCTTGCGGACTCGCTTCAATTTGAGCCCCATTTTTGATTTGCTGCTCCATACCAATCAGCACGACCTGCATATCTCCCAAAGCGTCTTTGGTCAAGTCTGGCTTACCTTTAGCAATCCCAGCATAGAGCTCCCCAGTTTCTTCCATCAGCTTTTGAAACTGCTTCACGGGATTAGCCTCGTGCAAATTGCGGTTGATAAACCATTCCTCAACCTTTTCTTCAAGTGTTAATGTTTTAGTCATTTTCAATCCCCCATTTTTTTGCTAAAATTTCTCTGTACCAATAAGTGTGTCCGATATTGATAATTGTTTCTTTGTTGATAATGTCGTTTTCAATCAAAGCATCTAGTGCATCTGCCTTAGCCATCATCAGGTTTCCCTCCTTGATTGGCAATGTCATCATTTGTCCTTTATTCATTTTCTTTTACCTCCAATTTTTCTACGTTTGTAAATAATTCCATTATCTTAATACCTAAACGAAGGCGTGCAATGCTTCCGCTCTTCTGCCATCTTTTCAGCAGCCTCACAGAGAGCCTGCTCCTGCATCCAAATCACATATCTAGCCTGCATCTCAAGTATTTCCTCTTCTTTTCGCTTTTTTTCGGCTTTTCGCTGGTCAACGTAACAACCAAGCGTGCCAGCCAAGAAGAAAAATACAATCATCATCGCGCTTCCTAGAAACTCACTCATCACTTTCAATCCTCTCCCTAATAATCCGATCTTCCTGCTCCAGATGAACGATGCGCACAGCATTTCTCCGCATGCTATCGCGGGTATCGTTGATTTGATACTGTAGCTCTTTTAGATGATGCTCACGGTCGATATTAGTCTTAGCCAAGACTACCAGTAACATTAAGAGGCCGCCACAAAGCGCCAACAAAGTCAATTGCAAGTTAGCAATCGAATTTCTCGCATTCCGGTTTTCAGTCCTCAAACGATAAATATCATCTTTGATGCTCATCTTCCACCTCCCAAATAACTTCATACCATCTTGTTAGTAGAGTATCTTCTTCTTTCACGATATACCCGCCATCTTTAAAATATTGCAAGACTTCACTCACCTGTTCTTTGTTAGGAAAATTTAGATTCCAAGTTACATCAGAAGTAGAATTTCGAAGATCCTGAAAGTTAAAGCGAACTTTACCATAACCATTACTTGCATTTTTTCTAATGTAACGATTGATTTGTTTGATAAGTTCGTCGATGATAATTTTTGATAATTTCTTTTTAGATTCTTGGGATAACTTTTTAGCTGTGTTAATTTGTATGATTTTATTCATAATTTTTCTCCTTTTATGTTATAATCAAATTAAATACTTCTTGCTTATTTCTTCGGCTGATAGCCGATAAAATGTTCTTTCGCAAGTTCAAGTATTTCATAAACGTCAGCAAGGTCATACTTCCAATCACGGCCTTGCTTTCTTCTTTTCAGCCCTAAGCTAAGTAAGTATTTAAGATATTTGGCATCAAAACCAAACATATCCATCAACTCCTTTTGATTCAAAGGGAGTTTTTCTTGCTCAATTTCGCGTCTAACTTCCTCCCTGATGATGTCCACCTGTTGTCGGATAAACATCCGTGCCATGTCGTCAGACATCAAAGGTGGCAATCGCATTGTATCCATAGTTTCCATAACCACCTCACGAGATCAAGTCCATGACCATTTGACCGTTCCGAGCCTCAATGCCCAACTTAGTATTATTTGATGGTTGCCAATTATCCCAGTAAGTCATAGCGGCCAGCTCATGCTTTTTCGGGAGCATAGCATAGTTCGGCACATTAAAGTAGCCTTTAAAGTCTAGCTCTGCCTCCTTAAAGACTGCCTGAGCAAATTTTCTATCCTGATAGGATCTGCTAGCTTTCCCACCCAAGCATTCCACTACTCTAGCCCTGCGCTTTTTCAGCAGGATATTAGCGACTCCCGGATGGATAGGCTGCTCATTTTCCAGATAGTCAACCTTGCTTTCCATCGTGTCTAAGCGCTGATTTTGCTCCTTTTGCGTCGTCAACATCGCGATCATCATATCTTCCTTAGTCATATTCGCCGGAAGCATCACTGTAGCATTGCTCATACAATTTCTCCTTCGATTACATCTTGATTGCGTCCTCTCAGCTTTTGCAGATCATTTACAAAAGTCAAAAGCCGATTTACCATGCTGTCAATTTCAAGACCAATGACCTCGTCAGCATTTCTAAATTTCTTGTCATCTGTATAGATAAGACTGGCCATTTTATTTAAAAATTCGTCACCAGCTCGTATCAGGTTAAGCACATCCTTGTAGTCAGAGATTTGCTTTTCCAGTCCTTGGATTTTCCCTTGACGCTGTCTGATGAGATCCTCCATCTCCTGACTAATATTGCCCTTAGCTTTCAGCTCCTCCAGCTCTTCTTCAAGAGCCTGATTTTCCTTGCTTAGCTCCTGATTTTTGGTCATCAAAGTTTGGTTTAAAGATTTGGTAGAGTCATAGTCAGCAGGGGTGACTTCCACCTCTTTTACGACCTCTTTTTCAATCGTCTTTGTCTCCATCCCTTTCAACGCCTGCTCAGCTAGTCGCTCATTTTTCTCCCGTAAATCTTCATTTTCGGATTTGGCAAGATTAAGCTGACGCTTGACCTCTTGCAGCTCCCTCACAGTCGGATTGTCACCTTGCTTTATCCGCTCAAGCTGTTGAGCTTTCTCTGCTTCTGGAAGCGTAGCGATAAGATGTAGAGCTGTTGTTCCTAAATTTCGTAACGTTTCGAAATTTGGTAATTCCTTAGCGATTTTCATTGACTTACTAGCAAAATCTTTATCTATTCCTAAATTCTGATACCAAACCATGAATTCGCCGTGAACCAAATCATGCTCCTTCACATGATTGAGCCGTCTGCCGATTTCCCAAATAGACTGTCCAGCAATCTGCTTGTGATGGTTGATTTCCAGTTCAATTTGAGTTAAATTCTCTGATAATGTTAGTTCTTGCATTTTCTTCCTTTCTATTTTTCTCCTTTCTCTCAACTATGCGGGCAAGCTTAGTTGTAAAATACAAAATCAAACAACACTTGAAGTGTAGTTCTTTTGAAAAAAAATAATGTCATCAAAAGGTATTGAAACAATTTTGCTAAATAAAACAGCTTTATCTACCCTCATGGACACTTTATAATTTTCATAATCATTATAAGTATTCGTAGAAACATCTAGCTTCTTTGCGAGTTCTTTTTGCGTCAACCCTGCTTGAGTACGTGCTAGCTTTAATGTCCATTGCACACCCTCACCCCCTTTCAAGTAGTGTGTGTTTTGCTCTCAGGAAATAATTTCGCGAGAGAATTATATATACTGCTCTAACTTCATCTACTTTCTTGTATTTAATATATAAGATGGTAAGCGCCGTATCTTAATTAATTATATTTTACTACACTTGAAGTGTATTGTCAAGGATTTTTTGTTTTTTTTACAAAAAAAGTTGTATTTTTTACACTTGAAGTGTATAATATAATTAAATATCTGTAGAAAGGATTGCTTTGTATGAGTGTATTATCCGAAAATATTAAAAACTTTCGAAAAAAAAGAAATCTTACTCAAAAAGACTTGGCTAGGATGCTCAAAGTTGCTCCTACTGCAGTTTCTGCTTGGGAAATAGGGAGAAATAATCCTCTAATGGAAAATGTAGAGGAAATGGCTGTGATTTTTGGGATAAAGAAATCAGAGTTGTTAGGGGATACTTTAGAAAGCCTCTATAATCAAAAATCAGACATCCAACTAATATATGATGAACTTGAAAAGCCACGTCAAGAAAAAGTTTTATCATTTGCTAAAAAGCAGCGTGAAGAACAAAAAAATGATAGAAACAATGATTCAAAGAATTCTTTGATAGAATATCATGTATTTGAAAAATTATCTGCAGGTAGTGGTGAAACATATTACGAAGACCGTAACTATGACATTGTGTATTTTGATAGGGATATTGCTCATGATCTAGCTAGTTGGGTTTTTGGTGACTCGATGGAACCTGCCTTTCAAAATGGATCTGTTGCTCTTATAAAGGACACAGGTTGGGATTACGACGGTGCTATTTATGCTGTAGATTGGGATGGCCAGTCTTATATCAAGAAAGTATATAAAGAAAATGATGGTCTTCGACTTGTATCTCTTAATGAAAAATATACTGATAAATTCGCACCGTTCAGCGAGGAACCACGTATCATTGGTAAAGTTATTAGTAATTTTATACCAATAGAAAAATAGATTTTCAGGAGGAGCTATGACTTACTTTGATACTCCCTTAAACATTGAGGAAGTGAAAAGACTCATTGAGCAGCATAAAAAAACAATTAGTAAGATGGAAAATTCTAGAGGATGGATAATTTGCTCGATTATTATGCTCTTGCTAATAACCTACCTCGTTAGTTTTTTTGGAAATTTGTTACTCACTATATTTACTATTTTTATCTGTGGGATTTTTATATTTTGTCTTATAAGTCTTTATCCACCTCAAACTAATACTGATCGACTGGAAAATGAAATCAAACAACTAACTGATTATTTAAATGAACTGTTAGATGAGCAACTGAGATTAGAAGAAAATGCTAGTAGAACTCTTTATGATGTTACTCTTGCGATTAAAGGTCTTAGATATAATAAGGACTCCTTTGATAAATTGTGCCAAGAACTTATAAGAGAATTTGATGATTTACCGTATCTAGGATATTCAACTAAAGAACTAACTGAAGAATTGATCTTCGGAGGTAGATTTTACAAATATCCAACCTTTGATATTCGAGAAGTGGAATTTATCCCTGAAGTTGACAATGAATATGATCCAAATGCCTTAAAAATTGTAGTTAGAGGCCATCACTTAGGTTATGTCGCTAAGTCAAAAAATAGAAAAGTGTTAAGATTAATTACTGACCCTAATAATGAAGTTATAAATATTGCAGAAATCTATGGTGGGGAATACAAAGAGTTTGACCCTAATGAAAATAGGCTCCGTAGAGTCTCAGATTCATTTAGAATACGAATTAAATTAAAAGTTTTGAAGAAATAAAAAAACCATCACCGAACAACCAAGGTGATGGACTGATAAAAAATATACAGTTATAGTATATCAAAAATCACTCCTTCTCTCAACTATGCGGGCAAGCAAAAAAGGAGAAAAGATGATAAAAAAATATACTACAAAGAGCGGGGAGACTCGCTATATGTTACAGACCTATCTAGGGATTGACCCCTTGACAGGAAAACAAAGGCGGACTACACGACGCGGTTTTAAAACCGCTAAGGAAGCTAGAAAAGCCGAAACACTTCTTCAAATCCAAGTTGAGGAGCATGGATTGGAAGATCAGATCAAGCCTTCCTACACATTCCAGGCAATAGCTGAGATGTGGCTGGAGAACTATCAAACGACAGTTAAACCCACTACTTTTCAAAATGTATATTCCTTGTATAGCAGCATTTCGAGCCGATACTTCCAAGAAATGAAAATTGAAGATATCAGCGTGGCTTATTGCCAAAAAGTTGCTATTGAGTTAAGTAAAAAATATGCAAAGTACAGCATTTATCTCAGCGTTATCAATCGTATTTTTAAATTTGCGGTTATGATGGATGTTATTGAGCGCAATCCGCTTGAGCGGATAGTAAAACCAAAGCAGGAGCCGAAAGACAAACCAGATAATTTTTATACAAAAGAAGAACTCGAAAAATTCCTGGCATGCTGCCAAAATAATAAATCGCCTGGCCTTTATATCTTTTTTTGGCTTTTAGCCTATACTGGATTGCGACGAGGCGAAGCTTTAGCATTAAAGTGGAGCGATATTGACCTTGATGCTGGCTTGCTCTACGTTAATCGTACATTCGTAAGATTAAACGGTAAAAGGTCCTTTCAGACCCCAAAAACGACTGCCAGCGAAAGAGTCATCTCGATCGACTATATGACAGTGGAAAAATTGAAATGCTGGAAGCATCAACAAAAAAAGATGTATTTTAGCCGAGGAAAAAAATATTTTGGTGATGAAAATTTCATTTTCACAGACCGCCGCTGCCACTGGTTTAAAGCAACCTATCCAGAAAATAACTTAAAATCCATTATCAAAAAACATAATTTAAAACCTATCACCATCCATGGCTTTCGCCATACTCACGCTTCCCTGCTCTTTGAAGCAGGTATAGAACCTAAGATCATTTCTGACCGACTTGGTCACAGTAACATCAAGATCACCCTTGATCTCTACACTCATATCAATCAGCGCCAGCGAGTAGCCTTGGTTGAAAAATTTATCGACTTTATGATTGCTAAATAACGTAGTCAGTAACGTAGTCAATAAAATCAAATATGTATTTAAACCAGTGATACCAAGCATTTATACCTGCATACTGATTTTGTAGCATAAATGCCTGTTTTTTGCATGAATTTGCAGAAACCCAAACTGCGAATATCGCGGGCTGTTTAAATATCAGACTCAAATACTCTTCAGAAATTACACATATCTCATCCTTTCGTTAGAAGTTTATTTTTTATCTATGTTTTTGTTTGTAAACGATTTCAAACTTTGTTATACTAAATTTAAGAACACATTAAAATCGTTGCTATTTCTGGTAATTACAAGGAACATCCGCTCTTCGTTTATGCTGGAAATCCAACCAATCGTCTGCATACCATTCACTTCTACCGTTGGATATCGAACGCTGTCTTTGGCAATCAATTGGCTGAGCTGAAAGATATGCCTATTACTCACAAACCAAGTGTCGAAATTGTAGAAATTTTGAACCAAAAACCTCAGCCAAAACAAGCAGGCAAAACAGCCGACAAACCGACAACTCCGAAAGCGAAAGAAGAGCGATTAGAAAGCCTTGCTCAGAAAACAAGCGAAGCACAGCCTATCGCTACAGCTCAAAAAGTAACAAATACTCAGCAGGCCCAGCTCCCACAAACAGGAAGCAAGGAAAACTCTGCTCTCTTTACAGTTGCAACGATTCTTCTGGCTACAAGCAGTGGTCTCATCCTACTCAAAAAGAAAGAAGCGTAAGCATTTCTTTTCTACTAGATAAACCTTTGCTTACGATAGCCTCTTAAATACAAAACTCGCATGGACAAATCATTTCAGATTCATCCCTGCGAGTTTTTCGTAACTTATGATCTTGCAATTTGATCCGATATTGAGGAAAGCTAAATCGAATATAGACTTTCATTATTAACCTAAATCAGTTAGGATAGCGCTCACAAGAACCGATTTCTGGTCTTTATCATGGATTTTAGAGCCTGGAATCATTGCTCTCTTCCACCATCTCAATCCAGGAATCAAAATACTGCTCCATAAAATGAGTCTGCTCCGCTATCAACGTTTTGTCAATCTCCTCATTAACAGGAGCCAAGACCCACTTGTCTTCTATATCATCACGCCGATGGATGATAGCAACCAACTTTCCTGTAAAATTTTCCAGAGGCTGCTGCGGGTCATGGGAAATAATATACACATCCTGCTCTTCGCCATCTCCACCCATCAGCTCAGGGATATAGCCATAATTAATCGGATAGACATTCCCAAAAGAATCTTCGAAACCGACCGACCGATCAATAACAGCACTAAACATTTTTTCCTTGTATTTCACCCTTTCTTTACCTCCATCAGCTACTTTCTAGCTTCATTATACAAGAAAAATCCCGCCGGAGCGAGATTTTCTATCTATAGCCTGATTATTCGTTTATATTTCCTATATTATTCAAGTCTTGCACTACATGAAATTAGAATAGACTTCGCTGTTTTTCCTGTTGCTACTTGTCAAGGACTTTTTAATCAAAATCATCTTTTTTTCGTCCGATTTTCTCCTAAGCTCCCTCAGCATTATTCTTGTAAGTTTATCTTGCATTGTTTCAGTTGTATTTCATTGAAATGGATAAGAACCTCATAGCTGCTCTTTCCAATCTTTCTCTTTGTGCCAATGCCTTTTTTATCTGCGTTTTTCAGTTCTTCCATAAATTCTCCTTTCAGTTTTTGAATTTTTGATAACAAAAAAGGAAGTATAGGTAATTTGCTTTTACTCCCTCTCTTTAATTTTATTTAATTATTTTACTTTGACAAACTGGAATTTAGATTTTACCCCTTACGGAAAATAAAACGGGCTATTCTCCTGAAGTATGTTCTATAACATTATAGTTTAATGCAAAGTGTAGCTATATAGTCATTTCCATAACGTGATAATCTATGTCTTTTGTCACACGATTCATAAAAATCTATCATAGCGAGACCATTTTTAAGTTGTCCTCTAATCTGAG
>ERZ772874.1914-NODE-1914-length-10615-cov-18.507292_pt1 | contig 10615 bp, 9 predicted proteins | sample MGYA00580586_ERZ772874 | MGnify/ENA primary metagenome ERZ772874 (study PRJEB29015, sample SAMEA2737952) | human oral metagenome | biome: human oral; feature: human-associated habitat; material: dental | place: China | collected 2154 ... | reverse complement strand
CGCGGCAGGGCGGGGCCGGGCACGACGGCCGAGACGGACGGCAAGGGAGGATACGCGGGGGCACTTGCCGCGCTCGGGGCCGCGCACGTCACGGTCGACGCCAGGGACCGGACGACGGACGACATCAACGTGGCGAGCCCGACGCGCTCGCGGCTCGGGCACTTCATGGACGGCTCCCGCAGCGTCTCGACGAGGCATCCCCGGCACTACCTGGACTGGCTCTGCCACGGGGAGCAGTCCCGGGGGTCCGACGGGGACGCCCGTGAGCGGACCTGCAGGCACGAGTGCGACGGGACCTACCAGACGAGCAGAAGGGACCACGTCGGCATGCCGATCCCGTTCCCGCGGTACTGGGAGCTGGCGGCATGATGTCGTATCCACGATGGTCTAACATAGAATTGGACGAAGGCATGCCTGTCGAGATGGAGGAGCTCCTGCGTGAGGGCTCCATGTAGACGTAGCACTTCTCCAAGCCACGGCAGATTCTTTCGGACGATGACGTCATCGCTTTCTCTTGTGGTAACGAAGACGTGGATGCTTGGTTGAGGGACTGGGCAAAGCGTGCCCGCACGCAGGGTATTGCCCTCACCTACGTCACGTTCGATGAGGGTGGAAGCATCGCAGGATGCTACGCCTTGAGTGCCGTCTTTGTCGCGAGGCATGAGGTGGCAGGCGGATGGATGAGGCGCAGTGTTTTGAGGCTTCCCGATATCCACGTCCATCGGGACGCGTGCAGATCACTTCTCGTCGAACACCCCGAGTGCTGCGGCGGGGGTCCCGCGTCCCACCGCCCGGCAGTCCCGGTCGCAGCCAGGCAGTCGTGGTAGGACACCATGTCCGTGCACGTCCAAGAGACGGGGGCGGACGGGTCGAGGCGATGCTACGCGCCACCGGTGCGTGACGGCAGGATGGACGGCAGGGTCACGTAGGCCACCGTCGCCCACCTAGACCGCTTCGAGAGGGACCAGGACCATTCCCCGGGGCGGCATACGCCAAGAGGAAGCCGAGGCTCGTAAGGACTGCCAATGGGTCGGGTGCTCAGGTCAGGTGAGAACAGCAACTTCTCGGGCTTGCCCGGCGGGGGAAGGTAGCGGAACATAGCACCTGCGATGGGCACGAGCGGTATAATCGGCAGACGCAGGAGGGGAGGCGCACATGAACCTCGGTCCCGAGACCGAGCTGGTCGAGCACAAGAGATCCACCGGAGAGCTCAAGGAGGGTATTGTCTCCATGGCCTCGATCCTCAACAAGCATGGCCGAGGCACCCTCTACTTTGGGGTCTTGAACAATGGTGACGTCGTTGGACAGCAGGTCTCGGACAGTACGCTGCGTAAGGTCAGCCAGGCTATAGCCCACTCGATAGCGCCGGCGGTCTACCCCACTGTCGAGCGGCTCGTCGCCGACGGCGGTGAGGACTACGTCCGCGTGACCTTTGAGGGATCCGACGCGCCCTACGCCTGTAAGAACGTCTACCGCATCCGCGTGGCCGACGAGGACCGCTTTATGGAACCTGACATGCTGGAGTCCATGGTCCTTGAGCGAGCCTACCGGAGAAAGCCGTGGGACCGCCAGTCCTCGCCGCGACCTCTTTCGGACGTTGAGGAGGCAGAGCTTAGGAGGTTCGTTGAACGGGGAAGGAGGCACGGCAGGATCGCCTTCGAGCACGAGTCGGTCGAGCGCACTCTCGCAAGTCTGGGGCTCCTCGCTGCGAATGGCTCCCTCACCAACGCCGCCGAAGTGCTTTTTTGCCCGTCGGTTGACGTCCAGCTCAAGATGGGCGTCTTCAAGACCCACATGCGCACTGAGGCACTCGACCTGCGCCAGGAACCTGGTACTGTCTTCTCCCTCGTCGACCAGGCTGAGTACTACATCGCTAACAATATCCGTCGCAAGATCGTCGTCACGGGCAGGCGTACGCGCGACGAGGTACCCGAGATACCCTTTGTGGCTATACGCGAGGCGCTCATGAACGCCTATGCCCACCGCGCCTGGCACCGGCCGGGCTACGTGCAGGTGGACGTCTACCACGACGCTGTCGACATCATCAGTCCTGGCTGGTTCGTCAGCGGCCAGGATCCTGAGGACCACCTCTCCGGCAGGAGCACGTCATCCGAAACGCGCAATAGGCTCATAGCGGCCGCGCTCTTCCGCTCGGGAGACATCGAGTCCTCCGGTCTCGGCATGCGCAAGATGCGCGAGCTCTGCGATGCCGCCAATGTGAGGGTGACTTACGAGGAGGTTCCTTTCGGCACCAAACTCACCTTCCACCGTAATGCCCCCTTTGCGGCGAATCTCGAATCTGACGTGCGGGAAAGTGCGGGAAAGTGCGGGAAAGTGCGGGAAAGGTTCGGGAAAGACCTCTCAGGGAACGAGTTCGCTGTAGCTGAGGCGATCGAGACGATGGGCTTTGCCTCCACGTCCGAGGTCATGATGGCCGTCGGCCTGAGTGAACGAGGGGTGCAGGGGGTACTCAAGCGTCTCGCCGAAAGGGGTGTGGTGCTGCGCACGGGCGCCGGGCGCAGTACCCGTTACAAGCTCGCGGACTAGTATAGCGTCCAGCAGCTAACTTGTTTCGCCCTCCTCGGCCGTGGGGTCCACGACGAGCTCCTCGGTCGTCTGGTCGAGGTCGAATAAGCTCCATCTTCACCCGTGGACGATCGGTTCTGCGCTATCCCCTTGAAGGTGTTGGTGACGAGGGCCATGGTGTTGCTCTGGGGCATCAGACGTACGCCTCCTCGTCTGAAGAATCCTCTGAGGCTCTTAGTGGAGGGCTCCGTGAGGCGGTAGGCGTCGGAGCAGAAGAGGCATCCGGATTGCGGTGCCGCGTTTATGGTCTTCGGGAGGAGCCCCGCGCATGCGTCACTTGTGTCGAGGAAGATCACCGGTGTCTTCCTGTTTGACGGGACAACCCCCCTGAACTCGCCTACCCTGAGCGGGCGGTTAGTGGAGTTGCCCACGTAGCTGCCCGCGTAGACGTATACGCCCTGGCGCTCAGTCGCCTCGCGGAGGAAGCGGATTGCGGAGTTCCTCTGCATGTTGCAGGCCCATCCGGGCTCCGGGCCAAGGAGGTAGCTCATCGGGCGACGCACTCGCTGACGCCCTTGCCCCTGCAGGACCCCGCGAGGCTTAAGTCATCGGTGTCTATGTCATCGAGACGCCCGTCGAGCCAGTCGGGGCTGCGGTAGGGACTCTTGGGCCAAATCTCGTTCGATCACAGGCTCCCTGTTAGACCACCATTGACATGATGACGCCCCGCCCCTCTGTTACGGTGTCATCGATGGGAAATACGTCGTGAAAAGACAAGGGAACACCTGGCCTGGTGTAGCAAGGGGCGAGGTAGCTGGCCATGTCAACGGTGGTCTAACAGGGAGCAACGTATGGCCTCCTATTGCCCTGCAACCCGCTTGTCACACTTCTTCCAATCTTCAAGAACGAGCTGCTTCGCGACGCTTTGAGGGCGGTGTCATTGGATAAGACTTGCAGTACTTGTCCCAATTCATCCTTTTATGTCCTAAACTGTCTACAAGGAGTAGACGATAGGACTATCATGAAGAAGCGCAACGTAATCAATCTCATCAGGTACCACGAGGACCGCAACGAGTCTGCGTTCCGAAACGAGGCGGCCGAGATTGCCCGCGACTTCGACGCCAACGGCGACACGCAGCTCGCCGAGTACATCATGGCCCTCATCTCAGACGCGAACGCGTTCGTGCCCCAGGCCATGGAGGAGGGCGCAGACTTCTTCGACAAGATGGAGTCGTCCTCTGTGCCGCTGCCGCTGCCGCAAGCCATCTCTGATGACGTGACCGGCATCTGCAACGCCATCGCGCACAACGTCGGCGTGAACAAGTTCCTCTTCCAGGGACCCCCGGGGACGGGCAAGACGGTAACCGCCCGCCAGATCGCAAGGATAGTGGCGCGTGACCTCTACCGCGTCGACTTCAACATGGTCATAGACAGCAAGCTCGGCCAGACGGCCAAAAACATCGGGAGGCTCTTCGCTCAGATCAACTCCCTGCGCCAACCAGACAGGGCCATCGTGCTCTTCGACGAGATAGACGCGCTTGCTCTTGACCGCGTCAACCAGCACGACGTGCGGGAGATGGGGCGCGCCACCTCGGCATTTCTCCGGGAGCTCGACAACATGAACGAGCAGGTCGTGCTCATCGCGACGACGAACCTCTACAAGGCGCTCGACAAGGCGCTCGTGAGGCGCTTCGACGCGGTCATCGACTTCGGGCGCTACAGTCGCGAGGATCTGCTCGGTATCTCCGAGGTGCTGCTGAGCGGACTGTTGCAGCGGTTCAAGGGGGCAAGCCGCGACATGCGACTCTTCAGGAAGATCATGTCGCAGATGAGGGAGCTGCCTCACCCCGGCGAGCTCGAGAACATGCTGAGGACCTCCTTGGCCTTCAGCAAGCCAGACGATTCGCACGACTACCTGCGACGTCTGTACGCGCAGACGTGCCCGGGCTCGTCTGTCACCGACCTGCCCAAGCTGCGCTCCCAAGGCTTCACAGTCCGTGAGATGGAAATGCTCTCGAGAGTGCCGAGGAGCACGATCTCCCGCGAACTGAGGGAGGCCGGCGATGAATGAGCTCCTCCAGCTAAAGGGGCAGTTCCAGTACGGCAAGTCGAACCCGCCCGGGCCTCCCAGGCTTCCGAAGGGCCAAGAGGTCACCTCAAGGCACCTACGCGAGCTGGCAGACAACCTGCGGGACATCAAGGCGTACTGGACGGAGCACGCAGTTCCGTTCAACCCTCTCGTGACGGCAGTGTACGGCACTGTGGTCGCGAAGAGTAATCGCATTCGCCGCATTCTTGGTGGTGCGAGTGGCAGGGCGAGCGACTTTATCGTGGGTGCCCGTTTCGAGGGCGAGGGGGCCAAGGCCCACCACGAGATAACCCACTGCGTCCCCATGGCAGCCGTCGACGAATCTATCGCCGTGCTGGATTCATGCGCGTCTATCGTCGATGGGCAGTACGGCGGCGCCATTGACGACGCTGGCCTCGAGCGGGTCAACGTCGGTGGCCTCAGGGGCAGGACGGGCCTCACCAAGAGCGCTTTCGCGCAGACGATTCGTGACTCCTTCTATGCCAAGAGGCTCTATATTAGCTCGGCTCCCGAGGCTATCGACGACTGGGCGGTCGTGAGCATCTACGATACGGGCTACGAAGACCTGCGCTCCTTTCTTGCTGACCTTGGACTTCAGCTCATGCCAGACCAGGTGCTCGGCAGCGCAGTGAGGCTTGACGCTGCGGAATACGCGAAGCTCGCTGCGAGGTATCCTTTCCTCGTCTCTATGGCGGTCTCGGACATCTCGACCCTGACTCCCGATGATTTCTCGGTAGCGAGGAACAAGACGGCGAGCATCCCGGCTCCTGGAGGCGAGCCCATCATCGGCGTCCTTGACACCCCCTTCGATGACAGGGTGTACTTTGCAGACTGGGTCGAGGCATGCGACCTGATCCCGTCTGAGATTACTATTGACGCCAGCGAGAAGAGGCACGGCACGGCAGTATCCTCTATCATCGTGGACGGCCCGAGTATCGTCCCCGAGCTAGACGACGGCTGCGGCAGGTTCCGCGTGCGCCACTTCGGCGTGGCCACGGGAAGACGCTCCAGCGCCTTCTCCTTCATGCGCAACGTGCGAGATATCGTGGAGCAGAACCGCGACATCAAGGTGTGGAACATCTCGCAGGGCTCGGTGCGCGAGATTGCCCGCAACTTCATGTCCCCAGAGGGGGCAACCCTCGACGAGCTGCAGTCGCGCTTCGATGACATAGTCTTTGTGGTGGCAGGCACCAACCAGACGAAAGCCGGGCAGGAGAAGATCGGTGCGCCGGCAGACTCAATCAACTCCCTCGTGGTGAACGCGACGTCCTTCTGTGGCAAGACAGCAAGCTACGCCCGCCAAGGACCCGTGCTCGACTTCTTCAAGAAGCCGGACGTATGCGCCATCGGGGGTGACTCGGATAAGAGAATGCCCGTGTGCACGGCGACCGGCCAATACCTCATGGCGGGGACATCGTTTGCGGCACCGTGGATTGCCCGTAAGATGGCCTATCTCATGCAGGTCATGGGGCTCACGCGCGAGGTCGCCAAGGCGCTCATCATCGACTCGGCTGCGGGTTGGGACTACAGGGCGAGCCCCAGGCGTGGCTACGGCCGGGTGCCCGTCCGAATCGAGGACGTGGTGCAGTCTTGCGACGACGAGATCAAGTTCACGCTTACAGGCACGTCGGAGGCCTATGCGACCTACAACTATGGCATACCTGTGCCAATCGCAAAAAAGAAGCACCCCTACATAGCCCGTGTGACGCTCTGCTACTTCCCGCAGTGCGACAGGCGGCAGGGGGTTGACTACACAAGCGCCGAGATGGACCTTCACTTTGGCCGCATCAATGACAAGGGCACAATCCAGCCGCTTGACAACAACCGCCAGGGTGAGGAGGGCTTCATGACCACCGAGGAAGTCGCCCGCAAGAACTATCGCAAGTGGGATAACGTCAAGCACATTGGCGAGGAGCCCAAGGAGAACGGGCGAGAGAGGAAGGCCTACTCTACGGGCATGTGGGGCATCAAGATTCGTGCCACGAGACGAGGCGACGGTCCTGACAGGAAGGCGCGCGCTCTGCGCTTCGGTGTCGTGGTCACCCTCAGGGAGATAAACGGAGTCAACCGAATCGATGACTTCATACAGCGCTGTTCGCTCAGGGGCTGGATCGTCAATCGTATCGATGTGAGGACCAGCGTAGACATCTATAGTGCCGCTGAGGTCGATATCGACTTCGATGAGTAGATGGCCCACTCGATAACGCCGGCGGTCTATCCCACCGTCGAGCGGCTTGCTGCAGACGACGGTGGGAACTGCGTCTGTGTGACCTTCGAGGGGTCCGGCGCGCCCTACGCCCGCAAGAATGTCTACCGCATCCGCGTGGCCGACGAGGACCGCCCCACGGAACCCGATATGCTGGAATCCATGGTCCTCAAGCGGCCCCACCGGAGGAGGTCGTGGGACCGCCGGCTCTCGCTGCGACCTTTTTCGGACGTCGAAGAGGCCGAGCTTATGAGGTTCGTCGAACAGGGAAGGGGGCGCGGCAGGATCGCCTTCGAGCACGAGTCGATTGAGCGTACGCTTGCGAGCCTGGGGCTTCTCGCCGCAGACGGCTCCCTCACCAACGCCGCTGAGGTGCTTTTCTGCCCATCGGTTGACATCCAGCTCAAAATGGGCGTCTTCAAGACGCGCATGCGCACCGAGGCACTCGACCTGCGTCAGGAATCCGGTACCGTCTTCTCCCTCGTCGATCAGGTCGAGCACTACGTCGCCAACAACATCCGCCGCAAGATCGTCGTTACGGGTAGACGTACGCGCGACGAGGTTCCCGAGACACCCTTCGTGGCCATACGCGAGGCGCCCATGAATGCCTATGCTCACCGCTTCTGGCACCAGCCGGGCCATGTGCAGGTGGACATCTACCACGATGCCGTCGACATCATCAGTCCCGGCTGGTTCATCAGCGGCCAGGACCCCGAGGACCATCTCTCTGGCAGGAACACATCGTCCGAGACGCGTAATGGTCTCATAGCAGGCACGCCCTTCCGTTCGGGAGACATCGAGTCCTCCGGTCTCAAAATACGCAAGATACGCGAGCCCTGCGATACCGCCGGCGTGAGGGTGACGTACGAGGAGGTTCCCTTTGGCACCAAACTCACCCTCCACCGCAACGCCCCTTTATGGCGAATCTCGAACCGGATGTGCGGGAAAGCGCGGGAAAGACCTCTCAGAAAACGAGCTCGCCGTGGCCGAGGCGATCGAGGCGTTGAACTCTGCCTCCACGTCCGAGGTCATCATGGCAAAGCCACGAGCCCCGGCGCGGGGGCGTCGGGGTGGCCGCAGCGGACTGCCGCCGGCACGACGCGGACGACCGGGTCTAGGCTCTGCCGGGCGGAGGAGCACGCACCGACACCCGTGCCATAGACAGGGGCCACGCCCGTTGGCGTGAGCTCGTTGCCGTCGGAGTCGAAGCGCACGGCGACAATTCGATAAGAGTCCTCGTCTTCCATGACGATAAGACCATTGGCAAAGCTGTCTGAAACATTGGAAGGCGAAGTTCATGAGGTGAAGGAGAACCTGCCTATAGACCCATGTCGCCCTTCAGGTGTACCCGCAGCTGATCCACGGCTTTGCCACGATGGAACGCGCGGGCGACAACATGGCAGGCCCCTTCTTTGATCAGTGGAGAAGAACAAGCCGATAGTCTCCCGCAGGCACAAACCGTGTGGTCTCAGCACGGGAGAAGTACGCGCGCCTTCCGCCCCTTGCCAGTCTGTATACTACGGCATACATTCACCCCATGTTGGAGATAAAGAGGGGCAAACGAGTTCGTGAGGTGGCTGAAGAGGCTCGGGGACATAAGCGCCAAGGCGCGCATCAACCTGCGCATCAGGCGGATCTCGCTCACGGGCAACGTAGGCGACTCCAAGCTGGTCGGCGAGGGCGTCTGCGGGCCGCGCGTCGATTGCGGCCCCGGCTACCGCGTCTACTTTGGCAGAAGGGGGGATGAGACGTCCCTCTGCTCGTTGGCGGCGACAAGTCCGCCCAGCGGCGCGACATAGCTAGGGCAAGGCAGCTGGACAAGTGGTACGAACAGGAGGACGACGGGGAAGGTGAGTGCGATGGCAGAGAAGAATGCACATAAACAGGCCGCACCCTACGACGCGGCCGAGTTCCTGGAGACCGACGAGGACATCGTGGCCTACCTCAAGACCGCGCTCGACGACGGCGACCCGGCGCTCGTGCCCGCGGCCCTCGGCGACATAGCCCGTACCCGCGGCATGACCCAGCTTGCTCGCGAGACGGGCGTCACCCGAGACGGCCTCTACAAGGCCCTCTCGCCCACGGGAAACCCGTCCTTCGCGACCGTGCAGAAGGTCGTGAAGGCTCTCGGCTACAAGCTCGGCGTGGCCGTCCCCGCCTAGGCAGACGACGGGGACAGGGCGTGAGGGACGCAGCCGAGCCCCCCTCACCTCCCATCGCCGCCTTCCCTCAATGGGAGCATGCCGCACTTAGCACATGGATACCTTATGAATATTGTAGTAGGGACCCCGGCTATATGGGGTTTTCCTCGAAGATGGTGGCCCGCAGAAGCCGCTACGGCCCACTGTGCCAGTGCGATGTCGTTGACGTGCGGCGTGGGGATGCCGGGGAGAATCATGGCTCCTATGGTCGCGGGCAACGAGCGCGTGAAGCATGCGAGCTGCATTCGAAAACTGCGGGTATGTAAACAGTGGTGTTTGAAAAGGAGGTGTGTCAGACGTGAAGGCCATCGACACTCAGGAAACCTTCCTGCGGGTGTTTGACGCCGCCTCGCAACTACCCGGAGTGAACATCGACAGGGAAAGGTACCTGAGGGGAGCGCTGTCCGGCCACTTCGCGCCCGAGACGGTTACCTTGGCGGTTGAGACGTCGCCCGCACGAGCGGGGATCAGTCCGGTCGAGCTCGAGTCGATCGCGAATGCAGCAATCAAGTACGAGACGGCACAGACAGTGGCAATTTCAACAGTTGCAGGCATTCCCGGTGGGCTGGCGATAGTCGGTACCATTCCAGCAGATGTCGCGCAGTTCTTCGCCCACGTCATCCGAATCGCGCAAAAGCTTGCGTATCTCTACGGATGGGCTGACCTGTTCAGCGACGGCCAGGAGATGGATGACGAGACGAAGGGGATTCTCACGCTCTTCATAGGCGTCATGTTCGGAGTGCAGGGCGCAGGGGAGGGCGTGGAGAAGATTGCTGCTCAGATGGCCGCCGTTGCGGCGAAGCGAATCCCGCAGAAGACTGTTGCCGAGCTCCGCCTATATCGAATCATCGTCAAGCCCGTCGCAAGGCGGCTTGGCTTACAGATGAACAAAGAGGTGTTCGGCAAAGGCGTCGGAAAGGTCATCCCCGTCATTGGCGCCGTGATCTCCGGAGGGATAACCTATGCAATGTATGTTCCCATGTGCCACAAGCTCAAAGAGCACTTGTCCAAGCTGGAGTTCGCGAGTCCTGAGTCGTTCGCTGTCGAGGTAGAGGTTGAGGACGCGACTTTAGAGAGCTAGTGGTTAGTTAATATATATTTTTCCTTTTCTTCGAGTTCGATCTTCGGATACAGATGGGCGAGCCTCTCGCGGGCGTCGTCGACGGCGAGGCGCCACTCGACCGTGCGGGCGCGTGCGTTGCGGTCCGCCTCCCAGGCGGCCGTGAGGCGCCCCATCTCGTCGAAGCTCCCAACGCGCGCCGGAAGGCCGTGCCGCACGGGGCAACCGACCCCGATCTCCGCCATGCCCGGCCAGCTCCCGTGCCTGGGCGCGTGATGGACCTCGAAGCGGGAGGCCAGCCGCTCGGCCTCCCCCGGCGGGAACGCCTCGCAGGGCGACCCCATGGAGTGCGTGTCCGGGTTGTCCCAGACCAAGACGATCCCCTCCGCCTCGGGGAGAAGGTCGTCCGACACCCACCGCAGCGTCTCGGCCAGGTCTACGCGGGTCCTCGTCCTGGCCGGGCGCGCATGCCGCTCGCACTCCAGCGGCGCGAACGCCACGAGCACGTCGGCGACCCCGTTGCGCACGTACTC
>ERZ772874.1910-NODE-1910-length-10628-cov-14.662158_pt1 | contig 10628 bp, 9 predicted proteins | sample MGYA00580586_ERZ772874 | MGnify/ENA primary metagenome ERZ772874 (study PRJEB29015, sample SAMEA2737952) | human oral metagenome | biome: human oral; feature: human-associated habitat; material: dental | place: China | collected 2154 ... | reverse complement strand
CATGGCAGACGAGACCCACGAGGAAACCGCGGAGGCCACGATCATCCGGCTTCCCTCCCGCAAGACTTCGCGCGCAGGGCGTCCCAGCAAGGCGCAGGCGGCCGCCGACGTGGCGCGCATAGCCGAGCTCTCATCCCCCTCGGGTGGGACCGGCAACCTCACTCCTCGCCAGCAGCTGCTGCTGAAACTGATCCGGGACGCCGTGGAGGCCAACGGCTACCCCCCGAGCATGCGCGAACTGGCCGAACGCGCCGGTCTCGCATCGACCTCCTCGGTCGCCTACCAGCTGAAGGTGCTCGAGAAAGCCGGTTTCATCCGCCGCAATCCGAACCGGCCGCGGGCCATGGTGGTGACCCTGCCGGAGACCGTCGCCCCCGAGGCACCTGCACCGGAGCTTCCCGACCCCGAGCAGACCCACACCTCACGTCCCGAGGCCGTCGAGACGCCCCTGCTGGGCAGGATCGCGGCGGGCGGCCCCATTCTCGCCCAGGAGCAGGTGGAGGACGTCTTCTCCCTGCCCAGGCAGCTGGTCGGGAAGGGCACGTTCTTCATGCTGGAGGTGCGCGGGGATTCCATGATCGACGCCGCCATCTGCGACGGCGACTGGGTGGTGGTGCGGCAGCAGTCCGATGCCGACAACGGCGACATCGTCGCCGCGCTGCTCGACGACGAGGCCACGGTGAAGACCCTGAGCCGCAGGGGCGGCAAGGCCTGGCTGATGCCCCACAACGCCGCCTACTCCCCCATCGACGGCACCGGTGCCCGCATCATGGGCAAGGTGGTGGCGGTCATGCGGCGGGTGTGAGACCGGGTCAGGAGGAAACCTCCATGGCCGGTCGCGGAAATGCCATCCGCCCGGCGGGTCCGGGCTCTTCTTGATTCCTTGGGAACAGGTGCGGCGCGCCAACCGCGCCTGGTGTCATCGCTTCGCGGTGATGCGGGAGTGCACCTGGTCCAGGTCGTCGCTGATCGGTCCGCGCATGTTGGAGATGCCCGGGTTGTCCGCGTAGCGGGGCAGGACGTGGACGTGAAGGTGGAAGACCTCCTGCCCGGAGTCGGCGCCGGCGTTGCTGAGGATGTTGCAGGCGCTGGCGCCCAGTTTCTTCTTCAGCAGGTTGCCGACTGCCCCGATGGCGGGGGTGATCTCTGCCAGCGCCGTCGGGTCCTCCAGCGCGTCGGCCACGTGGCGGCGCGGAACCACCAGGGTGTGTCCCTGCTGCCACGGGTTGATGTCCAGGAAGGCGACGGCGGTTTCGTCCTCGTAGACGAACTTCGAGGGGATCTCGCCCTCGATGATCCGGCAGAACAGGCAATCGCTCATGGTCTTCAGACTCCTCGTACCTCGAAGCCGGCCCGGGCCAGCTCCTGCTTGACCTCAACAATAGTGAGCCTGCCGTAGTGGAAGACACTCGCCGCCAGCACTGCGTCCGCGCCGGCGCGGGCAGCGTCGACAAAGTGGAGTGCGGTTCCCGCCCCGCCGGAAGCGATCAGTGGAACGTCCACGACCTCGCGAACCGCACGGATCATCTCAATGTCGAAACCATTGGTGGTGCCGTCAGCATCCATGGAGTTGAGCAACACTTCTCCGACCCCACGGTCGACAGCCTCCTTCACCCATTCGATGGCGTCCCTGCCCGCTGGCCTGCGTCCGCCGTGGGTGGTGACCTCAAACCCGGAGGGTGCCCAACCGGCCCGCCTGGCATCCAGGGACAGCACCAGCACCTGGTTTCCAAAACGCGCCGCGATCTCATCGATCGCCCCCGGATCAGCAAGCGCCCCGGTGTTGATACCTGCTTTGTCGGCCCCACAGCGCAACAGCGCATCCACGTCGGCCACCGACCGCACCCCGCCCCCCACCGTGAGGGGGATGAACACGGTCTCCGCGCACCGGGTCACCATCTCCCGAGTGGTTTCCCGCCCCTGCGCGGATGCCGAGATGTCCAGGAAGGTCAACTCGTCGGCTCCCTCCGCACCGTAGCGAGCAGCCAGCTCCACCGGATCCCCGGCGTCCTTGAGGTCGCGGAAATTGATTCCCTTGACCACCCGCCCGTCGTGAACGTCCAGGCAGGGGATCACGCGCAACGCGACTCCCATCAGTCCTCCTCGATATCGGTCTCGACGACCCCGCGGCGCATCGCGGCGATCGCCTCCCGGCATGTGCGACGCAAGTCCCCGGGGCCAACGGCCGTCGCGATCTGACCGGCCAGGTCGACGACCTGCCGCACCCAACGCACGAAATCACCGGCAGGCAGGCCACTGATGCGCAGCACCTTCGCGAGTTCCTGACCGCTGGCCCAGCGCCATGCCGCCTCAGCAAAACCGATGTCAGGTTCACGTCCTCGGTCTCGACGATGGCTGCGTTCCAACGCCCCGACCTCACGCCACACCGTCCGCAGCGCGGACTGCGCCGCCTCGCTTGCGGCATCCGGCATCCGTGGGTGCCGCTGATCACGCCCCGGACGCGACTCGTAGAGCAGCGACGACAGCACAGCTGCCAGTTGTGGCCCGTCCAGGTCAACGAAAACATCGCGACGGATGCATTCGGCGGCAACGAGGTCCAGTTCGTTGTAGATGCGGCGCAGCATCCGCCCCGCGTCGCTCAGTTCGTCCCCGTGCAGGTAGCCGAGGTCGGAGAGCACCCCGCAGACCCGGTCGAACTGCACGGCCAAGGAGTTCGCGCGTCCCGTCAGTTCGGCCTCTCTGCGCGTGGCCTCCCGTTCGAGACGGATGGCGCGTGCTGCTGCGACGGCGTGCAGTTCCCGGTCCTCGCAGCCGTGGCAGGGGTGCCGTTTCATTCTGCGCCTCAGCTCCGCGATCCGCTTCGCCTGTTCCTCGTCGGTCGGGGTCGGCTCGAAGACCGGGGTTTCGGGGTCAACGGACTCCAGCCTGGCCGACAGCCCCGCCAGGAGTTCCCGGCGCGCCCTGCGGTCCTGCACGGAGAAACGCCGGGGCACCCTGACCCGGGAGACGGGGGTGGGGGCGCCGGGCAGGTCGTGGGGCCGCAGCCGCAGCACGGTGTGATCGGCGGCGATGACCTGCACCCACGGCACACCGTCGCGGCTCTGCTTCTGCCCGACGGCCAGGGCCACGCACCAGCCCTGCCTCGGCACCCAGATCACGTCCCCGGGCATGAGTTTCGAGATGGCCTCGGCGATGTCGTCGGCGCGCCGGGCCCGGCGGGCGGCCGCGGAGGTGCCCTCAAGCTGGGAGATCTCCTCCCGCAGGGCCGCGTATTCCATGAAATCCCCCAGGTGGCACTCGGCCTCGGCGCGGCTGGCGGCGATTTCGCGGCGGCGGTCGCGGTCCGCTCGGCTGGCCTTGACCACGGTCTTGTCGATGGTGAACTGCGCGAACGACTGGTTCAGCACCTCACGTGCCCGCTCCCGGCCCAGCGACGCGGTCAGGTTTACGGCCATGTTGTAGCTCGGCGCGAAGGAGGAACGCAGCGGATAGGTGCGCCTCGACGCCAGGCCCGCGACGGCTCGCGGATCCATGCCGGGCTGCCACTGCACGACGGCGTGTCCCTCGACGTCGATGCCGCGTCTGCCCGCCCGCCCGGTGAGCTGGGTGTACTCCCCCGGGGTGATGTCCACCACGGCCTCGCCGTTGTACTTGACCAGCTTCTCCAGCACGACGGTCCGGGCGGGCATGTTGATGCCGAGCGCCAGGGTTTCGGTGGCGAAGACCAGTTTGCAGGCCCCAGTGGCGAACCCCTCCTCCACGATCGCCTTGAAAGCGGGCAGCTGCCCGGCGTGATGGGCGGCGATCCCCGCGCAGAGGGCGCCCCGGAAGTCCTCGTAGCCGAGCGCGTCCAGGTCGGTGACCGACAATCCACTGACGTGCCGGTCAGCGATCTCCCCGAGGAGAGCGGCCTCGGCACGGGTGGTCAGGTTCACCCCTGCGGTGAGCAGCTGCTCGACGGCGGCGTCGCACCCGGCGCGACTGAAGATGAACCAGATCGCGGGCAGCAGCCGGGCCTTTTCCAGGACCCGCGCCACCTCGGCCCGCGAGGTGCGGCTCCCCGCGAACCGCGGATGAACATCACCGCCGAAGGAACCGGAACCCCGGGGTCTCTTCCCCCGGCCGGAACGCCCGCGGGGCCGCCGGGAGTCGTCGCGCACCCGGGTGGCCTCGGCGCGGGAGACCTTCAGCAGCTCCCGGTTCACCTTCGCCGCCCGCTCGCCGGGCAGTTCCCTGGCGGTCGGGGCGACACCCTCGAACAGGTCCACCAGTTTCGTTCCCACCAGCACCTGCTGGTAGAGGGGGACGGGACGTCTCTCGGAGACCACCACCTCGAAACTCCCCCGCACGGTGCGAAGCCAGTCGCCGAAGTCCTCCACGTTGCTGACGGTCGCCGACAGCGCCGTGATCTGCACCCGGGGGGCCAGCCCGAGGATGACCTCCTCCCACACGGCACCGCGGAACCGGTCGGCCAGATAGTGCACCTCGTCCATGACGACGTGGCCCAGGTTGTTCAGCCCCGTCGAGGAGGCGTAGATCATGTTGCGCAGCACCTCGGTGGTCATCACCACCACCTGGGCATCGCCATTGACCGAGGAATCACCCGTCAGCAACCCCACCCGGTCCGCGCCGTGCCGCGCCACGAGGTCGTGATACTTCTGGTTGCTCAGCGCCTTGATCGGGGTGGTGTAGAAGCATCGTGTGCCGGTCTCCAGGGCCAGCCACACGGCGAACTCCCCCACCACCGTCTTGCCCGCCCCGGTGGGCGCGGCCACCAGCACCCCCGAGCCCGAGGCCAGAGCCTCGCAGCCGGCGATCTGGTAGTCGTCGAGCGGAAAGGAGTAGAGCGCGGCGAAGCGCTGCACCTGATCGGTCACCGCCCCAAGGTAGCAGGGCGCCTCAGGCGACGAAGACCTTGAGCACTCCCGGCACGCACTCAACACGCACGGGCACCTCGCCCAGTTCCTCGCCGTCGCCCATCACGAACAGCCCCTCGCCGGCCAGTTCGATGCTGCGCGCCGGGAACTGTTCCACGCAGGGGTGTTTGACGAAGGCCCCGGAGTACATGGAGGGCAGCAGCCTGAGCAGGGTGGTCCGCGATACCGGGCCGACCACCGTGACGTCGAGGAGACCGTCGGTGGGGTCGGCCTCGGGGGCGATGCGCATGCCGCCTCCGAAGATTCCCGTGTTGGAGACCGCGACCAGCATCGCTTCCTGGCGGCGGCGCACCCCGTCGATGAGCATGTCGTAGTGCAACGGGGAGAAGGAAGCCAGCTCCCGCAGCGCGATGTAACCGTAGCTGAGGGCCCCCAGCCGCAGCCTGATGTGGTTGGTGGAGCGGTTCACCCGGGCGTCGTAGCCGGTGGAGACCACCGCGCCAACGTAACGCCGGGGAAAGGTGTCGTTGGAGATGTGGGCCAGGTCGACGGTACGGGTCCGGCCCGCGACGATCACCCCGACGGCCTCGTCCACTGTGCGGGGCACGCCGACGCCGCGCGCGAAGTCATTTCCGGTGCCAGCGGGGATCAGCCCCAGGGTCGCTTCGGTGCCCGCCGCTGCGTTGAGCCCGAGATGGGCCATGCCGTCGCCCCCCATCACCAGCAGCGCATCCCCGGGGCGGGCCTCCAGGGCCGCGGCACGGGTCAGTTTCTCGGCTTCGGTCCATGAGTTGGAGGAGATGATGTGCAGTTCCGCGGTGGGAACCTGCTCGCGGAGTCTGCGCGCCACCTTGGGCAGCATGCGGCCAGCGCGTCCCCCGCCTGAGCGCTCGTTGACCACCAGGGTCAGCAGGCGCGGTTTCGCCAGTTGGTTCACTTGCCGTCATCCACGTCTATGTTGAATTGTTCCTCCTCCGCGGCGACGATGCCCTTGCGTTTGTCGAGGCCGCGGCAGACCATCTCGGAGAGGTAGAACAGCAGTGTCATGGGGACCGCCATGCAGAGCATGGTGAACGGGTCGGTCGACGGGGTGGCGACCGCGGCCAGCACGAAGGAACCGAAGAACACGCCTTTGCGCCACTTCTTGAGCTGGTGGCCGCGCACCACATTGAGCAGGTTGAGGGCCACCACGATCACGGGCAGCAGGAAGGACGCCCCGAAGATGAGGATGATCTTCAGCTCCAGGGTCACGAACTCCCCCATGTCCTGGTAATTCATGATCCCCAGGTCTTGCGGTGTGAAGCTCAGCATGACCGCTATGCCCTTGGGCCACACCCAGTAGCCCATGGCACAGCCCGCCAGGAACAGCGGGATTCCCGCCGCCATGAAGTACAGCACGTACTTCTTCTCCTTGGCGAGCAGGCCGGGGGCCACGAAGGCCCAGATCTGATAGAGCCACACGGGGATGGTGATGATCAGACCGCAGACGATCAGGATCACCACGCCGAGGGTGAAGGGCCCGGTCACCCCGGTGTTGGCGAGCTGGAGGTTCGCCTCGGGATTCGCTGCCTTCACGTCCGCCCTCGCGACGTTGTACGGCTCCATGATGAACAGCACCAGCGGCTGGTAGAAGAAGGCGCATCCGATGGCCGCCAGGACCAGGGCCAGGGCCGAGATCGTGACGCGGTAGCGGATCTCGCGTAGGTGGTCGCCCAGCGACATGCTGCCGTCCGGGGACTCCTTCTTGGGCGGGCGAAACCAGCTGGACCGACGCGGTTTCGCCTCAGCACGACTGGTGTCAGGACTCAATGTGATCAGTTCCCCGTCTCGGCCTCACGGGCGTTCAGCGCCGTCTCCCGGGCCTTCAACTCGGCTTCCTTGAGGGCCTGCTCGCGGGCCTCCAGCTCTCGCTGGCGACGTTCCAGGTCCGCGGCCTTCTCGTCGACGATCTCCGCCTCGACCACCTCGGGTTCGGAGGACTTGTCCTTGTCCTGGTCAGGGGAATCGGCGGACTTGACCTCCTCCTTGAACTCCCGGATGGAACGTCCGACTCCCTTCCCGAGCCCCGCCAGACGGGAACCGCCGAACAGCAGCAGGGCGACGAGCAGGATGATCAGAAGTTCCGGGAGACCAATGTTCGGCATAGTGCAGTTACCTCGTTTTGGATTCGTTCGTTTCCTGTGAAGCTTACTCGTGGTGCTTGTGGGGCAGCTGAACGCTCGCTGTGAGCTCCTTCAACTCCTCGCGACGCCCCTCCAACACTCGCGTCTCCACCAGAACGTCGTCAATTTTGTTCCGAACCCCGACGGCGAGCACCACCAGGACCACCACCCCGGCCGCCGCCAGGCAGCCAAGAACGATTACCCAGATCACACTACGTGATCGTACCCGACCCGGCTGGTAGATCCGGTCAGGTTTGATCGTATGCGCGAAGCGCCTCCCGGGCCCGTTCCGCGGCCTCGGTGACGGCTTCTCCGTCGCTGACGATCACCACGTCCTCACCGAGCCGCAGCAGCAGCGAAACCAACCAGTCACGGCTGCCGACGGGAAGCACCACCTTCAGCCCGGTGACGTCGGACTCGACCGAATGGGTCGGGTAATACTCGGGCACCCAGGCCGCGCCGGGCCCGAGGGACAGCTCCACCCTGCGTTCGGAATCGGCGAACCAGGACCCCGTGGCCTCCTCCAGGCCCTCCCGCTGCGGGGACGTCTCGTCAAGCATCACGACGGCGCGGATCCGGTCCATGCGGAAACTGCGCCAGGCGTCCCGCAGCCGGGACCAGGCGTCGAGATAGGTGGTGCCGTCCACCACCCTCAGGCGGGCGGGCTCCACCTCCACCACGGCCCGCCCCCCGGTGCCCTCATGCTCTATCCGCACCACCCGGCGTTCCTCGCAGGCCCGGGTCAGGACGCGGCGGATCTCCTCGTCACCCGCGGTCAGGGTGACCTCGATCCCGGTTCCCGCCTGTCCGCAGGCCTCGCTGAGCTTCGCCCTGGCGCTGGCGGCAGCATCGGATCCGAGCTCAACGAGCGCTCCCAGCGCCACCATGAGGCTCGCCGCCTGGACCGCGGTCAGGGTCATGGGGCGGGCCAGCACGTCGGAGTTGTACAGGTAGATCTCCCCGTCGGCCCGGACCCCCTCGATGTCGATGTCGAAGAGGTCGTCGGTCAATCCCCCGGGCAGCCCGCAGAACTGGATCACCTCCAGGTCCCGCAGGATCACGGCGGGAGTGGTCCGGAAGTCGCGGGCCACCTCGGTCACCGTAACCCCCGGGTTCTGGGTGAGGTAGGGCACCAGCTGGATGAGACGCTGCACCTGATCCGCCGACCTCATCGGGCCCACCTCCCCGCGACCGCCCGGAGCCGGGCCACCACGTCGTCGACCAGTTCCTCCGGCGCCAAGGCGATGGCATCCGCACCCAGCGCACAGATCTCGCCGACGAGCACGGGCGTCAACGGCAGCTCGTAGACCTCGAAACCTTCCGGGTCACCGGCCATCGGGGCGGCCAGCCGGCCGTTGCGCGCCAGGTCGTGTCCATGCCCGGGGCGCAGGGCGACCCTGGCCGCGGGACGCTGCTCCGATGATACGAAGTCGATGACAACCGTCTCCGGTGGTTCGTAGGCGGCGCTCTCCCCGACCGCCCGGGGCGGGGCCGTGAGCCGGGACAGCTTGAAGTGGCGTCTCTCCGCGCGGTCGAGGTCCAATCCGATCACGTACCAGTGCCCGCGGCGCTGCACGATCCGCCACGGCTGGAGCCTGCGGGGTTCGTCGCGGTATCCGAAACGCACCTCGCGCCGGTCCCGCAGCGCCTCCCACCACACGTCGAGACCCTCGATCGCGGTGAGCTGCGGTTGCAGGGTCAGCAACCGGGCGGCGTCCGGGTCGGCCCCGGCGGCCCGTAGCGTGGCGAGCGCCACCCGGGTGTCGTCTGCCGCGACGCTGTCCTGCCACACGCGGGCGGCGGCGCCCAGAGCCGCCAGTTCATCCGTGGTGAAGGAGATGGGCGGAAGCTCGAAGGCGGAACGATCCACCCGGTAGCCGGGTTCTCCCCCCTCGGGATCGTGGGAGCCCGCCTCCACGGGGACCCCGATGCTCCGCAGCTCGGCCTTGTCCCGCTCGAAGGTGCGTTCGAAGTTCCGGTCGTCCAGCCCGTGGTACCCCTCGATGACCTGCCGGATGCGGTCACGCCCCACCCAGCCCCGGGTGCTGAGCAGCATGATCAGCAGATTCAGCAGCCTCTCTGATTTGCTCGCCGACATCTCATCTCCCTGGTGGCCTGGTGGGTTAGAGGGTACCGGGGACTGCGCCCCGCAACAATGGGGGTATGCCGATCGTCGACCGTTACGCACCCTCCCCGACCTCCGATCTGCACCTCGGGAACCTGCGCACAGCGCTTGCCGGATGGCTGCTGACGCGGCGGGAGGAGGGACGGTGGCTGCTGCGCGTCGAAGACCTCGACGCGGCCCGGGTGAGGGCGGCCGGTGGGGCCGCTGACCGGCAGCTGTCCGACCTCCGGAGGCTGGGAATGACCTGGGACGGCGAGGTCGTGACCCAGTCCGAACGGTTGGACGCCTACCGCGACGCCCTCGCCCGGTTGCGGGACCGCACCTACGAGTGTTTCTGCACGCGCAAGGAGATCGAGCAGGCCGTATCCGCCCCACACGGTGAGGGTCATCGTCCCTACCCGGGGACCTGCGCACAGCTCTCCGCGGCCGAGCGGGCACGGCGCAGGCGGCAGCGTCCGGCCGCGACCCGCATCCGCGCCGAGGGCGCCCGGTTCACCGTGACCGATCTTTTCGCGGGTGAGGTGACCGGTGTCGTCGACGATTTCGTGCTGATCCGGGGTGACGGGGTGCCCGCGTACAACTTCGCGGCCGTGGTGGACGACCTGCACCAAGGGGTGAACCGGATCACCCGGGGTGCCGATCTCCTCGATTCGGCGCCCCGCCAGGCCTGGCTCGCGACCCTGCTCGGCGGCCGGCCGCCGAGCTACGCGCACATCGGTCTGGTCACCAATCCTGCCGGGAGGCGCCTGGCGAAACGCGACGGGGCGGTCACCCTGGCCGACCTGCTCGACCGGGGCTGGCGGATCCCCGAAGTTCTGGCTGAGCTGACGGCCTCGCTGGGGCTCGGACGCCACGAAACGCCGGAAGGGGCCCTGGCCGTTATGCCTGAGCCCCTTCCCGATACCTTCTGCGCCCCCGTCACCTGGACGGGGAACGGTTTCGCCAGTTCTGCTACGACGCTGCCTTGACGTCCAGGATGTCGATCACGTAGACGAGACCCTCACCGGCCTCCAGTCCCTTGCTGGGCTCACCGTTGGGGAACGAGTCCGCGGATGGCACCACGAGCATCACCCGCGACCCCGCGGTCTGCCCCAACAGGCCGGTCTTCCAGCCGTTGATCAGGGTAGAGAGCTTGCCGCTCTGGGCCCCCCGCCAACCGTCCAGGATCATTTTCCCGGACTTCGCCCCCCAGGCCCGGTATTTCACCGAGACAGTGGAATCGGCCTCGATCGTCTTGCCGGGGCCCTTGATCAGCGGCTGCACCACCAGCTGTTCGGCGTTGACACCACCCTCCGGGAACGTCAGCTCCGGTTTGCCTTCGGTCATGGTCACCGTGGGCAGCCCCGCGGCCGGTGTCACGGCCTCACCCGTCGCCTCATCGTAGGAGGCGGCGATGATGTCGACGACGAACACCAGGGAATCACCCGCCTGGATGCCGGCCTGGGGATTGCCCTGGGCGTAGCCGTCTGCCCCGGTCATGCCGATCAGCACCCTGGAGCCGAC
>ERZ772874.1909-NODE-1909-length-10630-cov-9.893428_pt1 | contig 10630 bp, 10 predicted proteins | sample MGYA00580586_ERZ772874 | MGnify/ENA primary metagenome ERZ772874 (study PRJEB29015, sample SAMEA2737952) | human oral metagenome | biome: human oral; feature: human-associated habitat; material: dental | place: China | collected 2154 ... | reverse complement strand
GTGTCGAAGTCGCGGGCCGTGTGCAGGATGGCGCACGGTCGGCGGCGCTCGAGGCGGTCGAAGGCGGCGTAGAATCGCGCGTCGGTGCAGGGCGCGATGCGGACATCAGGGGGAGCGAGCGGTAGGTCGGCCGTGGCGATCCGTTCGTCGCAAGTCTGGATGGGGTGGACGTAGCCCAAGCGGGCGTAGACGTCGAAGAGCCACGGCTCGGCGGGGATGAGCGTGGTGAGGGCGAAGCCTCGGCGGCGCATCGTGCGGAGGGCGCGGCGCATGAGGGCCGTCATCAGCCCCTGGCCGCGCGCCTCGGGGCGGGTGCTGACGCCGCAGATGTAGGCCGCGGGGAGCGTGCACCTCCCCACGCGGAGGCGGTAGGGGACGATGTGAAGCATGGCCGCGAGGCGTCCGTCGCGGCTGAGCGTGAGGGCATTCTGGGGCCGATAGACGCGGGTGAAGAAGAGGCGGACGAAGGCGTCGGAGTCGCCAAACGTGTCCTGCCAGAGGCGCATCATCGCGGGTAGTCGCGGGTCGCGGATCATCGGCGCTTCACGGCGCCGAACTTCTCCAGCAGCACGGCGGGGTTGTACGACAGTTTGGCTTTGCGGAGGCCCGGCAGCCCGAGGTCCTCCTCGCGATTGATGTAGGTGTACGTCTCCGGGATGTGGGCGACAAACTCCTGGTTGATGACGCTGAAAATGCCCTCGTAGCGCGTGTCGGCCTTCTCGACGTGCACGCCGAAGGTGGTGCGGTTGATGGGCGATCCGTAGGTGAAGGCGGCGATGTGGTCGTCGATGACCAGGGCACCGCCCGTGAGGCCCAGCGCGTCGAAGTTTCGGAGGGCGAAGTCCATCGATCGGCGCTCATTGGTGAGGTCGTCGGCGTTGTCGTCCGTCGCGTTGGCACGCATCCAGGTGCGCTCCAGCTCCATGCAGCAGGGGGCCGTCTCGGCCGTGAGGGGCACGTAGGTGTAGGTGTATTCCTTGCGGAAACGGTTGACGTGGTTGCGCTTCGACTGGAGTTTTTTGCCGCGCAGCGTGAGCAGCTCCTCGCGCAGGTAGATGTAATCGAAGTAGTCGCGGTCGGCCATGTAGGCGAACTCGTTGGGGCAGGCGGCCTCCAGCTCGCGGCGTGCCTCGGGGGTAATACCGAGCACAAGCAGCGGGTGGCCGAAGCCGTTCACGTGGTTGTTTTCGTCCAGCTTACGGATGGCCTCGGGCAGGTCGCCGTGACCGATGGGGATCATGTAGGCCAGCCGTCGGCCCGCGTTTTCCTCGATGTAAAAGCGGATGAAGAGGAAGCCGTCCTCGATGGCATACTCGGTGTCGTAGAGGAACCGCCAGCTACACATGTTGGCGAAGGCGAAATCGCAGTTGGAATAGGGGGCATTCAGGGTGAATGCGCTGATCGCGTCGCGATCGGTGAGGGAGATGGGTTGGAATGTCATAAGTCTATAAATAGGAAAGGAAACGCCGACCGGGCAGGTCTGAAATCTGTCCGATCGGCGTCGGGGGGGCTTGTCGGCAGGCTTACGTCTACTTGATGACGCCCAGCGTGCGGCCGACTTTGATGAAGGCGGCGATGGCCTTGTCGAGGTGCTCGCGCTCGTGTCCGGCGGAGAGCTGCACGCGGATGCGCGCCTGATCCTTGGGCACGACCGGATAGTAGAAGCCGGTCACGTAGATGCCTTCGTGCTGCATTTCGCGGGCAAAGTCTTGCGAGAGCTTGGCGTCGTACAGCATCACGGCGCAGATGGCCGACTGCGTGGGTTTGATGTCGAAGCCTGCCTCTATCATGCGGTCGCGGAAATAGGTCACGTTGCGCGCCAGCTTCGTGTGGAGCGTGTCCGACTCGTCGAGCATCTTGAACATCTCAATGCTCGCGCCGACGATCGACGGGGCCACGGAGTTGGAGAAGAGGTACGGGCGCGACCGCTGGCGGAGCATGTCGATGATCTCCTTCCGGCCCGTGGTGAAGCCGCCCATGGCGCCGCCGAAGGCCTTGCCCAGCGTACCGGTGAAGATGTCGATGCGTCCGTAGAGGTTGAACTGCTCCGCCACGCCGCGTCCCGTCGGCCCAACGACGCCCGCAGAGTGCGACTCGTCGACCATCACCAGCGCGTCGTAACGCTCGGCCAGGTCGCAGATCTGATCCATCGGCGCCACGTTACCGTCCATCGAGAAGACGCCGTCCGTCGCAATCACGCGGAAGCGACAGCCCGCGGCCTCCTTCAGGCAACGCTCCAAGTCGGCCATATCCGCATTGGCGTAGCGGAAACGTTTGGCCTTGCAGAGGCGTACGCCGTCGATGATCGAGGCGTGGTTGAGGGCATCGGAGATGATGGCGTCCTGCTCGCCGAGGAGCGGCTCGAAGAGTCCGCCGTTGGCGTCGAAACAGGAGCCGTAAAGGATCGTGTCGTCCGTCCGGAAGAAGCGGGCGATGGCGGCCTCGAGATCCTTGTGCATGTCCTGCGTACCGCAAATGAATCGCACGGACGACATGCCGAATCCGCGCTGTTGCATGGCGCGTGTGGCGGCCTCGATGAGGCGCGGATTGTCGGATAGCCCGAGGTAATTGTTGGCGCAGAAGTTCAGCACCTCCTCGCCGTCGCCAACGCGGATGTCAGCGCGTTGCGGGGTTCGGATGATGCGTTCTTTTTTGAATAATCCCGCCGACTCGATGTCGGCCAGTTCCTGCTGGAGGAACGCTTGAATTTTTCCGTACATGACTCTTTGTGTATGTAATTATGGTTTCGCGGCGGCAAATGTAAGACGTAGTTCGGGGTAAAACGGGGCCGGCGCCTCATCCCTCAGCCACCGATGCGATATCAGCGTAGCGCCACACGTCTGCGACAGCCCGTCGCTGTGTATTTCGGGGCCATGCAAAGCTGCGACAGCCCGTCGCTGTGTATTTTGAAGTGCACGCATCATCTCTTTTTGCAGATTGTATGGGTTTCTATGTTGTCGTATACCTATTCTGATACCTTTGCGCGCAAAAATTCACATTCAGCAAGATGAAAAACATATTGGTAATCGGTTCAACCGGACAAATCGGCTCTGAACTGACCTTGGAATTGCGAAAGCATTACGGAGAGAATGTGGTTGCGGGTTACATACCCGGAGCCGAACCCAAGGGTGAGCTGGCCGAAACGGGCCCGGCAGCCATTGTGGACATCACGAACGGACAGCAGATCGCAGACACGGTGGCGAAGTATCACGTCGACACGGTGTACAACCTCGCAGCGCTACTCTCGGCCGTGGCCGAAAGCAAGCACCGGCTGGCGTGGCACATCGGCATCGACGGCCTGATGAACGTGCTCGAAGTGGCCCGTGAACGGGGCTGCGCCGTCTTCACCCCCAGCTCGATCGGAGCCTTTGGCGACGGTGCGCCGAAAGACATGACGCCGCAGGATACCATCTGCCGGCCACACACCATGTATGGCGTGACGAAGGTGACGGGCGAGTTGCTCAGCGACTACTATTACATCCGCTTCGGCGTCGACACGCGTGGCGTGCGCTTCCCGGGGCTGATCTCGTACGTGACACCTCCGGGCGGTGGCACGACGGACTATGCCGTCGACATCTTCTACGCCGCCGCCAAGGGCGAGACGTTCCACTGCCCCATCCAGGCCGGCACGTTCATGGACATGATGTACATGCCCGACGCCCTGCGTGCAGCGATCCAGCTGATGGAGGCCGACCCGTCGAGGCTTCGTCATCGCAACGCGTTCAACATTGCCTCGATGAGCTTCGATCCGGAGATCATCTACCGGCAGATCCGCAAGTATCGGCCCGACTTCGTCATGGAGTACGCCGTCGATCCCTTGCGGCAGTCTATCGCCGACTCGTGGCCGAACCACATGGACGACCATTGCGCCCGCGAGGAGTGGGACTGGGCCCCGCGCTACGATCTCGACGCCATGACGCGCGACATGCTGGAGAAGCTCTCGGCTCGCTTCTGACCGAGCGCCCCCCCTCCTACCCTGCTTTCACGACGAATCCCGCATACCGGTCACACGGTGTGCGGGATTTTTTGGGCCAATATGGGGGGGAAGAGGTCGGATTGGATCTTCTTTTCTTCCCTTGATGGAAGAAAAGAAACAAAAGAAGATCAAGGCCTCTACCGAGGCCGGGGCGGTTTGGCCGGGTTTTGGATTGTATCCCAACCGAGGACCGCAGCCGCCTCAGTGGCGCAGGGTGAAGGGCATGAAGTAGGCCAGCCGCAGGGTGAAGACTTGGGGCGAGGCTTTGGAGAAGGCGTCGCCGTGGCGGGTGCTGTAGAAGTCGCCAAGGGAATAGTAGTAGCGGCCCTCGAGCTGGAAATAGCCGACGGACGTGCGCAGCTCTACGCCCGGCCCGCCGCAGAGTCCCCACGCGAAACGCCGCTCGATGGCCATCGTGTGCTGGTCGTTCGTCTTGTTAGGCGTGGCGCCGTTCAGGTTCTCGTCCGTGCTCTCGCCCGTCAGGAGGCCGATCTGCGGACCGAGGTTGAAGAAGCATCGCACGCGCTCGGAGCCGAAGTAGATGTGCGTCAGGAAGGGCAATTCGAGGTAGTTCATGCGGCGGATGTAGCGATACTGGGGCTGCTCGTCGAAGCGCTCGCGCCAACCAAGCTGACGGAAGCCGGCCTCGAGCTGTAGCCCGAGGTTACGCTCTGTAATCCACCTGAGGGCCACGCCACCGTTGAAGCCTTGCATCGGACTCTGGTGCACCTTGGGCGCGAAGAAGACGGTCGAATAGTTGATGCCGCCCGTCACGCCCGCCGCCCATTCTTCGCGGAACGTGGGCCGTTGCGCCCGACCGTCCGTAGCGTGAACGGCCGCCCATGCCAGAAACAGAAAGAGGGCCATCGCCCTCCTCCTGTTTGAAACGCCTTGCAGCCACCGGGCTGCGCTGTGAAGTCGGCTCATCATTCGCGCGTGACGGTGTTGTCCTTATTGTAGTGGACGATGTAAATGTTCTGGTTCATGAAGCCGCCCCAGTTGCTCATCCGCTCATTGTAGTAGAGGCCCATCTGGAGGCTGTTGTACTTCATCTGCCGGATATTCTCCTCAAAGTTCGCCCCGTGCTTTTGCAGCGCGCCGATAAAATACATGCCCGTATCGAAGCCCAGCATGGCGTAGCGCGGGTAGGTCTGGTGCATACTCTTTTGGTAGAACGATTTGTAGCGCGAGGTGAAGCGGCGCACACTCGCCGATCGGCTGATGGCGAAGAAGGGCGCGTAGATGTACGTATTGAAGGCGCTGAAGTCTCGCGTGTAGTTGGTGTACGTCTGCCATTCGGGGTATCCGAAGAGCGTCAGCCGATAGTTCGACTTGCCCTGCAAGAGCGCGCGGAGCGTGGGGCGGAGCTTGGCCAGCGCGCCCTCGGACGACGAGGTGGGGATGATCACGTTCGGCTTCGAGGTGCTGAGCAGGCCCGTGAGATCGTTCATGAACGTGCGACTGTTATAGCCTACTTCCCGATTCGGAATGCCCTTTTTCGTCATCTCCGCTTTGAGGGCGCGGACAAAGTCCGTCTCTTCGTCCTTATCGCCGATGCTGACAAAGACGGCGTTGTAGTTCGCCAACAGTGAGGCGGCTCGGACGGCAGCGATGGGCGCGATGTAAGCCTTGGGGGCATTGACTTGGAAGATGAACGAGTTGCCAGACGTCAGCTTCTCGAGTTTCGAAGAGAGGGGGATGACGTATTTGACGCCCTTCCGCGAGGCATAGTCGGCGATCAGTTCGATCTGTTCGTCCGTCACGCCACCGATGATCAGGTCGGCGGCGTTCACCTCGTCCGTGCGGAGCACCTCCTCCGTCTTCTGCGTGCCGTCGCCCAGGTCGTAGACCGAGAGATCGATCGAGGTGCCCGTACGGCGCAGACTGTCGATGGCCATGAGGAAACCCTCGTAATACTCCACAAAGCGGGGTACGTTTTTCTTGTCGCTCGTCAGGAAGGGCAGCAGCAGCGCCACACGGGCCACGTCTATGCGATTCACCTCGTTGCGATAGGCACGCATGGCCTCGATGTCAAATTCGTTCGTGGGTCCACTGACGGGTGTGGTGGGTGTAGAAGGTGCGGCGCCCGCTTTCTTGGGTGGCACCTTGATCACCATGCCCGCGCGCAGGCCGCTTTTAAGTTGTGGATTGACTCGGAGCAGTGTCTCGTTGTCCGTCTCGAAGCGTCGGCAGAGACCGTAGATGGTTTCGTTTTTCTTGATCGTGTAGGTCTCGCCCGTCGAGGCGGTGGCTGGAGCGGCGGACGGGGCCGGGATGCGGATCGTCTTGCCGACGTAGAACGTGCCTGCGTCCAGTCCCGGGTTCGCGGCCGTGATCTCGTCCGGCGTCACGCCATAATTCCTGGAGAGGGAAAAGAGCGTCTCGCCACTGCGAATGGTGTGCTGCACAGAGGCGCCGTCGGCCGTCCGTCCGCTGGCGTTCGACGTACCGTTACGGGGAATCTTCAGCGTTTCGCCCTCCCGGATGTTGTTGCGGCTACTGGGGTTCAACCGATAGATGTCGTTTTCACTCACCTTGTACAGGGCGGCGATGGAATAGATGGTTTGTCCACGCTCTACGGTGTGATAAATAACGCTGTCGTCGCGCTCGTTACCGGCGGATGCTTGTTTGCGGCTACCCTGTGCCGCCAAGAAGCTGGGTGGCAAACAGAGCAAGAGAGACAGCAGATAGAAATTCAATCTATTCATAGTCAATTAAAAATTTGTGCACAAAGGTAAGCCTTATTCATCGATCAGACAGCCGGGTATGTGGGGAAATTGGATAGCGGCGAGGATCGTTTGAATGTTTGAGGGCCACTCTCCGCCATCCGATCCACTTCCCGCTTCGGAACAGCATCGGGCGACGATGCGTGGCGGTTTGGGAGGCTCGTTTTGGGCTTTCGTCGGGTGACGGGATGTCCGAAAAGGTTCGAAATGGACTTCCATCAGGTAGCGCGGTGTCGTCGCGAACTTATCTAAAATTCAACCGAGCCACCGCAGCCTTGTGCTGAATGTATATCATAGGCTTTTAATCTGAAAGCCTATAATATGCACAGCAAGTTATTGGTTATTGATCTGAAATGCACTTACAACCTTTATCTATTACACGATTTTAATCTAAAAGGAAAGAATATGCACCGACTGTGCTATGCTTTCAATATAAAAGGATACTATATACATGAGATATTGTATCCTTTTAACCTGAAAGCAAACTATATACAGTTTACATAGCCTCCTATTAATCTGAAAGGATAGAATCTACACTGACTATATCGTGATTTTAATATAAAAGGCCACTATATACATGAGAGATCGCATCCTTTTAATCTGAAAGCATACTATGTACAGTATGCATAACCTCCTTTTAATCTGAGAGCCTCTTATATACGATAGACATTAGATCCTTTCCTTGTGAAAGCACTTTACAGGCAGTGACATTTCTAACCTTTTAAGCTGAAAGCATGCCACAGACACCCGTTCTGGGGGCGGACGAGAGGTCTACTGGGCCAAACGGGGCGTCGGGGGGAGCGCCGCGGGGCGTCACTTGCCAATCAGGGGGTAGGAGGCGCGGGCTCGAGCGGCGGGACAGGCGTTGAAGTGCCACCATTCGCTGGTGACGGTGGTGAAACCTGCAGCGCGCATGACACGACGGAGCAGCAGGCGGTTCTGGAGCTCCTGTTGGGTGATGCGACCGGTGCGAACGAGCGACGGCTCGCGGTCGATGTTGGCCGTGGGGCCGAAATGGTCGAAGGGCGTGCCCATGGGCAGGGCGTGGCCGAGGGTGTCGCAGAGGGTGAGGTCGACGGCGAGGCCGAAGTTGTGGAGGCCGCCGCGGGCGGGACTGGCCACGTAGTAGGTGTTCGGGGTGCCACGGACGAGGCTCCACATGATGCGCTGCACGGCTATGGGCCGCGCGGCATCGTAGACGAGCAGGGTGAGGTCGGGGCGCTCAAGGCGGAGCAGCTCGTGGGCACGGCGGAGCTTACGGGCGGCGTCGGGGTGGAGGAAGGCGCGGGTGAGGCCGTCGTAGACGGGGCGGCCCATGAAGTTGTCGGCCGTGGCATACTTCAGCTCCACGCGTAGGCTGGGGATGAGGAGCTGGAGGTCGACGTAACCGGCGGCCCGGAGGCGGGCGTCCCAGTCCTCGGCGCGGGCGGTGGCGGCGAGGACAAGGGCGACGAGGAGGGCAAGGAGGGGGCGCTTCATCGGATGCGCCGCTGTGTGACGGTGTCGGACGTCAGGGCGACGCGTTCGGCACGGCCGACGTCTTTGCGGAGGAAGAGGGAGGCCATGTCGGCGAATCGCTCGGGGGAGTCGGTCGTCTGGAAACGCACTTCGGCGTGTCGGCTGAGGCGACGCTCGATCTCGGGGTGGCGCGTGAGATAGTCTTTGAGGCGGTCGGCCACGCGGTCGCCCTGCGAGAAGAGGGTGACGCCCTCGGGGAGGTAGCGGCGGATCTTGTCGGTGAGCAGCGGATAGTGCGTGCAGCCAAGGATGACGGTGTCGATCTGCGGATCGCGGTTGAAGAGGCGCTCGATGTGCTTCTGGACGAAGTAGTCGGCGCCGGGCGAGTCGGCCTCACCGTTCTCGACGAGGGGCACCCACATGGGGCAGGCTTCGCCGACGACGGTGACGTCGGGGTAGAGCTTGGCGATCTCCATCGGGTAAGATCGGGAGGCGACGGTGCCGGTGGTGCCCAGCAGCCCGACGTGGCCCGTGTGTGTGAGCCGCCCGACGATCTCTGCGGTGGGCCGGATGACGCCTAGGACGCGCCGCGAGGGGTCGTGCCCGGCGGGCAGATCGCGCTGCTGGATGGTGCGGAGGGCCTTGGCCGAGGCGGTGTTGCAGGCCAGGATGATGAGGGGGCAGCCTTCGGCGAAGAGGTGCATGACGGCTTCGCGGGTGAAGCGGTAGACGGCGTCGTAGGAGCGTGTGCCGTAGGGTGTGCGGGCGTTGTCGCCGAGGTAGATGTAGTCGTAGTCGGGCAGGGCTTCGCGGATCTTGTCGAAGATGGTGAGTCCGCCGAAGCCGGAGTCGAAGATGCCGATGGGGGTAGGTTTATCGTTCATTTTTTAGGGGAGTTACGCGCCGTTGGCGCGGGTAGTTATGCGGCCGTTGGTCGCGGTAGTTGCGGCCTTGCGACCGGGGAGTTAGGGGTAGTTATAGGAAGAGGGGGGCGGGGATAAAAAGGGAAAGGATGCCGGCCGCACATCGATTGGCGGGGCATCCCTTCTCTGATTTTTACTTCGGATTACACGTGCGTCTCGTCCCGATTACTTGAGCCCGAGTTTGGCCTTAACCAGCGGTGTGGCGTCGATAGCGGAGCTACCCGTGTAGAGAAGCACTTGGGGGTTGATGATGTAGGTGTACCCCTTCTCATCGCCCACGGCCTTGATGGCGGCCTGCATCTTCTTTTGGATGGGCTCGTAGAGCTCTTGCTGCTTCTTCTGGATCTCTTGCTGGGCCACGGGGACGAAGTTTTGGATCCGGGTCTCGAGGTCCTGAATCTCCTGCTGACGGCGGAGCTTGATGTTCTCGGTCAGGGAGTCCTGCTTGGACATGTACTCGGAATACTTCTTCGTGTACTCGTCCTGCATGGTTTTGAACTCCTTCTCATACTGCTCATTGAGGGCCGCCATCTTCTTTTCAACGGCTGCGACTTCAGGCATGGCATTGAAAATGTCTGCCGTGTTGACAATAGCGATCTTGTCTTGTGCGAAGACTCCGCCCAGGGGCAGGAGCATAAAAATCAGCACTACTAACTTCTTCATTACTCTAAAAATCTCTTGTTACTAAAATGGATTGTTCTGTCTATTCAAAAGCGGGCGGCAAAGATGGAGGTAAAAGCGAAATGCGAAAAGCTAAGGGGGACGGCTGGTCCAGATGTGGGGTCCGCCTTCGGGCTTTTGGCTTTTCGTCGTTCCGCTCTACTTCGCGTAGCCGAGTTTGGTGAGCACCTCGTTGCTGATGTCGATCCGTGGCGAGGCGAAGATCATGCTGCCGGCCGAGGCACGATCGATGACCATCTGGTAGCCCTTGTCGTTGGCAATCTCCTTGACGGCGTTGTAGATCTCGTCTTGGATGGGCTTCATCAGGCTCTCGCGCTTCTTATAGAGTTCGCCTTCGGCACCGAAATATTTCCGCTTCAGGTCTTGGGCAGCCTGTTCCTTCTTCACGATCTCTTCCTCGCGCTTGGTCTTCATCTCGGCCGATAGGAAGACGAGGTCGCTCTGATACTTCTTATACATGTTCTGCGCCTCTTGCTGGATGGCTTCCACCTCGTTCTGCCACTTCTTCGAGAGCTGCGACAGCTGTTCGTTGGTCATCTCATACGCCGGAATATTCTTCAGGATATACTCCATGTCCACTAAGGCGAACTTCTGCGCCATTGATGCCACTGAGAACAGCAGCACCATTCCGATCATCAAAATACTTTTCCTTTTCATCGCTCTATGGTCATTAAAAATTTATCGTCGCAACAGACGGACTGCCTGCGTAGAGGTTTGAGTCGTCCGCTTCATAAATCACATTAAAATTCTTGTCCCAAATAGAAGTGGATCTGGCTGCCGCCGCGCTGTGCGCCGGGATAAGGCCGATCGAAGCCGTAGGCCCAGTCGATACCGATCATGCCGATCATAGGCAGGAAGATGCGCGC
>ERZ772874.1901-NODE-1901-length-10650-cov-27.574894_pt1 | contig 10650 bp, 9 predicted proteins | sample MGYA00580586_ERZ772874 | MGnify/ENA primary metagenome ERZ772874 (study PRJEB29015, sample SAMEA2737952) | human oral metagenome | biome: human oral; feature: human-associated habitat; material: dental | place: China | collected 2154 ... | reverse complement strand
GCCGATATTCGCCTCGGTACCGCCGATCATGAACGAGCAGGGCAATAAGAAATTGTCCAAACGCGACGGCGCCAAAGACATCCTAGCCTACAGAGAAGAGGGCTATCTGCCAGACGCCATGCTCAATTTCCTCGCCAGCCTGGGGTGGAACGACGGCACCGAACAGGAGGTTTTCACCAGAGACGAATTGATCGAAAAATTTAGCCTGAAACGCGTCCAAAAATCAGGCGCGCGATTTGACGAAAAACGCTTATTATGGCTTAACGGCGCTCATATACGCAATATTCCCGTCGATAAGCTTTACGAGTACGTGTCGCCACAGGACGATAACCCGCAGAAAAACGGGGGACAGACTGGTTTCTGGCCGAAATCCGCCTACGCTCCAGATATAACCAAGGAATACCGCATGAAAGTGCTGGCTTTAGCGCAAGACCGCCTGAAAATGTTTGAAGATTTACGCGGATTTGGCTACTTTTTCGCGGAGCCTGAAATTAACCTGGAACTTATTGACAGCAACAAACAGCTAAAGAAGTTGTCTGACAGCGAGCGGCGCGAACTGTTAGAAGCCGCCCGCGCTGAGTTCGCCAAACTCGCCGACTGGACGCCAGAATCAATCCAAACCTGCCTAAATAAGCTGCTGGAAACAACCGGCCAAAAACCGGGCATCCTCTTCAGCCTGATCCGCATCACCGTCACCTGGGCGCCGTTCAGCCCGCAGCTAAACGATACACTGGCACTGATCGGACGTGAGCGCACGATGGCACGGCTTCAAAACTCTATCTAGATACCTGGGGTTAAAATAACAATAAATTAGCAAAAAGTAAGGGGGTTGTCTGCTATATATTATAAATATAAGCAGACAACCCCAGCGGATAGAATCAGTAGAGACGTCGTCGTGCCTCATCGGTCAGCAGATGGCGGGTGACCAACTCTTCAGGCGTCTCATTGCAGAGCAACGCCACCTCGCGCAGTTGCTGTTCGCGTCGCTGCCGCCCTGCCTCCTCTGGGTCAGAGCAGGAGAAACCTCCTGCAAGAGCAGAAGGGTCTAGGCTCCTCAGCTCTTCTTCCGCCTGCAGACGAGCTAAGATCGGGTCCACCTCTTTCCGAACAGTCAGAACAACCTGATCAATCAGGTCGCTCCAGAGACGTCTGGGCAGACGATCTCCCAGCTGGTTTTCGGGCGTGCGGTGACTAAGCCACCATCCAAGCTCTCCTCCAATATAGAGGAAAAGGTCGGGTCTGCGCCCGAATATCTGCGCCACCAGCTGGTCGTCGACCAGCCGTCGTGGGAGCACAGGCTTAGTCGGCTCTACAAGATGACGATGCTTCTTAAGCATCTTGACGTCGTGAGAGGAACACGACGAAAGCGCCAACTGCCTGAGGACACGAATCACCGCATCAGAAATGCGAGTGACCTCCGTCGTGTCAGCAGAGATAGAGCGACGAGTTTTTAGCCACTGCCGCAAACTGCGACGTGGCCGCCTAACACCCTCTGGCACGCCAAGTAGATCATACCGAAGCTCTGGGATATTGACTATTTCGTCGCAGGTCACCCCTGCGACGAAATAGTATCCTTCCTCAAGCAGCTTTGAAGAAAAAGCTGGAGATTTCTCCTCAAAAAGATCCTTAGCTATTGATCTACCATCAACTACGTACGACACCGAGATGTCGTACGTAGTAAAAACCCAACTAGTTGAACTATTTGCGGTCGTCTCCTTGACAATCTCAAGCAACATATCCTCTTCCTCCTTCCATCTATCCGAAGAGAATACTCTAATACTCTAATACTCTACTTAGTATTTGTCAAATGACGACTAGCCAAAAATTCTACTGATTATTTTGATTATTAAGTTCTCGACGCTCGCTTGGAGTCATACCACCCCAGATACCATCGTCTGTTTCATTCAGATTGTTGCTTAAAGCATGTTTCAAACATTTAAGCACAACTGGACAATTACGGCAAATCTTTTTAGCGCGTCTAACACGTTCTTCCTGTCTGCCACCTCTATAGTTACCCAAAGGAAAGAACAATTCAGCAGTACTAGGACTGCACGCTGCGCGTGCTTGCCATTCGCCACCTAAGCTATTCTCTAGAGTAGAATTAGTGATCGCTCGTTGAAATGGTCTATTACTATTCTTAGGTGTTGGCATAATATAAATTTTAACATCTGTAGCGAACCGCGCAAACCATAACCAATTCATGCCAATTATGCTATAATTTTACCGAGATGCAAAAGCAAAAAATACGCAGACGAAACAGACAACCAAGCCCGCTCGTGGCGCAACACTACGCGGTTGACGACAAGCAGTCGCGCCTGCAACGACTGCGCGATTTTATTAATCGTCATCGTATTGCAACAATGTGCATTTGCGGCGCAATCCTAGTCTCTATCGGCGGGGCGGTGGCCTTCGTGTTGACATATCACGCGCCAGTTGCCGACACTGCGTATCATGCTCCTGCCAAAAAAGCGCCTAAAACTGCCGGAAAATACTATTCCCACCTCAATGGCATTGAAGTTGCCTCTAAGGCCGACCTATCCAAACCAGTCACTGCCATTATGATCGAAAATTCGCCTGATGCCCGGCCGCATTCCGGGCTCAAGCAGGCCGAAGTCGTCTACGAAGCCATCGCCGAAGGAGGCATCACGCGCTTTCTGACGCTATTTCAGCAGCACAAGCCGCAGCTCATCGGCCCAGTCCGCAGCCTGCGTATGTACTATGTCGATTGGCTAGCGCCATATCAGGCTAGCGTCGCCCATGTCGGCGGCAGCCACGCTTCACTGCAAGAGATTCGTGGCGGTAAGTATCGCGACATCGATCAGTTCTTCAACGGCGGTTCGTACTGGCGCGCTAATGATCGGCGGCCGCCGCATAATGTCTATACTAGTTTCGAGAAATTAGACGCGCTCAACGCTGGCAAAGGCTATAAATCATCGCAATTCACCAGCTTTGCTCGCACTGACGGCAAAGCCAGTGACAAGCCTAATGCCACCAGCATCGACATCAATTTCTCTAGCAGTTGGTACAACACGCACTATGATTACGACAAGGCTAGCAACACATATCTGCGCAGCATCGGCGGGCAGGCTAGCAACGACCGTGAAGAGGGTAGGCTAGCGCCGAGCGTCGTCATCGCGCTGCATGTCAATGAGACTACCGTCATGGAAGACGGCTGGCGGCAAAGTATCGTTACTAATGGTACCGGTACTGCAACAGTGTTTCAGAACGGCACGGCCGCTGAATGTACTTGGCGCAAGAATGACCGCTTTAGCCCGCTCGAACTCATCGACGCTGCCGGCAAGCCAGTCGCACTAAATCGCGGACAAACCTGGATCGCTGCCGTACCAAACAGCGGCGGAGGAGGTGTTTCGTGGCAGTAAGCGACGCCAAGCCAGTAGTCAAACGTACACCAGAAATGCGTGATTTTTGGCGTATTCATCGCAACAAGGTTGCAATAATATCTGTTCTCGTTCAATTATTGGTCGCTTTATCGGTTATTGCAATAATGATCATTTTGCAGGTTCGCCTAGACGTCTTTCTTATTGCAACAATTGTCATTTCACTGTTAATTATTTCTACTGCAACAAATTTCGCAGTGTTGTCTTTTGCGATGATTCCGCTGCGCGACCTCTCGACCGCGCTAGTTAATGCTGCCGGACAAAAAATTGACCAAAAGTTACCAAACCCTAGCAATAAAGAGTACAAGGCTACCGGTTTTAGCGATATGCTACTATCTATCTACAAAGAACATGTCGAAACCAGTCCAGACAAAACTAGCGCAACTGACGAACTAGCCAGCGCCCTCAATCTGACAAGTACTGGCATAATTATCCTTGACAAGAACAATGGCGTAATTTTCGCTAACCGCGCCGCTCCAGTCTCGCTTGACGCAAAAGGTGCTTATCATTTCGACTTATTATTTGACGACGACACCGACCTAGTTGAATGGATCAATCAACAACGCGTCGACAACGTTCGCGCTCGCAAAATTTGGCTGCGAGTTCCCAACAAAATCATCGGGCAAGAAGACCGCCGTATTTTCAATATCACTGTTGATTTCGAACAAGGCAACGCCGCGGATGCTATCATTACCGCTTACGACGAGACTGAAATCTACCAGCCAGAGGACGACGACCTTGACTTCATCTCGTTCGCAGCTCATGAGTTGCGCGGGCCAATCACTGTTATCCGCGGTTACCTCGATGTGCTAGCGCTCGAACTCGATAGTAAACTCGATCCCGATCAAAAAGAGCTTTTCCAGAGATTAATCGTTAGCGGCAATCGCTTATCTGGTTACATCAACAATATCCTCAACACTAGCCGCTACGACCGCCGCCACCTCAAACTCCAACTACACGAAGATTCGTTGGCGACAATATACGAGACTATCCGTGACGACATGGAGCTACGCGCCCGCTCGCAGCATCGCTCACTGTCCGTTGATATTCCGAGCGATTTGCCAACCGTTGCCGCCGACCGCTCTAGTGTTTCCGAGGTTCTATCTAACCTCATCGATAATGCCATCAAATACTCCGACGAAAGCGGTGCCGTCCGCGTCACTGCTCGGGCCAAAGACAAGCATGTTGAAGTTTCGGTCGCCGACAATGGAATCGGCATCCCGGCTAGCGTCATCAACAATCTCTTCCACAAATTCTACCGCAGCCACCGCAGCCGTGAGACGGTCGCTGGTACTGGCATCGGCTTGTATCTCAGCAAAGCCATCATCGAAAGTCACGGCGGTACCATCGGCGTATCAAGTATCGAAGGGCAAGGAGCAACTTTTACCTTCACTCTACCAATCTATGCCGCCGTTTCTGACAAACTGCATGGCGCCGACAACTCCAATACCGAAATCATCTCGGCAGGTAACAGCTGGATTAAAAATCACACTAAATACACAGGGTAATCAGGAGAGTACTATGGCAATTTCCACAATCTTAGTCATCGAAGACGACCGTTTCATCGGCGAGATGTACGTCCGCAGCCTCAAAATGGCTGGCTACAACGTCGAGTGGGCGGTGGACGGCCACGATGGTTTGGTTATGGCTACTAATCAGCATTACGATTTAATTTTGCTCGATATCATGCTGCCAGAGATGCGCGGTACCGAAATCATGACCGCCATCCGCAAATTCGAAGAAAACAGCGCCGAGAAGTCGCGTATCGTCGTCATGACAAATTTCGATCAAGACGAGAAAAGCCGCGCCGCCCTAGAGAACGACGCCGACGCCTACCTGATTAAGGCTGAAATTACGCCGCGCCGCCTAATCGAAATCATTCAGCAGCTCGATAGCTAGACAATACCCAGCTCTGCTGCTATAATATCCAGCAGTCTGGCTCTATCGTCTAGCGGTTAGGACACCGGGTTCTCATCCCGGCAACCCGGGTTCGATTCCCGGTAGAGTCACCATAAAGGGATTTACATTCCGTTCGGATCCAAAACAGCTCGTTTACCTCTGGTAGCGGGCTGTTTTTGTGGGTTCCAAAGTTTATTTCGTCGTAGGTTGGTATTTTGTTGAATATAGCGACAAAAATTGGACGGTTTTTATTTTCGGCGTCAGCTCGACAAATCCTAGGGTGGCCAAAATCGACGATTGACTTTGACGACGTTATCAATCCAGGGAGAATACTGGTTTGTAATTTGTCCAAAGACTTGCTTAGCGGAGACATGTCTGAGCTATTTGGAATTACCGTACTTGCGAAGCTCCGGCTCACAAGTCTCAAGCAGACGGAGCGGCGGCGGACGTTCTATTTGTATGTCAATGAGTTCCAGAATTTCGCCACAACCTCATTTGTGCAAATGCTATCTGAGAGTCGCAAATATCGCGTCTTTATGATTATGGCTGAACAATCCACTTCGCAGCAAAGCGAACAGCAAACAGTGAATATAATTCTGGCAAATGTCGGTGCGGTCATCTGCTTCCGAACTGGCAACCCACAGGATGAGCAGCGGTTGCTGCCGATGTTTAGTCCGTATATTGAGCCGGGCGAAATCAGCAATTTGCCTGCGTATAATTACTATGCTCGACTGGCAGCGGTGCACACGCAAGAGCCGCTATCTGGACAGACTTTGCTGCTAGAAAACGAAGGTAATGAGACGGTACGAGATGAGATTGTTAAACATTCACGAAAGGAATTTGCCAGGAAACGAGAAGAGGTTTCTGGGCGAAAAAGTTCTAGCGGGGCTTCGTCAAGAAAAGCCGCCAAAACCAAAAAGCAGTCGAAGAAAAAGTCGTAGATTAAGGCGGAACCGATGATAGATGAAGCCTGAGGCTTTAGCTAGGCACAAGCGGTATATGTTGCTATACTATAGGCATGGGTAATAACGTTGCCGTCGTAGACCTATTTTGCGGCGTAGGTGGGTTGACTTGCGGACTGAAAAAAGCCGGCTTGGACGTCGTTGCCGGTATAGATAATGATGCAACGTGCCGATACGCCTACGAAGAAAACAATCATACAAAATTTATTGAAGCGGATGTATCAAAGTTGCCAAGCTCAGACGTAGATAATATGTTTGGAGAAGCCGATATTAAGGTTCTAGTCGGCTGTGCACCCTGCCAAAGATTTTCGCGTCACGCTAACAAATACCGCAAAAGCATAGACACCAAGACGGATGTCCGCTGGAATCTACTTAGGTCGTTTGCTCAGTATATTGAAGATATAAAACCAGATATTGTATCTATGGAAAATGTTCCAGAACTTCATAAGTACGACATATTCAAAGATTTTCTGGGTAAACTAGATGAATTAGGTTACCACACAAGCTACAAAATAGTTGACTGTAGCAAATACGGACTACCGCAAAAGCGTCGTCGACTTGTTTTATTGGCATCAAAACACGGTGACATTCAACTAATTCCAGAAACCTCCATAGAGAAAAAACTTACCGTCAGAGACGTATTATCGGGACTGCCTGTGATATCTCAAGGACAAATTGACGAAAGCGACTCTCTTCATAGAAGTGCTGGATTAACCGAGATAAATCTCAAGAGAATTAAACAATCAAAGCCAGGCGGCACGTGGCGAGACTGGGATGAATCACTATTGCCAGAGTGCTACAAAAAGCCATCCGGCAAGTCATTTGGCAGCGTATATGGTCGCATGGAGTGGGACAAGCCTTCACCCACTGTTACAACACAATTTTATTCATTCGGCACCGGTCGTTATGGTCATCCTGAGCAAGATAGAGCAATATCCCTCAGAGAGGGTGCGTTGCTTCAAACCTTTCCGAGAGATTATAAATTTTTCGAAGATGTTAATAATGTTGCAATCGGCACAATTAGCAGGCACATAGGTAACGCTGTACCGGTTGATTTAGGGAAAATCATAGGCATGTCTATTAATGAGCATTTAGAGAATATAAAATTATGAACGACGAAAAAGATAGTCAATTTACTTTTAATATATCGTTAGCAGTACTAAATAGTCTTGGTAGAAATCTCTATCGAAATTTTATAACCATACTAGGTGAGGCTATATCCAATTCTTGGGATGCGGATGCTGATAGTGTCAAAATAATTATAAATAGAGAAAAATCAGAAATGCTCGTTATTGATGATGGTGACGGTATGTCTGCATCTGATTTTAGTGGCAAGTTTTTGAGGATTGGCTATTCAAAACGGGCAAATGGTTCAAACTCACAAAAAGGTCGCCCGTATATAGGCAGAAAAGGGATCGGGAAGCTGGCCCTTCTTTCGTGCGCTAATCGTGTCGTTATCGTGACGAAAAAAGCTGGCGAGTCGGTCACTGGTGGAGTGATAGACAATAGTGAGCTAGATGAGGCCATACAGGATGACAGAGACCATGAATCCTACAAGCTAGGAGCGCTTTCTGATGAAGATATAAAGTTACTAGACGGGATGGAGCATGGGACTATTATTAAGTTTATTAACCTTAAGGGTGGTATAGTTAATACGTTAGAAAATATACGAAAAGCTATTGCGCTATACTTCCGTTTCTCTCTAGTTGATGAGAGTTTTAAAATTTATGTTGATGGCAATGAAATAAATCTAGGCGATATAAAGGATTTAACCAATAGAACTCAATTTTTGTGGCCAATAAACAATAGCCAAGATTCATTTATATACACTCTCTCAACTCTAGCTGTCCGCACCGGAAATGTTAATATCAATAAGAATATTAGCGGTTTCATAGCCTCGGTTGAAAAGCCAAAAGACCTAAACATACTAGGAGCTCAAGAAAGAGTTGGAGTAGACTTGTTCGTTAATGGCCGGCTTCGCGAGCGAGACATACTAAAGCATATTCAAAGCGCAAGAGTACCAGAAAGTTATATGTATGGACAGATCCACTATAATGATCTTGACGGAGATGGGATTGACAGATTTACTAGTAGCCGCGAGGGAATCGTGTCTGACGACGCACTATTCCGTGAGTTGCTTGAAGATATAAAGCCGGTTGTTAAATCTATAATTGACCAATGGGATAAGTGGCGTATCGAAATCAAGCAAGATGGAGATAATGATAACCCGCGTTTTTCGCAGAAGGAGCGCGCCTCAAAGAAATTGTACAACGAGACGGCAAACGAATATAAACCGAACCTGCCTGACAATTCAGAACCTGCCACAAGAGTAAGAAAATGGATAAATGAGCTTGAGGGAGATGCTACATTTAACCTTCAATCGTATACGGAATGTTTTATATCAGAGAATCTAGTTCGTAAGTTAATAAAGCATAAATCTATAACACTTGAAGGTGATGCAAGGCGAAAAAAGGATGCCAGGAATCAAATTCAACAACATAGAACATCCGAAGAAACCGGAAAAATTAAAGGGAATCTAGCTATAGATATACGTGAAAGTAATGATGATTTGTTCTACCTTGACCTAGAAGGATTAGCCTCAATTGCAGATCCACCAAGAAATGGTTATCAAGGAAGTATTCTAAATGATGAAAAAACTTTTACACCTATTCGCAACGCATTGATGCATACGTCAAGACTTACACTGGATGCAAAGAGTAGGTTAACGACAGTATATGCTAATATAAAGGCAAAAATTAAGAACCTACTTTCTAGCTAAGCATTACTGAGCATTAAGAATTTGAAGACTTCTTATACTTTTCCAAAAACCTTTCAAAATCAAACCCCTCACTCTTGCTGGCAACATGCGCAAATCGCTGCATGAATTTCAGAAATCCGACCGCATATTCGCGATTGGCATTGTCCGGGTCATGAAGCTCCAGATAGTGGATCGTTTTCTGAATTGTTTCTTCGTCTTCGTACAGGTGAAGATCTTTGATTGTGTTCTCGTCGTTCATGATTATTTCACCTCCATAAATTTATTTAAGCCGATAAAATCTATCAACATTTCCGCCTCAAGTACAGATGTTGTCCTTCTCATTATCTCACAACTGTCGCGATATGAGAGAATATTTAGGCTGCCTTCGTAAATAATTTTTCTGTCAATGATGGCTAATCTGCGGTGATGTTTGACTGTAAAAAGAACGTCGACGCCTGCAGAGTGTAGTAGACTTAGGGTTTTTTGAGCTTGCAATTTGTACATTTCGTTGTGTTCTTTAAGTGATTTGGTGTTAAGTAATATTTCCACGCCGCGTTTTTTGAGACGATGAAATATCGGGATGAATTTTTCAACTCGGGCGACTCTGAGAAACGGACTTTAGGTGATAACGCTTTTTCGGGCTTTTCGTAAGTCGAACATAAACTGGTCGTCAAAAATATTTTGGTCGTAAAGTTTTGAGTCCGATTTTCGCGGATTAAACATCACACTCCTCCAAATCCGGCAAATACACCTCGCTATTTTTAATGACCACACCAAGCTCCTTGAAGCGATCCCGCAGCACAAACAAATCGCGAAAAAGAAATTCCACATTTATACTGGTTGGCTCACCATAAGGTGGTTTATATTCCGTTCGAATCTGAAACAGCTCGTTTACCTCTGGTGGCGGGCTATTTTTGTGGGTTCCAAAGTTTATTTGTTCGTAGGTTGGAAGTTTGTTGAATATAGCACCGAAAAAGGCGGCTTTTTTTGCTATATAAACATTTTATCGTTCTTGGTCTTCTCCATCTTATAACAAACAATACCGCTATATTCGTTAGACAAGAACGGATAAAATGATTCGCCGCCTTTTTCTGCTAATACAAAATCTCTAAGAGCTGGGTTGTGTTCGCCGTATAATTTGCCATAGACATTGTAAAACTCAACATTTTTATCGTCGCAAACTTCCTGACCGCTCCGATTCGCCTCTATAAATCGACGCACCGCAGAGTATGTTAAATCAAACGCTTTTTTAGTATCCTTTGGTCCGCATTCAAATTCTATAGCCGGCACAGGCATGTGCTGAGCTAACGGTCCGGCAATTTTTGACTTTTCCGAATACCACACAACATTACGGTTCAATCCCGCCGATTTTGCTAATCTAATATTTTCTTCTGTAGGGTAAGGTATGATTGTAACGATGCCGCTGTCTGTCTTTGTCCCGTGAAGATCAATGACAACATCAAAATTTTTGCCGTATTCAATTAGCTCTGCCGCGCGACGAACTTCATATACGGAGCTATTAATATCGCCTGGGGCACTGCGATTAAGATCCTGTTCGACGAAACGCGTGTTGGCCGCAAAAGCCTTTTCGTTTCCTATAATCCAATCATAGCCGTATTTTTCCTTAGGTAAT
>ERZ772874.1897-NODE-1897-length-10655-cov-27.631792_pt1 | contig 10655 bp, 8 predicted proteins | sample MGYA00580586_ERZ772874 | MGnify/ENA primary metagenome ERZ772874 (study PRJEB29015, sample SAMEA2737952) | human oral metagenome | biome: human oral; feature: human-associated habitat; material: dental | place: China | collected 2154 ... | reverse complement strand
CAGAAAAAGCGGTTGAGTTGCTGTCTGACATTCGCGACAAAAAGCAGGAATATTTTGTCTGCCTGACGCTGGATGGTGCGAATCGTTTGATCGCCAAGCGGGTAGTGACTATCGGCACGCTGACTGCCAGCCTAGTACATCCGCGCGAAGTCTTCGCCGATGCCATCGCCGATCGTGCGGCCTCGATCATCGTGGCGCATAATCATCCGAGCGGAAGTTTGGAGGCGAGCCAAGCTGATAGAGAAGTAACAAACCGTTTGCGGCAGGCAGGTGAATTGTTGGGGATTAGTTTGGTTGATCATATAATTATCACGAAAGATTATTTTCAAAGCATAATCTGATTTTATTGATATAAAACCTCTATCAACCATAGTATAATATTCCTATGACATCGGGGGATAATCTTAAAGAACAAGAACGTACTAAACTTCACAACACGATTTGGAAGATTGCTAATGAATTGCGCGGGTCAGTTGATGGCTGGGATTTTAAGGCGTATGTCTTGGGATTTTTGTTTTACCGGTTTATATCGGAAAATTTAGTCAATTATATCAATGCCGAAGAACGCAAAACTGGCGTAGCTGATTTTAATTACGCTGAACTTAGTGATGATCAGGCGGAGTTTGGTCGTGAGGATACGGTAAACGACAAAGGATTTTATATTTTACCAAGCGAACTGTTTGAAAATGTCCGTAAGCGTGCCAAAAATGACGAAAATTTGAACGAAACGCTTAGTAAAATATTCCGTAATATTGAGCAATCGGCCAAGGGTTTTGATAGTGAGGATGATTTTCGCGGGCTGTTTGATGACTTGGACGTCAATAGCAATAAACTTGGCCCGACCGTTACCAGACGCAATGAACGATTGGTGAAATTGATGAACGCCATCGGTGAATTGGAGCTTGGCAAGTTTGAAGATAATACGATTGACGCTTTTGGCGATGCGTACGAGTATCTGATGACTATGTATGCTGGCAATGCTGGAAAGTCTGGTGGTGAGTTCTTCACTCCGCAAGAAGTGAGTGAGCTTTTGGCAAAGATTACTGTTGTCGGCAAGACTTCGGTTAATAAAGTGTACGATCCAGCAGCAGGCTCCGGTTCGCTACTGCTGAAGTTTGCGAAAGTTCTAGGTAAGGATAATGTCAGACAAGGCTTTTATGGTCAAGAGATCAACATTACGACCTATAATCTTTGCCGTATCAACATGTTCCTACATGACATTAATTATGAAAAGTTTAATATCGCTCATGGTGATACGCTGAAAGATCCGAAACACTGGGATGACGAGCCGTTTGATGCGATTGTCTCAAATCCGCCATACAGCATTAAATGGGACGGCGACAGTAATCCGACACTGATTAATGACCCGCGCTTCAGTCCGGCTGGGGTTCTGGCGCCGCGTAGCAAGGCCGACCTAGCATTCACAATGCATATGCTGAGCTGGCTCAGCGAGAGCGGTACGGCAGCGATTGTTGAATTTCCTGGCGCACTATATCGTGGCGGTGCTGAGGCAAAAATCCGCAAATACTTGGTAGAGAGTAATTATGTTGATGCCGTTATCCAATTGCCGCCAGACCTGTTCTTCGGTACGACGATTAGCACCTGTATTCTTGTTTTGAAAAAGAGCCGGGCGACAAATGATGTGTTGTTTATCGACGCTAGTGCCGAGTTTGTACGTAAAGGTAATAAAAATAAACTGAGCGAGGAAAATCGGCAGAAGATCTTGGATAGCTTCGCTGATCGGCAAAATATCGATTACTTTGCGAAAGTCGCTACTTACGAAGATGTCGTTGCCAATGATTACAATCTATCGGTTAGCTCGTATGTTGAGGCTGAAGATACACAAGAAGTGATTAATATTACTGAACTTAATGCTGACATTGCAAAGATCGTGGCTCGCCAGTCGGAGTTGCGCACAGAAATTGATGCGATAGTTGCGGATCTCGAAAGGGACACAGATGACGCGAGATAACGGCAATGTTATTGTCTATGTTGATGATAATGGTAAACCGCAAGTCGATGTGCGGTTCCAGGATGAGACGGTCTGGCTGACGCAAGCACAGTTGGTTGATTTGTATCAGTCAAGTAAAGCGAATGTTAGCGAGCATATAAAAAATATTTTTGATGAGGGCGAACTTGATAAAAAATCAGTTGTTCGGAAATTCCGAACAACTGCCTCTGATGGCAAGAATTATGAAGTAAATTATTATAATCTCGACATGATCATCTCGCTCGGTTATCGTATCAAGTCAAATATCGCTACCAAGTTTCGTATCTGGGCGACCGATCGTTTGCGAGAGTATATCACCAAAGGTTTCGCTATTGACAGTGAGCGTCTTAAAAATCTTGGCGGCGGTAATCACTGGAAAGAGTTGCTTGATGAAATTCGTGACATTCGCAGTAGCGAAAAAGTTCTCTACCGCCAGGTACTGGATTTATATGCTACTGCGGAAGATTACGACCCAAAGGCCGATCAATCGCAGAAGTTCTTTGACATAGTGCAAAACAAACTACACTATGCGGCACATGGTAATACCGCCGGCGAAGTGATTTACTACCGTGTTGACAGTGATAAGCCTTTTGCGGGAATGACTAATTTCAAAGGTAAACAGCCAACCCAGGCGGAGGCTATGGTAGCAAAGAACTATCTCAGCCAAAAAGAATTGAAAGTTCTCAACAACCTAGTCTCAGCTTATTTTGATATCACCGAGATTAACGCCATGGAAGAAAAACCGATGAGTATGGCTGATCATCTTCGTGAACTTGATACTATTCTTAGCTCGACTGGTCGTAAACTATTGGACAATGCTGGAAAAGTCAGCACTAAGCAGGCTAAAGAAAAGGCGCTATCTGAGTATCGTAAATATAAGGCAAAAAATCTAAGTAGTGTGGAAGAGGATTATCTGGATAATATTAAGAAAACAGCTAAGAAGTTGAAAGGTGCAGCCTAGCTAACGCGATAATGTGAGGATATTAGGAGTATGATCAAATCGGTTATTTTCCATAACTTTAGAAACATGCAAGATAAGAAGTTTATTTTTAACAATAAGCTAAATATCATCATTGGGAAGAATAATAGTGGAAAAACAAATATACTTGAAGGTATAAAGTTAGCATTCAGCACAATAAATAACTCTTATATGAAAGTCGATAAAAGTGATTTTTATGAAGGAGATGATACTCAACCGATCGAGATAATAATAGAGCTAAATCAAAATTCGATACCGAGCTTTAATATACCGCTACCCGACGGGACTAAGAAATGCGGGTTTAAGGTTGTAATTAAAAGAGCCCCAAGGGATAGGTATATAAAAGAATTCTTTGATATAGAGGGAAACACTGTTTCTCGTGATATAGTTTATGCCGATGATAAAGTGCCAGATGTCCACATGATACCGTTGATGCGCATAGAGGACATTGTGTCGCCTGGTTTGATTACCGGAGTAAGAAACTTGCTCGACTCAGAAGAAGAGTATGAAGCTTTCCGTCAAAGTTCACGAGAAGGCATAAAAGAGCAAATAAAAGGAAAAGTGGACAAATTCAAAGACCTAGCTAAAAAGTTTAATTTTGATCTTGATATAGACTCAACTGTTCCAGAGATAAGCAACGAAAAACTATACGTTGTTGATAGTGAAGATACTGCTTACAAACATAAAATAGGCTCAGGGTATAGAGCGATAGCAAATATTTTGCTAAATATCTTAAGTGACAAGAATACAATAATTTTATTAGACGAAGTAGAAAACCACCTTCATCCAGCGTTGTTGAGAAATCTAGTTTCAGAAATGCAGAGTGAAACGTTTAATAATGTATTTATCTTGATGACTACGCACTCCCCGATTGCCGTGAATGAATTCAAGATCGAAAGAGTGATAGACTCAACAAAAGGCAATATATCGGATTTAGATATTAGTGATAATATTCTCAATAAGCTTGATGCATTTCTTTGTCCAGGTAGAGGCGAAATGTTGGTTGCAGACAATATAGTATTAGTTGAAGGCTATTCAGAGGAAATATTATTACGAAAATATGTAAGCGATAATAAACTAAATTGGACGATTGTTAATGTGGCTGGAATTATGTTTGAACCATATGTGAGGCTGGCTCATGCCTTGGGTAAGAAATGCGTAGTAGTAAGTGACAACGATAGATTGCAAAGTAGTGATGGCAATGAACCAACTTCAAGATTTAAAAACCTTCAAACGATATGCGATGGATCTGGAATCACTCTAGTAGAGGTTGATAACACGCTTGAGACCGATTTATATAATAGCCGTAAACTTTCAGAGTATGAAGGGCATCTTAAGCCGCATAAGAAACATACAGATATTATGGTTATGAAAGACAATAAATCTAAAGCTAGCTTTGCATTAGAAGTCGTTGGTAATATTGACTTATCAGATTGGCATGTCATAAAGGAAATTACAAATGCATTCGAAGAGGGTGATTAAGTGCGTTGCCGGATCTGGTAAGACGACCGATTCGATAAAGTTTATGCAATCTAATAAAAACGGTTTATACTTAGCCTTTAACAACAAGGTAGTGAATGAAATTGCTAATGCTGGTTATCTGGGGCTGACTATAGATTCATTATTTTTCTCGTATATCTTACCAAAAATGCTTACTTTTATACCGCTTGCTGCCAATTGCAAGGGTGTAGTATTAAATCAGGAGGCTACAAGAGAATCAATTCAAAAAAAGAATGCGAGAAATATTAAGTTTAATCCCGACGGTACTATAAAGAACCAAACTAGTGTAGTGAATGCTACTCTAAATGACGCTGTAGAGAGCATCACGACCGGAAGATTCCCTAATCGTGATGCGCTTAAATATATATTTAATAATGAACTTCGTGTGACATATGACCAAGCAGGAGCTTTAAGCGGTTTTCTGATAAATAAATATCCAGAGCAAATTCTGTGGATTTTAAGATCTAGGTTTGACTACATTATAATCGATGAAGCTCAAGACCTGAAGCCGGGTTTTAGAGAGGATTTTGCAAAGCTTTTATATGATAATGATTTCCCCGTAAGACTACTTGGAGATAGTAACCAAAATATAAATAGTGGTGGAGATTGGTTCGCTCAGCTTGAGCCTGATGAAGAAAAGAATCAAAGCTATCGATGCCCTGAGGGTGTCTGTGAGTGGATTAGGCAAGTCGTCGGCGTAGACATTCATGGAAAAGACAGTGATGGTATTGTCTGTAAAGTTACAGTTGAAACGATAAAAGATTTAGATAACGGTAGGTGTGTCTTACTTTACTATACGAAAAGAAGTAATAATGAGTATATAGATAATTGGTCCGGTGAAGTGTATACGATTAAAAAGGCAAAAGGTCTGACGATCAAGCAAGATATTGTGATTTTAGCTAATGACTTAAAAACTAACAATCTCTATACTGCAATGACGAGAACAACAAGCAATGTCTATATGACGGTAACTAAATTAAATGGAAGAATTATAAGATGCGATTAGTAAAGGAGAGTTATGAGTAAAATTGATGATTTGATTAAAGAGCTGTGTCCAGAGGGAGCTAGATTTGCTAGAGTTGGCGATAAGGCTGTAATAGGTACGGGCAGGTCTGATAGAAAGGATGCTGTTGAAAATGGTCAATACCCATTTTATGTAAGATCAAAAATAGTAGCCCGAATAGATAAGTACTCATTTGATGAGGAAGCAATTATTATACCTGGAGAAGGTGGAGTTGGTGATATATTTCATTACGTGAATGGAAAATATGACCTTCATCAGCGAGCTTATAGAATTGTATTTACAACCGATGAAGTGAACACGAAATACGCCCTATACTATTTTATGAGTTACTTTAAGAGTTTCATAACCTTAAAAGCAGTGAATGCAACGGTTACATCCATAAGAAAACCAATGATAGAAGATTTTCGTATCCCTATTCCACCTCTTGAGGTTCAAAAAGAGATTGTGCGGGTGCTAGACTCGTTTACAGAGCTAGAAGCAGAGCTAGAAGCAGAGCTAGAAGCAGAGCTAGAAGCAGAGCTAGAAGCAGAGCTAGAAGCGAGAAAGAAGCAATATGAATACTATCGTAATGCACTTTTGACGTTTGAGGACGATGTGGTGTGGAAGCCGATGGGCGAGATATGTATTTTTTCAAAGGATAGAATAGCGTCTGATGAACTTACCGCAGACAATTATGTGGGTGTCGATAATCTTCTTAAAGATAAAAAAGGCAGGACAATATCAAGTTATGTACCAGAATCAGGAATCTGGGCCAAATTTGTATCGGGGGATATTCTCATTGGAAACATAAGACCATATTTGCGAAAGATATGGTTGGCGGATATTGAAGGTGGCACAAATGGTGATGTCTTAGTGTTCCATATTTCAAAAGAGTATACGGAAAGAATAACACCTAAATTTCTTTTTTATTACTTAAGCTCAGAAAGATTCTTTATGTTTATGGATAGTACCTCAAAGGGTGCAAAGATGCCTCGCGGAGATAAGAAAGCTATCTTAAACTTTATGATACCGGTTCCATCACTATCCGTACAAAAACAAATCGTCTCTATCCTTGATAGATTCGAAAAACTCACCAACGATATTTCCATCGGCCTGCCAGCTGAGATTGAAGCCCGTCGCAAGCAGTATGAATATTACCGCAATAAATTATTAACATTCAAAGAGTTGGAGTGTTCAAAATGAAATATGACGTAATTGCTGAAAATAGCGATAGTACCGTCGTTAGTGACTACGTCTCGCCATACCAGCGGACGACGAGCTACCAGAGTGAGGCGGAATTAGAGCGGGGGCTAATCAAACAACTGCAAGCGTAGGCGTATGAATATTTGCCGATCAAGAGCGAGGCTGATTTGACAGAGAATCTGCGCACGCAGCTACAGAAGTTGAACGATTACACATTTACCGATGCTGAGTGGAAGCGGTTCTTCGCAGAGCGGATCGCCAATGGCAATGAAGATATCGCTGACAAGACCTTCAAGATCCAGGAAGACAGCACACAATTGCTACAGTGCGATAACGGCGAGGTGATTAATATTCGCCTGCTAGACAAGACGAATATCCACAAGAATTACCTGCAGGTAATCAATCAATACGAGGTGTCAGGTGCACGGGATAATCGCTATGATGTGACGCTACTAGTGAATGGTTTGCCACTGGCGCATATTGAGCTAAAAAGGCGCGGCGTGCCTCTGCAGGAAGCCTTCAATCAGATTGATCGGTATCAGCGGGATAGTTTTTGGGCGGGCAGTGGACTGTTTGAATATGTGCAGTTGTTTGTGATCAGTAACGGCACTCATACAAAGTATTACAGTAATACGACGCGCTGGCAGCACATTAATGAGACAGGTAAATCAGATTCTCGTCGCAGTAAAAAGACCAGCAATAGCTTTGAATTTACCAGCTGGTGGGCGGATGCTAATAATCGCCCGATTACCGATTTGAAAGATTTTACAGCAACTTTTTTATCTAAGCATACACTGTTGAATGTGCTGACGAAGTACTGCGTCTTTACGAGTGATAAGCTCCTATTGGTGATGCGTCCGTATCAGATCGTGGCGACTGAGCGGATTTTGAATCGCATCCAGATTGCTACAAATTACAAAAAATTAGGTACGATTGAGGCCGGCGGTTATGTGTGGCATACCACAGGTAGCGGCAAAACGTTGACTAGTTTTAAGACGGCTCAGCTGGCAAGCAAGCTCGACTACATTGATAAAGTGCTTTTCGTGGTTGACCGTAAAGATCTCGATTACCAGACGATGAAAGAGTATGACAAGTTCCAGGAGGGTGCCGCGAATAGCAATACCAGTACGCGGGTTTTGACGAGGCAACTGAGTGATCCAAACGCTAAGATTATCATTACTACTATCCAAAAACTCAATACATTTATTAAGCGCAATCAAGGACACAAGGCATTTGATGATCATATGGTCATCATCTTTGACGAGTGCCACCGTTCGCAATTTGGTGATATGCATCACGCTGTCACTAAAAGTTTTCGTAATTATCATCTGTTTGGTTTTACCGGTACGCCAATATTTGCTGATAATGCGTCAAGTGGCGGGCGAGTTGATCTACGGACAACCGAGCAGGCGTTTGGCGATAAGCTACATACCTACACGATCGTTGATGCGATTACTGATAAGAATGTGTTGCCGTTTCGGATTGACTATATTCGGACAATTCGCGAGGCGGACGAGGTCGATGATCAGCAGAAGGTGCGTGACATCGACCGAGAGCGAGCATTGAACGCTCCAGAGCGTATTCGTAATGTCGTGCGATATATTCGTGAACATTTTGATCAAAAAACCATGCGCAACGCCAAGTCGTATGCATTTACGCAGCTGATGAATGTACATGAAGTTGCGTCGGCGCGAAATAGAGCGGCAGTTGAAGAGGTGAAAGATAAAATTCGGCTGAGCGGATTTAATTCGATTTTTGCGGTGAGTTCAATTGATACAGCCAAGCTTTATTATAACGAGTTTAAGCGTCAGCAGGCTGAGCTTCCTGAAGTTAAACGCCTGAAAATCGCTACGATTTATAGCTATGGAGCGAACGATCCTGATCTGGAAATGGATGGCATGGACGATGAAAATTCGGAGAATACCGACGGTCTTGATGTCTCGTCACGTGATTTTTTGGAGGGCGTAATTCGTGATTATAATGCAACGTTTGGCACGAATTATGATACCAGTGCCGAGCGATTCCAGAATTATTACAAAGACGTCAGTCTGCGAATGAAGAATCGAGAGATTGATTTGTTAATCGTGGTGAATATGTTTTTGACGGGCTTTGATGCCACGACGCTGAATACGCTGTGGGTTGATAAAAATTTGCGGATGCATGGACTGATTCAGGCGTATTCTCGGACGAATCGCATCCTCAATTCAATTAAAACCTATGGCAATATCGTGACATTTCGTAATTTGGAGGAAGCGACCAATAAAGCTTTAGCGCTTTTTGGCGACCAAGATGCGAGTGGAATTGTGTTACTGCGTCCTTTTCGGGATTATTATGAGGGCCATGAAGATGCTGGAAAGAAAACGCCAGGATATGTCGATTTGATTGCAGAGCTAAAAAACAAATTTCCAGTGGGTGAGATAATTGCTAGCGAGCAGGCGCAAAAAGAGTTTGTGAAGCTGTATGGTGCAATTCTGAGAGTGAAAAATATCCTGTCGAGCTTCGATGAATTTATTGGGCAAGAGATTTTGAGCCAGCGAGATGTGCAAGATTATCACAGTATGTATATCGATCTCTACAACGAGCTGCGGCCGAAATCGGATGAGAACAAGGAGAATATCAATGATGATTTGGTGTTTGAGATGGAGCTTATCAAGCAGGTTGAGATAAATATAGATTATATCCTGGAGCTAATTCGGCAGTATCATGATAGCCATTTGAATAATAAAGAGATTTTGGTCGATATTGATAAAGCGGTTAACTCGTCCATTGAGTTGCGCAATAAAAAGGATTTGATCGAGCAGTTTATTGCGTCGCTTACGGTTGATAGTTCGGTCGATGGCGATTGGCAGGAGTTTGTGAAATCAAGGAAAATCAAAGAACTAGACCAGATCATTGATGATGAAAAATTAGATAAAAAAGCGACGTATACGTTTGTTGAAAATGCTTTTCGCGACGGATATATACAATCAACTGGTACAGGGCTGTCAGGGATATTGCCGCCAATCTCGCGTTTTTCAGCTGATGGAGAACGCAGTAAAAAACGCGAAACGGTATTGGAAAAACTGAGGAATTTCTTTGATCGCTTCTTTGATATTTCGAGCGGGAAGTTGTAGGCAACAATAAAATGCAAAACGAGAGCCAGTTTTGTAGCTGGCTCTCGTTTTATTTTAGCGCTTCTCGGAATAGCTGGGTTGATTTTTTGAGATGTACGAATTGAGTCCGTGTCCTTGTCGGGCTAGACTTTTCATTGTCTCAACAGCATCAGCCCCTGCGCTCTCATAAGTGTAGGTGTATACAGTATATGTACCAGATTTGAACTGTACTGTAATGCTTTCTTCTTCTATGCTATAAGCAACTACATTTGAATTGCCATTAATATTTTTATATGATTCCATAATGAAACCTCCTTTGATTACTTTGACTAACTTGCGCCGCCATTACCCTCCATATTGCGACTGGTTGATTTTTATGTTTGTGGCTACTCGCAGGTAGCACAAACCCGAACCTGTTACGAGTCGACAATATAAATCGACTTCCATCCTCCATAAAAGTGTTCACTATTGAGAATAGAGCACGATGCTATCTTTGTCAAGTCTCCCCGAAAAATTATTGATATTTATGTAATGGGTGTTGTATAATAAAATGCATGCACCACATCCAAAAGAAGTTATTAGAGCTAGCAAAGACCAATAACTTGGCAGAATGTACATTGCGTAGAACAGCCGAACTTATTGGCGATCCAGATATGAGTCCTGGTCAGATTCAGCATCATCTATTGCAGCTTGAAAAACGAAACCTACTTTTTATAAACAGAAAGAATAAAACCCAACGGCTGGAATCACCAGTGGAGGACGATAGGTTTGTTTTAGTGCCAATTATTGGCTCGGCAAGTTGTGGTCCGGCACTCAATTATGCCGAGGAATGCTATGAGGGGTTTCTAAGGATTTCTAAACAGCTATTGGGCAAGCAGACCACACAGC
>ERZ772874.1893-NODE-1893-length-10666-cov-10.940062_pt1 | contig 10666 bp, 7 predicted proteins | sample MGYA00580586_ERZ772874 | MGnify/ENA primary metagenome ERZ772874 (study PRJEB29015, sample SAMEA2737952) | human oral metagenome | biome: human oral; feature: human-associated habitat; material: dental | place: China | collected 2154 ... | reverse complement strand
TGCTCATGGACAACGGGCGCACCAAGACCCTGGCCGACCCGGTGGGCCGCCAGGCGCTGGCCTGCATCCGCTGCGGGTCGTGCATGAACATCTGCCCCGTCTACCAGCACACCGGCGGGCACGCCTACGGCTCGGTCTACCCCGGCCCGATCGGCTCGATCCTCACCCCCCAGCTCACCCAGGGCCTGGCCGACGACGACCCGGTCCACACCCTGCCCTTCGCCTCCTCCCTGTGCGGGGCCTGCGGCGAGGTGTGCCCGGTCAAGATCGACATCCCCACGATCCTCGTCCACCTGCGGGCCCGTTCCGTGGACGTCAAGCGCCGCATGGTGCCGGATGTGTGGGACGTGGCCATGAACGTCTCGGCCCCGGTGATGTCGAAGAGCTCGCTGTGGGAGGCCGCCTCGCAGACGGTCAAGGCCTCGGCGCTGCTGGGCGGCAAGGAGGGCAAGATCGGTGCCCTGCCCTTCCCGGCCTCCTTGTGGACCGGGGCGCGCGACCTGCCGGTGGCCCCCTCGGAGACCTTCCGCCAGTGGTGGCGGCGCACTCACCCCGACGGCGAGACCCCCCTGAGCCAGACCGCCGACTCCAGGGCCGACCACGGCTACGCAGACGGCTTCCCGGCCGATCCGCCCCCGCCTCCCGGCGAACCGGTCCCCGGAAGCGCGAGCGCCGACGGCGAGCCGACCCCGGCCACGCTGGACGCACGCTCGGCCATCGCCAACCCTGAGCCGATCGCCTCGGAGACCTCCGAGGCCCCGACCGGCTCAACCAGCAAGGAGGAGCTGTGATGGATGCGAAGTCCGCGATCCTGGCCCGCGCCCGCGACGCGATCTCGCGGTCCCAGACCCGGCCGGTGGGGCCGATCCCGCGCAACTACATCCGCTCCGGGGAGAATCCCCCCGGCTCCAAGCCCGTGGTCGACGAGATGATCGAGAAGCTCGAGGACTACTCGGCCGAGGTCATCGTCGCCCCCAAGGACGCGGCGATCCTGGACGCCATTGACGAGCTGCTCGGCGAGGCGCGCACCGTCGTCGTTCCCGATGGACTGCCTGAGGCCTACAAGGAGGCGGCGGCCCGCAACGGCCGTACCGTGGTGGAGGACTCCCGCCAGGAGGCCATCGCCACCCTCGACCTCAATGAGATCGACGCCGTGGTGACCTGCTCGCGTGTGGGCGTGTCGATCTCGGGGACGATCGTCCTCGACGGCGAGCCGGACCAGGGTCGCCGGGCCATCTCGCTGGTGCCGGACAAGCACGTCGTGGTCCTGGAGCGCGAGTCGATCATGCCAACGGTCCCGCAGGCCGTCGACGTCCTGGGCGAGCACCCCACGCGCCCGATGACGTGGATCGCCGGAGGCTCAGCCACCAGCGACATCGAGCTCGTGCGCGTCAACGGTGTGCACGGCCCGCGCAACCTGCGCGTCGTCGTCGCCCACTGAGGTTCATCCAAGCACCTTTCAGGCGGCCTAAAACACCAGAATCTGTTCGGAGTGCGTGGCTGTTCGTGAACAGCCACGCACTCCCTCCTTCTCTACCAAGTAGGCCAGGAGCTCGCATCCATCCACCACCCACTCACCCAATCTGCCACAGCATGGCCCGCGCTTCCTTACCATTCTTTCGACAGGTAGCTGAGGAGATGCAGAGACCGGTCATCAGCGCGCAATGTTCTCTTCCACAAGACCAGACAGAGGAGCAGCCCTTGAGCCCCCGCACCAGATACACCGCTCTGGCACTCGCATCCACCATGTCACTTTTACTGGCAGGCTGCTGGCCAGCATCCACAAGCGGCTCATCCTCATCGGCTCAACCGTCAGCCACGTCGTCAGCGCAGGCGGCAGGATCCGCTGCAGATTCCTCGACGACGAACGCCCATCCCACCTCGAGCACTCAGGCCTCCTCCGCGGCCGCCAGCCCTTCTGGGGGTCAGTCACCGGTTGTGCAGTGGGCGGCCGAAGCCGAGAAAGTCGGCCCAGTTAATAACGGAATTACCCCGCCAGATGTCGCCTCCGCCGTTCAGGGGGCATTGGCCGGATACTTGACCGTCTCCGCCAATGCGGACTCGACTGTTCAGACCGATCCGGACGCGTGGATCGAGCAGATGAAACCTTACTCGGTCGAGGACTTCTCCGGCGCCTCCCGCAAGAACGCACCGGTCGGCGCTGCCTGGATTGACGCACACCAAGCAGGAGCCTCGCTGGCAACCAGGATCTCGCTCGACCAGTGCATCAAGGACCCGAAGTCAACGGAGAGCACCATCTACTTATTCTGCCTCACGAAGAACGTCACGTTCACTGACACGTCTGGGAACGAGGTTCCAGCCGACTCCGTCCCAGACTCATGGTCGATCCAAAAGAGCAATCCCCACATGCAGTACGAGATGGTCAAAGACGGAGACCGATGGAAGGTGAAGTCTGCGGAGCACCTGACTGACGGCGGATGAACCGCCCAAGTTCACCACACAGCCGGTGGCGGTCGCAATGGCGCGCCCACCACCGGCTGCAGGATTCACCTCGACGGCGCAGTATGTGCTGTCGGCATCTCGATCAGCCGGCACGAACGGCCTGAGCCGTCAGCCGGTAATCTGCAGAGGGCCGTTCTGCCCCAGTTCCTGAAGAGGATTGCTGCCCGTGATGGCGGTAAAACGATCGATCCACCGCTGGGTGATCCAACCGTAGGGATTGGGATGATCAGGGAAGCAGCGCAAGCACCAGACGACATGAGCAAGAGCCGCCCAGTCCAGTGCGATCCTCAGCTGAGCCGAAACCTCACCATCGTTGTAAAAGCCGGTTACGCAGTTTTCAGCCTCACATTCGAGAGACTCAAAGTTCTCAAAGGGGAACACGCGCTGCCCCTCGACTGCAGTCTCAACATACACACCATGCGTCGAAACCGTAGCCGGCCCCTGGTACAGGGGGTTCCAGTACTGCCTGCGCGCCCGCTGGCTGGCGATCGCATTGACGAGCAACGTACCCGCGGCGGCCCCCACCGCGAACTGAGCGCCACGCTTCGTCATCGCCACAGTGGACATATGCACCGGATTCTGAATAGGAGTGAAATCACTGCCCGAGTGCCAGTACCATATCTGCCCCGGACATGACGCCATCATCCTCTCCCGTTCATTCAGGAGAGGCCTCACCGGACGAACAGGCGAGAGCTTAAAGTCATTATCCGTAAGTTCTCCAGAACGACATTTCTTCTGGAATCGCATCGTGTTGTACATCGCAATGTCAACACCCACAAGCTGCTCCTCAGCCATGAGCCTCCTCCCGAAACCACCATACCTCCGCAGCACGTCTGAGCGGCACGACGGGCTACAACGACATAACGGGGCTCATCCTACGAGGACGTACAGTGGGACAACAGCCACACCCTGGAGAGACATCGAACACGCTCGTACGGTTGCATGGCAGCGTATCCTGCCGACACAGGTAAGTATTGCTCTCAATCCCCCTGGAGAACTTATGAGCATCCCTCCTCCACCCGACCCGTTCGGGCAAGGCGGATCCAACAGCACCACCCCTTCCCCATCAGGCGACTCCGTCTCGCCCTTCGGGACGCCAACTGCAAGCACTCCCAGCCCGTTCGGAACTAACGGCACCTCCGCCCCTGGCCCCGAACAGGCCGCAGAAGGTACTTCAGCCCCTTCTCATCCGATGGGGACTCCCAGTCCCTTCGGGAATCCGGACACTCAGGCCCCCAGCCCCTTTGGGACTCCGGCCACAGGCACGCCTAGTCCGTTCGGCGCTTCTGACACGTCTCAGCAGGGATATCTGGCGTACTCGCCGACTGCCGCTGCCCCCTCCGCACCCGGAGCGGAAGGAACGGGCACGGTCGCCGAGAGCAAGCCCTCGAAGACAACCGCTCTTCTTCTCGCACTTTTTCTCGGCGGCGTTGGCGGCCCAGATTTCTACCTCGGCTACCACTTGCTCGGGGGACTCAAGATCCTCACGTTCCTCATCCCGGTCATCGGATCAGCGGTCTTCGGTGGCAACGCGTCAATTTCAGCCCAGTCCACGATGTTCTTCCTGAACCTCTTCTGGTTCATCAACATTATCTGGGCACTTACGACACTCATCATGGTTGCTACCGGCACTGGAATGTACGGTAAGACGGCCAAGGGTGAGAAACTCACCTAGGACACAGATCAGTAACGAAATGCCGCGCTCAGCGTAAAAATTGCTGGGCGCGGCATTTCATTCCGTAGTTCTCGCCATTCATCTAGGCAGATCGACGGCGAGCATGGTCCGCACCGCCTCGGGACTCAGATCGTTTCCCTCGAAGAGACGCAGCTGTTGATTGCCCACTGCCTGCTCAAACAGGTTGCGCACGTAGCGTGCATTTCCAAAGCCGTCTGGGCGAGGCGAAGGAAGGAACCTGCGTACGGCGGCCTCAACGCCTTCACCCATGACCATGTTTCTCGCTTCCACCATGGAGGAGAATATCGATACCAGCTCATCGTCCGTATAGTCGGGGAAGTGAACGTGCACCGGGAAACGCGATGGGATTCCAGAGTTCGCCTCGAGGAATGTCTGCATCTCCTTGGTATATCCTGCGGCGATCACTACCAGGTCATCACGGTGATCCTCCATGAACGCAAGCAAAGCGTCGATTGCCTCCCCACCGAAGTCATTACTTCCCGGTTGCCGGGCGAGAGTGTACGCCTCATCAATGAACAGCACCCCGCCGAGCGCCCTCTCGGCAGCCCGGATCGTCTTCTCCGCCGTTTGGCCGACATATCCGGCAACAAGGTCTTCGCGCTTGACCTCAACAAGATGACCCTCTCTCAAAACGCCCAGGTCTTTATAGATACGAGCAATGAGACGAGCGACTGTGGTCTTGGCCGTACCCGGGTTCCCGAGGAAGAGCATGTGCCGCGACTCTGGGGCCGCAACGACACCCGCCTCAGCCGCCGCCTCAGCCAGAGTGGCCTTGGCCACGATACGCCTCACCTGCTCCTTGACCGGCGCCAGCCCTGTCATGCCCTGGAGCTCCTTCATAGCGCTGCCTTGACTGCCGCCGGGACGGCTCTCCTGCCGGCTCTCGTCGGTCGCATCCGAGATGTCCACGGGAAGAAGCTCCGATACGTCGGTGTCGGCCGACTTCAAGGACTCGCTATTCGCAAGGCGAAGGTTCTGGCGCTTGTAGGCGAACTCCGCCAACGTGCGCATGGCTCGACCGTTGCCATAGCCCTTGGGGCGGGGCGACGGGATCTGGCTACGTACGGCGGCGGCAACACCTTCAACGGGTTTGAGGCCCATGGACTCGACGATACCCAGGAAGATCTCTACAAGTTCATCATCAGAGTAGTCATCGAAGGTCAGGGTCGTCGGGAACCGAGACGCCAGGCCAGGGTTGGTACGGAAGAAGTTCTGCATCTCGTCGTGATACCCCGCAACGATAACAATGAGATCATCACGGTGATCCTCCATGGCCTTCATCAGTGTTTCGATGGCCTCGGTACCGAAGTCACTGCTCCCTGGACTCTTGGGGGCGAGCGTGTAGGCCTCATCGATGAAGAGGACACCGCCCAGGGCCTCATCGACCTTCTCCTGAGTCACCTTGGCGGTATGCCCCACGTACTGGCTCACCAGATCCTGCCGCGACACCTCGACCACCTTGCCGGAACGCAGTAGGCCAACCTGCTTGAAGATGCGACCGATCAGGCGGGCCACCGTGGTCTTCGCCGTTCCAGGATTCCCTTCGAATACCATATGGCGTGAGACATTGGGAACGGGAAGTCCTCGCGCACGCCGCTCCTGAGCCACCTGAAGCTCTGCAGCAAGAGCCTTGACCTGCTGTTTAATTGAGCCAAGTCCGGTCATGCCTTCGAGCTCATCAATGGCATCAGACGCCTTAGACGAAGACGCTCCGACAATAGAAGAAATGTCAACTTGAGGCGTGAGAACCACGCGCATACTCTCAACATAGTTCTTATAATCCGGACCAGCGCTCGGAAAACTCTCCGCCCTTACCGCCAGATACCCCTGAAGAGTAATAATAGCCGCAACCCACGAACGAAGTTCCGCAAGATGTCCACCTCGGATCGCCTCACGAACGTAAGAGGCGATACTACCATCAGGAGATTTGGCCCATGGTAATACCTTCAACTTATCCTTGATCTCAAGGAAGGTAACTCCCCCGATGTATCTACCAAGCCCCTCAGGAAGGTACTCCAGAGGATCACATACAGGACTATCAGGTTTTGTTTTGTTGTACGAGATTGAACGCATTGAACTGACAATTATATCAGGAAGCGTCAGATCAGCACCCATGAGAGCATTCAGCTCGTCAACACACCTTGCAGCATTAACGACTGCGAGCATGAACTCAAATTCAAAACCCCGCAACTCCGGCCATTGGATCGCTTCATCATCCGTCACCGCATCAGCAATCATTTGAGCCAGTTCGGAGCCATTCGATTCAACCAGATGTGCCTCACTGTGACGCTCGAGCACTCGGTCAATCGCTGCAACGAGCAATTGCAGACGCGGTCTCGCCGGCTCCAGCGGCATCAACGCCTGGGTGGCTGCACGCAGTCCCTGTAACTTCAAGACCCCTGAAACATGGGCTTCATCGAAAGGTGAGACCAGGACGTCATCGAGCCACCTCTCGGGCGCCGGCAGCATATTTCTCCTCAACTCCGCAGAGACGGCAGGGCCTAATTTACCAGCAGCGCCTTTCTCAATGCGCTCATAGGAGTTGGCAGACTCGAGGAGCAGCCTCCCGTAACACCAACGCAGAACTCTTAGGGCAACATGCGACAGCGGCGACAGATCTGACCGATACTGAGGTATTTCCAAGAAAGCAAACGCCGCCTCGTGAAAACTCAACGCTCGAATATTGCGACCAATCTGATCGACAACGTCGGGCATAACAACCTGAGGCTTCCCCAGGCAAACAACGTCAACACAGTTGTCTTCTGCAATGGCAGCGAGACTCGGATCCATGTGAGACATAACTACACTAGCTCCTGAAAATTGAGGAAGGATCGTTTGCTATCGGTGGCCGGGTGCCGCCTTGACCGTGTTCACGTTGAACCACTAGAAACATCCACGTCCGGGACCCCTCATACAAATCTTTCCCGCGATTTGCTTCCGATTCCGCTCGCACGAACAGCAGCACCAAGTTCCCCAGCTCCTGCACAGTCAAACTAATGAACGGAGTCTTAGAACTCCCTAGTGCGACAAACCCGATAGCGGCGGCAAGCATCTTTGACCCGATGACAACACGTACCGGAGCATTCACACCACTATACACATCACGAGGTTGAACCCGCGATATCGGCCCCTGAACCCCGAACAGATTCAGCCCATTTCTGTCAAAATCCAACGTGATGGGAGTGTTTGGATAATTCGCCCACCCGGCAACAAACGCAATATCAGAAGAGGACACAGCGACAGAAGCCTCAACAGGGATCGTTCTATTTGCATGAATTGCACCAACCCAGGCAACTTCCACAGTCAGACGCCCAACAATACTTTGCTTGCCATTAGTCAAGGATGTCAGCTGCGCCACCCTATCGCTGGCAAAGATGTTCCTTAGTTCAGCACACCCTCCAGACAGCCCTTGAAGCGGCGGTTCATGGACGCCGGTTTCAATCGGGGCACACCTTCCGACGTGCCCATCGAACACGATGGGAATATTAACTGCATACACATCAGTCATATAGTTCAGCGATCCGGCCTTATTCTCAAAATAGAGCCCACAGTTGGGGTGCCCCTTATCAACGAAGGGGGCAACGACGTCAAACGCTCGTGCAAGAGAGGACAGATCGACTTTTCCGATACTGAGTCCACCCGCACTCGCGAGTTCTTCTTCCTCGTGGCTAAAATCGCTCACGGGACGCACCAGGTCGGTCCATTGCTCGCCGTTGTAGAAACGTCGATTGTCACCAGATTCGTCTAGATACCACCCTGCAGTCACGGCGAGAGCATAGCAACCGGTCGTCGGCTTTGCTGCGGTTCTGTGACCTACGGCTTCTGAGATCGTACGTCCGATGACATGGATCGCCGGCGGCTCAGCCACCAGCGACCACCAGCGACATCGAGCTCGTGCGCGTCAACGGCGTGCACGGCCCGCGCAACCTGCGCGTCGTCGTCGCCCACTGAGGTTCATCAAGCACAGCCGGATCCCGCGTCGCCCGATCGCACCCCGATCGGGCGACGCGGAGTTTCATCCGCTCCCGCAAGGATTCCGGCGGGTGGGAGGGGCGGTGCGGACCAGGCCGGTGAGGCGTGCCCGAGGCATGTGCACACCCGTTTTCCATGGAGGCGGGGTTGACTGGGGGTGAGTGGTGGTAGCGCGGAAAGGACATCGTCTTGAGCATCTCGCTGGCAGAGTCACCCCTGGCACCCGACTATGACCGCTCCGCCATGTCCACCGGGATCGTCCACATCGGCGTGGGCAGCTTTCACCGCGCCCACGAGGCCGCCTGCCTCGACAGTCTCATGCGCAGACGCGCCGGGAGCACCGCCCCGGAGGACGGCTGCCTGGACTGGGGGATCTGCGGCATCGGGCTGCTGCCCGGGGACACGCGGATGCGCGACGCGCTGGCGGGGCAGGACCACCTCTACACCCTCGTCCGCAAGCACCCCGGCGGGCTGCGCGACCCGGCGGTCATCGGCTCGATCCACGACTACCTCTTCGCCCCCGACGACCCTGAGGCGGTCCTGTCCCTCCTGAGCGCACCGTCCACACGGATCGTCTCGTTGACGATCACCGAGGGCGGCTACAACGTCGACGACACCACGGGCGAGTTCCACACCTTCAGTCCCGGCGCCGTCCACGACGCCGAGCACCCGGGTGAGCCGACGACGGCCTTCGGCTACATCGTCGAGGCGCTGCGACGCCGTCGGGAAGCGGGAACCGTGCCGTTCACGGTCCTGAGCTGTGACAACCTGCCCGGCAACGGGAAGGTGGCGCGCACGGCGGTCGTCTCCCAGGCCGCGATGAGTGACCCGGAGCTGGCCGACTGGATCGACGGCAACGTCGCCTTCCCCAGCTGCATGGTCGATCGGATCACCCCGCAGACCACGCAGACGGATATCGCAGAACTTCGGCGCGGACTCGGCGTTGAGGATGCCTGGCCGGTGGTCTGCGAACCCTTCAGCCAGTGGGTGCTCGAGGACGACTTCCCTGCCGGGCGGCCCCCGCTGGAGGAGATCGGGGTGCAGATGGTCGACGACGTCGCCCCCTACGAGCTCATGAAGCTGCGCCTGCTCAACGCCTCCCACCAGGGGCTGGCCCACTGGGGGCGGCTGCTGGGGATGGAGTACGCGCACGAGGCAGCGGCCGACGAGGACATCTCCTCATGGGTGCGGGCCTACCTCGAGCGGGAGGCCCGCGCCACCCTGCGCTCGGTGCCGGGGATCGACCTGGGCGACTACGTGGACACGCTCTTCGAGCGCTTCACCAACGAGGCGATCGCGGACACGCTCTTCCGCCTGGCACAGGGAGCCTCCAGCCGGATGCCGAAGTTCGTTCTGGGCACGGTGCGCGACAACCTGACCGCCGGGGGGCCGATCCGCCTGGGGACGGCGATGGTGGCCGCATGGGCGCTGGGCGATGAGGGGGTCGATGAGAACGGCGACGAGATCGTCATCGACGACCCGATGGCCGATGAGCTGCTGCCCCTGGCGGCCGCACAGAGGGCCGGCCACGAGACCGCATTCATCTCCCACGAGGGAGTCTTCGGCGACCTGGCGACCGACGAGCGCTTCCGACGGACCTTCGTCGAGGAGCTGGACGCTCTGCGCCGGGAAGGTGCCCGTGAACGTCTGCAGGCCCTGGCCGGCCACACCCGAGTGGCTTAGCCCCGGCCCGTCGGCAGGCTCCGGTTCAGCTGTCCTTGACGGGGATGTCGGTGAGGCGGTAGGCGTAGGAGCCGTTGCCCTTCTTGGTGCTCTGGTGGTCAACGGTGATGGTATCGCCACCGGGATCTGGCCAGACGACGGCGACGGTCATGGCGGTACCGGCCTGAAGCTTCTCGGCGAGGTTGAAGTCGGCCAGTGGCCAGTGCGTGTCCTTCCCGCCGGGCACGTAGTCCGCCGGAAGGATCTGCATGCCCCCTGCGACCACCGCGAGGCCGTCACACGCACTGGAGAGGGTGTACTGGACTGAGGCCGAGTCCTCGTTGCGGGAGTTGGAGAAGATACCCCCGGAGTCGATGTCGTGGAACCAGTCCGACGCCGAGGTGTCGCCATCAACGGCCGCGACCTTCACCTCCCCCAGGAGGTAGCCGCCGGCACGGGTGACGTGGTCCAGGCTGATCGTCAGCTGACCACTGCCATCAGATCTTTTGACAGTGACACCCTCCGTCCCCTTGCCGACAGGCCCTTTGGCCTCAGGCAGGGAGGCACCACCAGACGAGGCCTGGGCCGACGGCGTCGCACTGCCAGCGCCGTTCCCTAATCCGCCGCGCTTCGTGCTGCTACCAGTGCCACCCGTGGGGGTAAGGGTGATCTCCACGCGTCGGTTGGCGGCCCGCGCCTCGTCAGTAGTGCCGGAGACACGGGGCTCGGACTCGCCCTTACCAGCGACGGAGGGGTTCCACTTGTCCAGGCCGGTGAGCTGCCCCAGACGAGTCTTGACCGCGTTGGCACGCTTCTCGGAGAGGGCCTGGTTGTAGGCGTCATCCTGGACGTCGTCAGTATGCCCCACGATGG
>ERZ772874.1888-NODE-1888-length-10673-cov-5.507534_pt1 | contig 10673 bp, 7 predicted proteins | sample MGYA00580586_ERZ772874 | MGnify/ENA primary metagenome ERZ772874 (study PRJEB29015, sample SAMEA2737952) | human oral metagenome | biome: human oral; feature: human-associated habitat; material: dental | place: China | collected 2154 ... | reverse complement strand
GATGTCAATCTCGCCGTCGCGAGGGCCGCGACGGCGAACCCGCGCCCCCTGCGCGCCGCGATCCGCTCCCTGGCTTCCGCGATCGGCTGCCTGGGCGCCGCGCTCGTCGGAACGATTCCCGGGCTTGAAACCGTCCTGCCCGGCTGTCTTGGCGCCGCTCCGATCCTGGGCGCCGTCGCTTGAGCCGCCGTCGCTCGAACTGTCGCCGTCGCCGCTCGGATTGCCGCCGCCGCTCGAACTGTCGCCGTTGCCGCTCGGATTGTGCGCGTCCCGGGCGGCGGGCCATTCGAATGGGGTGTTGGTTTCGACCTTTTCCTTCACAGGCTTCGCTTCAGCAGAGGCGCCGGCGTCGCCGCCTTTGGCCGCATTCGCACCGGCGGAAGCGATATTGGCGCCGGCCGGAGCAGCATTGGCGCCGGCCGGAGCAAGGGCCGCTTTGACCCGTCCGGCGAGCGGATTGGCTTCGCCAGAGGCCGATTTGGCGGCGTCGGCCTTGATCTTGGGGGCTTCGTAGCGCACCTTGATCTCGGTCCTGTTTTTGGGCGGGCGTCCGCGCCGCGCCGGTCCCGTTACGGATCGAATCGCGGCGACAAGATCTGCCTTCTTGGCTTTCGGGTCAACCTCAAGACCCAGAGTTTTAGCCGCTTCCCGTAGTTCGGGCAGGCGCATGGTCGATACCGCGCCCAGGTTGATTTGGCTCACGAGGTTCCTTCCTCGGATTGTCGGCCTGTGTCGACAATCGACTTGTGGGGGAATAACACCGAATGTGCGTAATTTCGGTGAAGGGAATAGCCGGGGACGCCTCTGGTCTCTCCGAGCTGGTTCTAGAATAGCAGCGTTTTTTATCAGTACCTACATTTTAAGGAAATTGCCGGCGAGTTCTTCTCCCCAACCGACGCGCCCTCTCCTTTCCACGCCCCTCTGCTCCTTTCCGCGGCCTTCTGCGGCCACCGCATTTTAACGGACCGTCGTACCATTCCCTCGCGATTCCTCGATGAGGTGCGCACCGCTGCCGATTCCCGCGGTGACCGATCTGAATCCCCGGGCGGCAAGCAGATCCCGCGTGCGCCGATCCAATTTGTCGAAAACAAGCACCGAAGGGCCCGCCCCCGAAATGACAGCGGGCCATTCCGCCTCGCGCAAAGCCCGAAGGACTCCAGCCGATTCCGGCATGGAATCAGCGCGATAGCCCTGATGCAGGCGGTCGCCGGTCGCCTCGAGGAGCAAGTCCGGCCTCCCTTGAAGCGCAAGAACCAGCATGGCCGCCCTCGACGCGTTGAAAGCCGCGTCCCCATGGGGCACGTCGGACGGCAAAACAGAGCGCGCGGCTTCGGTGGCCAATTCCGCTTCGGGAACCAAAAGGGTGGTCTTTATCTCTTTTGCGACGTCGATCTTCACAGCCTTAGGCCCCTCGTCCGCCATCCACGAAAGAACCGCCCCGCCGTGAAGCGCGGGCGCCGCATTGTCGGGATGCCCCTCGAATTCCGTGGCAAGACGCAGGACTGCGTCGTCGTTGAAAAGCTCAGGTTCGTCGACGAGGCCTCGCACGAGCATGAGCCCCGCGACAACCGCGGCCGCGCTCGATCCAAGCCCCCTTCCCTGGGCGATTCCGTTGCGGCAGTTGAGCTCGATTCCGGCTTGCGGAAGCCCCGCGGCGTCGAAGCCGCGCCTCATCGCCCTGACGATGAGATGGGAATCGTCGGCGGGGAGCGTCCCCCGGCCTTCGCCCAGAATATGGACGCGCGTGGCCCCGGTGGTCAACCGCACGTGAACTTCATCCCACACGTTGTGGGCGAGTCCCAGGCAGTCGAACCCCGGACCTAGATTTCCCGATGTGGCGGGAACCCTCACTCCCGCCGTCGCTCGTGCGATGCGCATCACAAATCCAAAGCGGACGCGACCGCTTCCAGAGTGGGCGCGACCGGGTCGAAGGACAACTCGCGCCCCTCGAGCGCGGTGGCCGTGTCCTTGAGGCCGTTGCCCGTGACGGTGCACACGATCGTCGCGCCTTCGGGCACCTTCCCCTGCTCCGCAGCCTGCAAGAGCCCGGCGACGGAAGCGGCCGACCCCGGTTCGACGAAAACGCCCGTCTCTGCGGCGAGGATCGATTGAGCTTGAAGGATCTGTTCGTCGGTCACCCTGTCGATCCACCCCCGCGAATCGTCGCGGGCGGCCTCGGCATACTTCCACGAGGCCGGATTTCCGATCCTGATGGCCGTGGCGACGGTCTCCGGGCTCTCGACGACGCGGCCGAGCACGAGCGGAGCGGCGCCCCACGCTTGGACGCCCCACATCTGAGGAGTCTTCGTCGAAACGGGAGCCGCTCCGGCGGTGCAGGCCATCGATGTGAGGGCGGTGCGGCCTGCGTATTCGCAATAGCCCATCCAATACGCGCTGATGTTCCCGGCGTTGCCCACCGGAAGCACGTGGATGTCGGGGGCGTCGCCCAGCTCGTCGACGATCTCGAATGCGGCCGTCTTCTGCCCCTGAAGCCGGTACGGATTGACGGAATTGACGAGGGCGACGGGATGGCTTTCGGTCAGTTCGCGAACGATTCTCAAACAATCGTCGAAGTTCCCATCGACGGCGACTAGCGTGGCGCCGTGGACGATCGCCTGAGCGAGCTTCCCGGCGGCGATCTTTCCCGCAGGCAAGATGACGGCGGCGCTCAAACCCGCGGCGGCCGCATAGGCGGCGGCCGAAGCCGACGTGTTGCCCGTCGAAGCGCACGCCACGACTTTTGCGTCGGTTGCCAGCACCTGGGAGATGGCGGTCGTCATTCCGCGGTCTTTGAAGGAGCCCGTGGGGTTGGCGCCTTCGACCTTGATGTAGACGGAAGCCCCCGTTCGCGCATCGAGCGCGCGCGTATGGACGAGCGGGGTCCCGCCTTCCTTCAGGGTGACGATCGGATCGCCGTCGTCGAAGGGAAGCCAATCGGCATACTCGCGAATGAGCCCTTGCCACTGATGCGCCATCAGGATTCCTCCACTCGGTTGACGTTGTAAACCTCGGAAATGAACTCGGCGTCGGCCAGCTCGGCCAAAGTCGCCTCGAGGTCCGCCTGGAGGGCCTCGTGCGTGCTGACGGTCAGACGCGCCAGGCCGTCTTCTCCGGCCGTCTGGACGACCGCCCTGATCGAGACGCCGTGCGCGGCGAACACCCCCGTGACCTTCGTCAGCACGCCGATTTCGTCGCGCACGGCGAACTCCGCCTGGAAGCTCGAACGGCCGCGCGACGCTTCGAGCACCGGAATGTCGCCGTATATGAGTTCGCGCGGGGCGCGTCCGCCGTCGACCTTGTGTGAGGCGGCGGCGACGACGTCGGAGAGGACGGCCGAGGCCGTCGGAGCTCCCCCGGCCCCGGGGCCGTAGAACATGAGCCGATCGGCCGCCTCCGCCTCGATGACGACCGCATTGAACGCCCCGCGAACGGAGGCCAGCGGGTGGTCGAGCGGAACGAGGGTCGGGCCGACGTGCAATTCGATGCCTTCGGGACGGCGCTTGGCCGACGCCACAAGCTTCACCGCGCACCCCGAACGCCCGGCGGATTCGATGTCCGCCTTCGTTATCGAGCGAATGCCGTGGACGTGCACGTCGTCGATGCCCACGCGGGTGTGGAAGGCGAGCGAGGCCAGAATCGCGCACTTGGCCGCGGCGTCGAGGCCGTCGACGTCGGCGGTGGGGTCGGCCTCCGCATAGCCCAGCTCCTGCGCCTTGGCGAGCGCTTCGCCAAAATCGAGGCCCTTCACGGTCATCTCGTCGAGAATGTAGTTCGTCGTGCCGTTGACGATGCCCAAAACGGCGGTGATCCTGTCGCCCGCAAGCGATTCGCGCAGTCCGTAGACGACGGGAACGGCGCCCGCCACCGCGGCCTCGTAGTAAAGGTCGACGTCGGCCTGCGCCGCGGCCTCGTAAAGTTCGGGGCCGTGGGCCGCGAGAAGCGCCTTGTTGCCCGTGACGACCGACGCGCCCGCGGCGAACGCCCGAAGAATGTAGGAGCGCGCGGGCTCGATTCCGCCCATGAGCTCAATGACGATGTCCGCCTCGTCGATGATCGACACGGGATCGTCCGTCAGAAGAGACCTGTCGACGGCGGGGTCGCGAAGCGCTGAGACATCCCTCACAGCAATTCCCACAAGCTCGAGCTGGGCGCCCGATCTGGCGGCGAGGTCCTCCTTTTGCTCCGAAAGCAGGCGGGCGACCTGGGTTCCCACGGTTCCCGCTCCGAGAAGGGCGATTTTGACGACGGTCACTGTTCTCCTTTCGCTGGAAGTAGCTTACCGCCATCGGGCCGATGAGGCTCGCCGATCCACAGACTCTTGCCGGTCCGCAGCGTCGCATCGGTCCACAGCCCTCGCCCCATGCGCACTTCGCGCGCCGCACCGCCTCGCAAGCCCTTTTGACGAGAGTCTGGGAGAATCGAAGCCTGAGTGAATCGAAGCCCGGGCCAACCCGAATTCTGGCCAATCCGAAGCCCGGGCCAACCCAAACCCCGGCGAATTCGAGTTCGGAGAATCCAGGCCCGAAAACAGTCGAGAAAGGCGGCAGCATGAGCAGCAGCGCCAGCAGCGCTGGCAAGAGCAGCGTCAGCAGCGGCAGCGTCAAAGGGACGGCAGCCCTCGGCGGCGTCGTCCTCGGCGAAGGCCGGACGAAGGTCATCGTCCCCGTCACGGCGCAGACTTTCGACGAAATCGCGGAGCAAACCGCGAGCATCGCGAAGCTAGGCGGGCAAACCGCGAGCGGTGCGTGGAACGGCGTCGACCTCATCGAGTGGCGGATGGATTTCCTTGCCCCTTCGATTGACGTCCTCTCAGCCCTCGAAACGCTTGCGGGCTTCACCGATCTGCCCGTCTTGGCGACTTTCCGCACCGCGGACGAAGGGGGAAAGGCGATTGAGGCCTCCGCCTATCGGGACCTGCTCCTGGCCGTCGCTCGATCGGGAAAGGTCGGCGCGATCGACGTCGAAGCATTCCGCGACGAATCGACCGTGAGGGAGATCATCGACGGCGCGCATGAGGCAGGCGTGGCCGTCGTGGCCTCCTACCACGATTTCCACGCCACGCCGGCGGCCGAAGAGATCCTCGCGCGGTTCGGGGCCATGGACGCCGCCGGAGCGGACGTCCTCAAACTCGCCTGCATGCCGGCCTCCGTAGACGATCTGCTCGTTCTTCTGAGCGCGACGCATCAGGCCTCGCACGCCTTCGACCGCCCCCTCATCACGGTGGCGATGGGGCCAATCGGGGTCCTCTCGCGCGTCGCGGGCGGCATTTTCGGCTCATGCGCCACATTCGCCGCCGTCGGCAGAGGCTCGGCCCCGGGTCAGATCCCGGTCTCGGACCTTCGCCCGGCGCTTGACCTGCTGGATTCCACGCAGCCGGCGACTTTTCAGTCTGCTGCGCCGAGGCAGAAGCAATCGCCCCGGCCTCAATCCTCGCCGCGGCGGAGGTAGTCGGCGTCGAGGGCGAGGAGGTCCTCCACGCTCTCGCGGCGCACAATCCACCGTGAGGCGCCGCCTCGAACGGCCGCCACTCCCGGGCGCGGCACGTGATTGTAATTCGAGGCCATCGACCGCCCGTACGCCCCGGTGGCGGGAACGGCGAGAATGTCGCCCGCCGCGAGATCCTCGGGCAGCGACACGTCGCGCACCACGATGTCCCCGCTCTCGCAATGCTTGCCGACGACCCTGCTTCTCACCCGCCCTTCCCCCTCGCGGGACGCGAGGGCGGCCGTGTACGCGGCGTCGTACAAGGCAGGCCGAATATTGTCGCTCATCCCGCCGTCGACTGAAACATAGCGGCGCGGCCCGTCCTCCAATTCGACCGTTTTGACCGTCCCCACAGTGTAGAGAGTCACGCCCGCGGGGCCCACGATGTTGCGCCCCGGCTCGATCGAAACCCTCGGCGGCTCGATCCCCGACTCCGCGGAGTGCGAAGCGACGACGGACGCGAGGGCCTTTGCCAATTGCGCGGGGCTCGGGGGAGCCGAATCGCCGCCCGTGTAGCGGATGCCATAACCTCCGCCGAAGTCGACCTCGTGAAGCTCCAATCCGATCTCGCGATGGACCCGGGCCCGCAAGTCGAGCACCACGCGTGCGGCTTCCTCGAAGGCCTCGACGACCAGGATCTGCGAGCCGATGTGCGAATGCAGGCCGACGAGCCGCAAATTCGGCGCGTTCACGGTTTTCTCGACGGCCTGCCAAGCGGCGCCGCCCGCGATCGACAGACCGAATTTTTGATCCTCCACAGCGGTGGACATGTATTCGTGGCCGCCGGCGTGCACCCCGGTCGTCACCCTGAGCATGACGGAGGCGACGGCGCCCTCGTCCCGCGCGATCGAATCGACGAACTCCAACTCGGGCAGAGAATCGACGACGAAGTGCCCGACTTCCGCCCGCAGAGCGAGCTCGACCTCTTCGCGCGACTTGTTGTTGCCGTGCATCCCGATGCGGCTGCCCGGGACGCCCGCGGCCAGCGCCGTGCGAAGCTCCCCCTCGGAACAGGCGTCCACGGCGAGCCCTTCGTGTGCGACGGCCTTGGCTACGGCTACGCACAAAAAAGCCTTGCCCGCGTAGTAGACGTCAGCCCCCCGGAGGCGGGCGAAGGCCTCGTCCATGGCCTCTTTCCAGGCGCGCGCCCGGGCGCGCAGCACGTCCTCGTCAAGAATGTAAAGCGGCGTGCCGTACTCCGCCGCCAACTCGCTCGCGCCGATGCCGCCGATTGCGATCTCGCCGCCGACGCGGCGGGCCGACGACGGCCACGGCCCGTCCGACGAGCCGTCGGGCTCGGGCGCGGGAAGGTTTTCAAGATTCATATGAGCGCTACATCCTCTCCGGAGCGCTGACGCCGAGCAGGCCCAGCCCGTTGGCAAGAACCACGCCTGCGGCGTCGTTCACCCACAAGCGCGTTCTATGAAGATCGGTGACCTCCTCTTCCGCGCGAGGCGTGACCCGGGCCTTACCATACCACGCATGGTATGCGGCCGCAACCTCTTCGAGGTAGCGCGCAACGCGGTGGGGCTCGCGAAGAGTCGCCGACTGGGCCGCGACGTCGGGAAAGCGCGCAAGCGTGCCGAGAATCTCGGAATCGACGGCGTCCAGCAGGCCGGGTGCGAATCCGTCCTCGCGCCTGACGCCGTGGGAGGCGGCGTTCGACGCCACCGAGCACGTGCGCGCGTGGGCGTACTGGACGTAGTAGACGGGATTGTCGTTCGTGCGGGAGGCGACGAGGTCGAGGTCGAGGTCGAGCGTCGTGTCCACGGAGGCCCGGACGAGCGAATAGCGGGCGGCGTCCACGCCGACGGCGTCGACGAGGTCCTCAAGCGTCACGACGGTTCCCGCCCTCTTGGACATGCGCACGGGAACGCCGCTGCGGACGAGGTTGACCAGCTGGCCGATGAGGATCTCCATGTTCTCGCCCGGCCCGGCCGTGTCGCCGTAGGCCCTCGCCATGGCGTACATGCGGCCGATGTACCCGTGATGGTCGGCGCCGAGCATGTAGACGCAGTTGTCCGCGCCGCGTGCGCGCTTGTCGAGATAGTAGGCGAGGTCGCCCGCAAAATAGGCTGCTTCGCCGTCGGATTTGACGATCACCCTGTCCTTGTCGTCGCCGAAGTCGGTCGTGCGAAGCCACAGGGCGCCTTCTTTTTCATAGACGACGCCGCGCTCGCGCAGACGCTCGATCGCCTTGGAGACCGCGCCCGATTCGTGGAGCGAATCCTCGTGGAAGAAGACGTCAAAATCGGAGCGGAAATCGTGGAGCGAAGACTTGATTTCGGCGAACATCAGCTCGACGCCGCGCGAACGGAAAGCCTCAAGGGCTTGCTCGTCGGGAAGCTCGCACGGATCCGGCTCGCCGTCGGCGATTGAATCGGCGACCACCCTCTCGGCGATCTCCGTGACGTACTGCCCGCCGTATCCGTCCTCGGGAACGTCCTCGCCGCGCGCCCGCGCCAAAAGGGACGCGACGAAACGGTCGATCTGATTGCCGTGGTCGTTGAAATAGTATTCCTTGACGACCTTCGCTCCCGAAAATTCGAGGATCCGAGCAAGCGAATCGCCGACGGCGGCCCAGCGCGCCCCGCCGATGTGGAGGGGGCCGGTGGGATTGGCCGAAACGTACTCGAGATTGACCGTTTTGCCGGCGCCGCCTTCCGTGCGTCCGTAAGAGCCGCCCGCCTCGACGACGGCCCGGGCAAGCTCGCCGACCGATGCGGCGGAGAGCCGTATGTTGACGAACCCGGGCCCCGCGACTTCGGCTTCCTCCACCCCGTCGTGCGCCGCGATCCGCGCCGCGAGGAGCTCGCCCAATTCGCGCGGATTCCTCCCGGCGCGCTTGGCCAGCTGCATCGCGACGTTCGTGGCCCAGTCGCCGTGCTCGCGAGACCGAGGGCGCTCCACCTTCACGACGGGCAGCTCGCCCTCGATCGTCAGAGTGCCGTCGGCGACGGCGGAGGCAAGTTCGTCGGCGACGAGCCGACTGAGTTCTTCGGGTGTCATGCGCGCAATTCTACGCGGCGGGTCCGACACATTCTCGCGAACGGGCCGTCCAGAGAGGCGCAAACCCGGTCATAGCTGCTAAAGTTACTTCTCAGGCCCCAATAGCTCAGTGGATAGAGCGTTTGCCTCCGGAGCAAAAGGTCGCAGGTTCGAATCCTGTTTGGGGCGCCGCTACGAACCGGGGCGCCGCTCACGAGCGGCTGACCGGGAGCCCTCGCTGTCGCAGCCCCTCGTACATCGCGGTCGGAACGTCCGTGATGACGCCGTCCACCCCCATGTCGAGAAGTCGGGCGGCGACGTCGACGTCGTCGATCGTCCACGCGTGGACCGCGATCCCCGCCTCGTGCGCCGACGCGACGAATCCCTCAGTCAGCACGGGAACACCGCGGAAGGAGAGCGGGACTTGGACGACTTGGGCCTTGGGAAGGCCTTTGAGCAGGCGCAGACGCGCCGCCCCTTTTCGCACTCGTGAGGCCGCGACGATCCTGGCGACGGCGCCTATCCCCAGCGAGCTCGCGGTCCCCGGCAGTTCGTCTCGCATGCGCCGCAGCCGGCGCTCCGAGAAACTCGCGACGCACACCCTGCCCTGAGCGCCCGCCTCGCGTATCGCTCGGACGAGCGGGGCTGCGACGCCGTCGGACTTCGCGTCGATGTTGAAAACGGCGTCGGGGTATTTTTCGAACGCCTCGTCCACGCGCATGACCGCCGGCCCGCCGTCGGCCCCGCGAACCCGCGCGAGCTCCCGCCACGTGTATCCGCCGACTTTCCCGCCGGCGCCGACGGTGCGGTCCAAGGTCGCATCGTGGCTGAGAACGGCGACGCCGTCGAGTGTGGCGCGAGCGTCGGTCTCCAGATAGCGGAAACCTCGCTCGCCCATGGTCAGGAAGGCCTCTGCGGTGTTCTCCGGGCACTCCCCCGCGCCGCCGCGGTGGGCGACGACGATGGGGGCGCCGATGGGATAGAGCATCGCATCAGCCGCAAACCTGCGAGGCGTCGACCGCCTTCTGATCCTTGAGGAACTGGACGGGGTTCATGAGCTTGTCGTTTTGGTCGTGCACCTCCAAGTGCAGGTGCGGGCCGGTGGAATTGCCGTTGGAGCCCACCTTTCCAATGACCTGGCCAGCCTTGACCGTGTCGCCCTTCTTGACGAGGACCCCGTTGTCGTACATGTGGATGTACCACGTGTAATAGGTTTTGCCGCCGATCTCGTGCTTGACGATGATGAGGTTGCTCGAACGCCCCTGAATCCCGGCGCCGGCGTGGGTGACGACGCCGTCGGCGACGGCGTGGATCGGCGTGCCCATCGGCGCCGCGAAATCCTGGCCGGCGTGCATCGAGACGTCGCCGTAAATGGGGTCGACGCGATATCCGAAGGCCGACGTCAAACGATAGACGCCTTGCTGGAGAGGCATGACGATTTGTCCGCCTTTGTGCGAGCCTGCGAAAGCCGCCCGCGCCCCGGCCGCCCCCGCGGCGGAACAGGTGGTCGTCTCGTTGTTCTCGTTCTCTTTGGCCTGGTGAGAGAATTCGTTGGCCATCGAGCGGGCCTGCGCGTTGGCGTCGCCGGTGAGAGCCGCCGGAACGTCGGCCTTCTCTTTCGTTTCGCCGCCGATGTAGGAGCGAGAAAGGTTGTTCTGCGCGGCGGTCGCCGGCGTGTTGTTCGTGGCGAGAATCGGCACGCCCACGGCCACCAGCGTCGCGACGCCGGCCGCCACGCCTTGGATGGCCCATTTCTTTGAGCCGAAGGAAGCCGGCTGCTCGCTCGCGGCGCGCTCGGACTCCGCCTTGGCGATTCTCCCTTTGGAGCCTCTGCCGTCGGCTTTGCCGGCCTTCGCGTCAGCTGCGGCTTGCGCGCCTGAAGCTGCGGCCTTCGCCGCTTTGCCGCTTCTGCGCCGACGCTCCAAACGGGATATCTGCGCGCCTTCGGAAATGGCGTCGCTGATCTCGTTGCGGGTGAGAACGGCGGTCTCTTCGTCGGACTCGTTCGCCCCGTCCTCGCTGTCAAAGGCCGCCGCCGCAGCCTCCGCTGCGCGCTCGGCCTCGAGGATCTTCCGCGCCAACTCGGCCTGCTGCCGCCTGCGCTCCCGGCGAGCCTCTTCACGGCTCGCGGTTTCCTGCTCTGCGCGAAGCTCCTCGGCGGCCCGGCGCTCGTCTTCTGCGCGTTGCTCAGCGGCGGCGCG
>ERZ772874.1887-NODE-1887-length-10678-cov-45.956415_pt1 | contig 10678 bp, 5 predicted proteins | sample MGYA00580586_ERZ772874 | MGnify/ENA primary metagenome ERZ772874 (study PRJEB29015, sample SAMEA2737952) | human oral metagenome | biome: human oral; feature: human-associated habitat; material: dental | place: China | collected 2154 ... | reverse complement strand
TTTTGGCGACCAAAGACCTGAATACACTGCTGAATTTTCGCTACAAGCCAGAGCTAAAAGCAGAAAATGGCGGCGATGGCAGTAAGCGCAACAAGCGCGGCAAAAGCGGTTCGCCACTGGTCGTCAAAGTGCCAATGGGCACGTTAGTCAAGCGTGACGGCAAGGTAGTGGCAGACTTGACGGCAGACCAGCAACAAGCGGTCGTTGCCCGCGGCGGTGATGGTGGTTTTGGTAACGCGCACTTTACCTCCAGTACGCGCCAAGCACCGAAGATGGCTGAACTTGGTGAGGCGGGTGAAGAATTTGAGGCAGAGCTGGAACTAAAATTACTGGCCGACGTTGGCTTGGTTGGCTTTCCGAATGCTGGTAAATCGACATTCTTGAGCGTAGCTTCTAATGCTCGCCCGGAAATTGCTAATTATGAGTTTACGACGTTGACGCCAAATCTGGGCGTGGCGGATGTGGATGATGGTTCAGTGTTGATTGCTGACATCCCGGGGCTGATTGAAGGTGCCTCGGAAGGCAAAGGCTTGGGTGACCAGTTCCTTCGCCATATTGAGCGGACGGCCGTGTTGTTGCACATGATTGACGCGTATAGTGACGACCCGGCGGAAAAATATCAAACCATTCGCCGCGAGCTGGAAAAATATTCTGAAGAATTGTCGGCGCGTCCAGAAATCATTGCTTTGACGAAGTGTGAAGGGCTGGATGATGAGATTATTGCCATGCAGTCGACAGCGCTACAAAACGTAGCAAACGGCTCGCCGGTGGTGGCGATTTCCTCGCAAACGCATGCTGGCGTGACTGAGCTGCTTCGCTTGCTGCGCCGTGAAGTTACTGAATATCGGGCACGTGAGGCGGAGATGGTTGAGGAGGAGAGCGATGATCTACCTGTAATCGCGCTGGATACACAAACAGCGTCTGACGCCTGGACGGTGGAGCGGGTTGTTGGTGCGGAGCCTGAAAATGTAGACGATGAAGACGCGGTCAGTTTCATTATTCACGGTGCTAAAATTGAAAAGTTTGCTCGTCGCACTAACTTTGATCAATTTGAATCGGTCAATCGCCTGCGGGATATCATGAGAAAAATGGGCATCACTCACGAGTTAATTCGTCAGGGTGCAGTCGGTGAGACCGTGGTGCAGATTGGCGAATCGATGCCGTTTACGCTGGTTGAGCAGTAGAATAAAGTGCATTGTTGACAAATTTTGATATAAAGATTGTAATCTACAGCTTAGGATTAATTAGGCTATAATTATATATAAAGATGAAATATATTCAACCACGACTCTATATCGCGAGCTCCTACGAGTCACTCCTGGAGCTCAAATCCAGAGGTAATTACTTTTTTGATTATGATGACGACACTACTAGTACTGGGCTATCAGATATTTTGGAAAACAGAGTAACTTTTATTGTAGCGGAACCGGGTCAGGGTAAAACACGCCTTATTGAAGAACTTGAAGGGCTATATGAAAATGCGCGCAGGATAGACTTTAGAACTAAATTGCCAGGGCAAAACCTAGACAGTTGGCTTCGACTAAATAATATACACGATGATACTGCTATTATATTACTAGACGGTCTGGATGAGTCTCCAAATCGGGATATTATAGAGACAATCAGGGGACTAATCTATCACATCAAGATACATCCGAAATGTAAGTATGTAATATCAAGTCGTATACATTATTTTAGCAAATACCAAAATATATTTAGAGGAATTCCAGAAGCACACTATCTATTCATTAACCCGCTTGAATCTCATGAAGCAAAAAAATTTTTAGAGCAGATTGGTGTTGAAGAAAGTGCTATCAGGAAATTATTTAACAGCTTGCCACGTGGAAGCACAGGTGACAGTTCAATTCTACAAAACCCTCGCTATCTTGAAATTATTGCCAAGAAATTAGAGGATGAGAATTTTAATGCGGAAGATCTTGATAGGTCTATGCTGTTTGCATCGCTTGTAAATAAACAGCTCCTTAGCGAGGACGAGAAGTCAGGACGTCAATTGGCAGAGCTAAAGCAGCGTTTTTTAGAACATGTTGCGCTTACTATGAAGATCGCTCAAGTTACTGAAATATCGACTGATGATTTTATTACTTTTATTGACAGGGCTTCATCGGATGTAAAATTATTACTAGGCAATACAGATATAGAAGATATATATGAGCACGCTTTACTCACTAAGAATATAGAAGGAAGGATATATTTTACCAATGTAGAAATTCAAGAATATCTTGCGGCAAAATATATAGCTCGGATGGCGAATCCAATTCGGAAAGTGTTTACGCTGGCCTTTGATAGTCAAACTCGTCGACTTATACCGTCTTGGCGTAACACACTGTCATATCTAGTCGATGAGATGCCAGAGATGGCACGTCTTATTATTGATCTGCAGTCAGAAGACGCAACTTTAAACGATGATACGGAATTATTAGTCACAGGGGTAAATGCGGTATGTATGACTAATTCTGATAAGGAATACATATTTGACCGCATATGGAGTCAACATAAGAGGCAGTCTACATTTATTGATCGTGAGGTTTTATTTAACTTAGCCCGCTACGCTAGCTCAGGTCAAATAGAGTCGGTATTACAGTTTGTTATCGCAAAGCGTAACACAAAAGCTAACCATGCCATGTTGTTAAATGCCATTGTATTTTGCGGCGAAGCGTTGCTTCTTAATAGATATAATAAAGAAGATAATCGGCGGCTTGTTGAAATATTATTAACGATAGCTTGTAGGAGAGTTAAAAACAATAATCATGATTTACAATATAATGCCATACATTCCCTGATGGCAACTAATGACGAGTCAGTGCTAAATAGATTACTGCCATCCGCATACCGAAACTATACTGCTATATTTGACGCCATACAATCTTTTGCTTACAAAATGGATAGGAACAGTGAAGCAGCCATAGATATATACATTGAAGGAATGAAACGCGAAGTCATCGGATCGCGATTTTATATTGAGAAATTGGATAAGCCAGAGTCTGTCGGTTACTTTTTGCGAAAGCTAGCGATTGATGAAAGTCTTGTGTTGTCCGTAATCAAGCACGATAAGTTGGTATTTAACGGTAAGAGTAAGTTTCTAGTGAGTATTGATAAGCTGTGGCATGATGACTGGTTGTCGAGGTTGAAACAGTTCGTATACTTGTCCTCTAAGGTCGAACACGGTTATTATGCCGAACATTCAGAGCTTGTACAAAAGATTATTAATTTAATTTCTCAAAAAGACTCATCATATTTCGATGAAATGCTTGAATATTCACTTCATGGTGGTAAAGATGGCGATACTTTTTTATATCGCATGCGTTCATCTCTTGCACGAAAGATGCCCATTGATGCGGTTGATAAGATAGTTAGGCTGATGGCGGAGGGTAACCAAAGGTGGCTATTGTGGCATTTATTGACGATAGCTATTAGTTCTGATAATCCCGATAAAGTGGCTATTGAGAAGCGTGCCCGGACGCTACTACCAAAAGAGTTTAAACAGTTTGATGCTGAAATGAGGCGAATGCAGAGGCAGGATAAATTAAACCAGCCAACGGTTAAATTTAATACGATCTATAAGCAGATTTGTAATGATTTAAAAGATGGTAGTTTGGGGTCTTTATATGATGCTGCGAAAATGATTGTAGATTATTTAGAAGACGCCAATCGTCGAGAGGAGTTGAATTATACTGAAGAGTAAGTTGCGTGTATATGGGAAGGGCTAAAAAAGCATATACTTGATGACTTTAATGAGTCACAGGTACAGTTTGCTTATACGAAGAAGTATCCTGGGGGCGGCGGAGAGTATACTATTTCTACGTGTGCATCTCAAGCTATCAAGGCAGTTTTATTTGGGTATCTTACAAAAAGGACGGATCTGGAGGTTTATAAGCAAAAGATTCTTAGCCTATTTCCTTATATGTATGAAGAACAGCGGCATGATATTTTTGATAATATAAAGCTTGATGGTGCCGACAGAGCCAACATTATAGAATCTTACAAAGATGTAGATGCTGATAAAGCGCAACATTTGCCTGAAAACTTCATTGAGTTTGCTGATAAATATTCAGTAAAAGAAGCCATACCGATATTGTGAGATTTTATACTCAAAAGTGACATAATGGTTCATTACAAAGTAAAAGCCTTGCGTGTTGCTGAAGTCATTATGCCAGACAAAGAATTCTTGTTAAAAGTTTTAGGCTATTATCAAAATAATCATGATGATTTAAGCAGACTCATCCTTCAGGAGGTTGATAGTATATTGATTACTAATTACGAAGATGAGGATGCTATTATACGAAGAGCTCAATTGCTAAAAAACAAAGCCTTTAACTGCCCAGAGCGTCCTTCCGGAGTGTTTTATTCTATAAGTGATGATGAAGCAGAGTTGGATGACAAAGTTATTGCCAAGCCTCTAGCGGGATTAACGAACAGTAAATGGATTGATATATTTACTGACTTACTGAGAGAATCATTCGAGATAAATGGGAGAGGTGAAGGATGGAGTCGGTATGCCTTTTATCTTTGGAGGGTGTGCGAAAGCTATTTTAAGAACCTTAGCTATACAAAAGATATAGGTATAGTGCGGCTAATAGAAGAAGAGGTAGAGAAGTATCCAGAGTATACGACTGCTGGCTTTCGACGCCTACTTGAGGATATCAAGGCAAGCTTTTTGGAGCAGTTGGGCGGTGAACACTCGTACTCAATGGCGATACAACTAGTTAACCGATTAAACTCAACTGATGATAGGGTAATTTGCTCTGAGGACGAGCTTTTGTTTGAGACAGAAGAGATTATAAGATCACTGGATAGGTGGGTGAAGCAGGAGGGGTCTTCTCTGCTATGTAGGAGTGAAGTGGACGCACAAAGAAACATTGCCATACGCTTTCATAATTTACTGTTGGAAAAATACAATAAGTCGGATATCCACACTAGATTTGAGCGCGAGACACAAGAGCTGGATGGAACACGTACTGACTTTCAGGTGTATCATGGATTTTTTGGCCCGGTGATTATTGAGTTAAAGTTGTCTACGCACTCAGAACTGCAAGGGGGAAGAAGCTTAAAGAAAACTAGGTCATTTGATTCAATGAAAAAATACATGCTGCAGTTTAATGCTAAAAATGGGATACTTCTAATATACAAACATCAATCAACTGAAGACGAGACATTCGAAAAAATATTACATAATACTAGAAAATATTATGAGGAAATACCTGGAGTTAAGGTGATGACGATAGGTGGGTAAAACCTTTCTGCTATACTATAAGTATGGCGCAAACATTCTTCTTCTACGACCTGGAAACCAGCGGACTAAATCCGCGGCAAGATCGGATCATGCAGTTTGCTGGGCAGCGGACGGACATGAATCTCGAACCGATTGGCGAGCCGTATAACCTGCTGGTGACGCTGAATGATGATACTTTGCCAAGTCCTGACGCACTGATGGTGACTGGCATCACGCCGCAAAAAACGGTCGAGGAAGGCTACACCGAGGCGCAGTTTGCCCGGATGTTGAGTGAGGAGATTTTCACGCCGGACACCATTGCGGTTGGCTTTAATAACGTGCGTTTTGATGACGAATTTATCCGCCATTTGTTGTGGCGCAATTTCCATGATCCTTACGAATGGAGCTGGAAAGACGGTCGCTCGCGTTGGGATTTGCTAGATGTGGTGCGATTGACGCGGGCGCTCAGGCCGGAAGGAATCAATTGGCCGCTTGATGACAAAGGTGAGCCGAGCAACCGCCTGGAGCTGATCACCAGCGCTAATGGTATTGCACACGAAAATGCTCATGATGCTTTGGCGGACGTGACGGCGTTGATTGCCGTGACGAAATTGATTAAGCAAAAGCAGCCGCAGCTGTATGACTATTTACTAAAAATGCGTGACAAAAAAGTAGTCCAGCAACTGGTTAATGTAGATGACAAGAAACCGTTTGTCTATGCCAGCGGGCGCTACGATAAAGAATTTGCCAAAACCACGGTGGCCTTTCCACTGACGACCAGTCGAAACGGCGGTGTGGTTGTCTATGATCTGCGCTATGATCCGACGCCGTTTGTTGAGCTGAGTACTGAAGAATTATCGAAGAAAATCTTTGCTTCGTGGGAAGAGCGCCAGGCTGAGGATTTCGTTAAATTGCCAGTCAAAGAATTGCAATACAATCGCTGTCCGGCGGTAGCGCCGCTGGGTGTGCTGGAACAAGGCGATGGCTGGCAGAAGATTTCGCTTGATCTAAAGACAGTGCAGAAACATCAAAATATTTTACTGAATCACCCGGACTTTGCCGAAAAATTACGGACTATTTTTGAAAACAAGCCAGCCTTCAAGAAATTGCCTGATCCAGAAGCGCAATTGTATGACGGCTTTTTGAACGACCGTGATCGTATCCGTGTCGAAGCGGTGCGCAATGCCGATGAACGCGAGCTGGCTGATTTTCATCCAGAATTTCAGGACGAACGTTTAGCGCCGCTATTGCTGCACTACAAAGCACGCAACTTTCCGCGTTCGCTTAGTGAAGACGATTTGGCGCAGTGGGAAACCTGGCGAGCTCAGCACTTGCAGGCACAATTGCCGCAATTTATGGCATCTCTGCAGCGGTTAGCGCCAACAGCGACTGACGAGCAGCAGTTTATTTTACAAGAATTGCAATTGTGGGCTGAATCTACATTACCAGCTAGCGATTAGATCTTTCTTGTGCCGGCCGCTATTCTTTTGGAGGTAATGGACGTTGGATGGTATTTTCTATGTAGGTGAATATGTTTATGACTATCATTGCGTATAGCAATAACATAACCCAGTATGGTACTGATATGTGTGTACCAGGTATAGCGCCGACTAGTACGAAATTCATTAGCGAATCGTAAATGTCGTGGCGCAGCAAAAATAGAGGTACACCGATAAGGCACGCCAATACAACACGAATCTTGATGCTGAGGACAGCGAATAGTTCAACTAATGCTCTCATTTGACTATACTATAGCAAATATACTATAGTATGTGCAACGATAAGCAGAATGCGCTGCAGTTTGGATTAATGCGATAGCCAGGTAGGCCTAAATATTTGGCAAGTTATGTCTGCTTATTTTACAATATACGGCATGCGAGAAACCGTACATTGTCTTAATCAAGGCGAAGAGGAGAGTGGTCGTGAAACTTTAAAACAACTTCAGGAATGTCGTGAATATTACGAATCTGTAGATGTTTTAGAATTAACACCCGAGCAGGTTAGAGAATTTGAGTTATTTGCCAGAGTGGAAATTCTTTGGGACTATCTAAGCTATGAAAGAATTCAGGAAGAAGATCGGCGGAATATAAAACTTGGCAATAATATCTGTAGACTTAAGGAGAGTATTGAACAACCTAATCTTGTACTGGAGGACAAGAAGCAGCTGTTAGATGAACTAAATAACCAAGAGGATAGACTTCAAATAAATCTAGCCGGCAGACGTGGCGAACTATTGGAAAAAGTGCTACGCTTTGGTCTTCCAAGTTATGAAGAGAAAATAGACCCGACGGACCCATTGCAGGTTTCGCTATATCAAATTTCTAAAAAGTGTGCTGAAAAACTATTCCACTATATGGATATTTTATGCCAAGAGAGGCGTTTTGCGAATAGTATACCAGATATTTTACTTAGCGATGTATCCTGTCCTGCTTCATTTATCTTATCGCGGCTTAGCTATGAATAGCAGGATTTGTGTATTGAAAAAATTAGACAGTCTATTCAGGAAGTTTTTGGCAACTATGCTGGACACTGCAAGGTGGACATTGCTAGTGATGGCATGCCGCTTGTACGCCTAAGCGCTTGCCTTGATTGGCCAGAAGAATATCCAAATGTCTCCGAGGAAGAACTGACTAGCATACTTATACAACGGCGACGTATGGACAAAATATATGAACGACGATTTCCAGAACCTGATCATGAGGATTTTAAAGATGAACGAGTAGATCGATATACTACAGATTTCTTTAATGCTGCATATCATCTAGCGGCAAATTGCTTGCGCGACCTCTTCTTTATGTTAGTCGATATTGGCACTCCTGTATCTGAGTGTAATCGATTTGTTTCGCTTGAAGATTTTGCTAAAGACGACAGTAAACGTCGTTTGTATTTTGATCATTACCCTATCCTTGACCATAGCAACCCTCATGAATCAATTAATCGGATAAATAATGAAATAACAGAATATTTTGGTAAATATTCATCGTATATAAGGATTTGCTGTCTGCCTGAATATAAAGGTGAGTCGATGCACTTTTTTGCCCAGCTAAGATCATCTCCATCGTTTCCGTTTATCGAAGACAGTTCACTGACTGGAAAAAGTTGTGAAAAACAGGTATAATGTAGCGGTTATGGTAGAGTTTATTCGCGTCAAGGGCGCTCGTGAACATAATCTGAAAAATATTGACGTGGAGATCCCGCGCGATAAATTAGTGATAATCACTGGCCTGAGTGGCAGCGGTAAGTCATCACTAGCGTTTGACACGATTTACGCCGAGGGCCAGCGCCGCTATGTCGAAAGCCTGTCGAGCTATGCGCGGCAATTCTTGGGCATTATGGATAAGCCGGATGTTGATAGTATCGAGGGGCTTAGTCCGGCAATTTCAATTGATCAAAAATCAACTAGCCGCAATCCGCGTTCAACCGTGGCAACGGTGACCGAGATTTATGATTACTTACGCCTCTTGTTTGCGCGGATTGGTACGCCGCATTGTCCGGCTCTCAAACCAGACGGCACGCGCTGCCATAAGCCAGTGTCGCGCCGCACAGCCGAGGCGATTATCCAGGAGATTGCTAAGCAATATGATGGCAAGCGGTTGCTTCTATTAGCACCAATTGTCAAGAATAAGAAGGGCGAGTTTGCGCACATTCCAGAGCAGTATCGACGGTTAGGCTATGCCCGGGTGCGCGTGGATGGCGTAGTGTATGCACTGGATGAGTTTCCGCAGTTACAGAAAAGCTATAAGCACAGTATCGAGTTAGTGGTTGACCGCCTGGCAATGAACAGTGACCTGACTAGTCGGTTGAGTCAGAGTGTCGAGCAGGCGCTGGAGCTTGGCCAGGGTGTGGTTGAGGTGCTGGATGCTGATACTGATGAATTAAAGACATTCTCGCAACGTTATGCCTGTGTTGACCATCCAGATGAGGAGATTCCAGAGCTTGAGCCGCGTCTGTTTAGTTTTAATGCACCGCAAGGGGCCTGTCCGAGCTGCACCGGACTTGGCAGCCGATTGGAGGTTGATCCTAGTTTAGTGTTGAATGAGAATCTGACGATTGCTGAGGGGGCGATTCGGCCATACAACCGGATCAATGTCGATAACTTTTACATGCGCAAGATTTCGGCGGTAGCCGAGGCGCATGGTTTCAGTATCCGGACACCGGTCGGGCAGTTGTCTGAGGTGGCGCGCCACAAGGTGCTCTACGGCACGGGCGATCAGAAATATCCAGTGCAGCTCGGTAATGGGCGGCATTACGATACAACCTATGAAGGAGTGATTCCCAATTTGGAACGACGCTGGAAAGAAACCGATAGTGAATTTATGCGCAAGGATATTGAGCGGTTTATGCGCCAGCGGGATTGTTATGTTTGCGGCGGCGCGCGGCTGAAGCCGGTTGTCTTGGCGGTAACCGTGCAGGGGTTGAATATCATGGATATTTGCGACCTCGGTGTTGATGATGCGCTCGATTTGTTCACTCACAAGTTAACACTGAATGAGCAGCAGGCGATGATCGCGAGGCTTATTTTGAAAGAGATTACCGCCCGCCTCGGCTTTATGAGTAATGTCGGGCTTAATTATTTGGAGTTAGGGCGCGCCGCCAATACGTTGAGCGGCGGCGAGGCGCAGCGAATTCGGCTGGCAACGCAGATTGGTAGCGGTTTGCAGGGTGTGCTGTATGTGCTGGATGAGCCATCAATTGGCCTGCATCAGCGTGATAATGATCGGTTAATCACCACCCTGAAGCGTCTGCGCGACCTCGGTAATACGGTGCTGGTGGTCGAACACGACGAGGATACTATTCGGCAGAGCGACTTTTTGATCGATATGGGCCCAGGCGCTGGTGTGCATGGCGGCGCGGTGGTGGCGCTGGGTGCACCAGATGAGGTCGCCAAATGCACAGATAGTATCACTGGTCGGTATCTGTCGGGAGCAGAAAAAATTGCCGTGCCAAAACATCGCCGCCAGGCTGATGTTAGCCGTCAGTTGATCATTCGCGGCGCTCGCGAGAATAATTTGAAGCAGATCGACGTGGCGTTCCCCTTGGGTCTAATGACGGTGGTGTCGGGTGTCTCAGGTAGCGGTAAATCAACTCTAGTTAATGATATTATCGCCAAGGAATTAGCGGCACGGCTCAACCGGGCCAGTGACGTACCTGGCGCACACGATAAAATTGAGGGAATAAAGCAGTTGGATAAAGCCATCGTCATCGATCAGTCGCCAATTGGCCGTACGCCACGCTCCAATCCAGCGACCTACACTGGTATTTTTACGCCAATTCGCGAGCTGTTTGCTAGCACGCCTGAGGCTAATGTCCGCGGCTATAAAGCGGGCCGGTTTAGCTTTAACGTCAAGGGCGGCCGCTGCGAAAATTGCCAAGGCGACGGCATGATAAAGATTGAAATGCATTTTTTGCCGGATGTCTATGTCCAGTGTGATGAGTGTCACGGTCAGC
>ERZ772874.1886-NODE-1886-length-10679-cov-5.145614_pt1 | contig 10679 bp, 10 predicted proteins | sample MGYA00580586_ERZ772874 | MGnify/ENA primary metagenome ERZ772874 (study PRJEB29015, sample SAMEA2737952) | human oral metagenome | biome: human oral; feature: human-associated habitat; material: dental | place: China | collected 2154 ... | reverse complement strand
TTGACCAGATTGCCGCTGACGCGGGTGTGTGCTCGGAAGCGGTGCAGCACGTCCGTGCCGACATGGACTTTGAACGCTATGCTGTTTTTGAAGGCCGCCGCATCCGAGACGACAACCCCGACATCACCCGCGAAGAACTACAGCTGCAAACCCTCTTGGGACAGGTAAAGACGCTGCGACTTGCCGTGATCACCTACCAGCGCGGTGTGCTCAAACGTCTGCGCAACGAAGGTGCCATCGACATGAACATTCTTCACAGCATCCAAGAACGCCTGGACACTGAGGAGGTCCGCATCCTGGGGCCGGTGGAATTGGAGTAGCGGAGAGGTTTTGGGGGCGTTGGAGTGTGCGGAGTTTGTATACCGTCAGGCGCGAAAATCGGCGTTTTCGGGCTTGAGCGTATACATACTTTGCATGTGCGCTGGGGTTCAGGGCGAGCTGGGCGCTTGAACAGCGTTAGTGCAAATGTTTGCATGAAGATAGGTCCATCGCTGGGTACGAAATTCGATGATTTTCGAGCCTGCCGGTGGACCGACTTGACAGGTTTGGGTAGGGGGCGGAGCAGGGGTGCGAAATTTGCTTATGTCCAAGCCGCAAATCGGCCCTTTTTGTGACTTGGCGATAAGCAAACTTTTATGCAAGGTTTGTCGGATGATTCCCGCCCAGCTCTATTCTCCCTCAAGGCGCGGATTGATCTTCCGGCCCAGCCTGCTCCCTGTCTTCTTGAACTTGCCCATGTAATCAAGCACTTTGTCTGCAGTTTGCTTGCTAGGCTGCTCTTCGCAAAGGTTCTTGAACTCCGCCCCATCAACGCCCGGTGGAGGAAGCTCACGAAGATGCTTCTTCAGCCGATTGGATTCTGTGGTTAAGGTGGCAAACGTCATACCGCCGGAAATGATGCCGCCCAGTACAGGAACAGCTTTGGAAATACCTTTCCCGACGGTGTCCTTGGTGATCTTGATGCCAACAACTCTAAGCACCTTTTTCATCGGGCCGTACCACGCGGTTTTGGTAAGCGCTGCGTTTGTGACTTGCTTCTGAACCGCTTTGGTGGCACCTGTCGCAAAAGCTTTGATGCTGGTTGATGCGCTAGAAACCCCCATCATGACACCGAGTAGTGTCACCATTTTTGCGAAAGTCTCGTCATCAATCTCGTCAACATCGTCGATCAGATTTTGCCACCCGTAGGTGTACGCAATTTTCTGCATGATGCGGAATGCATGAATAAAGTACTGCAACAAATCCGCAGGTATTGCCGCAAGCACGGCAAAACTGCCTGGAAGTCCGGACGCGAAAGAAATGAGTGAACTCTTGCTGGTCTCAAATTTGATCGCACCCGAAGCAATGCTATCCAGAACCTTCTGATCCACGCCCGCTTGGATCGGCGTCAAGGCAATGGCAGCCATGATGGTTTCCTCGCCGATTCCGTGACGGCGCAGTTCAGCGCGCAAAAAATGCTCGCGGTTAATGGCGACACCACGCAGACGCATGGCTTTGAGTAGGAAAACCCTGGCGTACTCTTCTGTCTCCGCGTCCTGAGCATTAGCGACGTCCGCGAGGGTCACCGTCTCTGGGGAAGGCTCGGCGCCGGTATCGTGTGCGGGGGAATGAGCGTACCGTTCATCAGGAACGTTTCGCTCATCATTGTGCCCATTGACCATGGGAATCTCCTCATCTACTGCGCAGCATGCTGCGAGCTGAAATTATCAGATTAGATAGTAACCTTAGTGAGTCTGATTTTATGTAACCTGCTACCCGCTTTACCCCCGTTAAGGACTACTGAGCCTATTGCCGATAGGCGCCCTTGGTGCGTTACAAATTGAAATAGGTGGACGGTGCTTAGGTTGAACTACTGCAATGCTTGCATGATCTGAGGGATAGTAGCCAATACTTGTTGTGTAGCCGCTGAACCTGCGTACGTAAAGCCACTTCCAGGTGCTTTATCCCAGTGCCGGTCAGGAACCATAATTTTTCCTCGCGGACATCATTATCTAGCACTAATCTGTATTCGGCGATCCTGGGGTGGCTTGACCATCAACATGTAACAGCGCACTGATCGCCTGCGCTTCATATATTGGATGCGGGGCATCAAAATTATAAAATCACCATCTCTAAACATTTCGCCCCACAGGTGCTTGAAGCTTGTTGACTAGTATGCCGCCCATTTATCTACCCCGAAGGGGCTACTTCAAACTGAGCGTAACTATTGTGAATAGTCGGACCGGTATGAGTGATTTTACATAGGCCAGCTTGCCCTCTTAGTAGTCTCGATCGTTTGCTGGATGTTTTGAAATCACTGGCCAAGACATCGAGATAATTCACGCCACACGCCCATTGGCTAAGTCAGGCATGTTCGGAGTGGTTCAGCCTTGCAGGCGCATCCACGACTTGCTGCAGTTCTGTAGATACAATGCGCCAGACTATGTGCATATCAATTTCGCCGTATCCATGGGAGATGGCATTGCGTAGTCCGATGAGGCGATGCCAATCGTCACTGTGGTGCGCTTCGTAGAAGTCGGGGAAATGTTGACGAACTTTGGATAGATTTTCTCCCATTTCCTGTAACCGCATGCAGATGGCATCTTGAATAACAGGGGATCGTTGGAACTCACCTTCGGTCTCAGGCGCGTACTGCAGGACACGACCTCCTGCTTCAACTGCCATTTCAATGTATGGCGCTGGTGATTTCATAGTGGTAGTTCAATAAGTTCTGGCTCAATGTAAGGACGGAAAGGTTCCTTGATTGATGTAAGAATGTCGAAGCTTCTGCCAGTGGCTGCTTCGAGTGCTTCCTGAAGTAAGAATAGTTGACCATAGTCAACAGGGCCATCTGGTTTTACGAGTAGGTCAATATCGCTAGCGGGTGTCAGTTCGCCACGTGCTGCGCTTCCAAAAAGTTGGGCTCGAACAATCCCGAAATCTCGCAGAATTGACAAGACTGTTTGCTCATAGGGAAGGGTGTAGTCCGGCTTTGCTGATGTTGTGCCGCTCATAAGTAATCAGTCTAACAGAGCAGGTTCCAGCTGGTGAGGAGGTATGAAGACCTACATGTGACACACAACAAACAAGTCTATTCCGCTTGAGTCGACGCACTAGTCTATAACCATGACCCTATGCTCAACGTCGGCGAGCATCATCTTGAATACCGCATCCAACCGGGCAATGGTCCTGCGGTGTTGTTTCTGATTGGTGGATACACGCGCTGTACATCCAGTGGTTTATAGAGCACGACTGGACGGTGATCACGGTATCGCGACCAGGTTATGGTCGAACAAGCAACGCTTTAGCAGGGCACGGCGGTGATTCTGAGGCAGCTCTGTGCCGACTGCTGGATGACCTAAAAGTAGCCTCGGTGACAGTCGTTGGAATCTCAGCTGGTGACCGCGCGGCCATGAGATTTGTAGAACTCTATCCCGAGCGTGTCGATAGATTGTTACTGGTCAGCTTAGCTTCATGGCCCAGTACGCCAATGCGTATTGCAGTGCACATTCTATTCAGTCCACTGGTCGAACAAGCCACATGGCCACTAACACGATGGCTACTGCGCCGTTACCCAGAAGCAAGCTTGAAACAGCTGATCGCACCTCTCACCACATTGCCGGCTAAAAAGTTATGCAGGGAATATCAGAAGAGCAGAGGCAGAAGTATGTGCAGTTCTTTGCTGCTCTACAATCGCAACAGGGCTTTATCAAAGACCTGCGCCGAGAAATATGAACAGGCAATCCGCAAGCTAGACCCTAATAATCCATAGTCGCTTCGATGGCTCGGTTCCGCTGGAACATGCAAGGCATAATACTCGCGACATAACCGCAGCTGAACTGCTGGTCATCGATGCGGAGACTCAGCTGGCGCTTACTAAAGTAAAAAAGGAATCGCGGTAGTGATGGTGCTGATAATAAACGCTATAAGCGGTAGTTTTCGATCATCACTTTTGTTGAGCGACAGGATGCTAAAAACAAGCCCTAGTACGCCAAACCCATTAGCAGCAAAACCTATGACCCCAAAGGTGATACCGAGAGTCGCATATATGTCGCTTTCGTTTTCTTCTTCAGCTTCAGCGTCCTTCATGAATGCCACCCTAACATCAAAAAGCGGTAGCACGTTGCTGGGAATAGACATTTTCCTCTAACAGCCAGTATTCCCACAACTATCCCACTCCCACAACGCTTCCTTTCCGCCCGTCCACCATGATCTTCTCGCCATCCTTAATGCGGGAGGTCGCATCACCCGTCCCAAGAACAGCCGGAATCCCGTATTCCCGAGCCACAATCGCGGCGTGGGAGAGCGGGCCGCCGATGTCGGCGACCACGGCAGACGCGACGTCGAAAAGCGGTGTCCATGTGGGGTCGGTGAAGGGGCAGACCAGAATATCCCCGGGCTGCAGGCGTCCAAAATCGGCGGGGGTGCGGATAATCCGAGCGGTACCCACCACCTGACCAGGACTCCCGGGAACACCAGTAATCGCATCAGCATCGCTGGTGGACTCGCCGCGATCCCACCACACCGCCTCCGCCGTGCCGCGCTGCCGCCGACGACGCTCAACCACCTCACCACGCGATACCCCATCGCGCAAAGCGTCGGTGACCTCGTGAAAATACAGGTAGCGAATATCATCGGCCGTCTCCAGCACGCCGCGATCAACTAACCGCCGGGCAAGCTCGCGCATGGCGTTCCGGGCGAGCACCAGCACTTCCTCAATCGCATACAGCGTGCCCTCGCGACCAACATGCAGCGCCCGCAACTTCTCCACAGTTGTGCGCCAACTGCCACGCAGCAACCTGGGCAGATGCTTCTCGACGGTCGCCACTGCCGAGCCACTCACCTCCGAACCCGAAGCCTGCTGGCCCCGCAGCGATACCGCAATGAGCTCGTACAAACTTTGCGGGGTCTCCCGCCATGAGGTATGCGAAAACGGCACATACATGCAGGCCGTCCGCGCGCCGTGACGCTGCAAAAACGCGTCCACCTCAGCCAGGAACCGCGTGCTGTCCGGCTCAGACTGCAGTGCATCCTCGATCTGCTCCGGCGGGGTTTCAGTGAACACATCCGCCAAGCCAGACTCTTGCGCGGTGGCGGTCAAATCCCGAATCCCAGCCAACACGTTTGCGGTGACGTAATCCAGATCCTCGTACAAGTCCTCCGTGCTCACGTGATCCGATTGCCGAGCCAGACGAATCAACGCCTTAGCCTTGGACCGCAGCACCGTCATCGGTGCCAGGTAATAGAGGAAACGATCAGACATCAGCTGCGCTGCCTGAGCCAGAATCTGCTCCAGCAACACCACCACCTCGGTATCAGACGCATCCCCGCAGGCAGCGGCGCGGCGCGCAAGCCGAGCCAGATCCTCCTGTACTTCCTTTTCCTCCGCAGGCCAGCGGGTCGGATCGTGGCGCATGCCCTTGACAAAAGTCCGAGGCAACCGCGACACCACAGCCGCATCAGGCCGCGGTGCCTGTGCATGAATACGAATCACACCGTCATCATCGCCGACAATAATCTCGTGGGCCGACGGCGCGTTCAGGCCAATCATCCGCATAGAATCCTGTATCGACTCCTGCAACGCATGCACCGCCACCAAATCCAGCGGATACGGCGTCGGATAATGCTCCATCAGGTCATCCCGAAGCGTGCGCTCAACCCGACTCCGCGCAGGTGAATGCCCCTCCACGCTCGCTGCGTCCGTGCTCGCCACCGTGGTGATTGGCCGGGCCTGCAACAAGTACAACTCGCCGTCAGCGAAGGCCCATTCAATATCCTGCGGGGCGTCGTAATGCTCCTCGACTAGCTGGCCCAATGCCACCAGCTGTTGGATCGCCTGCTCGTCAAGGCAGGGGAGTGCCTGGTCCTCTGGTGGTACTGGCGTGGTTACGGTCGCGGCCCCATCGGCCATGTCAATCCGGGTTTCCTTGCTCCCGATGGTGTGCGAGGCAACCGTGACCGGCTCCCGCGTCACCGTAAACGTATCCGGCGTGACCAGCGCCGCGACCACACTTTCGCCAAGCCCGTAGGCAGCGCTGATCATCATGTCGGTGTTATCGGCCATGGGGTTGCGGGTAAACAGCACGCCGGAGACGTCGGAACTAATCATTGTTTGCACCACCACCGCCAGCGCCAGCCCCTCGCTGGGCACGCCGTGTTTGCGCCGGTAGGACACCGCCCGCTCGTTCCACAGCGACGCCCAGCACCTGCGCACCGCGTCCCACAACGCATCCACTCCGGTTATGCCCAGGTAGGAGTCCTGTTGCCCGGCAAAGCTGGCCTCGGCAAGGTCTTCCGCAGTTGCCGACGACCGCACCGCCACCCGCGCCCCATCACCCAGCGCCGCATACGCGTGCTCGACCTCAGCCCGCAGGTCTGCCGGTATGGTGACGCTTCTGACTAGCTGTTGCGCCTGCTCAATGTCCTGCTTATCGACGGCCGCTATCAATTCGGCCTGGATACTCTCGGTTGCGGTTGTATAAGCGCTGGTATCAATAATGAACCCCGGCGGGACGGGAAACCCCGCTGCGGCGCATTCCCCGAGATTGGCTCCCTTGCCGCCCACGAGTGCGAGGTGGTCACTGCCGACATCTTTAAACCAACGAATCATCTACTCCTGCTCTCTACATACCGTGAGATGCCTATTGTAGTGCAGAAGGATTCAGATGGGATGGGGGTTTTGGGAGGGGGTGTAGCTCGAATAAGGCTTGAAAAAGGAAATCATGGCGTCCGATGTGTAGCTTGCTAAAACCTGCTCATCCATGTGGTTGCCGTACTGGGGCCACCTGCCCTGTAGCGTCCAAAACATAGCATATTGGCCTACCTGGTCGGGCCTGGACGTAGAGCGAATCTGCACCTCAAAAAGTTGTCGACCTGTCGTGTCGACAAACTGAAGATGACCCCCAGGGGGTGGGCCATATTTGCCTAAAACAAAAGGCCGAAAGTGATACCCGCCGACATCGTTGAAGGAAAAATTACGCGTCCGCCCAAGTTTATTTCGAAACGTAAATCCCGTAGGGTTTACCTCCACGTACCGTAGCGTGAGGCCGGTTATGATGAATGTAACGACAATGGTTGCTAAAGTTGGAACTGCTAAAAATATAGCAAGACTTATGAGTCCAAAGAAATTTTCATTCTGAATGATGTGGGATGCCATTTCGAATGACGTTGACCCTATAAAAGCGGCCATCATAACGACGCCGGATTCAAAAATTATTTGGTCTACTAGAAATGATCGCGAACGGCGTATTCCTTGCGAAATTTCTCGATTATAACGCGCCATTAGGTAGATTATGTGAGAAATGAAACCAATAACAATAATGCTAGGTACGGACGCGAAAACTATAGTGAGCAGTGTTTTGTCCATGGCCTCTTCCTTGTTGGGATCGTTTTTCCTGGATTGTCGGTTAGATGTTTAACAATCACCTTCTTATTGTGCTCTGCTGGAAGCTTTAATTGCGGCTTTCTTGATAGCCCGCAGTGTCAGTTGTCAGCGTGGAAGCCAAAGTTGTCTCATGTAGTTAATGCGCGAATATAATTTTGCGCCGCCGATACTAGCACGTCCAACGACTATATGGCTATCGCTATAGCTGACTTTTTGACAACCATCGCTGCTGCTCCGTCAGCCTAATCTTTGGGAAGTGCCCATTCGCGCCATTGTTGCCATCCCTGAAAGCTGCTTTGCTTCGATAGGTCAAGAAATTCCCCTGTGCTCCACTCCAGTAGCTGCAACCCACATTCATGAACAAGGTAGGCAAACACCTCTCTTGGCTCTTCGTCGCCCCTGATGTGAAGTGCCATGGTTACGAGAGGTTCGCGCTTTCCCAAGCTGAACTCGATTATCCATGCATCTGTTTGCATAGTCAGCCACGTTGGGTCATTAGTGTCGAGCTGTGCGCCACATGCCTTGGCGATCACGGCAAGTTCAGTCATTATCTGTTGGCGCTGCAGCGGGACAAGATCATCTTCAGTGAGGCCATCAATTGATGTCATCGGGCCTTTTGTCCGGAAAGCACTAAGATCCCAGCTCATAGACTGCCTCCTTACTTAAGTGCAACGTGCATGATAATGCGTGTTTAAGTAAGGGAATCGTGGTGCTCCTTACTAATCTTGATATGAACAAAGTTATGCCGCTCATTACACTGCGTGAACAGCTTCGTTTGGGTAACGATGCGAGTGAAGCTATCGTAGAACCCGTTCCTCTGGCAACGCCAAAGCGTGCGCCTCATAAACGGCTATCCAAGCAGCAGCGCCAAGAGGCACTTGAACGTTACTGCTCAGGTCAAAGCTACGCCGAGATTGGACGGGCGCTTGGTGTTCACAGAGCGACTATTGCCGAAATTATCAAAAGAAATGGTGAGGCGCACCAGCGTAGGACGCTGAGTAGCACGGAACAAACAAAAGCCAAAGCGCTTCATGCGTCCGGTGTAGCATTTACCGCCATCGCAGGCCGCTATGGTGTTGTCCACGATGTGCTAAGCGACTGCCTGACGAGTGACGCTGGGGCGTGAGTCGGAGTTCGGTGCTAGAGCATGCAGCGTGCACAGGACCGTGCTCCTATGTGCGGTCGTAGCTGCGTCTTCCGTAACCTCATCGATTGGTTCAATCTTCTACATCGTGTATAATTAATAACATAATTTAATAAAGCAGAGATATACCACTATGGACAAGGAATCGAAGCAACAACTACACCAATTAACGGAAACAGTTACCGCACTCGGGGCAACGGTAACAACTCTGACTGATTCAGTGGCATCACTCACTAGCTCTGTCGCGGACCTTAAGGCAGAGATGCGGGAGGGGTTTGCCAAAGTAGATGAGCAGTTTGTTGAGGTCAAGCAAGACATTTCTGATATGAAGCAAGACATTGTCGAGCTCAAGCAACACCAAGCTGCTATGCAAGAAGATATCACTGGCATGAAGCAAGATATTGCCAACTTGCAAGATGCGACCTATAACCTCAGTGTTAACCTGGAAGATGTTGATCGACGTATGGGTATTGGTTTCGCAAGCACAAGTGAGCAGATCAGTGGCTTGAAGCGAGACATGATGGAAATCAAGCGCGAACTCTTCCTGGAGCGCGGTATCCGTGAGACTGAGGTTGATGGACTAGGCAAAGTCCAAGACAGCCGCGAAGCACGGGCCAACCAACGTATCGATATGATCGAAGCCTTCCTGGGCGACGACTTCCGCCAGTTCCAGAAACGTGCGGCGTAGGGAGAAAGTCACTGAACACCGGGGCCTTGTGGCGTAGAAGTTATCCACAGCCTCACTCATATTTATCCAAAAAATTGTGTTTGATCTAGTCTGCGCCATAGGCTTATAGCAACTCCCTTCTCTGTTTTGCGTGGCAGTTCTGCCGCGTCTTTTGAAAGGTAACTTCGTTGCTTTACTCCGAGCGCCCTGTTAACCCGTTTGCTGATATATCCAATAATATCGAGGTTCCTTCGGTACTAAACCAGCTGGCGGGGCAGTTCTACTATTCAACAGATATTGCCACTCGGTTGTTGGGTGGTGTTGGCGCCTCGGCAAGCATAGCCAACACGCCGACACTTTCGCGTATATTGGAGAGTCAGGTAGCGCCTGTGCGGGCTGCTGTTGCAGACATGCTCGAAGGTATGACAGGTGCTAGTGCGCTGCCAAAAATAAGCGATCAACTGCCAGCGACAATACCCTCACCGATTATTCCTAAAACCTATACGGGGGGAATTGTAGCGCAGTTCACTCAAGTTTTTGGTCTTAGGCATGTGTCGAACCAGACTATAGCAGCCTTTACCGAGGTACTTCGTAGCTACGAGGTAGAGCTGCCATCTCTGGCCACCGCAGCTACAGTTCCCACGCTTGACTGGTGCTACCGTACACCATCTATCGACTTTGCAAGTATATTTTCGGGTGCGTTACCTGCAACTGACCTCGCCTTTAATCAGCAAGTTGATGTTCCGGATATTTTGGGGGAGACCAAACAGCAGCTTACTGATCTTTTCAAACGACTCAATATTGATGATTACGCAGCCTCACTGCCGTCCAACTGGATTGATGCTGGCCTGGAAGATTACGATTACGGCTTGCTTGAGCAATTGATCCTAGATGAGGGACTAGCGCTCGCCTGGGTTGTGGAACCGGACCTGCTCACTCAGCTTCTTACTGCAGAATCTGAATCTGAGCGTCGTGAGATGCTAGCTAAGCACTGGGAAGAGGTCACGGGCCATTGCTGCAAACTGCTTGATAAAGTCACATCTCAAAAGCTAGCTGAATGGCGTGGATTTGCCTTAAAGGTTGCCCATGCTTTGCGCCACGATAACCCAGAAGCTGCGCAGGCGTTGGCTGCCAGCCTTATTGAAACCATGCTGGTAGATAACTTTACTTACGGCGGCAAAAGGGAGAGGATGAAGCGAGAGAATCGCCCCCAGATTAGTCTAGGAGCAATTTCACGTGGCATAGTCTACGGTGGCTTATGGGGAGTGTTCCTGAGATTCAGAACAGATAGAGACCCCATTCCGAGCCGTTTTAGTCGACATGCCAGCGCCCACGCAGTCTCCACTACGCAATACACGCTCACTAACAGCGTGATTGCTTTTATGCATGTAGTGGCTTATTTGTACCTATGGCAGGAGGGTGATATTGAGGAGAAGGCTGTCTAACTCTCTGGCTAAGCGATTTACCTCCTGCGGTAAAAACATACGCCAGGAGCAAGAAAATAA
>ERZ772874.1881-NODE-1881-length-10691-cov-6.302275_pt1 | contig 10691 bp, 5 predicted proteins | sample MGYA00580586_ERZ772874 | MGnify/ENA primary metagenome ERZ772874 (study PRJEB29015, sample SAMEA2737952) | human oral metagenome | biome: human oral; feature: human-associated habitat; material: dental | place: China | collected 2154 ... | reverse complement strand
GGTGGTGAGCCGCCGCGCTGTCGGGTTGGGGCTGTACCCGAGCCGCTCAGCGTGAGCCAGCACCCGGCGCCGGGTGACCTCGGACACCGACCCGTTCTTCGAGAACGCCCGCGACACGGTCGCGACCGAGACCCCGGCCGCCCGCGCCACGTCGCGACTGGTCGACGTCATGGCCCTCCCTGGCTCCGCGCTCGTTCCACCAGGCACGGCACCCTGCGCGCACAGCCCAGCCAAGCGCGCGGTCAGGGCAGTGTCAAGACCCCCTGCAACCGTTTCCAGAATCGTTGCACCCGGGCTACGGCCGGGAGCCGACCGGGTCGACCACGCCCGAGCCCTGGGGCACCTGCAGGTGCGCCCGGTTGACCGCGCTGCACACCGCCCGCAGCGACGCGGCGACGATGCTCGGGTCGATCCCAACCCCCCAGAAGATGCCGCCCTCGCAGTCGTCGTCCCCGGCCACCTCGGCCTCCAGGTACGCCACCGCCTGGGCGTCCCCGCCCGACGACATCGCGTGCTCGGTGTAGTCCAGCACCCGGACCCCGTACCCCAGCAGCGTCAGCCCGTCGACGAAGGCCGACACCGGCCCGTTCCCCTCGCCCTCGATCGACCGCTCGACGCCACGGTCCCGGACCCTGGCGGTGATCCGGTGCCCGCCGCCGTTGGAGACCGAGGTGCAGGTGACCAGCTCCAGCGGCTCGACGATCTGCAGGTACTCGGTCGCGAAGATGTCGCCGAGCTGGGCGCTGGTGACCTCGCCGCCCTCGGCGTCGGTGTGCTGCTGCACCACCCGCGAGAACTCCATCTGCAGCCGCCGGGGCAGGTCCATCTTGTGGTCGGTCTTCATCAGGTACGCCATCCCGCCCTTGCCGGACTGGGAGTTGACCCGGATCACCGCCTCGTACGAGCGGCCCACGTCGTGCGGGTCGATCGGCAGGTACGGCGCCTCCCAGGCGACCTCGTGACGGCTGGTGCCAGCCTGGGCGGCCAGCCGGTCCAGGTCCTCCAGGCCCTTCTTGATGGCGTCCTGGTGGGAGCCGGAGAAGGCGGTGTACACCAGGTCCCCCGCGTACGGGTGCCGCGGGTGCACCGGCATCCCGGTGCAGTACTCGACCGTACGGCGGACCTCGTCAATGTCGGAGAAGTCGATCCTCGGGTCGATCCCCTGGCTGAACAGGTTCAGCCCCAGGGTGACCAGGCAGACGTTGCCGGTCCGCTCACCGTGACCGAACAGGCAGCCCTCGACCCGGTCCGCGCCGGCCATCAGCGCCAGTTCGGTCGCCGCGACCGCTGTTCCCCGGTCATTGTGCGGGTGCAGCGAGATCGCGATGTGCTCCCGGTGGTCGATCCGGCGCGAGAAGTACTCGATCTGGTCGGCGTACGTGTTCGGCGTCGACTGCTCGACCGTCGCTGGCAGGTTCAAGATGATTTCCCGGCCCTCCCCCGGCTGCCACACCTGCATCACCTTGTTGCAGACCTCGACGGCGAAGTCGGTCGGGGTCTGGGTGAAGATCTCCGGGCTGTACTGGAAGCCGAAGTCGGTGCCGCCCAGCAGCCGCTCCGCGTGCTTCATCACCATCTCGGTGCCGGTGACCGCCAGGTCGATGCACTCCTGCTCACTGATCCGGAACACCACCCGCCGGAACAGCTCGGCGGTCGCGTTGTACAGGTGGATCGTCGCCTGGTGGGCCCCGACCAGGCTCTCGGCGGTGCGCTCGATCAGGTCCTCGCGGGCCTGGGTCAGCACCGAGATCCGCACGTCGTCGGGGACCCGGTCCTCGGTGATCAGCTTGCGGACGAAGTCGAAGTCGGTCTGGGAGGCGGACGGGAAGCCGATCTCGATCTCCTTGTAGCCCACCCGGACCAGCAGCTCGAACAGCCGCAGCTTGCGGCTCGGGGTCATCGGGTCGATCAGTGCCTGGTTGCCGTCGCGCAGGTCGGTCGACAGCCAGCGCGGCGCAGCCGTGATCTTGCGGTCCGGCCAGGTCCGGTCCGGCAGGTCCACCGGCACGAACGGGCGGTAGCGCTGGTACGGCATCGGCGACGCCGGGCCGCTGGTCACAGGACGCGTCTCGAAGGTGGTCATCTGGGTTTCCTCGCTGTCTGGGATGGAGCTCGCCGACACGCACCACATCGCCGCAGCGAGGAGGCCGGCGTCAGAGAGCCTCGCTGCGGCGACCAAGCAGCAGGGTCAACCAGAGCACGCGCAGACTCTAGCACTGTGCCCGACTGCCCGAGCTCCGCCCGGGCTCGGCCGAGAGGACCCCGGCGTCGAGCTCGCGACCTGTCAGTCGAGGTCCTGACCAATCTGCGCTCGAGCATCCTCGCCTTTCCCCATGCATTCGAAGTAATCAGAAATCCACCGCAACATCCCCGCCGTACGTGGCCACGATCCCTCTACTCCACAACTACTTACTCTATATCTATCAGCCAGTTCTCGCTCCTGAGCACCCCCCTCTTCAAGACTTCGGGACGTCACAGCCCTCGAAGTCAGGCGTCCTTGCTTGAACCCCGCATCTACATCGCCACTTTCCAACTTCTCAAGCAGGTCTCGAATCGGCTTAACCGGAGTTAGCCCATCATCCTCTGTCGGGCCGTGCGAGAGCCCTTGCCCGATCCACTGCTCAGCGACTTCCTGAATACCAGCCTGCGCCAACTGAGGTCTGACATCCGCGATCCACGCCCACATTCTCGTCTCATCAAGTTCGCCATCCTTATCATTTCCGGGAAACCCACGCCAGTAATCCAAAGCCCATCTAGCGTCCCCAAGCCCACCTTGCGACTGCCCAGTCCCCTTACCGTTTCCAGCCGCATCCCTGGCTACCTCGACGAAGAAGGCCGCATCAGAACCCAGTAGCCGATCCAAGTATCTCACCCCGCAATCACTCTGTCCTCCACAAATCCTCGTGTACTTCAACTGCAACTTACCCAAAGTCTTCAACGAATACCCTCGACCCGCCAAGTAGTCAAGACAGGCATGAACATTATTCGACATCTCGTCAGAATGAAAGCCCTCCGAGTCCGCAGCACATGCAGTGCCCAGCAGGTCGACCAGGAGCTGGGGATCTTCAAGTGGAGTCTTCGTTCCCCCCAGCAGAGCACCACGAATCGCAGAACCAGCCACGGTGACTGCCACCCAGAGTCGATCCCACTTGATCAGTGATCTGATAACCTCCTCCACATCATTCTGTGCCCACCTGAAGGGTACTTCCTTCCAGAAGACACGCTCGGCTTCGGCGAAGTCGACCAGAACCGTCCAGAATTCTCGCGCAACAGGAATACTCAGGACCACTGACCTGAGGGCATCTCCGGTAAGCCCCCATTGTTCCAGGGCACCTCTCAGGACCGGGGGCCCTCCCCGCTCCAGATAGCGGTAGATCCATCTTCTGGCTGCGGTCTGACGAGGACTACTACTCGATCTCACCCAGTCCAGCATGGCACCCCGTACGCCCTCAGGACTGGCCACGGCGAGAACTTCCCCCACTTCCTCTGGTAGTCGAACTCGATCGACCATGACGGCTAGCCGCTCCCAGTCACCCGACTTCCCCAAGAGCGTATCGACCGCTTCCCGTCGCTCCCCAGCCAGCATCTCGCAGTACTGTGCATCGCCCGGCGCCGCGCCAGACAGTTTCGGGAACCCGTCGAAGAGCCAGGCGAATCTCCCTGGAACGGCCGCCGGCCCGAGCAGCCCGACTAGTCTCTCCAGGCGGTCGGGCTGATTCTGCGACACTTGCCTTGCCTCGCCACCCGCATACCCGCCGTGACTAGCCATTCTCCTAGAGATCCTATCGCACAGCTCGAGCCGCAGAGCGCCCGGTACCCGGTTCGCCGAAATTTCGGTTTCAAGGAAATCCAGGGTACGATCACTGTCCTCGCGACTAACCACTGAAAGCAAATCCACCAGCCAGGGGATCTGGTCGCGGTCCTTCTTCACCCAGCGAAGGGCTCGGTCAACCAGTCCGGAGATAAACTCTGCCCATTCCTCGGCACTCGCTTCTTCTGGTTCCCAGAGCTGGTACCTCGGTCGGCTCGGGGCAATAAGCAGCTCGCCGCGGTGAAGCGACAGTTTCTTCAGCAGACTCCAGCCAACCGAGGCATCCTCTTGGTGACACGCGTCAACAGCCTGCAGACGCCTTGGGACATCAGCACCTGTACATCGGACCCATCCGCACAGCACAGCAGACATGCTGGCCAGGGGAGAACCTCCCCCACTGTCCGATAAGTCGAATCGACACAGCCTCGTCAGGAGCCGAATCGCTCGCACCAGATACTCAGACGACCAGCACACCACTTCGAGCGCCCACAAGAGATCACACTGATCCCCCGCGTTGAACAGGACGCCCACAGAAGGCTCACTGCTTTCCAGATCATCCTCAAGCGCTTTGAGGAATATGTCCGGCGCAGCCTCGGCCAGCAAAGGCAGGACATCGCAGACCCCCCGCCACGTCACCTCTTTCGCCTGCGAGCATACGCGCCACAGGATCTCACGCACCACGGAATCCAGCAGCGCACCAGTGATGCTGTCGGGCTCGCGGGGCTCAGTCGCCCCAGCCAGTGCCAGCGCATTAGCGAGACCCCACCTCAGTTGCGAAGAGTACTTCCGACTCACTCCCTCGAGCGCGGCTGCAAATTGCTCATCAAGCGGGCGGCCATGAAGTGGGTCCGGCGCCAGAAGCACGTCAACCACAGAGGTGCACCATTTTAATGCGACAGTTTTCGAAACACGTCCCCGAAGTTCAAGAAACGCCTCCTCCAGTGAGGCGAATGCCACAACCTCGTGCGAGCGGTGAAGTGCTGCATCTACCCCCATACTCTCAGACATAATGCACTTTTCGAGATCAGCCCGAGGCAGTCTGGCCAGTTCCCCCACCGCCTCAAGGTCCTCATCGGCAGTCGTCCACCGACCGGCCAGCATGAGGGCAGCCAGAATGGTGGCGTTCGGGGACTCGCTCCACTCAGGCTTTCTGCGGCGCGACGAACTTGAAAGTCTACGAACGAGGGCGGGCATACATCGTCGGGCGAGGGTCGCAAGGGCGTCCGCTGATACCCCGTCGACACCGGCTCCTTCTAAGGCCCGACGGGCTTCGATACGACTGGGGCGCGGCAGGCTTATGTCAAAATTTCGACGTCGAACAGTCGTACTGTCGAGTATTTCAATAACATGCTTGCCCTGGCGGACAGCGCGCGCGACGTCAGGGGCATCGAAGAGTGGGATTAGCGTCCCGGCGCCCGGATGCGTCAGAAGGCGGTCCCAGACTTCATCAGACCGAATGATGATGGCGATGGGTGAATACCCGACCACTCCGTCCTCATCATCCACGTGAAGCGAAGCGGCTACAAACCCGAGCGCATCGTCGCCCCATCCCGACTCAACAGTGACCGACCGGGCCTCACCCTCGAGAAGGGAGCGGAGGTGCTTCCTCTGCTCGATTCGCCCAGCGGTAAACAGGTCCAACGGCAGAGGTGGGGTCGTTGCGGCACTGAACGTGTCCCACCATGTTTCAAGGGTGGCCACATCATGAGGTCGCCGACCTAGGCACTCGGATATCCAGACGTGCGCGGCCGGAGCCAGCAGCAGCCACGAATGCAAGTCATCGGCATCGAGGGCGATGACGTCTTTGAATACTCCGTCTGCTCGGTGGCGCTCGACCCACTCCTGCTTCTTGCTCCACCGACGGGGGGTCACAAAGGCGAATACCTGTTCCCGCGGTCCCGCTGATTTGCGCTTCCGGTAGTCGTCGTCCGCCTTGCGCTCGATTCTCTCGTTTGTTCCGAACTCAAAGCAGATCTCTCCTCCCGGCAGAAACTTTGTCGGTTCGCTTAAACAGGCGCTGCCATCCCAGCCAGGAAGAGCAACGCCGTTACCCGTTCGAACGTCCAGGAGTCTCGCCTGCGGAGTCTCGAGGAGGAGCCTGCGGACCAGGTCTGGGAAACGCTCTTGAGCGTCGCGGGCATCGCCGTCCGGCCAGTTCGCCAACTGATCCGCCGTGATGAGCTCTGGGTTCACTACTCACCTCGTACCGTCAGTTTCGTCGGCGTCGCCGCTAGGAGCTGGCACCAGCCAGCCGGCAGTTGTACACACTACCAAGGGCGTGCTGCGGCGTCCCGGCTTGTAAGCGCACGTCTGCCGGCAGTGATCCATCCGAACAAGTGTCACAGCAAGGTCATCGTTTGACCTGTGCGGGAGGCGATCGGGCCGAGTCCTGCCCTTACGAGTACGACCTCAGGAGCCCCCCGGTTCACGCACTCACGAACCAGAGGACCTGGTAGGGCTGGACGGTCAGCTGGTGCGGGGTCAGGTCGTAGTCGAAGCCGCTCAGCAGCTCGCTGGCCCGCGACGAGCCGACCAGGTCCCGCAGCCAGGCGGTGGCGATCTGGACCGGGGTCTCGCTGACGTTCGACAGCTGCACCATCGCGCCCAGCGGGTGGTTGCGGACCACCAGCAGCAGGCGCCGGTCGGGGGCGGCCAGCACCTGAGACTCGACGCTGGCGTGCAGCTGCGGGGTCCGGGCCCGGACCTGCACCAGGTGACGGACCGCGGTCAGCACCCGGGCCGCCGGGGACCAGGTGTCGGACTCGGTGTCGGCGACCTGCTCCCAGTCCATCATCGGCCGGTGCACCCAGCGGTTGTCACGGGCGTGGTCGGGGTCGTCGGTGTACGAGTAGTCGTTGAGCATCGCGATCTCGTCACCCATGTAGATCAGCGGCACTCCGCCGAAGCCCATGACCGCGGCGAACAGCAGCCGGATCCGGGCGATCGCAGCGTCGACCGCGAGCCCGTCGTCGGCATCCAGGGCCGCCTCCAGCCCGGCCAGGCTGGCCATCGAGCCGGAGATCCGCCGGTCGTTGGTCTCCGGGTTGAACTGGAAGACCAGCCCCTTGGCGAACGAGCCCGGGGCCTCACCGGAGTAGAAGTCCGACAGGAACGAGCGGTGCCCCGGGCCGGTCACCATCGCGGCCGCCGCGTCGGCGTCGCTGATCGCCCAGCCGATGTCGTCGTGGCAGCGCACGTACGTGGCCCAGGTGGTGGTGCTGGCCTTGGGTGGGAACCGGCTCAGCGCCAGCTGCAGCAGGCGGGTGTCGCGGCTGGCGATCGCGCTCCACAGGTGCACCATCAAGGCGTTGTGGTACGCGGTGTCACTGACCTTGCCGTAGTGCTCGCCGATCCCGAGGTACTTCACCAGGTCGTCGGGGCCGACGATCGCCTCGGCCTTGAACGCCACCGCTGGGGCCACCACCCGCAGCAGGGAGCGCAGCACCCGGGTGATGTGGTGCACCTCGGGCTCGTTCTGGCAGCTGGTGCCCAGGCGCTTCCAGATGAACGCGATCGCGTCCAGCCGCAGCACCTCGACACCCTGGTTGGCGAGGTAGCAGATCACGTCGGCCATCTCGAGCAGCACGTCCGGGTTGGCCCAGTTCAGGTCCCACTGGTACGAGTTGAACGTGGTCCACACCCACGCCTGCAGGTCCTCGTCCCAGGTGAAGTTGCCGGGGGCGAAGTCGGGGAAGACCTCTGGCAGGGTCCGCTCGTACGCGTCGGGCTCGGTCCGGTCGTCGAAGACCAGGAAGTAGTCACGGTACTTCTGCTCGCCGGCCCTGGCCCGCTGGGCCCACTCGTGCTCGGGGGTGACGTGGTTGAGCACGAGGTCCACCACCAGCGAGATCCCCCGCTCCCGAAGCCGGGCAGCCAGGGCGGCCAGGTCGTCCATGGTGCCGAGGTCCTCGCGTACCGAGCGGTAGTCGGCGACCGCGTAGCCACCGTCGTTCTCCCCCGGCCGGGGCTTCAGCAGCGGCATCAGGTGCAGGTAGGTGACTCCCAGGCTCTCCAGGTAGTCGAGGTGGTCACCGATCTGGGCCAGGGTGCCGGCGAAGCGGTCGGTGTAGCAGACGTAGCCGACCATCCGCGGCTGCTGCAGCCAGTCCGGCGACAGCAGCCGGGCCTCGTCGAGGACTCGCAGGTCCTCGGGCCGCTCTGCGATCGCCCGGCTGGCCAGCTCGACCAGGCGCTCGTACGTTGTGCCGGCCTGCTCGCCGTACACGGCCTCCAGGCTCTCGCGCATCTGGGGGCTGTAGCGCTCCAGGCGGAGCCGCAACGACCGGGCGACGTCGGGCGGCAGGGTCGGTTGGACGAAGTCTCGCTGCTCTGCGGTCACAGGGTGACCCTCCCACATCCGGCCCCGGTTGTGCACGGCTTCGTCAGAAACCGAGCCGGTTGAGGTGCTTCGGGTCACGCTGCCAGTCCTTGAGCACCTTGATCCGCAGGTCCAGGTGGACCGGGGTGCCGAGCAGGGCGCTGACCTGCTGCCGGGCGGCGCTGCCGACCTCCTTCAGCCGCTGCCCGCGGTGCCCGATCAGGATCCCCTTCTGCGAGTCCCGCTCGACCACCATCGTGGCGAAGACGTCGAGCAGCGGCCGGTCCTCGGGGCGGCCCTGGCGCAGCCCCATCTCGTCGACCACCACCGTGATCGAGTGCGGGAGCTCGTCGCGGACCCCGTCCAGGGCGGCCTCCCGGATCAGCTCGGCGACCAGGGTCTCGGTCGGCTCATCGGTGAGGACCCCGTCCGGGTAGTAGGCCGGGCCCGGGGGCAGCAGCGAGCAGAGCAGGTCAGCGACCAGGTCGACCTGGTGACCAGTCAGTGCCGAGACCGGGACGATGTGCTCCCAGCGGACGTCGGCGCTCTGCTCCAGCCGCTGGATCGCCATCAGGTGGTCCCGCAGCCGGGGGCCGCTGACCAGGTCGGTCTTGGTGGCCAGCGCGACCAGCGCGGGCCGCTTCGACAGCTGCGCCACCTGCTGCGCGATGAACGTGTCACCGGGACCGATCCGCTGGTTCGCCGGCAGGCACACCGCCACCACGTCGACCTGGGACCAGGCATCACGCACCAGGGCGTTCAGCCGCTCCCCGAGCAGGGTCCGAGGCCGGTGCAGGCCGGGGGTGTCGACCAGCACCAGCTGGGCGTCGGGGCGGCTGACGACCCCCCGTACGGCGTGCCGGGTGGTCTGCGGCTTCGACGAGGCGATCGCGATCTTCTGCCCGACCAGGGCATTCGTCAGGGTCGACTTGCCGGCGTTAGGGCGTCCGACCAGGCAGGCGAAGCCGGACCGGAAAGGGGGCTCAGGGCTCACGCAGTATCTCCTGGCGAGGTCGGGGACGTGGCGTCGTCCGGTTCCGGTGCCGGGCGCACCAGGACCGTCTGGATCTGGTTGCGGCGCCCGTGCAGCCGGTCAGCGACCAGCTCCAGGCCCTCCCAGAGCACGCTGGCCCCGGGGATCGGGACCTTGTTCAGCTGCTTGGCCATGATCCCGCCGACCGAGTCGACATCGTCGTCGTCGAGGTCCTTGCCGAAGAGCTCGCCGAGGTCGTCCAGCCCGAGCCGGGACCAGACCCGGTACGAGCCGTCGCCGAGGTCGGTGACCGGGGGGACCTCGTCGTCGTACTCGTCGACGATCTCGCCGACGATCTCCTCCAGGATGTCCTCGATCGTGGCCAGCCCGGCCGTACCGCCGAACTCGTCGACCACCACGACCACGTGGGAGTGGGCCAGCTGCATCTCCCGCAGCAGGTCGTCGACCGGTTTCGAGTCCGGGCAGAACGTGGCCGGGCGCATCTGCGAGGTCACCAGCTCGCTGGTCTGGGAGCTGGGGTGGTCGTACACCCGCTTCATGACGTCCTTGAGGTACAGCACACCCAGGATGTCGTCGAGGCCGCCGGGGCCGACCACCGGGATCCGGCTGAAGCCAGACCGCAGCGCTAGGGATGTCGCCTGCCGCAGGGTCTTGGTGGCCTCGATGAAGACCACCTCCGGCCGGGGGACCATCACCTGCTTGACGATGGTGTCGCCGAGGTCGAAGACCGAGTGGATCATCCGGCGCTCATCGGCCTCGATCTGGTTCGACGCCTCAGCCTGGTCCAGGTAGTCGCGCAGGTCGTCCTCGGAGGTGAACGGCCCGTCCGGGAAGCCCCGCCCCGGGGTGACCCAGTTGCCGACCACGATCATCACCTGCGGCACGAAGAAGAGCACCGTGGTCAGCAGGTTCATCAGCAGGGCGGTCCGCAGCGCGATCGTCTCGCAGTGCTGCTTGCCGAGGGTACGGCCAGCGACGCCGCCCACGATGAACAAGGCGGTCACCCCGATCGCCCCGCCAGCCAGGAGCCGCCCCCCGAGCGAGAAGATGCTCTGGAAGATGACCTGGGCCAGCATCAGGATCGCCAGCACCTCGAACACCAGCCGCAGGAAGAGCGCGGTGGTGACGGTGGGTGCGATGTCCTCGGCGATCTGCTCGACCCGGGCCGCACCGGGCCGGTCGAGCTCCACCAGCTGCTTGGCCCGGCCCCGGGTCATCCGCTGGAAGGCGCTCTCGATGGCGGCGAACAGCGCCGCAAGCACGACAAGGAGGACGACGAGGGCAATCTCGGTCCAGAGGGTCACAACGGGTCACCTGGCTCGGGTACAGGACGGGCGTACTCTACTCGACCCACGCCCCACTAGGCCGGGTCAGCCACTGGCCAGGAAGGCGGCCACCCGGGCGATGTAGCCGGGCCGGTCGGCGAAGTACCCGCCGCAGTGGTCGAGCCCCTCGAAGGTCACCAGCTCGGTGCCGTCTCCCGAGGCGGCCAGCAGCTCCAGCGCGTTCGCACTCGTCAGTGCCGCCCGGCGCGCAATGACCTCGACGTCGGGGTTGAGCGCCTCGAC
>ERZ772874.1880-NODE-1880-length-10692-cov-19.824575_pt1 | contig 10692 bp, 10 predicted proteins | sample MGYA00580586_ERZ772874 | MGnify/ENA primary metagenome ERZ772874 (study PRJEB29015, sample SAMEA2737952) | human oral metagenome | biome: human oral; feature: human-associated habitat; material: dental | place: China | collected 2154 ... | reverse complement strand
AGTAAAAAAATTATAAAAGTTAATATATATTTTTTTATTTTTTTCATTCTTTTCCTTCCAAATTTTATTTTAAGAATCAAAATTATTTATTTTAGCATTTTTTAATTCCACATGAACTTTATCAAGATTTTCATGTGCTTTTATTACTCTGCTATTTTTATTTTGCTAATCCTTTTTCTTTCATCCATTTTTCTATAGCATTTGCTACTTCTCTATTATTTAAATCAGCCATCATAAAATGTGTACTTCCTTTTATTCCTATATCAGGTAGCATTACAACTTTTACATCTCCACCTGCTTCATTCATCAATTTTTCCCATTTTCTTGCTAAGTTTACTCTTATTCTCCAGTTATCAAGTCCCCAGTTATCTGTTATTTCAGTTGGAATATTATCTCCAAAATATACAACTATCGGTACTTTTGTTAATTTTTTAAATTCTTCATCTGATACTTCGTATCCACTAGCAGGAAATGGACTTGTAGTTTTTTCTACTTTAGGTAATTTCCCTTTTGGAAATGGAAATGTTCCTGGTTCAAGTGCAATTACTCCTTTGACTTTATCAGATTTTATCGCAGTATCCCATCCTGGTCCTCCACCGGCAGAGTGAGTTACCAAAACTCCATTTCCTGATTTTTCAAAAACTTTTACCATCGCATCACTTATAACTTTTTGGTCAAAATCTCCAGTATCAGGAGTCATTTGTCTAAAAAACTGTTCTCGAGATTCCTTATCCCTAGGAAATGAAACATTGTCATATATATTTGGCCATTGTCCTATACGAAAATTATTATACCAAAGCTGGTCATCCGGTCTTGCTGTTAAATTTCTTGGAACTGTTGACTGCCCAGCTCTACCACGTCTAGGCTGGTCAACAATATATGTACTGTATCCTTTTTCCAAAAATATATTTTGAAATCCATCTCTTCCATCTGGTGTACTTTCCCAACTTTTTCCTGACTGTCCATACCCATGTAAAAATACAATACTATTCTTTTTTGCTTTTACTGGCTTTTGATAAAATACATAGGCATGATCTCCATGTAATGTTTCCCCATCAAAATTCATAGGCTCCGAATCTTTATATTCTCCTGGTGATGTTACAACTGTTCCTCCTGCCATAAAACTTCCCTGTTCTTTAATTGTTACAGGCTTCTGAAATCCAAAACTTGCAGTTGCTGATAATATCCCTATTGCCATTAATAATATTAAATTTTTTTTCATATATAATCTCCTTCATTTTCTTATTTTTATTTCCTTATCTTCATGTAGTTATAATACTAAAATTTAAGATAAAAGTACAATACCGTTTATAAAATGTGCTATAATTAAAATGCATACTAGAAATAAAAATTATATGAGGTGATTTATATGATAGAATTGGAACAACTTAAACAGCTTATCGCGTTTGCAACATATGGAACATTATCAAAAGCCGCTGAAGAATTGTATATTTCACAGCCTGCCCTTTCCCGTTCGATACAAAAGCTGGAAAAAACTTTAGGGGTTGAACTTTTTGACAGGAAAAAAAATAAGATGGAATTAAATGAAAATGGAAAAACTGTTATCCAGTACGCAGAAAAAATATTGAATCTTGTAGATGAAATGGAAGAAAAAGTTAATAAAAATAATCAGGTTCAAAATAATTTTTCAATTGGTTCATGTGCTCCAGCTCCATTGTGGGATATGATTTCATTATTTGGAAGATTTTATCCTGAAAAATATATTCTTCATAAAATAGAAAATAATCTTCAGTTATTTGAAAAACTTAAAAATGACAGTTATCAGATGATTATACTTTCTGAACCTATTGATAATTCTGAATTTTTCTGCATAAAATACAAAACTGAACAATTATTTTTATCAGTTCCTTTGCAGCATCCGCTGGCTAAAAAAAAGGAAATACATTTTTCAGATATTACAGATGACAGAATGCTCTTATTCAATCCAATCGGAATATGGAAGGATGTAGTTTTAGAAAAAATGCCTAATATGAACTTCCTTATTCAAAGTGACAGGATTATTTATCAGGAATTAGCTGAAATGCAAAATTTACTGCATTTCCGTTCAAATTTTACACTTGAACGTGAAGACAATTTCAAAAATAATATTTCAATCCCTATTGTTGACAAGGAAGCAAAAATGACTTTCTACTGTGTCTGTAAGAAAAATATAAAAAATGAAATTGGAAAAATATTTGGTAGTTTCAGTAAAACTTCTGAAAAAAAATATGAGGGTTAAATTTCTCGTATTTTATACATTATATTATTAAGGTCTACTTATTCCAAAACTTTCATTTATTCCATAATCAGAATTTTCTATTAATTTTACAACAAAATTAGCAATAGCCTGTCGTGAAATATCATGTCCTTTAAATTGTTCTCCTTTTTTTGTTATTTCATAATTATCGTTTCCTTCATCAAACCACCCTGGACGTATTACCGTATATTCAAGTCCTGAATTTTCTATAATATCAGCAGCTTTTCTGTAAGGTATAAGAATTGAATTCTTTGGAAGATCTCCTATTACTCCTTTAGAATTAGGAAGTTCATTATAAATTCCCATTGAAGATATAAAGATTATTCTTTTTACGCCAGTATTTTTCATTGTTTCAACTATACTTTCAGCCATTTTTTCAAGATTGCCGCTTAATGCCACGAATACTATATCTTGTTTTTCCACAGCTTCCTCAAGCTGAGCTTTGTTAAAAACATTTCCCGCAATAGCTCTTTCTCTATTTTTATCAATTGTTAAACTTCCAGCTCCTGTCGAAAATAAAGTTAATTCATAATCAGTTTTTTCAAGCAATGTTTTTCTCAATTTATTCCCGATTGAACCTGTTGCTCCTACAATTAAGATTTTTTTTGACATTTTTGTTTCCTTCCCATTAATTATTACATCTCTGTTATATTTATTTTCTTCCATTAAGCCATTTTACTATTTCTACATCATCATGGTTTAAAAATAAACTTTCCTTTTTATCAAGTTCAGATATTTTTTCCATATCCTCACTGTTCAATTCAAAGTCAAATACATTAAAATTTTCTTCAATTCTGTCTTTTCTTGTTGATTTAGGTATTGCAACTATATTTCTTTGAATTAGCCATCTTAAAACTACCTGTGCTACAGATTTATTGTATTTCTTACCAATTTCAGATAAAATTTCATTTGTAAATATTCCATTTTTCCCTTCTGCAAAAGGTCCCCATGATTCTATTTGAACCCCATATTCCTTCATTATTTCATTTGCTTTAATCTGCTGATTGAAAGGATGTGTTTCCACCTGATTTACAGCTGGCACTACTTCATTATTCATAATAAAATCAACAAGTCTGTCAGGATAGAAGTTACTTACACCAATTGCTTTTATTTTCCCTTCCTTATACAGCTCCGTCATCGCTCTCCAAGCTCCATATACATCATTAAATGGCTGATGTATCAGATATAAATCAATATATTCCAAATCCAATTTTTTTAAAGATGTTTCAAATGCCAATTTTGTTTTTTCATAATTCGCATCGCTTACCCATAATTTTGTTGTAACAAAAATTTCTTCTCTCGGTATCCCACTTCTTTTTATAGCTCTTCCCACAGCTTTTTCATTCCCGTATGACGCAGCTGTATCAATTAATCTATACCCTGCTTTTAACGCATTGTAAACCGCTTCCTCACATTCCTTCGCATCATCAATCTGAAATACTCCAAATCCTAATATTGGCATTTTTACTCCATTGTTTAAAGTTACGTATTTCATAATATTCCCTCCTAATTTTTATATGTCATTTTTTAATTACAGTTACACTACCAATCTTCTTGAATCTATTTTATCAAAATTTTTTTCTAAAGTACAATACCAATTAGGAAATGCACTATAACTAAAACACATACTAGACATTTATAATTTCAAAAAAAACTAGGATTTCTCCTAGCTAAAAGATTTCTTATCATTTTTACTCTTTTCCTATTATTTTTTTATAATACACATACCATCGAGTTTCCCATCTTTTTTGTACGCACAATCTAACTAAATCTTCTTCATTTTGAATATTATTCTGAGTAATAATCTTGTGTGTTTCTTTATTTATAATAAGACCGTTATCTACTTCAAGCTGTAAATCTGGATATATGGCTGCACTTCGGATATGTGAAAATTCTGCAGTTTTTAAGTTTAATGGAGCTCTTGTTAATTCATCGACAGTTATACTGTGTTCTTTTATTCTTCGTTTTTTCAATTTTTTTCTTTCTTCTGCAATACTTTCATAATATCTCGCTCTCAATACTTCAGCTTTGTCAGAATCTTTAATCAAATAATATAACTTTTCAGAATATCTTATGTAATCCCTTTTTCTAAATGTTGGCGTAGCATCAAAAACAATAGAGAGAAGATTGATAAAATCAGTTCCAGATATATATTCAGAAACAGGTAAACCTATTAAAGCAAGATAATAGTTCACCAATTCTTTTTTTATACGTGCTAAAATATGTAAATATCGATATTTAATCCAAACTATTCCTTTTTCATCAAGAAAAGCTCCTTTAATCCAAGCATTTTCAATGGAATTAACCCATGTTTTACTTAAGTCTCCAGAATTAATCTGTCTTATAATATACTCCAAATCATTGATTTTAATCAATGTTTTACTAATTTCATATTTCATTTTCTAATCATCCCTTTGTATAAATTTTCCAATGATTGCATCGCCTCTGTCGCTTTAGGATGCCTGCAAATATCAGGGTGTATTTTTTTTACCATTTGTTTATACCATTTATTAGCCTTTTTTTCATCAGTATAAAACTCATAAGACACTCCCAAAAAGTCCATCTGTAATTTTCCATTTAATTCTACAAGATAAAAGATATTTTTAGACACTTCATCTTTAAAATACATATCTTCCTGTGTCTTTGGTAAAATATATTTTTCGTATAAATTTTGCCAAGAACGTGCAGTTGCTTTCTCTATATTTAAAATTTGTGCCACATTTTCTTTAGCTTCTTTAAATGTTTTAAACACTTTTTTTAAATCTTCAACTGATTTTATATCATAAATACTGTTTCTCTCCATTTAAAATCCCTTCTTTTCCTACACTAATTCATTTACTTTCCTACTCAAAAACTCTTATATTTTAATTATACCATATTTAATATAAACTTCAAATGTAGAAAAAATAATAAAAAGTTCAACAAATACATAAAATCTCACTAAGTCTCTTTCACTTCTTTCTTCATAATTAAATTCCAATCGTTTAATATTCCATAAGTTATCTAATTATACTAAAATTACTTTAAAACTAAATCCAAAATTTATGTATTTCCCATCAGTTCAATTCCAACGAAATTCAAGTATACTACAACTAAAAAATATGGTATAATTACTGATAATAACTTACAGATAAGGAAGGTTTTAAAATGTATATAAATCCAATTATTGAAGGAATTGAGATTTCCGATATTAGAAAAATTCATGAAAGATTAGTAAATTATAAAAATGTGATAAATATGACAATTGGGGAGCCTGATATTGATGTTCCGCAGGAAATTAAAGAGGCTGTGGCATATCATGCCTTAAATAGCAGAATAAAATATTCTCCTGTGGGAGGGATGCCAGAATTAAGAGAAAAAATTGCCAAATATTATAATGAGCAGTTTTTGGGAAATTATAATGCTCAAAATGTTTTGGTAACGGTTGGTTCTACGGAAGGGCTTGCTTCGGTTTTGAAAACGATTTTGGCAAAAGATGATGAAGTGATTATTCCAACACCTGCGTATGTGGGATATGAGCCATTAATTATGATTTCTGAGGCGAAAACTAAATTTGTTGACTTGGAAGAAAATAATTTTGTGTTAACAAAAGAAATTTTGGAAAAAAATATTACTGATAAAACTAAATTAATAATTTTGACATATCCGAATAATCCGTCTGGAATTACGCTTGCAGAAGAAGAAATGGACAAAATTGTGAGATTTTTGAAGGATAAAAATATTTACTTGATAAGTGATGAAATTTATGCGGCAATTACTTTTGAAAAATTTACTTCCTTTGCAAAATTTTCTGATGAATTGAAGGAGCAGCTTATTATAATTAATGGATTTTCAAAATCACATTCAATGACAGGCTATAGACTTGGGTATATTATTGCCGATGAAAAATTACAGAATCAAGTGAAAAAAGTCAGCCAGTACAACGTGACAAGTGCCTCAACATTGTCACAATATGGAGCAATTACTGCTCTTGACAAATGTTCTGATACAGCGAAAATTTCTGAAATTTATAAGAAGAGGGTGGAATATTTTGTAAATGAGCTAGAAAAATTAGGTTTTGAATATTTAAAACCTAAAGGGGCGTTTTATGTTTTTGCAACTTACAAGAATATTGAGAAGTTTAAAAATATGAAATCATTTGATTTTGTACTTGATTTATTGGAAAAAACGGAACTTGCGATTGTGCCTGGAATTACATTTCAAGTGGAAGGATACGTAAGATTTTCAATTGTGCATGATATTCCTGTATTGGAAGAAGCGATTGCAAGATTGGGAAAATATATAAAAGAAAAGTAGAAATGATAATTTAAAAAATTGGAGAAATTGATGGAAAAAATGGAAAAGAAAAGTTTGAAAAAAGGGGACTTGATACAATTAAAAATTGTGAATCTTGATACCAAGGGCAGAGCCTACGGATTTTTTGATGAAAATAAAATTTATGTGAATATTAATGCGGCAGAAAATCAAGTTGTTGAGGGAATTTTTGTAAAAAGGCGAAAAAAATTTGAACTGATACATTGTAAAATTATTGACTTTGCTGGGAGACAAAATGTGATTTATGAAGATATTGAAAGACAAAATGGAGGCTGTAACTACCAGTATTACACGTATGATGAGCAGCTTGAAATAAAGGCAGGGCATATAAAAAAAGAATTAGACAGAATTATTAAGTATGATTATATTTTTGAAGAGCCTATCAGAAGTGTAAAGCCTGATAAATATAGAAATAAAATGGAATTTAGCTTTGGAAACGCTACAAAAGGAGGGCCTATAATTTTAGGGCTTCATAAGCAAAACAGCTTTCACGACATTGTAGAAGTTGATGGGCTGAAATTAATGGATGATAATTTTAATAAAATTTATGTTTTTTGTAATGAATTTTGTAAAAAAACAGGTTTTGATTTTTATCATAGGCTTGATCATATAGGTTTTTTTAGAAATCTTGTAATTAGAAAAGCGGAATTTACAAAGCAGATTTTGGTAAATATTGTAACAACGACGCAAACTAGTGAAATGGAAAAGGAAAATTTTCAAAAGGAATTTAAAGAAGGTTTGCTAGCTTTAAATTTGCATGATGGTTTTAAAATTACGGGAGTTTTACACACATTTAATGATAATTTTTCGGATATGGTTATTTCAGAAAGTGAAACGATTTTGTATGGAGAACGTGATTTGACGGAAGAAATTTTTGGATTAAAATTTAAAATCAGTCCATACAGCTTTTTTCAGACAAATTCCCAGACAGTTGAAAAATTATATGGAAAAGTCTTAACATACCTTGAAGAAATTGAAAATATAAAAATTGATGAAGCAACAGTTTTTGACTTATTCAGTGGAACTGGTACAATCGGACAAATTGTTTCAAAAAAGGCAAGGCAGGTTTATGGAATCGAGTTAGTGCCAGAAGCGGTAGAAAAAGCTAATGAAAATGCAAAGTTGAATAATATTCTGAACGCTCATTTTATAGCAGGAGATGTTTTTGCAAAATTAGATGAATTTGATAATGACGGAATCAAGCCAGATATTTTAATTTTGGATCCGCCACGAGCTGGAGTAGGTGAAAAAACTATCACAAAGCTGGTAAAATACAATACCAAAAATATAATTTATGTGTCGTGTAATTCCAAAACTTTGATGACGGATTTGATAAAATTTGAGGAGTTTGGGTATAGGCTGGTTAGGTGTTCGGTGGTGGATATGTTTCCAGTTACGCCACATTTGGAGGTTGTTTGTTTGCTGGAAAAATTTAAAATTTAATAAAAGAGATGAACAGTTAAAAGCAATAGACAATAGTATCGCATAGCTTATTAACTACAGCATTTAATGTCTTGAATATTTTATTGCCAAACCCCATTTGTCTTATTTGTTTCCAAATTTGTTCAATGGGGTTCATTTTTGATGTATATGGCAATATATGTGTTAATATGATATTTCCTGAAATTTTTAAGTTTTTTGATTTATTCCATTCTGTCTTATTAATGAGGTTTAATGTAAACTATAGCTTTTTTAATTTTTATCAATTTAATTTAAAACGACTTCAAGTATATTTTAAAATTATAAAAATACATTTCCATCTTCATCAATTGCCTTATAGGCAGGTCTTATCAATTTTTTATCCACAAGAATTTGCTCCATCCTATGTGCATTCCAGCTAGCTATTCTTGACAATGCAAAAAGCGGTGTAAATATATTTGACGGTATATTCAAAAGTTTATAGACAAATCCCGAATACAAGTCAACATTTGCACAAATTTCAAAATCTTTGCCTTTCAGTTCCTTCCCTATTTCCTTCGTAAATTTTTCAACATTTAAAAATAACTCAAATTCTTCAAGCGCATCTTTTTCGCGTGCAAGTTCGCGAGCTTTTTTCTTTAAAATTACAGCCCGTGGATCTGATATTGTATAAACTGCATGCCCCATTCCATAGATTCTTCCTTTTTTGTCAAATAATTGTTTTTCAAAGATTCCTTTTAAATATTCCTTCAGTTTTACTTCATCATAAGGATTCGTGTTTTTTTTCATATCTTCTATCATTTGTGTCACCATTGAATTTGCTCCACCGTGCATAGGCCCTTTTAATGAACCAATTGAAGCGGAAATTGATGAATAAGTATCCGTCCTCGTGGAAGAAACTACGTGTGATGTAAAAGTTGAATTATTTCCTCCACCGTGTTCTGCATGAATAACTAAAATTAAATCCAGTATTTCAGCTTCCAGTTTTGTAAATTTATTATCAATTCTCAGCATATGAAGAATATTTTCCGCAATGCTGTATTCCTCTATTGGATTATGTATTATTAAACTCTCATTAAAATGCTTGTAATTACAGGCTTGATAACAGTAAACTAGCAAACTTGGGAATTTTGCAATTAAATTTAATGACTGGTCAATAAGATTTGATAAATCAACGTCATCTGGGTTTGAATCCAAAGTATAAAGACACAAGACTGCCCTTTGAAGCTGATTCATAATATCTGCACTAGGTTTTCGTAAAATAAAATCTTCTATAAATTCATCAGGCAAGTGCCGATACTCTTTTAATGTACTTACAAACATCTTTAATTCAAAATTTGACGGCACTTTTCCAAAAAGCAGTAAAAACATTGTTTTTTCAAAGGAAAAAGATTTTTCTTTCTCAAATTGTTTTATAAGTTTATCAATAGCTATTCCACGATAATAGAGTTTTCCTTCCTCTGGAATTTTTTTTCCTTTTTTATCCACCGTATACCCTTGAACCGAACCGATTTTAGTAAGCCCAACTAAAACACCTGTTCCATTTTTGTTCCTAAGCCCCCTTTTCACGTTTAACTTGTTATAATCATCATCAGAAATAGAATTATTCTGGTTAAATAAAATGCCGAGTTCATTTATAAAATCACTTTTCATAACGCCCTCCTATCCTAAATTTTCAATAATTTTTTTTGTAAATTCAGTCGTTGTAGCATTTCCACCTAAATCTCCAGTTTTACAGTCACTTTCCAAAGTTTTTAAAATTGCATTTTCTATTTTTTGAGCAAAATCATTCAAGTTAAGATATTTTAGCATTTCCAAAGATGAAAGCAATAATGCAAGTGGATTTGCTTTATTTTGCCCTGCAATGTCAGGTGCTGAACCGTGTACAGCTTCAAAAATAGCAATATCATCTCCAATATTAGCTCCAGGAGCAACTCCAAGCCCACCTACAAGTCCTGCTACAAGGTCCGATAAAATATCTCCGTATAAATTCATCGTAACAATCACTTTAAATCTTTCTGGATTTGTAACAAGCTGCATGCACATATTGTCAATAATGAGTTCTTCTAAATCAATTCCTTCGTAATTTTTTGCAACTTCCCTTGCAATTTCTAAAAACATTCCGTCAGTATATTTTAAAATATTTGCTTTATGAACAACTGTAACTTTGGAAATTTTATTATTTTTTGCATATTCAAATGCACTTTTTATAATTCTTTCGCTTCCTTTTCTAGTAATTCTTTTTATAGCGATTGCACTTGTTTTTTCCTCATCTTCAAATTTTTCTTCTCCAATGTAAATTCCTTCTGTATTTTCACGAAAAATTGCCAATTCGATATTTTTATAACGTGTTTCAATTCCTGGTAAATTTCTTGACGGTCTAAAGTTTGTATACAAATCATATTTTTTTCTAAGATACACATTTATGCTTCTAAAACCTTTTCCAATTGGCGTAGTAATTGGTCCCTTTATAGCAATTTTATTTTTTTCAACGCTTTCATAAAGGCTTTCAGGAATCAGCTCTCCAGTTTTTTCATAAACATCTGTCCCTGCATTTTCAGTTTCAAATTCAACTGGAACTTTTGCAGCTTTAAAAATTTCAACTAAACTTTCAGATATTTCATATCCAATCCCATCTCCAGGTATTAATGTAACTTTCTTCATAATAAATCACTCTTTTCTTTTTTTAATTTTTAATTTTT
>ERZ772874.1876-NODE-1876-length-10718-cov-14.133921_pt1 | contig 10718 bp, 4 predicted proteins | sample MGYA00580586_ERZ772874 | MGnify/ENA primary metagenome ERZ772874 (study PRJEB29015, sample SAMEA2737952) | human oral metagenome | biome: human oral; feature: human-associated habitat; material: dental | place: China | collected 2154 ... | reverse complement strand
GCGGGCGCGTTGGGCTTCCATTTCGCGGTTGAAGCCTTCTTCGTCCAAATCGATATTGCGTTCGCGGCAGATGTCGGCGGTCAAATCATACGGGAAGCCGTAGGTGTCGTAGAGTTTGAAGATGATTTCGCCGTCCAGTTTGTTGCTGCCTTTGGTCAAGGCATTTTCTAGCAAAGCCATGCCGGTTTCCAAAGTTTGGGCGAAGCGGCTTTCTTCGTTTTTCAGCGCTTCTTCAATTTGCGCTTGTTTCTCTTTTAACTCGGGATACGCGTCGCCCATCGCTTTTACCAAATCGGGCACGAGTTTGTAGAAAAACGCTTGTTTCTGACCGAGTTTGTAACCGTGGCGCACGGCGCGGCGGATGATGCGGCGCAGTACATAGCCGCGGCCTTCGTTGGACGGCATCACGCCGTCGGCAATCAGGAAGGAGCAGGAGCGGATGTGGTCGGCAACGACTTTCAGGCTCGGCTCGTCCATGCTGAACGGCGCGCCGGTTTCGCGGGCAACGGCTTTGAGCAGGTCTTGGAACAGGTCGATTTCGTAGTTGCTGTGAACGTGCTGCATCACGGCCGCCATGCGCTCCAAGCCCATGCCGGTATCGACGGACGGCTTGGGCAGCGGGTTCATATTACCTTGCTCGTCGCGGTTGAACTGCATGAATACGCAGTTCCAAATTTCAATCCAGCGGTCGCCGTCTTCTTCAGGGCTGCCGGGAATGCCGCCCCAAATTTCTTCGCCGTGGTCGTAGAAAATCTCAGAGCAGGGGCCGCAGGGGCCGGTGTCGCCCATCTGCCAGAAGTTGTCGGACGCGTATTTCGCGCCTTTGTTGTCGCCGATGCGGACGATGCGCTCGGCAGGCATACCGATTTCGTTCAGCCAAATGTTGTAGGCTTCGTCGTCTTCGGCATACACGGTCGCCAAGAGTTTTTCTTTGGGGATGTTCAGCCATTCGGGAGAAGTGAGGAACTCCCAAGCGAAGTGGATGGCGTCGCGTTTGAAGTAGTCGCCGAAGGAGAAGTTGCCCATCATTTCAAAAAAGGTGTGGTGGCGGGCGGTGTAGCCGACGTTTTCCAAGTCGTTGTGCTTGCCGCCGGCGCGTACGCATTTTTGCGCGGTGGTAGCGCGATTGTAGGCGCGTTTGTCGAAGCCGAGGAACACGTCTTTAAACTGGTTCATACCGGCGTTGGTAAACAGCAACGTTGGGTCGTCGTGCGGCACGAGGCTGGAAGAGCGGACGATGGTGTGGCCTTTGGATTCGAAGAATTTTAGGAATTTTTGGCGTAGTTCGGAGGTTTTCATGATGTTTCGATGTCTCTACTAAAAAGGTTTCAGACGACCTTCCCGGCCGTATGTAATTGTGAAAAGAAAATGGCTGCTATATTACCGCAAAACCTTGTTTCTAGCTATTGAATCAGGGACTTTCAGACGACCTTCGGGCTATCAATATAATGGAAATTGCTATCAGATAGTGCGTGCCTGATTTATAATCCCTTACTTTCCCTTCCACCCGATATGCAAGGAATGATAATGACCAAACATCTGCCACTCATCGCCCTGACCGCCGTCATGCTCGCCGCCTGCGGAGGTTCGGATAAAAATACCTCCGACAAAGCGGGTCAGGCGGGAAACCAAAATGTATTGAGGATTTACAACTGGTCGGAATACGTCGATCCTGAAACCGTCGCCGATTTTGAAAAGAAAAACGGTATCAAGGTAACTTACGACGTGTACGACAGCGATGAGACGCTGGAAAGTAAAGTATTGACTGGAAAATCGGGCTACGACATCGTCGGGCCATCCAATACCTTTGTCGGCAGGCAGATTAAGGCGGGGGCTTATCAAAAAATCGACAAATCCCTGATTCCCAACTATAAAAACCTCAATCCCGAACTGATGAAATTGATGGAAGGCGTTGACCCGAGCCACGAATACGCCGTTCCGTTTTATTGGGGAACCAACACCTTCGCCATCAATACCGAGCGTGTGAAAAAAGCCTTAGGCACGGACAAACTGCCGGACAACCAATGGGATTTGGTGTTCAACCCCGTATACACATCCAAGCTCAAACAATGCGGCATCAGCTACTTGGACAGCGCGGCGGAAATCTATCCTATGGTGTTGAACTACATGGGTAAAAACCCCAACAGCAACGATATCGAAGACATCAAAGCAGCAACCGAGCTGCTCAAGAAAAACCGCCCCAACATCAAACGCTTTACCTCGTCCGGTTTCATCGACGACTTGGCGCGCGGCGATACCTGCGTCACCATCGGCTTCGGCGGCGATTTGAACATCGCCAGACGGCGCGCCGAAGAAGCGGGCGGCAAAGAAAAAATCCGCGTCATGATGCCTAAAGAAGGCGTGGGGATTTGGGTGGACTCCTTCGTTATACCGAAAGATGCGAAGAACGTCGCCAACGCCCACAAATACATCAACGACTTCCTCGACCCCGAAGTCGCCGCGAAAAACGGCAATTTCGTCACCTACGCCCCTTCCAGCAAACCCGCACGCGAATTGATGGAAGCCGAGTTCAGGGACGACCACACCATTTTCCCGAGCGACGAAGATTTGAAAAACAGCTTCATCATGGTCCCTATCCAGCCCACCATTTTGAAATTCATGGTCCGCCAATGGCAGGGTGTGAAAGCCGGCAAATAATTTGATACAGATAAGCAAAAGGTCGTCTGAAAACTTGAAATACAGGTTTTCAGACGACCTTTTGTTATATCCGCTTGTCTTTACACAATGTCTCTTACCAGTCAAAACTAATGTCATCAGGCATATCGAACTTTATCCGCTATCCCGAAAAATTTCAGACGACCCTTCATCTCAAAAGGTCGTCTGAAACAGACAAAGCGGTTGGTTTGAACCTGTCTTTCTGCGTTCAAAAACAAGTTCAGCCCAAACTTACGCTTCGCCTTCTGCCTGATCGGCTGAGTCCGTTGCACTCGGCTGGGCGGCTTTGTAGAGGTAAACCGTTGCCAGCGGCGGTACTTTGACAGCGAGCGAGTTGGGTCTGCCGTGCGACCAGATTTCTTCGGTCTGCAGGATTTGTCCGGCGGATACGCCGCTGCCGTTGTAGCCGGGGTCGTCTGAATTGAGGATTTCGCGGTATTCGCCGGCTTCGTTCACGCCGAAGCGGTAGCTGTCGTGGACGACGGGCGTGAAGTTGCTGATGACGATGACGCGGTTGCCTTCGCGGTCGCGGCGTTCGAAGACGAAGACGGAATTGTTGCCGTCGTCGGCGACCAGCCATTCGAAGCCTTCCGGCCATTGATCGAGCTGGTAAAGCGGCGCGGTGTCTTTATAGACGCGGTTCAAATCGCGCACGAAGTTTTGTACGCCTTTGTGCCAGCCGCCTTCTTGGTCGAGCAGGAACCAATCCAGTCCTTCGTTGTAGTTCCACTCTCTGCCTTGCGCGAACTCGTTGCCCATAAACAGGAGTTTTTTGCCGGGGAAGCCGTACATGAAGCCGTAGTAGGCGCGCAGGTTGGCGAATTGCTGCCAGCAGTCGCCGGGCATCCGTCCGAGCAGCGAGCGTTTGCCGTGTACGACTTCGTCGTGCGAGAGCGGCAGGACGAAGTTTTCGCTGTATTGGTACATCATGCCGAAGGTCATTTTGTTGTGGTGGTATTTGCGGTTGATGGGGTCTTCCATCATGTAGCGCAAGGTGTCGTTCATCCAGCCCATGTTCCATTTGTAGCTGAAATTCAAGCCTTCTTGGCGGGTTACGTTGGCGAACGAGGTGGATTCTTCGGCGATTTCGGTGGCAGACGGGACGACCTCTTTCAGCATGGTGTTGGTATCGCGCAGGAAGGCGATGGCCTCGAGGTTTTCATGGCCGCCGTATTGGTTGGGTATCCATTCGCCGTCTTTGCGCGAGTAGTTGCGATAAATCATGGAAGCGACGGCGTCCACGCGGATACCGTCGAAACCGAAACGCTCTATCCAATACAGGGCATTGCCTTGCAGGAAGTTTTTGACTTCGTTCCTGCCGAAGTTGTAAATCAGGGTATTCCAGTCTTGATGGTAGCCTTCGCGCGGGTCGGCGTGTTCGTACAGCGCGGTGCCGTCAAACTTGGCAAGCCCGTGGTCGTCGGTCGGGAAGTGTCCGACCACCCAGTCGAGGATGACGCCGATGCCTTCGTCGTGTGCGGCTTTAATCAGGGCGCGCAATTCGTCGGGCGAACCGAAACGGCTGGTCGGCGCATACAATCCGGTCGCCTGATAGCCCCACGAGCCGTCAAACGGATATTCGGACACGGGCAGGAACTCGATATGGGTGAAGCCCATGTCTTTGACGTATGCGACCAATTCTTTGGCGAGCTGTTCGTAAGTCAGCCAGAAGTTGTTTTCGGGATTGCGTTTCCACGAACCCAAATGCACTTCATAAATGCTGATAGGCGCGTCAATGGCGTTGGCGCGGGCGCGGAAGTCGGGTGTATCCACTTTTTCCGGCAAACCGCGCACGACAGACGCCGTATTCGGACGCAACTCTGCACCGAAGGCATACGGGTCGGTTTTTTGCCGAACATTGCCGTTGGCATCGCGGATTTCAAATTTGTAGAGGGCGTTGAGTTTGACGGCGGGGATGAAGATGTCCCAAATGCCGTTGTCGCGGTGGAAACGCATGACGTGGCGGCGGCCGTCCCAGTGGTTGAATTCGCCGATGACGGATACGCGCTGCGCGTTTGGCGCCCATACGGCAAAGCTGACGCCTTTCACGCCGTCCACTTCGGCAAAATGTGCGCCTAAAGTTTCATACGGACGCAGGTGTTTGCCTTCCGCCAGCAACCAAGAATCCATGTCTTTCAGGGCGGAGCCGAAGCGGTAAGGGTCTTCTTCACGCACAGGCTCGGCATCTTCGGCATAACGGACGTTCAACGCATAATCGGGCGCACCTTCGGGCAACACGGCAACAAAAAATCCGCGTTCATCGACTTTTTCAGACGACGTAATCAGTTCGCCGCTCTCACGGTTGACAATATCCACGCCCCAAGCGTTCGGAATCAGGGTCCGTACGACCTCGTCGCCTTCGGCAAGGCGGTGTCGTCCCAAATAGGCGAACAAATCGCTGTGGGTGGCAAGAAACAGGCTTTCGACCGTGTCGCGTTCGACTTGGTCAAGCTCGTGATAAGGCTTCATCCGGCTGTTTTTCTTCATGCGTACCTCTCCAATCATGGCAAGTTGGCCGCCCATCAGGCGGTTGTGGGGAAAATCTTCAAGCGCGACGGGCATTTTGCGCGCCCAGTTGGGATAACCCTCGGAAACGCCCGGCACATTCAGGTTGTCGCTCATGCCCAGCAGGTTTTCCAGCTGCACCGCATACAGTTTGCTGCGGCTCATGGCGGCATACCGGTGCAAGGCGGTTAACAGCGTTTCGTCAATTTCAGACGACATCTCGGCGTCGGCAGGCAGGCAGCCGGCGTGTTTCAACTTATCGAACAAATCCGCCTTGTCGTGTTCGCGCGCTTCCAAGGTCGTCTGAAAAGTTTCCGCATCGGGAATCGTACCCAAGCGGAACATCAAATCCAAATCCTTGCCCGTCCAATAGCCTGCCAAGGGCGCGACATCGTGCGTACTGACCACCGTAATCGCCTGTTCGGGATATTCTTCGGGTAATTCAAAGCCGTGCCAGCCTTTGCTGAAATACACGACCTTATAAGAAAACACCTGATAACGGTTCAGCAAATACCGCGCTTGGTCGGGTACCGTTCCCAAATCCTCGCCGATGACCACGCATTGATTCCGCCGGCTTTCCAAAGCCAGGATGGCAAACATCACATCCGCGTCGTAATGCACATACGCGCCAAAGTCCGCCGTCTTGCCCGCAACCCACCACAGACGGCACAAAGCCATCACATGATCGATGCGCAAGATGCCGTAAAGCCGCATATTTTCACGCAAAAGGCGGACGAATTTCTCATAGCCCGTGTGCTTCAACATCATCGGATTGAGCGGCGGCAAATCCCAGTTTTGCCCCGTCGGGCTGAACGGATCGGGCGGCGCGCCGACCGCCATATCCATACAATAATCGGCGCGGTTGAGCCAAGTATCCGCGCTGCCGCGTGCTACGCCGACCGCCAAATCGCCGTAAATTCCGAGCTTCACGCCGCGCGCCGCAGCCGCCTCGTTCACTTCGCGCAACTGCTCCGCGCAAAGCCATTGCAGCCACATATAAAAACGGATTTCGCGGCGATGACCCTGTGCAAATCTTTGAACCGCCTCACCATGCGGATCATGAAACTCCGCCGGCCAAGACAGCCAACCCACTTCGCCGGAGCGGTTGTAATACTGATCCAACGCCTCAAACAAACCGAAGCCTTCCAAAGCCCAGCCGCGTTCTTCGACAAAGGCGTCAAATGCCGCCCGCTCTTGTTCGGCGGCTTCGCATCCGTCGTTTTCAAACGCGTCAAACGCCCTCTGCAAAGCATCGCGCTTGAACGCCCAAACCGCCGTATAAGCGACGGTTTCCGTAATCCGCAACGCCGCAATGCGCTGGCAGATATTCGGCTGCTTGAGCCAGTTTTTCAGCTTTTCGTTGTAGGAAAACGCGCCGACCTTCTCCACATCCAGATAAATCGGATTGAGCCATTCGCGCGAAGACGGGCTGTACGGGCTGGCAAAAGCAGGCTTGGCGCTGAAAAGCGCGTGCAGTGGATTGATGCCGACGAAATCCAGTTGCTTATCCGCCGCAAACGCCATCAAATCCAGCAAATCGGTAAAATCCCCGATGCCCCAGTTCCGTTGCGAACGCAGGCTGTACAAATGCGTCGTCAGCCCGTTCATGCGCAAACCGTGTTCCAGCATTTTCGGCTGATAAACCGACTGCGGCGCAACCACCAGCCGCACCTTGCGGACGCCGCCTTCCACTTCCGCAGACAAAGTGTAATAGCCGCAAGCCAAAGCCGGCAGCGCAACCCAAAGCACGCCGTCTTCGCCATGGTTCAACGGCAAAACCTGCCGTCCGCCTGCTTCGTCTTCCAAGCAAACTTCAGCCGCGCCATGAAACTCAGCAGGCAGTTGTAAAGATTCCCGACCATTTTCATGCGCCACCAAAGTATCCGCATAAAGGTCGTCTGAAAAACCGTCCTGCTGCAAAGCCTTAATAATCCCTTCCAAAACCTCGGGCTTGGCCGCATGATAAATTCCACCGATGTCGTGAAAACCCAAATCAATACCCAAGCCCGCAGCCTGCTCTTCCAAATGTTCGCTCATGACACAATTCGCCTGTTTACAATAAACCGAATCTTAATATAAATAAGATTGAATGTTTCCCATAATTCAGAGAAAACAACCGTTCAGACCAGAATTTCCCTGCTTAGTTTGACTTATCCCAAAATTTTTGGGCGATAGGGGCAGCTCAATTTTGATGGTTGTCGGAATGTTTCATCTATATTTGGGTATGGGTTTGCAGGATATAAAAAGGTCGTCTGAAAACAGAAACCCAATCCTGTTTTCAGACGACCTTTTATTGTTTCAAATTAGATTAATTAGTGATGATGACCGTACGGACCGTGAACGTGGCCGTGTACGATTTCTTCTTCAGTCGCATCGCGCACGCTGTCAACTGTCGCTTTGAACAAGATTTTCATGCCGGCAAGCGGATGGTTGCCGTCTACTACGGCTTTGCCGTCTGCTACATCGGTTACGCGATAAACCAAGACATCGCCGGTTTCAGGATCATCGGCTTCGAACATCATGCCGACTTCCACTTCAACCGGGAACACGCTGACATCTTCGATACGCACCAGGCCGGGATCTTGTTCGCCGAACGCATCATCGGGAGACAGCGCGACTTCAACGGTATCACCGACGTTTTTCTCGTGCAAAGCTTCTTCCACCAAAGGGAAAATGCCGTCATATCCGCCGTGCAGATAGGCGATGGGTTCTTCGGTTTTGTCCAGCAGTTGGTTATCCGCATCGTACATTTCATAGTGAAGCGAAACCACAGAATTTTTTTTAATAGCCATTCTTTATCCTTTATCATGACCGTTTATCAAAACAGGCTTTATTGACAACCCTCTGCCAACAAATCCAAAACATTTTAACACACCGCCGTCATGTACGGAGATTTATCCTAATATTCACAAATTAACAACCGTTAATTCAGATAAATAATATTTAACCTGCGACAGACGGAAGTGTAAATTTTGATAATTTTTATAATTGTGTAACTTTTTTACAACTTGTATTTCTATGCATAATGGTTTTATGCAGGTTATTCAAACAAATCAGAAATAGAGGCAGATTGTGCATTATTTAATTATAAATACATGAAATCAATAAATTTTACTATACAGTTTATTTCAAATGTACCCTAGGTAACAATCTATGTGGATTAGTTTCTTCCACAACTTTCGTCCATTCCGGATTGATTAGAAGTTACTAAAAGATTACTAATTCGTCTGTATCGTTGCGCCGAGCCATCCTGTGGGGCATAATGCAGGAAATTCAGCAATGAATTTTTACTCTAAGGGAACGGCTTTATGCCGTTTTCAATCGTTCCGTTTTTATTTAAATCGATTTAAAGAAGGTCTCAAAATGAAAAAATCTCTGATCGCTGCTGCTTTGTTCTCTTTGGCTCTGGCTGCTTGTGGCGACAAAGCTGCTGACACTGCTGCTTCTGCCGCTTCTGAAGCTGCATCTGCTGCTACCGAAGCTGCCTCTGCTGCTACTGAAGCTGCTGCTTCTGCTACCGAAGCCGCTGCTTCTGCTACCGAAGCCGCTGCTACCGAAGCCGCTTCTGCTGCTACTGAAGCTGCTTCTGCCGCTACCGAAGCTGCCTCTGCCGCTACTGAAGCCGCTTCTGCTGCAAAATAATATTTTTACAGTTAAAAAAGCAGGATACGGATTGTATCCTGCTTTTTTGTTTTTCAGACGACCTTTACCGTTTTTCGCTTCCCTTATCCGCTATATAATCCTCCGTACACACATAAACCATCCTTGCTGCCCGTTATGCCCAATCTGTACGACCGTTTTCTTGAATTCCTTTCCCCCGCCGAAATCCTCGAAGCCACACCGGCCTTGTTAAACGACCAGCGCCGCCGCTTTGTTTCCGAACCGGACATCATCTTGCAACCGCATTCCATAGAAAATGTACAAGAAATCATGCGGTTTTGTTTTGAACACCGTATCCCCGTTACCCCGCAGGGCGGCAATACCGGTTTGTGCGGCGCGGCGGTAGCTTCCGGCGGCGTACTGCTCAACCTTTCCAAAATCAACCGTATCCGCGAAATCAACCTTGCCGACAACAGCATCACCGTCGAAGCAGGCATAATCCTGCAAAACGTCCAAAAAGCGGCATCCGAAGCGGGCAGACTGTTTCCACTCAGTCTTGCCAGCGAAGGCTCGTGCGAAATCGGCGGCAACATCGCCTGCAACGCCGGCGGATTAAACGTTTTACGCTACGGCAGTATGCGCGACTTGGTATTGGGTTTGGAAGTCGTCCTGCCCAATGGCGAACTTGTTTCCCATCTCCAACCGCTGCACAAAAATACCACCGGTTACGACCTGCGCCACCTCTTTATCGGCAGCGAAGGCACGCTCGGCATTATCACCGCCGCCACGCTCAAACTCTTCGCCCGTCCGCAAACCATAGCGACCGCGTGGGTAGGTTTGGACGATATCGAATCTGCCGTACAGCTTTTAACAGCCGTACAAGGACATTTTGCCGAACGACTGACCAGTTTCGAGCTGATCAGCCGCTACGCCTTGGCATTGTCTTCCGAGTTCAGTCATCTCAAACAGCCGACCGAGGCAAACTGGCACGTCCTGCTCGAACTGACCGATTCCGTTCTCGATGCCGCGCTCGACGAAAAACTTGCCGAGTTTCTCTATCAAAACGGCCAAGAAAACAGCATCATCGCGCAATCCGAACAAGAGCGCCTCGATCTGTGGACGCTGCGTGAAAACATTTCCGCCTCCCAGCGCAAGCTCGGCACCAGCATCAAACACGACATCGCCGTCCCGATTGCCCAAGTCGCCACCTTTGTCCATCAATGCGCCCCCGCCTTGGAAGCCCGTTTCCCCGGCATACAAATTGTCTGCTTCGGACATTTGGGCGATGGCAGCCTGCATTACAACACCTTCCTGCCCGACGTATTGAGCAACGACGCTTACCGCTACGAAGATGCCGTCAACACCATCGTCTATGAACACATCCTCGCCTGCTACGGCACCATCGCGGCGGAACACGGTATCGGTACCATCAAAAAACACTGGCTCCCCAGCGTCCGCACCCCGTCTGAAATCGCCCTGATGCGTGCCATCAAAGCCCAGCTTGACCCGCACGACATCATGAATCCGGGCAAGCTCCTGCCGTAAGCAGAATTTCAGCATTTGCCAAAATCGAAAAGGTCGTCTGAAAACCTATTCCAAGTTTCAGACGACCTTTTCATTCTCCCTTACTCAATGCTGTTATAATTCGTAAATCAAGTAAAACAACGACTTCAAAAGGAAAAATATGACGCTTAAGCCCCCCGTCCGAATCGCCGTTACCGGCGCCGCAGGGCAAATTGCCTATGCGACCCTGTTCCGTATCGCCGGCGGCATTATGCTCGGACGCGACCAACCCGTTATCCTGCAATTGCTCGACCTGCCACAGGCGCAGCAGGCATTGCGCGGCGTGATTATGGAAATGCAGGATTGCGCTTTCCCACTTCTTGCCGACATCTTCGCCACAGACGACCCCGAAGTCGCCTTCAAAGATGCCGACA
>ERZ772874.1875-NODE-1875-length-10720-cov-21.585466_pt1 | contig 10720 bp, 8 predicted proteins | sample MGYA00580586_ERZ772874 | MGnify/ENA primary metagenome ERZ772874 (study PRJEB29015, sample SAMEA2737952) | human oral metagenome | biome: human oral; feature: human-associated habitat; material: dental | place: China | collected 2154 ... | reverse complement strand
CCTGGCCTTGCTCCGGCACGCCCCGCGCACCCTGTCCACGACCCGACCCAGGCACGCACGGCCCTCCCTCACGGCCCTGGCGCCGTCCCCGCAGACCTGACGGCCGTTGCGCGCTCGTTGCCGCCCGCGACGTCGTGGCTGACGTACATGCCCACCTCCTGTGGAATAAGTGAAAGCCCTCTGCCACACGACACCAGATGTGGCCGCCGCACGCAAGCGACGGACAAGGTATTTCAACAGTTAGGCGCAGGCTCTCGGGGCAGGGGACGGCTCGGGTCTGCGTCCGGTGGGCTAAGGAAGTGCCGGGAAGTCAGGGTAAGTGAACTGGCTCGTGAACACTGTGGGTCGCAGATCGGCATAGCGGTCGTTGATCACGTCATATGAGAGAGACGCGGAATAAGTGACTAATCCCCGCTCGGACCCCTGACCAGGCATGTGCCTTGCGGCACAGGGCATGGCAGGATTCTCTTTCCGCCCCTAACTCGTTTCTCATTGTCGACCGTCCCCTGCCGCTCTGCCCTCACAGGGCGGGTGCATCGCTTTCGACGAGCGCGTCGAGGATGCTGCGGTTGATTCGGATCTGCGTTCCGATCCGCCTATGGGGTATGCGCCCATTGCGGATCCAGTGGTACACGGAGCTGCGCGACACCTGCAGATACTGGCCGACTCGATGGGCTTGAACCACACCTCCTCACCACCAATGTCGGGTACTGCCTCCAGACACATCAAGGAATCATCCCTGGTGTTCTCGTCGCTCGGCATCACGCTCTCGCCCGTGGGTGCTCTGTTCTACATCGTCGCTTACCACCTTTCCGTCCAGCCGTTGTCAGGTGTTGGTAACGCTCTCAGGACAGGTTCTATGATGTTGAGGTCCTCGCCGCAAGCGCACAAAGGGGTACGGTTCCGTAAGGTTCCACAGGGTACGTTCTACGCAATTTCTCCAGATGGCGTGGGTAGCGCATTGGACAGTGGGACATTCACTGGGACATGCAGATGGAGTGGAGATGTTCGAGGGAAAGGCGCGGTTTGGCCGCTGGAGTCACGAAAAAGCGCACTCTGGACGCGACTCCCACACGTGTTGCCAGCGACTCAAGCAGTATGCTGGTGGCGACTCGCGTGCGTCGCTAACGCTTCGCCAGGCATCGCCTCATCTAGACATGCAGCTCATATTTTGCATGATGCAACCACCTGAAACAATCCCCCGAAACCAAGCTCGACGTAAAAGGGCTACACTAGCCAAGCTATGGCTCTTGACCCTTGACTCTTGACGCTGGCGCGGCGACTGCGGCCAGTGAAGGACCGGTGATACCCTTGAGTTCGTCTGCCCCATCGTCCGCCCCTACCGTGAGGACCTCTGTCCCAGGGACCCGTGTGATCCTTGCGCTTGACACCTCCACTGACATGCTGGCCTGCGCCGTCGCCCGTGTTACCACAGCCAGTGCGCAAGATAACACTGCGACTACAGCCATAGACGTCCTGGCCACAGGCGATCACCTCTGCCGTCGCCGGGCTAACGTTGAGCTGACGGCGACTGCGCTGGAGACGCTCGCGAAGGCAAGGCTTGCGATGGCGGATGTCGACCAGGTGCTGGTGGGTCGCGGCCCAGGGTCCTTCACAGGCGTGCGCATAGGCATCGCGACGGCAAAGGGCCTTGCGTGCGGGCTTGCCACGACGCTTCTTGGGGCGTCGACTCTCGACGCCGTCGCTTGGACCGCCTGGCAGGCAGGGCAGCGTGGCAGGCTTGCCGTAGTGGGAGATGCGATGCGCAAAGAGGTCTATCCAGGCGTCTACCTGCTGGATGAGAGGGGCGCCCATAGGACCTTCGAGGTCGAGCGCGTGCGTACGGTGAACGCCGCGATAGACGAGCTCAAGGCTCGCTCGGACGCAGAGCAGCTTGTCCTCTCGGGAGACGGCCTCAAGAAATACCGCACTGCGTTTGAGGGAGCGGGTCTCTCGCAGGTGGTGGACGAGAACCTCTGGCATCCCACGGGAGAGGGTCTGATACGTGCGTCCCAGGCGCCCGACTTCATACCCGCCCTCGGCGACGGGGATCCCGCACTCGTACTACCTGTGTACACACGCCTCTCGGATGCGGAGGAGGGCGAGCGCGCTCGCCTCGGACTCAAGGCGAGCCCGTCTGTCAGGGTCACGGGCGTGGACGAGGCACTCGCCGGTCGACATCTGCAGCTGCGTCCCATGTTGCCCGCAGACCTCGACGCTGTTGTCGCCCTTGACGTTGCGACATACGAGGGAAGCGCCCACACCCCCTGGACCCGTACGATGTTTGCTTCCGAACTCACCCAGCCGCAGCGCAGCTGGTGGGTGGCGCACGATCAGGGAAGGATCATCGGCTTCGCGGGTGGCCGGCTCGCGGGGACGGACTTCGAGGTTCTGGATGTCGTCGTGTCCGCCGATCATCGGCGTCGGCACGTTGCGTCTCGTCTCGTCGCCCGCATCGCCTACGACGGCCAGGCCTTTGGCGCCTCCACCATCTCGCTTGAGGTCGACGAGCATAACGCTGCAGGTCAGGCCCTATACGGCTCACTCGGTTTTGTCAAGGTGGGAGAAAGGCCCGGTTACTTTGGCCCAGATGCCAAAGGCGAGTCTCACACCGCGCTCATCCTGCAGGCAAAGCTGCCACTTCAGGCTGACGCTAAACTCATGGCGCAGCTGCCCGAGCCCTCAGCCTCGATTCGCCCATGGCCTATGGTGCCGGCTCCTCGTAACGCCGCCTCGCGGCAGAAGATCGAGGCTGCCGGTGGCCTGGTGCTCGCCATAGAGTCATCCTGCGACGAGACCGCGATGGCCGTCATCGACTCGCGGGGCACCATCTGTGCGAACGTAGTCGCTACCTCGGTCGACTTCCATGCGCGCTTTGGTGGCGTCGTACCCGAGATTGCGTCCCGCAAGCACGTCGAGGCCATCGTCGGCGTCTTCGAGGAGGTCATGGCCCAGGCGGGACGACACTTTGGCTGCGACACGCTGGCGGCCTCTGACCTCTCGTGCGTGGGCGTCACTGCAGGTCCGGGTCTCGTTGGTGCGCTCGTCGTGGGCATCGCCTTTGCCAAGGGACTCTGTGCGGCCACAGGCTTGCCGTTTACGGCGGTCAACCACCTTGAAGGCCACCTGCTCGCCAATCTCTTCGAGACACCCGACCTCAGGCCGCCCTTCGTGGCGAGCCTGGTCTCTGGTGGCAACACGATGCTTGTGCATGTGCGCGCCTGGGGCGACTATCAGATCCTTGGCGCCACCATCGATGACGCGGTGGGCGAGGCCTTTGACAAGGTTGCCAAGGCGCTGGGCCTCGGCTACCCTGGAGGTCCCGTGATCAGCAGGCTCGCGGCGCGGGGCAACAGGAAGGCTATTCACTTCCCCCGTGCGATGATGCACAGCAACGACTACCGCTTTTCCCTGAGTGGACTCAAGACAGCGGTCATCACCTACATAGAGGGTGAGAGCAGGGCCGGTCGCGCCATTAACCTGCCCGATCTTGCGGCCTCCTTCGAGGCGGCGGTCATTGACGTGCAGGTTGCGAAGGCTGTCGCCGCTGTGGAGGAGACGGGCGTCTCTGACTTTTGCATCGGCGGGGGAGTTGCCGCAAACCCAGAGCTCAGAGCCGAATACAAGAGGGAGTTTGGGCGGCGTGGCGTGCGCGTGACCGTGCCTCCCATGGTTGTCTGCGGGGACAACGCCGCCATGATGGCCTTGGCGACCCTACGCAACTGGAGGGCGGGCGTGCTCTCTTCGCTCACCCAGGACGCAGAGCCCAACGCCAAGCTTGGCTGCTGGTCGTCAGGCGAACCACCCGTTATCGGTCCCGGTTGGCCCGAGAAGCCCTCGTGACAGGGGGGCGTTTCGGTGATCGATACGCTACGTTGGCAGCCAATTCCGTTCTATGTGAAGCTCTCTGTAGCCTAACCAGTTTCCCTTGAGCTCGTGATCGCGTAGTCTCCGCAGCTCGTCTCTGCTATCTTTGAAGATGGCGCTGACGGCAGACCTCAACTTGTCTAAGGGAAAGTGCTTCTTCTTGAGGCGCTTCCATCACGTTCGAACTGTGGAAGAACCCTGATGCTCTTAAGCATCGAGGTAGTCCATCATGTCGTCAACCGTGGCGAATGTGTGCCCCTCTCCCATACGATCCTCGCGCCTGGCATTAATGTCCTCTGGGCTTTCTGCGGTCGGTTTGAAGGGCATGCCATGGTCCACGACAGACTGACGCAGAAACATGTTGACAGCAGTGGTGAGGTCGAGCCCCATGCTCTCATACAGTCTGCGTGCCTGCTCCTTGAGCGCACTGTCAGTGCGGATGCTCAGGCGTGCCTCTGACATATCGACCTCTTCATGTTGCGGTCTATCAGCTCTTTCGGGGAGAGCTGATCAAGATCAGAGTGCTCATGGTATACACAGCGGGAATATATAATACACCCATTGAATGTACACATCTATGCCGTGATGTCGCATGACGTTAGGTCCGTGATCGGGCATACATGTCTGTTACTATGGCCGGGCACTCTGGGAACGGATACCATTTCTATATCAGATCGCGCTTTAATCTCGACGCATGGCATGAAAAGCAGGGCTTCTTGGTGCATGCTTGTCTTGCTTGGGGAATTTGGTTTCTACTGCGGATGGTTCTGGAGGGATGTCACGACTTCCTGCCTTCGCCCTACGTGGCGAGCGGTGCTGTGGGAACCGCTGCTTTGGAGCAGGGTCCCAACGGCCAGAGTGCGTCTTTCCGGCATATCAAGCTCCAAAATGGAAGCTTCGTGAGTTCGTGTGGGTGGGTGGTTGCGTCATCGCCCCGGTGGCGTGGCCCTCACCGCCGGGGCGGTGACGCAGGAGTGTACACAGATCGGTGGAAATGGCCCCTCGGGGCCGTTTTGGGGCATTTGTGTACACTGTTGCGATGCGAGTCGCGACGCGAGCTGCGCCAGGTGGCACGAGTGCCTCAACCGCCACGGCGTGTCGGCGGCGCCCCCTCGCTTGGTCGGGAAGACATGCTCTGCCCGTAGGCGTGCCACGCATCAGGCGACGGACACCAAGGTCGACTACCTCGAGCGAAGGGCCCAGACCGGCGAGTGGTGCGTCGGCGCGATCAACGACCACCTCGTGGTCAACGGGCCGTCGACCCGCGCCGAGATCATCGAGATCCTGTCGCCCCACCTGCCCGCCTCGCTCACGCCAAAGCAGCGCGAGGACAAGGCGGACAACCTCCTCAGGAAGATGAGGTCGCAGGGCGGGATCAGGAGCCGACTGATCGGGGGCAGGCGCGCCTGGGAGGTCACGTGACCGCCGGGCGATTTACGTGTGCTTGCGGGCGATTTACGTGTGCCCGGGAGCGGGCGGCATGAAGTCTTCGCAGCTAGAGGGCTTGTCTCGCGTCCTCTGACTCCCTCCGATTACGTGAGGGTAACGTGGGGGCTCTCTGCCGCGTCCCTGCCACGCCGTGACGATCTGGACCCACCCAAAGATCAGGCTCATGGGATGCGACGTCGACGCTTTCAACGCACGGTATCCAAGGCATGCTTATGCGGCACATCATGTCATACACCACGATCGTCCCCCATGCTCGATGCCGCCGAGGGCCACCTCCGTCAGCGCCTCGCTCAAGGGCGTCGACAAGAAGAACCTCGCCGTTGCGCCTTGAAGACGAGACCGTTTTCGCCGCCATCCTCAGGAAGCCCATGAACTGGCCTGCCATCTGTCGCGATAACGCCGCCAGCTCAATTGGCCTCTCGGGTCGCCCCGTACGGTTCTCTGCGACCATGCCGATGCGAAACCCAAGCTTGGCGGCCGCCCGCTCGAACTCGCGTGTCCGTACCGCAACCTACAGCTACTTGAACTGTATGGCTTAACCCTTATGCCTCTCGTTTCCGATGCTTTCCCGTACGAGGTCCTCGGCACGATAGGCCGCATAGCCCTCATAGGAGTAGGACGCATCGACCCCACGCGCCAACAACGTGAAGTCGTCCAGCTGATCAGAAAGAGAACCGCGAAGCAACTCCTTGAGCTCCAGGTCACGCACAGGGCTGCGCTCCATGGCAAGGAGGTAATCCTCGCGCCCTATCTGGCTCCAATCAACCGTGCGGCCCAGTTCGCAACGGAACACGTGATCAAGCCAGATGCGCCCCGCCCGGCCGTTGCCCTCGCGAAACGGATGGGCAACGTTCATCTCCACGTACTTCTCGATAATCTCCTCGAAGTCACCCTGTCGCATGCCCTCTATGCTCTTGAGGGCTGATTGCAGGTACAACGCTGATGCAAACCGGAAACTGCCCTTGGACAGGTTGACGTCACGCACCCTGCCAGCGAAGTCGTAGATGTCACCAAAGAGTGTGACATGGGTCTTTTGGAGCGTGGCAAACGTGCCTGGCTCCAGCTTGTCGAGCGCGCCGTCCCTATAGAGGGAGAGGGCAGCCAGCTTGGAGATGCGCTCCTCCTCATGGGCAAGCTCAACGCTGCTGGCGATGCCAAGCTTGTTTTGAGGTATCATCGCTCAATTACCTGCCTTGCAAGAGTCTTCCGGCTCAGCTCTTCGATCATGAGTCCCTTGGCGAAGGACGTGAAGTTCATGCCCCTGAGGGAGGCTGCCTCCCTGGCAGGGTCGCGAAGCGTGCGCGGTATGCGGATGGTGACTGGCGCGAGTTCGGAATCCCGCAGGTAGGACTTGATCTCTGTGGGGGTGACACCGGAATCGAGCAGCCCTGTATATCTCACGCGCACGTCCTATCCATTGCATGGCTCAAGCAATACGCAAGAGAATTTTATCAGAAGGTGCGGATCTCATTTGTAGAGGGCCTGCGGGCGGCCAAGAGGTATGGCAAGAGGTGTGGAAACGACAGGGGCAGTCGTCACGCTCGCTCCTGTTGGGAGCCATGAGGTGAGCAAGGTGGACGTCGTCAGCGCCAGCCCCACAGCAGCCCGACGGTGTGCATGAACGCGAGCTGAGAGAGCAGCTCGCACCATCCGACAACCTCGATCCCTCCGCCTGTGCCGACGTCTCCGCCCCTGCCAGCGCGACGCCTCTCGTCGATTTCCGCCACGGTTTCACGCCCAAACCGCAGGAGGAAATCGTCCAGCGTAGGGTACGTGTCGCTTGCCTGGTGCTGTGCGATGCGAACGTAGCAGAGCACGGCCGCACGAGCTGCGGGAACGCGGGAGAGCTCCAAGAGCGACATGCTCCCGACCCTGCCATCGCAAAGCGAGAAGACCATGTCGTTCCCGCATCCGAAGAGCTTCTCGACATCCACGTCGGCGTGCGCGGCGAGTCCGAGGTCCGATCGCACACGCATGCACACCCTTCCGAGTAGGTTGGAGCCGCGCCAGCGCGAGATGTCTCGAAAGCGCTTGTCGTGTTCTGCCAGGCCGACGCCCCAGCTGCGGTCGTACGGCGACGCCTCCGCAAGGACTGCGACGCCCGTCGCGAGCAGACGTTCGGCGAGCTTTGGGTTCTGCATGAACTTCTCGCGCACTCCTACGTAGACGAGCTGTTCGCGCACATCGCGCCACAGGGCATCGTCGTAGGGCTTGACTCGGGCACCAAGCTCCTTCGCCCTGCGCGGGGTGGGCGCCTCGAGTATGGCGTCCGCTGAGCCTGCGTCCCCCATCACGCGAGCCTTCTGCCACATCATCCAGTGCTCGGCCGTGCAAAACTCTCGCCCGCAGAACACAAGGCCGCTCGGGTGCCAGTTGCTGCAGAACCCCAGGGCGTCCTTCTCTCTCCAGAAGCCGATCAGCGTCGGCCCGTCTTCGCTGGAGGCCGCCGGACGAGACGCGCCTTCGTCTGGGCCGACGGAGAAGTACTCCTCCCAGAGGCCCGAGACGTCCCTTCCAAGTGCCTCTCCGATAAGTATCGAGACCATGATGAGGTCGCGCTCGTCGCTTGTCTGCGAGTACTGGCTCGCGTCACGGTTGACAGTCGCGCCGGTCAGCACATAGCCCTCGGCCCTTCGCGCCACATGTACACGATAGATGCAGACCCCGGTCCAGCTGCGGTGGAGGTTCAGCGACTCTCCGTCGAAGTACGAGAACCAATGGTCCTCCATGGCCTGTGGGATGTGACCGAGTGCCAGCAGCTCGAACTCCTCAGTCGTGAGAGGGATGTCCAGATCGATCTTAGCATGCGCCCTGGGCATCCGACGAGTCTTCCAGTCGGACCTCAACGCTCTCTGCCGTGGGCGGGCGGGCTTTACCGCGCTCCCAGACAGGGCCTCGTTCCTGTCGCCAAAGCCCATCGACCACATCGCGACCGCCTTCTTTGCGTCGTCCATTGCTCCTCCTTCTTCAGGCAACGCCGTATACGATGCTAGCAATCGCGTCGGATGCAAGCTCAAGGGGATCGCCCAGTGGGCTGTCGCCTCGACCGGTAGGCAGACCGTAGGGTCGATCACGGCTCCTCGTCTGCCTGGTGTTATGCAAAAGCGGTGAGAAACGGCCGGGAACTCACGATACCTCGCCTTGATCGATGCGCCGATAGGCCGTCGCCCGCGCCGCGCCGACCTTCTTTACGGCACCCTCAGCCTGCAGCCTTTGCAGGACCCGCTCGACCGTGCGGCGGCTGAGTGTTGGATTGTCGTCCATGATCTGGCGTTTGGTCGCTGTCCCCGTAAGGCCGGCGAAGTATGCGCGCAGGACATCCTCGCCCTTGACGCTGGAAGACAACAGGGAAACGCGCTCGTCGAGGTCGCGGTAGCATGCGGTCATAACTCCCAGCAGGTAGGTGACGAATGGCGCGTAGTCGCTTTCTCCCTGAGCCCATCCGGGCGAGCTCGCGGCGAGGGCCTCGTAGTAGGTCGTCTTCGTACGTTCGATTTCGGCCTCAATGGAGACGTACTTGCCCACATCGTACCCGCTGCGGTAGGACAGGAGCAGCATGAGCAGGCGGCTCATGCGTCCGTTGCCGTCGGCGAAGGGATGGATGCTCACGAAGTCGAAGACGAAGATGAGCGACACGAGCAGCGGGTCATAGGTGGCGCCCTTGCTCCAGCGTGCATGCTCATCACAGATGCGCTCGACGGCAGAAGGCGTCGCCGCCGCGATCGTGGGGACGAACCTTGTCACCATGCTGCCATCCTCCGCGCGCTCGGCAATAGTGTTGTCCGAGTCCTTCCAACGTCCCGCAAACGAGACATCCTGGAAGCGGTAGAGGTCGCGGTGGAGCTGCAGGATGACGCCCGGCGTGACGGGAATGCCATCATGGCTCTCGTGAATCGTGTCCAGCACGTAACGGTATCCGGCAATCTCGCGCTCATCGCGGTTCGCAGGCTTGACCTTTCGCTCCATCAACTCGCGCAGGCGGACCTCGGAGGTCGATATGTTCTCGATGCGATTGGATGCGCCCGTGCTCTGGATCTTCGCAACCTCGCAGAGCCTGTCGAGCACGGCGGGCTGCAGCGACTTATAGAGCTCCTGCCTACCCCGATGCTCCCTCACATCACCAATTGCGGACACGACCCCTGGCATCATGAGCCTCTGGAGAACCTTCCCGTATTCGAACTGCAACACCGTGGTATCCTCGTCAACTGCTAAAGTATCTTAGCCATATAAGAGCATATTGACTACTATATACGTAATGTGGCTAAGATAATAGAGGCTTCGTGAGTTCGTGTGGGCGGTTGCGTCACCGCCCCGACGGCGTGGGCCTCACCGCACTGGCGACGTGGGCCTCACCGCCAGTGCGACGACGCAGGAGTGTACACAAATCGGTGGAAATGGCCTCTCGATGTCGTTTTGGGGCATTTGTGTACACTGTTGCGACGCGAGTCGCGATACGAATCGCGACGCGAGCTGCCTGCGTCAGGTGGCACGAGTGCCTCAGCCGCCACGGCGTGCCGGCGGCGCCCCCTCGCTGGCCCCTCCCGCTTGGTCGGGAAGACAGGCTCTGAGCGAGCGGCGCCGCTGCCAGGTTGGCATCTTCGCCGAGGCGTCAACCCACACGAACCCCCGAAGAGCCAGATAATATGGGAGTCTCCAGACAGTTCGGCGATGGTTCCAAAAGATGATGACGGCGACTCCATTTGGAAGCGTTGCCGTGAGGACGAGTAACGCCGTGCAGCCTACTCAAGGTGTGTGTTGACACCAAGGTCAAGGACGCCAGAATTCCTGCACAGGCGACGATGCAGAGCTACCTTCTCGACAGGGTATGTGACACCGAGCGCGGTTTCGTTGCGTCTCGGTGGCGGGATGCCATCCTCTGAGGGGGGGCGATGACAGACACTGATAAGAAGCGTTGGGAAGCTTAAGGCAGGCGTTCTCAAGGATCCTCAAGAGCTCGGCGTTGAGAGGTGAGGCTATAAGCTACCATGGCATCATGGGGTGGGGGACAGCCGCACCAAGGAGTTCGACACTAGGAAGATGATGCCGGACTCAACCGGGGGCGGCAGTGCCCACGTACTGACGGGGCTATACGACGTGTAGGGGGCTGGTGGCATGAGGCCGAGGGCCAACGTCAGGGTTCTCATCACGGGGGAGGGCCTGGACCTGGACGCGATAACCGAGGCACTGGGGGTCGAGCCGACGTACACCCGCCTCGGGGAGACGTACGACGACTGGGAGTACACCATCCCGCGGGCGGAGTGCGCGTCCGTCTCCGAGCGGCTCGGGACGCTGCGGCGCGCGCTCGGGGACGGGGCGGGGCGGCTCGCCCCCGCCCTAGAGGGGCGCGACGCCGACGTCGGCGTGGAGCTCTCCGTGCACGCGGTGATCGGCGACGAGCCGGACC
>ERZ772874.1868-NODE-1868-length-10731-cov-34.358655_pt1 | contig 10731 bp, 9 predicted proteins | sample MGYA00580586_ERZ772874 | MGnify/ENA primary metagenome ERZ772874 (study PRJEB29015, sample SAMEA2737952) | human oral metagenome | biome: human oral; feature: human-associated habitat; material: dental | place: China | collected 2154 ... | reverse complement strand
GTCCACGTCGGAAAGTTTCGCGCCGGGGATGGCGGCGGCCACGCCCGCGAGCTGGGCTTTCAGCACAATATTGTAGATTTCCGTGGCGAATTCATCGGCATGGCCGATGACCACGGTGCGGGTGGTGTCGGAGTTGTAGCCGGCGGCGTGGGCGCCGAAGTCGACGGTGACGATATCGCCTTCTTCAAGCACCCGGGCGCCGGGTTCGTGGTGGGGCATGGCGGAGTTCGGCCCGGAGGCAACAATGGTTTCAAAGCTGGTGCGTTCCGCACCGTGGAGGCGCATTTTGTATTCCAGGTCAGCGGCCACCTCCGTTTCGGTGCGGCCGGCCCGAATGAGGTTTTCGTCGATAAGCTCCTGGAATGCGGTATTAGCGATCACCGCGACCTCGCGGAGTCGCTCCAGCTCGTAGGGTTCTTTGACGAGTCGGATGTCTTCGATGACGCCGCTGATGGGTACGAGGGTGACGTCTTCGCCGGCGGCTTTTTCCAGGCGTTGCAGCTGCGACACGGACACGAAGTCGGCTTCGAAACCAACGCGTTTCGGCCCGGTGACGGTGGCAAGCAGGTCAGGGCCCACCGCGCGGGCGTCGAGGGCCTCAATGTCAGGTACCTCGGCGGCAATTTGGGTGAGATACCGGCCGTCTGTGGCGATCTGCGCCTCTAGGTCCTTGTGCAGCAATAATGCGCCGTTGGATCCCGAGAACCCCGACAGGTAGCGCACATGCGTCAGGTGGGTGACGAGCATGGCGTCAACGCGTTGCGCTGCGAGTTTTGCGGATAGGGCGCGGCGGCGGGACAGGAATCGGGTGTCGGATAAAGGCATAATGTCACTCCTAATGAAAAACTTATTTTTCAGCTAAGAAGCACATTACACCGCTTATCGACGCGCGAAATAATCTATCGCCAACCGGTAGCCTTCAACCCCTAAGCCTGCGATAACACCCACCGCAATGGGGGAAAGTAGGCTTTTCTGCCGGAAGGGTTCCCGGGCGTGCACGTTGGAGATGTGCACCTCCACAAACCCGGACGTGTCCGCCACTTCGGCGAGGGCATCCCGTAACGCTACCGACGTGTGGGTGAACCCGCCCGGGTTGATAATCACCGGCCACCCGTTGTCAGCAGCCTCATGCACCCAGTCGATGAGTTCACCTTCGTGGTTGGATTGCCGGCACGTCACCTCGATGCCGTACTGTGCTGCGTGGGTGGTCACCATGTCGGTCACGTCCGCCAGGGTGGTGTGCCCGTACACGTCGGGTTGCCGTTTGCCCAGCCGGTTAAGGTTCGGGCCGTTTAACACCATGATATGCATCGCGTTCTTCCCTTTATTTTCCGGAAATCTGCTGGTAGGCGGCCTCAAGTTCGACCTTGGTGGCGTCGGTGATGCGGGTGCACTCCCCCACCTTGGTGAGGGCCACAAACCGGATCTTGCCGTCCCGGTTTTTCTTATCCCGCGTCATGCCTCGATACAGCCGGTCAAATTCGCCGGGCTTGTAGCTGGTGGGCAGGCCGACGCTCGATAAAATATTGGCGTGGCGCGCCACGAGTTCCGCGTCGATCAGCCCCCGGACGTGGCTGAGGTTGGCGATGAACATCATGCCCACCGCCACCGCGTTGCCGTGCCGCCAGGCGAACTGCTCGTTGAGTTCGACCGCGTGCCCGAAGGTGTGCCCATAGTTGAGGATTTCCCGCAGCCCGGATTCTTTCAGGTCCTCCCCCACCACGGATGCTTTCACCGCCACCGACCGGCGGATGAGTTCCGGCAGGTAGCCACCATCGGTAACCCGCAGGCAGGCGGCCGGGTCGGTTTCGTAGCGTTGCAGGATCACCGGATCGGCGATGAACCCGGTCTTGATGATCTCCGCGGAGCCCGCCACGATTTCCCCCTCGGGGAGGGTGGCCAGCATGTCCAGGTCGATAAAGACCGCCGCCGGCTCGTGGAAGGCGCCCACCAGGTTTTTACCCGCGGCAGTGTTCACCCCGGTTTTGCCGCCCACCGCGGCATCGACCATGGCCAGCAGGGTTGTGGGCACCTGGATCACCCGCACGCCCCGCATCCAGGATGCGGCAACGAAACCGGCCAGGTCGGTGGCGGCTCCCCCACCGATGCCGACCACCACGTCCCGGCGGCCGAATGCTTTCTCCCCCAGCTCGTTCCAGCAGTTTTCCGCCACCGCGAGGGTTTTGCCGGATTCGGCGTCGGGGATCTCCATGATGGTTGGGGTAATGCCGCGGGTTTTGGCAGCCTCGGCCAGGGCGGTGGCGTAGTCGGCCAGGGCCGGTTGGGTGATAATGGCGATCTGGGTGGGGTGAAGCTCGGCGGCGAAATCGGTGATAACGCCGGCAAGATCGTGCCCAATGGTGACGGTGTATGGGCTGGGTCCGGTCACCTCAACGGTGGTGACGGCTGCGGTAGCGGGATTATCGGGGGTGCTCATGCGTGGTTCCTTCCATGCCATGGGCCTTAGATGGATGAACTAATGTGTGGTGGCGCCTCGCCTGGTGGTTGGATTCGCCGGCATGTCGCCAATGATGCTCTAGCAGGCGGTGGTCTCAAGATATGCCATTATATCGGCCACGAGTTGTTGTGGGGTGCGTTTGTCGGTGGATACGTGCAGGTCCGCTACCTGGGAGTAGAAGGGGCGTCGGGTTGCCAGCAGCTTTGTGAAGTGCGCCAGGGGATCTTCGGCCGCTAATATCGGACGGCTGTCGTCGCCTTGGGTGCGGCGCACACCTTCTTCCGCGCTCATGTCGATCCACACCACCGGGTGGTTCACAAGCAGGTTCCGATTCGATTCAGTAAGCACCGCCCCGCCGCCCAGGCTGATGACCCCCCGTTGTTGCAGGGCTGCCGCCACCTGTTCGGCCTCTAATCTACGGAATTCCGACTCGCCTAGCTCGCTGAATACCGCGCCGCAGGTTTTGCCGGTCGCTTCTTCGATCATGTGGTCCGTATCGATGAGTACCGTGTTGAGGGTGTGCGCCAGCCGGCGGCCAATGGTTGTTTTACCGGCACCCGGCGGGCCGACCAGCACCACGTGCGGTTTTAAGTGTTGCACTTACTCATCAACTCCTCTTGTGTAGGTTTTATGCTCGCTGGTTTTTTAGTTCACGTCGTCTGGAAACTGTATCCGGCGGGCCACGTGTTCTTGATAAGCCGCAATATTACGCTTTGTTTCCCCCAACGAGTCGCCGCCGAATTTTTGCAAGACCGCCCGAGCCACCACCAGAGCCACCATGGCTTCTGCTACCACCCCGGCTGCCGGTACCGCACACACGTCCGAACGCTGGTGGATTCCGGTTGCGGGTTTTCCGGTGGCCATGTCCACGGATTTCAGGGCCCGCGGCACGGTGGAAATTGGTTTCATGGCGGCACGCACCCGGAGGGTTTCCCCGTTGGTCATGCCCCCTTCCAGCCCGCCGGCCCGGTTGGTGGTGCGGGTCAGGGTGTGACCGGATCGGATGATCTCATCGTGGGCTTCGGAGCCGCGGCGGCGGGCTTCGGCGAACCCGTCACCGATTTCTACGCCCTTGATGGCCTGGATGCTCATGAGGGCGGCCGCGAGCTGGGCGTCGAGCCGATCGTCGCCGCTGATATGCGACCCCAATCCGATGGGGAGCCCGGAAACGATGACTTCCACGATGCCACCCAGGGTATCGCCGGCCTTCTTGGCTGCTTCGATTTCGGCGATCATGGATTCTTCAGCGGCTTGGCCTTCCGGCGTGGCAATGTTCGTGCGAACCGGGGAGGCATCAATGGCACCAAGATCATCGAACGTAGGTTCGGGACCATCGTAAGGGTTCGAACGCCCAATCGAGACAACGTGGGAGAACACTTCCACCCCCAGGGTTGCACGCAATAGGTTTCGGGCGGCGGTAGCAGCAGCGACCCGGGCAGCGGTTTCCCGGGCGGATGCGCGCTCCAGAATAGGCCGGGCCTCATCGAAGTCGTATTTGAGCATGCCGGCGAAATCGGCGTGTCCGGGACGGGGTCGGGTGAGTTTCGCGCCCCGCCCGGAGTCGAGTACCGCAACGGCCTCGGGGTCAGTTGGGTCGATGGGGTCGGCGGACATGAGGGTGGTCCATTTGGGCCATTCGCTATTGCCGATCATGATGGCGATGGGGCTGCCCAGGGTTTCGCCGTGACGCACGCCGCCGAGTATGGTGACCGCGTCGGCTTCGAATTTCATGCGGGCGCCCCGACCATAGCCGAGTCGGCGGCGAGCCAATTGGGCGGCTATGTCCGCCGTGGTGAGCGGCACCCCGCTTGGCATGTGTTCCACCATGGCGATGAGTGCTTGTCCGTGGGATTCTCCTGATGTTGACCAGCGCAGCATGAAGGCAATTATGACATGTGCTGGTGGATTTTCATGCTTTTACCCCCTATCGAAGTGGATAAAAGTGCTTGACGCTGGGTGGCAGGCAAAAACGATGATGCATCCTAGAATCATGGCGGGTCCGTGGGGTATTTTGGTTCGTTTGAAAACCATGGCCCCCACCAGGGTGAACATTTGTGCAAGAAAAATGGCGGTGAACACGGGCCAAATGCCGTCGGCCCCAATGATGATCCCCAGGCTGGGGGCGAGTTTGATATCGCCGCCACCGATACCGCCGACAAGCAGGGCGATCATGAAATAGAGGAGGAACCAAACCAGCCCGCCAAAAAGCGCAACATAGTTCATGCGGGCGGCAATAATAATGAGGCAGCACAAAACCGGCATAGTGAGGTTGTCGGGAAGGCGCTGGTATTTCATGTCGTACCAGCACAACGCCAGGGCCCAGGCTGCGCCGATGACTATTGTGACAGCGGACCACATGATGTGAGTGCCGCCCACATGGCTTCACGGGGGGCGGGGTATCCGGTGAATTGTTCGAATTGGCCGTAGGCTTGGTGCGCAAGCATGACGTGCCCACCGACCGCGGGCAGGTGCCTGTTGCGTGCCGCGGTCACGAGGGGGGTGGGCCAGGGATCGTAAATGACGTCAAGAAGTGGCGCCTGCGCTAGCTTATCGACGTGCTCCGCGATCCCCGCAGCGGGCACGGTGGAAATGATAACGTCCGCGGTTGCGCAGGTGGTGGATATGGTGTCGTCATAGGGGACGAAATCAACCTGGAGGCCAACGGCAGCAATGAGATCGGCCAGCTCTCGGCTACGGTCGCTGCGGTTGATGATGGTGACGTGGGATACGCCAAGTTCCGCAAGCGCCCACAGGGCGGGGCGGGCGGTGCCGCCGGCACCAATGATGACGGCGGTTCCGAGTTGAGGGCTGGGGGCGTCGAAAAGCGTGCGGATGGCACCGGTTACGCCATCGCAATCAGTGTTATCGGCGCGCCAACCATCACCACTACGCACCAGAGTATTGGCCGAGCCTATGAGTCGGACGCGGTCGGTGCTTTCAGTTGCGACGGCAAGCGCCGCGAATTTTCCGGGCATGGTCACAGAAAAACCCCGAAATGATGCGTCGGCACCGGCCACCACTTGGGGTAGTTCGTGCTCGTCACATTCAATTCGGGTGTATTCCCATTGTGTTAACCCCAGCGCCCGGTAGCCCGCATTATGCAGGAGTGGGGAGAGGGAATGGGCGATGGGTTTACCTAGAACCGCGGCTTGATGGCGTGCCATGAGAAGTCCTTGTGGAAAATCTTATAGGAGGAGGTTTTCTTCAGAACTTTAGCGCACCGTCAGCGCCGCGGTTACTTTTTTCGCCGCGCGCCGCTATATCAAGGTGTTAGCTGCTGCGGGAGAACAGGCCACCACCGGTGGAGCCGCCCTGGGAGTGGGAGTTGCCGTTCCCGCCGCCGGCGCCGGAGCTGTTGCCGGTGGAGCCACCGGTAATGCGCTGGAACAGGTTGGACACTACCTTGACGATGCCGCCCAGGCCGATGACTGCGGCAACGACGCCGAGCAGGCCGCCGGAGCCGGCCAGGGAGCCTTGGGCTTGGGACTTGCCGTTGCTGTTGCCACCAATGGAGCCGCTGTTGCCGCCGCCAATGGAACCATTATTGCCGTTGTTGCTGCCGCACTTGCCGTCGCTCTTGCCCTTGTCGCACTTCGGGGGCTGTTCAGAGTCGGAAGTCTTCGGGGTGTCGGTAGCAGTTGGCGGAGTGTTGGTCGACGTTGGTGGGGTATCCGTCTTCGACGGAGGCGTATCCGTGGAGGTCTTCGGAGTATCGGTCTTCGACGGCGGGGTGTCCGTGGTTGTCGTCGGTTCGGACGGAGTTGTCGAGGCTGGGGTGTCCGGCTTCGACGGGGCCGTGCTCGGCGGAATCAAGCTGCCGGTCGGAGGAACGCTCGTGGACGTCTTCGGGGTATCCGTGGACGTCGGCGGGGTGTCAGTCTTCGACGGCGGGGTATCTGTAGAAGTCGGCGGGGTGTCCGTCTTGGTGGGCGGCGTGTCCGTCTTCGTTGGTGGAGTATCGGTCTTCGACGGAGGCGTATCCGTAGAAGTCGGCGGGGTATCCGTAGAAGTCGGCGGGGTATCCGTCTTGGTAGGCGGAGTGTTGGTCGACGTTGGCGGGGTGTCGGTCTTCGACGGCGGAGTCTTGGTTTCGTCACCACCGGAACGACGGATGGAACCATCGTCGATGTGGATGAAGTCGGTAGGCATATCGGGGCCGCGAGTAATGATCTTGCGAACTACCATGCCCTCCCGCTGGTTGTCCCAGGTCACTTCGATAGAACCGTCGGCGTTGACCTTCTCAACAACACCGACATGGCCTTCGCTATGACCCCAGTAGGTAGCGGTCCATTGTTGGTTCCAGTAGGCCACGGCCCCCACGGTGGGAGTCTTGTCCTTGTGGCCGGGTGCCCGTTGAATCCATTGCGAGGCGTCGCCCCAGCTTGCTTGTTCGCGCATGCCGCCTTTCGCCAGACGGTAAGCAACGTAGCGGGAGCAGCTGTGATTGCCGTTGTTTCCTGGGTAGCGAGTATCCGCCCAGGTACCAGTGCGCTCACCATAGCCGCTGAAGGTCAAGCAGCTATAGCTGCCCTTGACCTGGCACAAAGTACGTGGCTCAGCGGTGGCAACCTGTGCTTGCTGGGCTACTAGCATAATGCCGGCGGCCGCAGCCAAGACCCGGCGAGCGGCGCGATGTTGAGAGTTTTTCCCCATTGAAAAAGCCCTTCTTTCTGAAGATGAATGACACATCCGAATGACAGTGGATGAAGTTTTGTTGGCCAACGACCTGATAGTCGCATAGGAGAAAAGTGTTTTTCAATGGGTACTTTCACATACGGGGGTGCCCAAAAACACCAGGTAAACATAAACTTTATCAATACTTGTGCAGTTCGTAAGTAAAAAAGAAGGGGAGCCTGAAACGTCGAAAAGCAAAAAGTGCTATTTATATAATGTAGTTCTTATACTGATTCATATAATTAAATCTTTATTTGTGACAAATCCGCTATTCGTTAAGTTTTCCTCACGGTAAATGGGAACTAATCCGATAGCAAGATGAAAAAAATTTCACTTATTTATAGGTAGCTGGAAAAATATTTTTCTAAAAAGTTAGACATAACAGATACATACGCTATAAGAATAATTAGCACTTTTGCCACATTAATCCCAGGTGATTCCGCCCCAGTGCTGGTCACGACCTTGCCGGTTTCTAACCATCAGCTAAATGTACAATAATAAAATCCATTATTGGCCCTTATAGGGCACATACCCCCATTCCCCCACCATCCCGGGACCGCCCTAGGGCAGAAACCGCGAAACAAGGACCGCACCGGAGCAAACCGGCACGGTCCTCATCGCCATAATAACTGGTCAGACCACCTACAGGCTATTGGCGCCTGGAGTTCAGCACATCGCCTTTTTGCGCTTCCTCCACCGCGGCCAGGTGCTGCTCATACGTGTCAGAGAACACCGTCCGACCATTCTTGTCAACCGTCACGAAGAAGAGCCACTTACCTTCCTCTGGGTTTTCCATTGCCTCAATCGCCTTGATTGACGCCGACGCAATGGGAGTTTCCGGCAGGCCTTCCTTCGCGTACGTGTTCCATGGGGTCTGCCGATTCCGGTCCGCATCGGTGGTGGCAACCTCAACCTCGGGCAGATCATAGTTCACCGTGGAGTCGAACTCTAGTTTCATTGGTTTGTGCAACCGATTGAGGATTACGCGGGCGACCTTACCGAAGTCATTCGGCGGTGCTTCTCGCTCCACAAGCGATGCTGCCGTCAATAACTCGTAGGGACTTAGCCCAATTACCTGGGCTCGACTCTCAATATTGGTCTTCTGATATTCCTGAGCGGACTTAGTAATGAGGTCTTTGAGGATCGCCTTAGCGTCACTCTTGGGATCAATCGTGTACTCCCCCGGCGCGATCAAACCTTCCAAGCGTTTCGGGTCAGCCCCGCGGCGGGTCACTGGTTCAATTGCCCAGGCTGGGACCCCTAATTCTTGCAGATTAGCTGTCGAGGCTTCTTGTTGTAGTGCTTCGATAGTGATGCAATGGTCGGAGTTTTCGAAGCACGTTACTTTGGAGATCTTGGAGAAGATACCGTAGCGTACATCGTTTTCGCCGCCGCCGACGCCTTTGACGTCCATGAGTCCGTCGCCGCCGTTGACCGCGAGTGCTTCAATTTTGTTCTTGGGATCAAGGAGTGCCGCGAGGGCGGCTTTCACGCTCATTTCGTGTTGCAGCCGATACACCCCGGGTTTGAAATTGCTCGCATTAGGGTTGTTATATGTCGCCGTTTGGAACACAGATTCGTTTGCGATAATGCCCCGTTGTTTCAGTTCTGGCCCTAGCTCGGAGAGGGTTTGGCCATCTTTCACTGTGATGAGTTCGTATTGGCCATTGCCGCTCCCCTTATAGTCACGCGTCGAGGTGGTAGCTAACTGTGTGCCTATGTATATTGCAGCTCCGAGAAGAAGAATCAAGGAAGCGAGCAGGACTGCTGCGCCACGTTGACGTCGCTTGACGTATTTCACCTTGCGCATAAGTATTCGAGGCTCTCCTTGTGTTTGATAACTTTTCCGTTACGATTTTACTGTTCTTGGTGTTGTGGTGCTGACAGGGGTGGTGTCCTGTGCAGATAATTCGTTCGTCCGTCGAGCCAAGATTGCAGAATCTCCACGGCAGCGGCCTGATCTATGATTTTTCGGCCGGATTTTTGGCTAACCCCACTCGCGCGTAGTGCCTGATGTGCTACTACGGTTGATAGCCGTTCATCGGCCATTCGGACGGGGATTGATAGCTCTAGTCCTTTGAGGCGGCGGTTGATGCGGAAGGCGATTTCTTTGGCGTGTTTGACGCTTTTGGAGCCGTTGCCTTTGAGGTCGCGGGGTAGTCCGACGATGACTTCAACGACGTTGTTGTCTGTGATGAGGGTGATGAGTCGGTCGATGTCGGATTTGTCGCGGTCTTTGAATCCGGTTTCGCGTTTGATGGTTTCTAGGGGCATGGCGAGGGTGGCGTCGGTTCCAGAGAGCGCGACACCGATGCGCACGGTTCCTACGTCGACGCCGAGGCGGCGTCCGGGCCCGGGGTCATGAACGCCGGGTTGGTCTGGGGTTATCGGTGCCATGCGTAGCCTTTCGTGGTGGGTGGGGGGGTAAAAGGTTATGAGCCGATAGTTAACCGTACTCGAATATTGTGACTGTGGAGTACATTATGGGCGAATTGGGGAAAACCCGTGGTGCGGCGGTGGTAATGCACGCCGCCTATAACCTTAGGCTCTTAGTCTAACGGCGGGGCACTGTTGCGGAAAATCGACGGTGGTATTTGTGTTTCCCGTACCCCCTGTGTGGCGGGTTTTCATAAGGAAAACGGGTGTCCTCCCGTGTGGGAGAAGCACCCGTTTTGTGCCGTGGGTTAGAGGTCGGCGATGTGTTCCGAGGCGGCTTTCAGGCCTTCAGCCAGGCCGTCGGGGTTGCTGCCGGAGCCTTGGGCCATGTCGGGTTTTCCGCCGCCACGGCCGTCGATGTAGGGGTTGAGGGTTTTCACGATAGTGCCGGCATTTGCGCCGCGGGCGATGGCTTCTTTGGTTGCGGCCACGACGAATGGTACTTTGCCGTCGCTTGTCGACGACGCGAGGAGCACCACCCCGGCTTCGCCGGCGAGGTGGTTTTTCACATCTGCCGCTAGGGTGCGTAGGTCACCGGCGGTGGTGCCGTCGGGGAGTACCGCGGATGCCACGATAATGCCGTTGGGCAGGTGGGCGCGGGCCACCAGGCGACTGCCTTGGGCAAGGAGTTCGGCTTTGCGGAGGTTCTCGATGGTTTTTTCCGCTTCTTTGAGTTTTGTTGTGAGTTGGGCGATGCGGTCTGGTACTTCCGCGGATGGTGCTTTGAGCGCGGAGGCCAGGCCGGCCACGAGGGCGCGTTCCTTGCTGAGGTATTTGAAGGAGTCCAGGCCGGAGTAGGCTTCGATGCGGCGGGCCCCGGAGCCGATGGAGGATTCACCCAGGATGGACACGGGCCCGATTTGGGAGGAGTGGGCGACGTGGGTGCCGCCGCAGAGTTCCATGCTGAAGGGGCCGCCGATTTCGACGACGCGCACCATGTTGCCGTAGTTTTCGCCGAAGAGGGCCATTGCGCCCATGGCTTTGGCTTCGTCCAGGGTGGTTTCGATGGTGTTGACTTGCCAGTCGGCGTCTACTGCCTGGTTGGTGATGAGTTCGATGTGTTCCAACTGTTCCGGGGTGAGTTGTTCCGTGTAGTTGAAGTCGAACCGTAGGTAGCCGGGTTTGTTCATGGAGCCGGCCTGGACTGCGGTGGGGCCTAGGAC
>ERZ772874.1866-NODE-1866-length-10756-cov-14.864499_pt1 | contig 10756 bp, 9 predicted proteins | sample MGYA00580586_ERZ772874 | MGnify/ENA primary metagenome ERZ772874 (study PRJEB29015, sample SAMEA2737952) | human oral metagenome | biome: human oral; feature: human-associated habitat; material: dental | place: China | collected 2154 ... | reverse complement strand
TCGTCGGCCAGCTGCACGTTGTACTCCATGGGGCCGGTGAGCATGGACTCGATCCTCGCCAGGGTCAGCGCCTCGGTCGCCTCCTTGGTCCTGCCTGTGTCCATCGGGGTGAAGGAGCCCGAGTCGACCGACGCGGAGTCCCGCAGGCGGCTGATGCCGTCCGGCTGCCCTGATGGGTGCTTGTCCGGCGCATCGGCCGGCCCCGTCGAGGTCGACGACGCGGCGGCCGGGGGCCCGGAGGCGCCCGTCTCTCGTGGTGCCGTGTCAGGGGCGGCGCCTCCTGCGCCGTCGAAGGCGACCGGTGGCTCGTGCCGGCCGTCCTGCCGGCTCCCCGGTTGGTCTGCCTGTCGGTTGCTTCTCTGGTCCAGCGCGCGCACGTCCCACTCCTTGCCCAGGAGCCGTGCGATGAAGTCGGTGAGGCGTTGCAGTCGTGGCATCAGGGCTCCAGGCTTCCGCGCAGCTCGTCTGGGAACTGCTCCTCGGCCTCGTGCATGAGCGCGACGATGAGCCGGCAGCCGCCGAAGACGAAGTCTTCGAGCTGTCGGTCCGTCATCCCGGCCTCCAGGGGGTAGGTGTACTCGCCGTGGAGGCGCACCACGCCGCCGTCGGCGACGGTGAGGTAGGCCTTGGGCCCGATGCGGCTGGTGTTCCAGTCCTCGACCAGGGCGCGCAGCTGGGTCAGGTGCTCGGTGTCGGCGATGCGGTGCCAGATCCCGCGCATCTGGACCGCCCGGGTGTCCTGGAAGATGGCGTGGACAGTGACGTATCGCCACGGGATGCCGATGTCGCCCTCGTCGTCGATGAAGTAGCGCAGGCCCAGGCGCTTGACGCACTCGTGGATACGGTCGACGTCCACGGGCCTGGGGACCGTGGCGGCGGCAGCAGAGCTGGCGTCGGAGCTGGGCATGCTTCCCAGCCTAGCGGGGCGGGCGGTCCACTCCCCACCGCATGCCGGTCCGCTCCACCGTCAGCGCAATAAGGACCGGTTGGATATGCTCCCGGCGCCCCTTTGGCTGCGCTCAGGACGTCGACTGCGCCGCCGATGCCCGGGACTGCGCGGCGATGGCGTCGACGGCGTCGTTGAAGGCGTTGGAGGTCTTGGAGGCTCCGGCCAGGGCCTGGACATGGGCGTCCTCGATGCTGTGGCCGACGACGGCCGCGTCGATGGAGCCGACGAAGTTCTGGATGTGCTCCTTGGAGGTTCCGGTCGAGGCGTGACCGGAAACCTTCACGTCCGTAATCACCCCGCCGGACAGGGTGAGACTGACGTCGAGGGAATCGTCTTCGATCAGGTCGTCGACCGGACCGTAGGCCTCGGAGGCGGAGAAGGTGCCGTCGGCGTAGGGACCGGCCGTCGGCGAGGCGATGGGGGCGGACGCGGAGGCCGGGCTGGTGGGCTTTCCGGCGGGACCGGCGGTCTGCGCGCGCCCAGCGTAGTCCCCCTGGGAGGGTGTCACCTCCCCTCCCCCGCAGCCGGTCAACGGACCCGCTGAGGCTAGAAGCACTCCGGCAACGGCCAGTGCCCGGGAGCCGGCTAGGCCGCCGCCGTCCGGATTCCTGGGTTGACTCCGCCGGCGGGCCGGCGAGGTCTGCTCTGGGTCGCGCGGACAGTTTGGGATCTCGGGGCTCACCGCTGCTCCTTCGGCTCAGGCTCGCCGAGGGGATCGGCCTCGTCCGCGCTCTTGATCTCGGCCCCGGTCGTGCCACCACCGTCAGCGCCCGGCGGCTTGTCGTCGAAGTCGAGCATGGTGCTGGTACGTCGTCCCTCGTCGCCTTCGGAGAGCTTCTCCCCGACGAGGCGGCCGTGGTTGAGCAGGATCTGGCGCTGTCCGCAGGAGGCGACGTGGGAGTCGTGGGTGACGACGATGAGTGTCGTCCCCTGCTCGTGCAGGCGGGAGAAGATGTCCAGGACCAGCTGCTCGTTGGTCTCGTCCAGGTTCCCGGTGGGCTCGTCCGCCAGGACGATCTCGGGGTGGTTGATGAGTGCGCGGGCGATGCATACGCGCTGCTGCTCGCCCCCGGAGAGCTGAGAGGGCAGGTGGTCGGCGCGGTCGGCCAGCCCCACGTTCTCCAGTGCCTCGAGCGCTTCCTTCTCATCGGTCATCGAGTGGTAGTACTGGGCCACCATGACGTTCTCCACCGCGGTGAGGTGGCCGATGAGGTGGAACTGCTGGAAGACCAGGCCGATGACGTTCTTGCGGATGTCGGTGAGCTGGGCGGCGTTGAGGCTGCCCAGCTCCCGGCCGTCGAGCCTGACTGAGCCCTTCGTCGGGGTGTCCATGCAGCCGACGATGTTCATGAGCGTGGTCTTGCCCGAGCCCGAGGAACCGACCACGGAGAGCCACTGGCCGCGCGGCACCTCCAGGCTGAGGTCGTCCAGGGCGTGCAGGTCGCCGTAGATCTTGGACACGTGTGACAGCTCGAGCAGCATGTCATTCCTCCCTGAGGACGAGTGCGGGATCGATGCGCGAGGCCCGGCGCACCGGGGAGTAGGAGGCGGCGACGGCCACGGCCGAGGTCAGCACCACCGAGACGATCGCGAGCGGCCAGTTGAACACCAGGGTCGTTTCGAACACGCTGCGGCACACGGCGACGGCCAGACCGTACCCGACGGCGGTGCCTAGGATGCCGCCAATGGCTCCCAGGACGGCGACCTCGGAGTAGAACTCGGTGGCGATGGAGCGTCCCGAGGCCCCCAGGGCCTTGCGCAGGCCGATCTCGTTGCGCCTCTCGGAGACGATGACGGTCATGGTGGTGGACACCCCAACCAGTGTCAGTCCCAGAACCACAGCGGAGACCACCCAGAACAGGGTGTTGAGCATCGTAATGATCCGGGTGTCGCCGGAGGTGATCTTGGATACCGGCTGGGCCTGGAGCCGGCCGCCGCCGGCGGACTCCACGGCGGCGACGACGTCGTCCATGGTCGTCGACGAGGTGTCGACGGACATCTCGACGACGTCGTATCCCGCCGACGATGTTCCGGTGAGCCGGTCGACGTCGGCGGAGGTTGCGTAGACGATGTCGTCCTCCTGGCCACCGGTGTCAACGATTCCGGCGACTTGCCACTGCGCGGTGCCCTGGGCGCTTTCGGTGACGGCGGGTTCACCGGCCGCGCCACCGTCCGAGGAACCGCTGTGGCCACCGTGGCCGTCATGTCCGGAATGGCCGTCATGTCCGGAATGGCCGTCATGTCCGGAATGGCCGTCATGTCCGGAATGGCCGCCGTGACCGGAATGGCCGGTGCTCCCGGAGGCGGCATCGGTAGCGGCGCCGGGAGCAGAGCTCTGGTGGGAATTGTCCAGGGAGAGGTTGTCACTGGAGAGGTACTCGGCCGTGACGGTCGAGCCCACCTTGAGGGAGGCTGCCTCGGCAACGTCCTTGCCCACGAGGACCTGGCCGCCAGAGGGCCATGAGCCCTCCAGGGACCAGTGCCCGTTGAGGCGCCGCACGTCGTCGACGTCGATACCCGCCAGCAAGTAGGGGGAGCGGTTGATGCGGACCGTCTCGTAGCGGTAGTCGGCCTGCCTGATGCGGTCTGTCTCGGTGCCGGTGGTCGATGCTGCGGCCCGAACGGCGGCCCGGGCCGACTGCTCGGTGATGCGGGGAGTGGTCGCCTCGGCGGAGACGGGTACGACAATGAGATTCGCCCCGAACTGGCGCATCTGGGCGGTCATCTGGGCCGGTACTGCTAGGCAGACCGCGGCCAGGCAGAACAGCGTCGCGGCTCCCACGGCGGAGGAAAGCAGGGCAGCCAGGGCACGGCTACGGCGTCGGAGCGTGGCGCCGACCAGCATCGTGAAGAACATGCGGCGGTTCGACATGGGGCGGCCACCGCGGCGCGAGGGTTTTCCGGGCACCTGCGTCACCTCCTGTGCAGGGCAATGGCAGGCTGGATCCGCAGGATCGAGCGCATGGACGAAGCGGTGGCGGCCAGCAGGACCACGGTTACCAGGACCGCAACCAGCACGTAGACCATGGGGCGCATGGTGATGCCCGAGTGGAAGACGACTCGGCCAATGAGCTGGGCCAGCCCGGAACCCACCGCGGCCCCGATCGTCAGCCCGATCGCCCCGATGACTGCGCTCTCAGCCAGGATGAGCCGGTTGATGGAGGCTGACGAGGCCCCCACCGCCTTGAGCAGAGCGAACTCCCCGGTGCGCTCCACCAAGGAGGCGGTGGTCAGGGAGGCGACGGCCAACGCTGCGGCAACCAAGCTCAGAGCGGTCATGAGGATCATGAGCACCTGCGTCTTGGATAGCACGTTGCCCTCCACCGCGGCGACCTGACGGACGGGTTTGGCAACGGCGCCGGTGACGACCTCCTCGATCTGGTAGGAGATGGACGAGGCGTAGGCCGTGCAGTACCAGGTCTCCCATTCCGCGGTGGACAGGGCGGCCGGGTTGGCGGCGGCCTTGCGGGACAAGTCGTTCTCGGGGGTGGTCAAGGCCTTGACCTCGATCTCATCGACCTGGCCGTCGTGCCCAGTGACCTTCTGAATGCCGGCCAGAGGGGCGTAGAACGTCTGGTCGTCCTTGTCCCCAGCGGTGTAGATCCCGGTGACGGTGAGGCTCTCTTCGCCCTGGGGCCCGGTGACCGTGATGGTATCCCCTTGGGAGACGCCTATGCGCTGCGCGAGCTTGGTGCCGACGACGGCCTGGGAGGCGTCGTCGGCGGGCCAGGTGCCATCCATCTTCCACCACGAGCGCATGGTGGACACTCCCAGGGTGGTGGACTCCCCAGTGGAGAGCTTGACGTCCTTGTTGAACCAGGCTCCCGCAGCCAGGACCTCGGTCCCCTCGGAGTCCTCCTTGCCGACCCCCGAGCCCGTGACCTTGACGGAGCCCGACAGCCTGGGTGTGAGGTCCACGATGTTGTAGGCCCAGAAGATCGTCTTGATATTGGTGACCTCTTTCTCATCCAGGAAGGAGGCCGCCTCCTTGTCCTTGTTCGTCTCGTAGCGGTTGTCGACTACCGCACCCGCGCGGGGCTGGACCACGATGTTGGAGCCGTAGTTGGTCAGCTCGGCGTTGAGCTTGTCGCCCACGTCGAGGACGACGCCGAGCATGGCCACCGAGATAGACGCGCACAGGGCCACGGTCAGGGCGATCAGCGAGCGACGGCGCAGCTGGCGGACGAAGGAACGGCGAAGCAACCGGATGAAGAACATCTCAGGACTCCTTTCCCAGCGCGAGACGGACGGGTCGCGGGCTGAGGGGGCTCATCGTTTGAACACCTTCGCGGAGTCCTCCAACACAGCGGTGGCGATGGTTAGGTCCCCACCATCGACCTCGAAGTCCACCGGAATGGGGTTGCATCCTCCCTTGAATCCGATGGTGGCGGGGTTGATGGCGACGTCGCAGCGTTTGCAGATGACCTTGCCGTCCTTCTCGAAGTAGCCCGAAGGCCCGCAGTTCTCACAGGCGTCTAGCCCGACCCCGTAGGCCCCTCCGTTCTTAAGAATCGCGATGAAGCGGACCTCGATGCCTCCAGAAGCGGCGTAGGCGTAGCGGTGGAGGTGCCCGTCGGCCAAGCCGGACAGTGAGACGCGGGCGAGCCCGGCGGCCTGGTCGAGGTTGTAGGGCTCGGGATCGGAAAGCTGAGGAACCTCATTGACCTTAGCCAAGGCAACGGTGCGGGTCAGGACCAGAGCACCGAAGCCAAGCGCGGAGGCCAATACCCATCGACGGCTGCGGCGGCGCTCGGCCCGACGCGAGCGCCGTACGGCCGGGTTGGGCTGCTCCGGCAGACGCCGCAAACTGGTAACGAATAGGCCTGTCAGGGGAATGAGGAAAACCGCGGCGGCCAGGAACAGGATCATGGTCTGCATGTTGTTGCTCGCCCAGACAACGAGCCGAAACGCCTCCAGGGACAGCGTGATGCGGTGCGCGGCGTGCAGCAGGCGCATGAGAGTCAGGGCGTCGGCTCCGGTCATGATGACGGTGAAGCCGAGCACGGCCAGGTTCGTGATGCGCCGCGGAAGTCCTTTACAGGCACGCACATAGATGAAGGCCAGTACCGCCACAGCGCACCATCCTCCCAGGAAGCCGAGCACGCGCAGGAGCATCTCAGAGGAGAAGGTGGCCTCCCCGGGGGCGATGAAGGCCGACAGTTGCAGAATGACGTCCGGGGTCGCTCGGAAGAAAGCCAGAGCCAGAACCAGGCATGCCACGGCGTTGGCGGCCGGCGAGAATCGCCCCGTATAACCCCAGGCGGGTCTGGCGACCAGCATGATCAGCACCGCGATCAGCAGGACGTCGGTGATCACCAGGGCGCTCGCCGCGGGCAGATTGACGGCGGTGCGAGACGCGAGAATGGCGGTGGCCCGAAGCGCGGCGAAGATACCCGCACCGGCCAGTCCAACGACGGTTGCGGCGAATCTGGCGCGGCTGGCCCTGGGCCACCCGTTGACGATATCAGGGGCCAGGCTCACTGCCAGCGCGGCCAGGAGCAGGAAAGGCATAGCCATGCCACCGACGACGGATACAAACCGTTCCAACATGCCTGTGAGCACCTTCTTCCTTGAGTTGGCTCAGAGGCCGACGACGGCCGGCCGCCTCGCGCCCGCCGGAGCGGTCGGGATTCACTTCCTCACCCGATCCTCCAGACGAGCACCGAGGAACACAGCCGGTCACGTCATCGGCCCCGCGTGTTCTTAGCCGTCACCACTCGTGCGGAGTGTATTGCCAGTCCCAGCTGAGCTCGATGGGGGTTGTCCAGAAGCGCCCTTCGACGCCGGTCTCCTTATCGACGTGGAGCATCCAACCGTTCTCGGCAGGGCTGTGGATCTTCAGCGTGAGCTGATAGGTGCCAGCGTCCGGCAGGGCGATATTGGCGCCGTAGTGGGGGCCGTCGGAGGCGTTCATCTGCATAAAGGTCCCACTGGTGGCTTCCTGCCCGGTGTCCTTGTTGGTGATGGAGTAGTCAATGGTCAGTCCCGGGACGAAATCGCCCTTGCCGTAGCCCAGGGTGTTGCCCTCCAGCCCGGTGACGTCGGCCTCCAGGTGGAAGGAAGCGTCAGCGGCCTTGAGCCCCATCCCCTGGGGCTCCATGTCGATAGGCTGGAAGTAGACGACGGAGACGTTGATCTGCTTCTCGGCCTCCTTGTCGCTACCGACAGGATATTCCTCGAAGCCCTTGCCCTTGGCGTCGTCGGCGGCCGAGGCGGAGCTGGAGGCGTTGGATTTGTCACCGGAGGAGCAGGCGGTCAGCCCCAGGGTTCCCGCTAGGACGATTGCTCCGATGGCGCTGACGATCTTGAGTGTACGCATGGGATTCCTTTGCTGTGTTGCGGCTGCTTGGCAGCGATGTGGTTGGGTGATGTGCGGTGGTGAGCCGTGACGCCGGCCCGGGTTGTTAGCACGGGCGTCGCAGCAGCCGCGGATCAGTGGGTCTGGGTGCGGGATTCGACTGCTAGCCGGAGGGGTCGTATCAGTGGGCACTGGAAACGTCGGCAACCTCCTCGGCCTGCTCGGCCTCCTCTGCTTCCTTGGCCGCATCCCTCGAGGAACGGCCGGCCTCACCGGACCGCCGAGTCGACAGACCGCGCTCGTCATTCGCCCGATGCGTGCGCTCGGCCTGACGCCTCTTGATGGTGGAGACGATTCCGAGAACGACGACAACGATGGCGATCAGGGCCTGGAACACGAGAGTCTCGTGGTAGGGGTAGATGCCCAGGAAGTCGTAGGTGGGCCAACCCGTCACGTAGGTGCCTGAGACGATGTCACCCTCGATGAGGGCATGGAGGCCACCGCCGGCGAAGATGACCACCAGGATGGCCATGAGCGCGCTGGTGATCGCGAAGAAGGGGCGCAGCGGGATCTTGACGCTGGTGTAGCGGATGACCAGGAAAACGGCCACGAGGACAACCATCCCGGCGGCGAATCCCTGCCAAATGGAAGCTCCGCCGGAGCGATCCATGGTGAGCAGGGCCTGGTAGAACATGACCGTCTCGGCGCCTTCCCGGAAGACCGCCAGGAAAGACAGGGAGGCCAGTGCCCATACGCCCCCGGTGGACACGGAGGCCTCCGTCTTGTTCTTGATGTAGGCGTTCCAGGAGCTGACCGAGGATTTCGAGAGCATCCAGTTGGAGGTGAACAGGAGCATGACCATGGCCATGAGCGCCACGACGCCCTCGAGGATCTCCTGGTGGGAGGAGGCAGAGTTGTAGAGCACGGCGAACAGGACCGCAACGATTCCGGAGGCGACCAGGCCCAGAATCAGACCCAGGTAGACCAGCCGGACCCGGTCCTTGAGCCCCGCCTTGATGAGGTAGGCGATGACGGCGGCGACCACGAGGATCGCCTCGAGCCCCTCACGAAGCAGGATGAGGAAGGCCTGTCCGAAGGAGCCGGTGAAGAAGGCCCGTACGGGGTTCACCTTGCCTCCGCTCGCATCGAGCGTGCCAGCGTCCTGAGTGATCATGTCCTTGAGACGCTCGGACTGAGCCGTCGCATTCGAGTCCCCCGCGATCATGGCCTTGCGAACTACCTTGAACTGGTTCTCGACCTCGGAGACGCGGTCTCCGGAGATGACGGCCATGACGGTCTTCTCAAAACCGAGCTTCTCGTAGTAGCCGTAGTAGGCCTTGTTTACCAGTTCCGCCCCGCCCTGTCCGTCGCCGGACCGCGTCTTCTCGACCGCCTGGTCGATGAGGCCGCTCATCTCGGAGGCGACCTGCGCCCAGCTGCGCTCCCCACGCCCCTCGTTGACGTTGGTCTTCTTGGCGTCGAGTTGGGCACGTTCGGTGGCTGTGGTCGCCGCTTGCTGAGCGGCGTAGTCGCGGGGGCCAGCAAGATCGGCCATGCCGTCAAGCTGCGTGGCATCGGCGGCGATGTCAGCCGACAGCGCCGCGGCCTGGCTGGATAGGGCCTCTCCATTGCCCGCGGAGTACGCCGACTGCCTCAGGGTGTCGAACGTGGTCTTGTGGTCTGCGGCTCTCTGGACACCGATACGGTCGGTGGTGACGCGCGAGAGGTTGGAGGCCACGTAGGCCGTGTTGTAGGCCCGTTGTATACCTGCTGCGGCACCGGAGGTGTTTCCGTTGTTGTACTGGGCGACGGCTGCCTGAAGCTCGGTGTCGACAGTGGTCGCAGCAGCAGTCCACGTGTCGTAGTCGGTAGCGGACTCGGCGGCATCGGCCCGCAGCGCTGGGCAGGACAGGAGGGGGGTGATGAACAGGGCCATGGCCATCAGCGCGAATGCGGCACAGGCAGCGAACGAGCCGTCACGCCGGTGCGGGAGCGCTGCCTGTGAATGGCGCATATGAGTTGTCCTTTGCACAGCTGGGAACTGTCGGTCGAGCCTTCTTGCGAATCTGCCGATGACATTCATGAATATCGACATCTTCACACTGAAGCTTAGGCTTCCCTAACCTTCATCGTCAAAGGTCAGACGGCATTCATGACAAAACGTCAGTTCGTTTCCTGGGAAGACGCCGATATCCTCGCGTACATCGCCACGGGAACACGCAGTATGTTCACGTCGAGGTCGACCCTCTCGATCTGCGGAAAGGAGAGCAGCAGGCGATGACCTCATCTCACTGGATGGCCCCTTCCGCGCTGGCCTCACTCGATGGCGGGTCTTTTTCTTTTCCTGCAACAGGCACCATCTGGACGGTTCGCACCCCGTCCCGGCTCCCACCGAGGACGGGAGCAGCTGTCGTCGAGTATGCGGAGGCCTTCGAAGCCGTATGGTCCAGGTTCCGTCCGTCGTCCCTGGTGCGTCGTATCGCAGACGGTGCACTGGGCGAGGGTCCGATCACGGTGGAGCTGCCCGCAGGCTCGTCCATCATGCTCGACCTCTACGACCGGCTGCACGCCGCGTCGCACGGACGCATCGATCCTCTGTGCGGGGCCGACCTGGTGGAGCTGGGGTACGACCCTCAACTGAGCTTCACGGTCAGGAGCGGTGCGGCAGAGCGCATCGGTGCGTTCCACGGCCGGGGCACGTGGACGGACGTCGTGAGGCACGACGGCGACCGGCTCACCATGTCGCATCCGGCACTGTTGGATGTGGGCGCCGTCGGCAAGGGATTCCTGGCCGATGACATGGGCGAGATCCTCCTGGCCCACGGCATCGAGGAATTCGTCATCGATGGCTCGGGCGACCTGCTCATCCACAGTCGGAAGCCGGTTCGCGTGGGACTGGAGCAGCCGGGCAGGGAGGGCATCGTCGTCGGGACCGTGGAGGTAACCTGCGGCGCCGTATGCGGATCGAGCCCGCACCGACGCTCCTGGGGCACGGGTCTGCACCATATTCTCGATGCGCTCACCGGGCTACCCGCCAAGAACATAACGGCCACCTGGGTGGTGGCCGAGTCCTGCGCAGCCGCCGACGGCTTGGCCACCGCCCTGTTCTGCGCGGATCCGGAGCAGTTGGCTCAAGCTTTCCGCTTCGAGTGCGTCATCCTCTCCAGCCATGGGCGGGCCTCGGTATCTCGGGGATTCTGCGACCTGCCCGGCCAGATCTTCACGGCATGAGCGGACGGCCCCAGGGACCTCAGGTCTGACGGTGGTGCCGCCAGACGTCACCACCGTCAGACCTGAGAGACAGGTTCTTAAAGCCGCTCACCAACTTTCTGAGAGAACTCCACGAGTCGGTTGGAGAAGCCCCACTCGTTGTCATACCAGCCGAAGACCTTGACCTGGCCGCCACTCACCTCGGTCAGGGGTGCGTCGAAGATCGAGGAGTGCGGGTTTCCGACAATGTCATGGGAGACGATCGGGGCCTGGGAGTACTGCAGGTATCCGGCAAGTGG